>JAESFN010000265.1_pt1 | contig 58188 bp, 60 predicted proteins | sample 9269411 | NCBI WGS metagenome assembly JAESFN01 (sample SAMN14505399, study PRJNA617100) | algae metagenome | isolation source: Iphinoe sp. HA4291-MV1 and co-occurring heterotrophs from trail next to... | place: USA: Maunawili Falls, Hawaii | collected 2009-07-25
AGGTGAGATCGACGAAGAAGCGCTGGCCCAGCACCGCTTCCTCCGGCATCACGCCGTGATAGCCGAAGAACCCCAGGTCCCTGAGAATGATGCGGTCGCCGTCGAAGTCTCTGGTCACGTCGTTAGTCCTGGTGGTTAGGTCCATAGAGGGCCGCCTCGGCGACGCGCAGGGCATCGCGATTGGGCCGGATGTCGTGGACCCGGAAGATATGGGCACCGGCCGTGTAGCCGAGCACCGAAGTCGCCACCGTCCCGGCCAGCCGCTCGTCTGGGGGCACGTCGAGCAGCTTGCCGACCATCGATTTCCGCGAAGTACCGACCAGAACCGGAAAGCCCAGCGCCACCAGCTCCGGCAGCCGCCGCAGGATCTCATAGTTCTCGCTCAGCGACTTGGCGAAGCCAAAGCCCGGATCAAGCACGATGTTCTCTCGAGCCACCCCGGCCTTATCGGCGATTTCGAGCGTCACCTCGAAGTACCGCGCCATCTCGGCAATCACGTCCATCGAGGTGTCGCGCGACTTGTCCCAATGCATCACCACCAGCGGCGCGCCGTGCTCAGCCGCCACCGCTGCCAAGTCCGGCTCGCGCTGCAGCCCGTAGACGTCGTTGATGATGGTCGCCCCGGCGGCAATCCCTCGCTCGGCAACCTCCGCCTTGTAGGTATCGATCGAGATCGGCGCCGTGATCCCGTCCGCCCGCAGCGCCTCGATCGCCGGCAGCACCCGCGCCAGCTCATCCGCAGCGGAGACCTCGGCCGCCCCCGGCCGTGTACTCTCGCCGCCGATATCGATGACGTCGGCGCCCTCATCGAACATCAGCCGTGCCTGCGCCAACGCCGCCGGCACCGCATCGAAGCGGCCGCCGTCGGAAAAGCTGTCGGGGGTGACGTTGAGGATGCCCATCAGTCGGGCCGTGCGCCCAAGCCGCAGGGCGGCGCCCTTGGGCGCCAGCTCATACTCGCGATGCTCAGCCATCAGCTGGCGACGGCGGTCGGCTTAGCGCCATCCTTGGCGGCCACCGCAGAGGGCACCGCAAACAGGTCGTACTCGTCCGAGTCGGTCACCAGCACCGACACCTTGTCGCCGACCTTGATGCCGTCGGCTTCGTGGATGATCACAGTGCCGTCGATCTCCGGTGCGTCCCACTGGCTGCGGGCGATAGCGCGGCCGGTATCGGGCTCGACGTCGTCGACCAGCACGTCGATGGTGCGGCCAACCTTCTTCGAAAGCACGTGCGCGGAGATGTCCTGCGCCACTTCCATCAGCCGCTCGTAGCGCTCACGCTTCAGCTCGTCGGGGACGATGCCCTCGAAGTCGTTGGCGGGCGCGCCGGTCACCGGCTCGTACTCGAAGCAGCCGATCCGGTCGATCTCCGCCTCTTCCAGCCAGTCGAGCAGGAACTCGAAATCCTCCTCGGTCTCGCCGGGGAAGCCGACGATGAAGTTGGAGCGGATGGCGAGGTCCGGCGCGACAGCGCGCCAGGCCTTGATCCGGTCGAGCGTCTTCACCTGGTTGGCCGGGCGGCGCATCGACTTCAGCACCGACGGCGAGGCGTGCTGGAACGGGATGTCGAGGTAGGGCAGGATCTTGCCCTCGGCCATCAGCGGGATGACGCTATCGACGTGCGGGTAGGGGTAGACGTAGTGGAGCCGGGTCCACACATCCATCTGCCCGAGTTCCTCGGCGAGGGTCTGGAACCGCGCCTCGATATCGCGGCCGCGGAATTTTGAGCTCTGGTACTTGATGTCGAGGCCGTAGGCCGAGGTGTCCTGGGAGATCACCATGATCTCCTTGACGCCGGTCGCCACCAGCCGCTCCGCTTCGTACAGCACCGAGGCGATCGGGCGCGACACCAGGTCGCCGCGGATCTGCGGGATGATGCAGAAGGTACAGCGGTTGTTGCAGCCCTCGGAAATCTTCATGTACGCGTAGTGCCGCGGCGTCAGCTTCAGGCCGGCTTCCGGCACCAGGTCGACGAACTTGTTCGGCACCGGCGGCACGTGGGTATTCACCGCGTTGACCACATCCTCGTACTGGTGCGGCCCGGTAACGGCGAGCACGCTCGGATGGGTGGCGCGGATCATCTCTTCCTCGACGCCGAGGCAGCCGGTGACGATGACGCGCCCATTGGCGCCGACGGCTTCGCCGATCGCCTCGAGGCTTTCCTTCTTGGCGCTGTCGAGGAAGCCGCAGGTGTTGACCAGCACCACGTCCGCGCCCGCGTAGTCGCGCGAGAACGAGTAACCCTGCGAGCGCAGGGTCGTCATGATGCGTTCGGAGTCGACGAGCGCCTTGGGGCAGCCGAGGCTGACCAGGCCGATTTTTGGAGCTTGTGTCATTGGCGCGTGGCCTTACGCCAATCCCCCAAAAAAGGCAATGATCGGTGGTTTGCGATGGAAGCATTGCAGCCCTGATCACGCCCGATCACGAGCCCGTCAGGTTACCAAGCTGTAAGTTGACCCGAATCCTGACCCTGATGCTCTTATTTCCTGATGCGCCCACCTCCGCGGCGTCCCAGCAGGAAAAGACTCATGAATCTCGAAGCCCTCAACCGATACCAGCCGCAGGCGCTGGCCGTGCTCCGCATCGTTACTGCGCTCTGTTTCATGGCCCATGGCACGCAGAAGATGTTCGGTTTTCCGGCCTCGCAGATGGGTGGCGGCGGCTTCGAGTTGTTCACGCTGATGGGCCTTGCGGCGGTGCTCGAAGTGTTCGGTGGCCTCGCCATCCTTCTCGGCGTCTTCACCCGTCCGGTGGCCTTCGTCCTCGCCGGCCAGATGGCCTATGCGTTCTGGTTCGTGCACGTGCCGATGATGGGGCAGGGCAACATCATCCCGGTCGCCAATGGCGGCGACGGCGCCGTGCTGTTCTGCTTCGTGTTCCTCTACCTCGTTTTCGCCGGCCCCGGCGCCTGGAGCGTCGACGAAGTGCTCAAGTCGCGGCGCTCGCTCGCAACCGCCTGATCTCTGACCGGGCGAGCCACCGCCCAAACGACAAGGCCGCCCGAGGGCGGCCTTCTTGATTCAGATATCGGGCTTTTCGGTCGGCGGCGGGGTCCGCTTGGCGGTACGCCGCACGGCCGGTGTCGTCGGGGCAGGCGGCGGGGTGCCGTCGCTGCTCTCGTCGTCATAGGGCTCGTCGTCGGCGATGTCGTGGATGGCGTCGCGCACTTCGTCGATCAGCGAGGTCGGCACCCGGCTGAGGCTCACCGTCCGTGTCACCGTCTCGTTGGCCTTGAAGAACACCAGCAGCACTTCGCACACGATGCGCAGCAGGATCAGGAACAGCGCGCCGTACACCGCGATCTCGAGGATGCCCCACAGGCCGTCGCCGAAATTGCGGCCAAAACTCTGGAACAGGTGCCCCACCGACCATAGCAGCAGCGCCGCGAGGCCCGTGGCGTAAAGCACCGGCACCAGTCGCGGCGAAAGGATGGTCTCGAGCCGGAACAGCGTCGGGCTGAGGAAGATTTTCTTGAGATCGTCCAGCGTCATGGCCTCACCCCCATGGAATCGGTCACCCCGAAAATGCTTGCGTCAGGCGGCACTGACAAGTGCCTGCGGCTGCAGGTCTGCCGTTGCGCCAAAGCGGCGCTCGAATGCTGCCCGCAGCGCGGCATCGACTTCGGCCATGCTGGCGAGCTGCCCGAGATCCTCGAAACTGGTCACACCCTGGTCCGAAATGCCGCACGGCACGATGCCATTGAAATGTGAAAGCGTCGGCGACACATTGATCGCAATGCCGTGGAACGTCACCCAGCGGCTCACCCTGACGCCAATCGCCGCCACCTTGTCCTCGCGGCCCAACCCCTTGTCGGGCCGCGCCACCCAGACGCCGATGCGCCCGTCGCGCCGCTCGCCCTTGATGTTGAAGGCGGCCAAGGTGTCGATGATCAGCCCCTCCAGCCCCTGCACCAGGCAGCGCACGTCACGCCCGCGCTCCCTGAGGTCGAGCATGAAGTAGACCACCCGCTGCCCGGGCCCGTGATAGGTGTACTGCCCGCCGCGCCCTGCGTCGTAGACCGGGAAGCGGTTGGGCGAGAGCAGGTCCTCCGGCGCCGCGGACGTGCCGGCCGTATAGAGCGGCGGATGCTCCAGCAGCCACACCTGCTCGCCGGCCGTACCGTCGGCCACTGCCGCCGCTCTGGCCTTCATCGCCTCGAGCGCCTCGGGGTAGGGCACATAGCCCTCCGAGATTCGCCATTCGACCGGCACCCCGTCGCCGCGGAACAGTTTGGTCCCGGTGTCGCAAGTTGGGTCAGTCGTTAACGCTTCGGTAAGCATGGATGTCCAATGCTCTCTCACAAGGGGCCCGCGCGATTCAGCCGGGATGGTCGTTCGCGGTTTATGTATGAACACTCTAGACAATATTGAAGTCGATATCACCGTTGAGCTGGGCGCGGCGATCATGCCGGTGCACCACCTGCTGCGCATGGGCCGCGGCGCGGTGATCGAACTCGATACCGGCGAGAGCGACCCCTTGCGCGTCTACGCCAACAACACCCTGATCGCGCGCGGCGAAGTGAAGGTTGAGGACGGCCGCCTCAGCGTCGAGCTCACCGAAAAAGTGCGCCGCCCGGCCTGAGCGTGATCAGGAAAAGTTGCAGACTTTTCCCGTTCGATCGCGCGACCGAACCCGCGCTTTACGCGATCCGGCAAAAGCGGAATTAATCGCTTGCGCCAGCCAACGAGCATTGCTACACGCTGCCTCGCTTCGCCGGTTCTGGCGTTGCTCCTACCTCGGCGTGCGGTCGTGGCGGAATTGGTAGACGCGCAGCGTTGAGGTCGCTGTGCCGCAAGGCGTGGAAGTTCGAGTCTTCTCGACCGCACCAGGTTCTCTCGAGACCCTGCAGTCCAAAACAAACGGCTCCCCTCGGGGAGCCGTTGTTGTTTGTAGTCTTCCACCGAGCCGCTTTCCCGCCCCAACGCCGCACTATCAAGGGACCCGGGAAACGCTAGCGGATGCAGGGCTCGGGCCTGTACTCTGTAATTGCAGAGCCGAGTACGCGTCTTAGCCCTCTGGAATTGTCGCGCTAGAGCTCTGCTTTCCTGTTCGCTGCCCGCTCAACGCAACCAACACCACCGGACTCGGCCGCATGATCACGAACGTTCCCACGGCAACGGATCTTCGGCAGAGGGCTGACGCACTGTTGCAGCTTGCCTTCTCCTTGGTGATGAAGCTCTACGCAGACTACAAGTTGGGGGAGCAGAACGGAGTTGATGCGGAGCTGGCCGCTGACTACTGGCCGAGGTGTGCCCACGCGATTGCAAACGCCTTATCTTTGGTTCAGCAATCGCACGAGTTACATCTAAAGGCGCTAATTGCAGCCGTTAGCCCCTATCTGCTCATAGCTCGTGATCCGCAGCAGTGGCCCAAAGAAGGGGCTACGAAGGACGTGAGCTTTTCCGAGTTTCTGACACTTGGCGCTGCTGAGCTGCCACGCGTTCATGACATGGTTTGTCCAGAGCGGCTCAATGATCGAACACGAGAGTTCCTGAGGACAGTCCGGGAGCGCCGGAACATCTTTGTCCATCAAGGGATAGCGCCATTGTCACCGGTCGAAGAGATATTCGAGATCGTGCTTGAGACCCATGCTTGGGTCAATCCGGATCAACCCTGGTTTCAGGTGCGAGCGATGAATTTACAGAACGACCACATTTCAGCTCTGTACAACACGGACCACGTGACAGCGGAGCTCCACGAGGAGATGGACGCTCTGCGCATCGCCATCAAACCCGCAAGGTTCAAGCTGTGGTTTGGCGCGGAGCAGAAAACGTTCTGGTATCTCTGCCCCCATTGTCGGGGGAACATGGGCGATCATGGTGACCCGGCATTCACCGCCCGGCTGGTTCCGAACTCGAGAACCGCGACCAAGATCACTTGCTTGGTATGCGGCGAGGACTCTGTCGTCGTGCGAGGGAAGTGTCACGACTCCACCTGTCCTTGCACGGTTCTCGCGCATCCAGACTCGGAATGGGGCGAGATCTGTTTGCACTGCGGTGCCGATGAAGACATTGAGGCGGACCGTTTGGCCGCCATTGCCCGGGAGGAAGAGCGGAACCAGCGCTGGCTGGCGAGCATTTTCGGCGAACCGGCGGACATCCCCTATGCAGACGACGACCCGCCCGAAGAGAATTGAACTGCCTTTGCCGACCTAACCAACGGTTGAGAACAAGAGGCTTCCGTTGGAGGCGTTGTTGCTTGTGCAGGTTGACAGGCGGGTTACTTTCCCTTCCACCCCAGCAGCCGCATGGCGTTGAGCGTCACCAGCACCGTCGCGCCGGTGTCGGCCAGAATCGCCGGCCACAGCCCTGTGACCCCGATGATCGTCGTCACCAGGAACACCGCCTTCAGGCCTAGGGCCACGGTGATGTTCTGGGCGATGTTGCCCATCGTCGCCTTTGACAGGCCGATCATGTTGGCGATGTCGCCGACGCGGCCGTGGAGGATGGCAGCGTCGGCGGTCTCCAGCGCCACATCGGTGCCGCCGCCCATGGCGATGCCGATGTCTGCGGCGGCGAGGGCAGGGGCGTCGTTGATGCCGTCGCCGACCTTGGCGACGACGCGGCCCTGTTGCTGCAGCTCGCGCACGATGCGCTGCTTGTCCTCGGGCAGCAGCCCGGCGCGCACTTCGATGCCGAGATCGGCGCCGATCGCCTTTGCGGTCCGCTCATTGTCGCCGGTGAGCATGACGGTCGCGATGCCCTCGTCGTCCAGCCGGTCGATGCCGGCGGCTGCATCGGCGCGCGGTTCGTCGCGGATGGCGAGCAGCCCCGCGACCTGATCGCCCACCAGCAGTACCGAGACGGTCTTACCGGCATCGTTGAGCGCGCCGATCCGCTCGCGCAGCGTCGCATCGAACGGCGTACGCTCCTCGGCCGCCTTGGGTGAGGCGAGGAACAGCTCTTCGCCGCCGACCTTGCCTGTCACCCCCTTGCCGGGCACCGCCTTGGCGCCGGCCGCAGGCGGCACGAACGCCTTGTCGGCCTGTGCGCGGGCCAGCACAGCCACCGCCAGCGGATGGCTCGAGCCGGTTTCCAGCGCCGCCGCCAGCGACAGGACCTGCGCCTCAGGCCGGCCGATGCCGACCACGTCGGTCACCTGCGGCTTGCCCTCAGTCAGCGTCCCGGTCTTGTCCAGCGCCACCGTGGTGATCTTCCGCAGCTGTTCCAGCACCGCGCCGCCCTTCAACAGCAGGCCACGGCGCGCGCCAGCCGAGAGGCCTGCCGCGATCGCCGCCGGCGTCGAGATGACCAGCGCACAGGGGCAGCCGATCAGGAGGATGGCGAGGCCCTTGTAGATCCACTCGTCCCACGGCTGGCCGCCCAGCAGCGGCGGCAGGATGGCGACCAGCGCGCCGACCACCAGCACGCCCGGCGTGTAGTATTTTGAGAACTTGTCGATGAAGCGCTCGGTCGGCGCCTTGCTTTCCTGGGCCTCCTCGACCAGCCGCACGACGCGCGCAATGGTGTTGTCGGCGGCGGCCGCCGTCACCCTGACGCGCAGCACGGCGTCGGTGTTGATGGTGCCGGCGAACACCTCGTCGCCCGCGCCCTTGGTCCTGGGGACGCTCTCGCCGGTCACCGGCGCTTCGTTGATCGCGGAGCTGCCATCGACGATCACGCCGTCCGCCGCGATGCGGTCGCCGGGGCGAACAAGGATCACCGTGCCGACCGCCAGTTGCGCTGCGGGCACCTCCGCCGTGCCGCCATCTTTCTCCACCAGCGCCAGCTTCGGCACGAGGTCGGCGAGGCCGCGGATGCTGGCGCGGGCGCGGCCGGCGGCGACGCCCTCGAGCAGTTCGCCGATGAGGAACAGCAGCACCACGGTCGCCGCCTCCTCGGTGGCGCCAATGAACACCGCGCCGATGGCCGCGATGGTCATCAGCGTTTCGATCGAGAACGGCGTGCCGGTCATCGCGGCGACGATGGCGCGCCGGGCCACCGGAATCAGCCCGACCGCCATGGCGACGAAGAAGGCCCAGTGCCCAATGTCAGGGAACAACTGCCCGGCAATGTAGGCCGCCAGCAGCGCGCCGCCGGAGATGAAGGTCAGCAGCGCCTTGCGCGTCTTCCACCACGGCCCGTCGATCACCCCGGCGTGGCCGGCGGCATGATCGTGATCATGATCGTGGTCGTGCCCATGGCCGTGATCGGCGTGGCTATGATCCTCGCTCGCCGGCACAACGCCCTTGGCCGGCGCAATCTGGTAGCCCAGCGCCTTCACCTGGCGCTCGATGGCGCCCTTGGCGATGTCGCCCGAGCGGGTCACCGTCATCGTGCCATTTGGCAGCGACACGCCGACCTCACCGACACCCGGCAGCCGGCCGACGGCGTTCTCGATCTTGGTCACGCAGGCAGCGCAGTCCATGCCGCCAACGCGGAATCTCAGCTTCTCTTGAGCTTCGGACATGCGGCACTCCTTGGATTCTTCATCATGTCCGCATACATCTAGGACCTCTAGCCACTAGAGGATCAAGGGGTGAATGCAATGAATCTGCCGATCGGCGAATTGTCCCGGCGGACTGGCGTCAAGGTTCCGACCATCCGCTTCTACGAGCAGATCGGGCTGTTGCAGTCGCCACCGCGCACCGAGGGCAACCAGCGCCGCTACGGCAAGCCTGAGGTCGAGCGGCTCAACTTCATCCGCCACTCGCGCGAGCTCGGCTTCGAGGTCGAGGATATCCGCGAGCTGCTCGATATGGCCGCCTCGCCGCAGGCCTCATGCCATCAGGCCGACAGCATCGCCCGCAACCACCTGACCGAGATCGACCGCCGCATCGCCAGCCTCACCGCGCTACGCGGCGAGCTCAACCGCATGGTCGAGGAGTGCGGCCACGGCCGCATCTGCGATTGCCGGATCATCGAAGTGCTGGCCGACCACGGCGAGTGCGTGACCGAGCACGCGCACTAGTTGCGCGACGGCGGGTATTTGCCGTTGGCGTAGCCGAGGAAGATGCCGGCGATGATGCCCAGCACCAGGCCCGCGCCGATCAGCATGAGCCCCGGACCCACCGCGCCGGCGATGGCCTCCGGGTTGGCGCCCGGGCCGAAAGCAGTCAGCACGGGCCCTAGGATGGCGCCAATCAGCCCCAGGCCCATCAGCATGATGGCGCCGAAGAGCAGCTTGCTCCCGACATTGACCGAGAACGGATCCGGATGCTCTGCCATGGCCACGCCCCCTCAAGCGCACACCCGCCATGAGTGGTGGCGGATGTGTCAGCTTAGCGCGGCGACGTGGCGCTGCAAGTAATACTGAGGTTTGGCGGCGCTAGGCTTGCCAGTCGAGCACGGTGTTGCCGGCGCGGCAGAAGCTGACCGCCAGGTGGCCAGGCGCGCCGAGCCAGCTGTGGTTGTCGCCGTCGCGATGCAGCGCATGACCGGCCCGCCGCAGTTCGGCGACGATCATGCCGACCTGGTTGTGCCAGTCGCGCGGATCCGCCGCCGTCGCCAGCCGCGAGCGGATCGCCGCCTGTTGTGCGCTGAGCCGCTGCGTACGCTCACTAGCGCCGAGCGCCAGCAGCGCTGTGCGGCTCATCGGGTGGATGTCGTCGGACGCGGGCCGGATGAACAGATCGAGCGCGGCCATCACACCACCTCCTTGAGATGAAAGTTGCGGGCCACGGTGAGGTCGCGGAGACCGAACGCGGGCAGCTTGCCGGGGACGATCGCGTCCGCCACCGCCTCGCGGTCGGTGACGTCGGTGGCATCCACCACGACGCGCAGGAACGGCTCGGCCATCCCCAGCCGCACCTTTTCCTGCAGCTCTAACAGCAGCACCCGCACATTGCCGCGGCTCTCGCAGGCAATGCACTCGGTGCCCGGATCGTGGGCATGCAGCGGCGGATCGAGGTGCACCACCGCGGTATCGCGCCCGCCGAAGCGGCCGAGCGCCGCCTTGTCGGTGACAACAGTCACCGGCACGGAGGTCGCGCGGCGGGCGAACGGAGTGGCTGAGGTCATACCGCCTCCTTGTCCGCGCTCGGCGTGTAGTTGAGGATCGGCCCAAGCCAGCGCTCGACCTCGCGGATCGCCATGCCCTTGCGCCTGGCATAGTCCTCCACCTGGTCGCGCTCGACCTTGGCCACGCCGAAATAGAAGCTTTCGGGGTGGCTCAGGTAGATGCCCGACACGGACGAGCCCGGCCACATGGCGTAGCTCTCGGTCAGCTCCACGCCGATGCGCTGCTTGGCGTTGAGCAGGTGGAACAGCGTGGTCTTTTCGGTGTGGTCGGGTTGCGCCGGATAGCCGGGGGCGGGGCGAATGCCCTGGTACGGCTCGCCGACCAGCTCGTTGGGCGCAAAAGTCTCGCTGGCGCCATAGCCCCAGAATTCCTTGCGCACCCGCTCGTGCATCAGCTCGGCGAACGCCTCGGCGAAGCGGTCGGCCAGCGCCTTGATCAGGATCGACGAGTAGTCGTCGTTCCGCCGCTCGAAGCGCTCGGAGATGATGTTCTCCTCGAGCCCGGCCGTCACCACGAAGCCGCCCAGATAGTCCGGGGTGCCCTCGGGCGCCACGAAGTCGGCCAGCGCCATGTGCGGCTTGCCGCCGGTCTTCGAGAGCTGCTGGCGCAGGGTGAAGAACGTCGCCAGCTGGTCCTTGCGGTCCTGGTCGGTATAGAGCCGGATGTCGTCGCCGACCTGGTTGGCGTGCCAGAAGCCGATCACCGCCTTGGGGCGGAACCAGTTCTTCTGGATCACCTCCTTCAGCATCTTCTGTGCGTCGTCCCAGAGCTGGCGCGCCGCCGGGCCCTGGTCCTTGTCCTCGAGCACCGCCGGGAAGCGGCCCTTCAGCTCCCACGCCTGGAAGAACGGCGTCCAGTCGATGTATTTGGCGATCTCGGCGAGGTCGTAGTTCTCGAACACCCGCGTGCCGAGGAAGCTCGGCTTGGGCGGCGCATAATTGCTCCAGTCCGGCTTGAAGCGGTTGTCACGCGCCTTCGACAGCGGCGTGCGCTGCTTCTCGGCCTCGCTCTGCCGGTGCTTCTCCGCCAGCCGCTCGTACTCGGCCCGCACGTCCTGCACGTAGGCCGGCCGCTGCTCCTCGCTGAGCAGCGACGACACCACGCCCACGGCGCGGCTGGCGTCATGCACGTGCACTGTCGGCCCACCGTGATACTGCGGGTGGATCTTCACCGCCGTATGGACGCGGCTGGTCGTCGCGCCGCCGATCAGGAGCGGCACGTGAAAACCCTCGCGCTCCATCTCGGAGGCGACATGCACCATCTCGTCGAGCGATGGGGTGATCAGCCCCGAGAGCCCGATAACGTCGACCTTTTCGGCCTTCGCCACTTCGAGGATCTTCGCCGTCGGCACCATCACGCCGAGGTCGATGATCTCGTAGTTGTTGCAGCTGAGGACCACGCCGACGATGTTCTTGCCGATGTCGTGGACATCGCCCTTCACCGTCGCCATCAGCACCTTGCCGGCGCTGCGACGGCCCACCGCCTCGCCATTGGCCTCCTTCTCCGCTTCCATGTAGGGGAGGAGGTGCGCCACGGCCTGCTTCATCACGCGGGCGGATTTCACCACCTGCGGCAGGAACATCTTTCCGGAGCCGAACAGGTCGCCGACCACGCTCATCCCGGCCATCAGCGGGCCCTCGATGACGTGCAGCGGCCGCTCGGACGCGAGCCGGGCTTCCTCCGTGTCCTCGTCGATGAACTCGGTGATGCCGTTGACCAGCGCATGTGAAATGCGCTCCGCCACCGGCTTGGTCCGCCAGGTCAGGTCCTTGGCCTTCTGCTCGCCGCCGGCCTGGCCCTTGAAGCGTTCGGCGATCTCCAGCAGCCGCTCGGTCGAATCCGCCCGGCGGTTGAAGATCACGTCCTCGCAGGCCTCGCGCAGCGTCGGCTCCAGTGTGTCGTACACCGCGAGCTGGCCGGCATTGACGATGCCCATGTCCATGCCCGCCTGGATGGCGTGGTAGAGGAACACCGAGTGCATTGCCTCGCGCACCGGCTCATTGCCACGGAACGAAAAGCTGAGGTTGCTCACGCCGCCAGAAATGTGTGCGTGCGGAAGGGTTTGCCGGATAGTCCTCGTCGCCTCGATGAAGGCGATGCCATAGCCCACGTGCTCCTCGATGCCGGTGGCGACCGCGAAGATGTTGGGGTCGAAGACGATATCCTCGGGCGGGAAGCCGACTTCCTCGGTCAAGAGCTTGTAGGCCTTCGAACAGATCTCGACCTTGCGCTCATAGCTGTCGGCCTGGCCCTGCTCGTCGAACGCCATCACCACCACGGCGGCGCCATAGCTGCGCACCAGCCGAGCGGTCTCGAGGAATTTCTCGACGCCTTCCTTCATGGAGATCGAGTTGACCAGCGCCTTGCCCTGCACGCACTTCAGGCCCGCCTCGATCACCTCGAACTTCGAAGAATCGATCATCAGCGGAACGCGGGCGATATCGGGTTCCGCAGCGAGCAGGTTGAGGAACTCGACCATCACCTTCTGGCTGTCGAGCAGGCCTTCGTCGACGTTGATGTCGATGACCTGCGCGCCGTTCTGCACCTGGTCCCGCGCCACTTCGAGCGCCGCCGTGTAGTCGCCGGCGGTGATGAGCTTCCGGAACTTGGCCGAGCCGGTGACATTGGTCCGCTCGCCGATGTTCACGAACGGGATGTCCTCGGTCAGCGTGAACGGCTCGAGCCCGCTCAGTCGCAGGAAGGTCGGCACCTCCGGGATCTTCCGCGGCTTGTACTTCGACACCGCTTCCTTGATCGCCCGGATGTGGTCCGGCGTCGAACCGCAGCAGCCGCCGACGATGTTGAGGAAGCCGTCGCGGGCAAACCCCTCGAGCTGGCGCGCCATGAACTCCGGCGTCTCGTCATAGCCGCCGAACTCGTTGGGTAGCCCCGCGTTCGGGTAGGCGCAGATCAGCGTGTCGGCGACGTCCGAGAGCTCGTTGATATGGGCGCGCATGGCGTTGGCGCCGAGCGCGCAGTTGAGCCCGATGGTGAACGGGTTGGCATGCCGCACCGAGTACCAGAACGCCGTCGGCGTCTGGCCGCTCAGCGTGCGGCCCGAGAGGTCGGTGATCGTCCCCGAGATCATCACCGGCAGCTCGTAGCCGCGTTCCGCAAAGATGCGCTGCGCCGCGAAGATGCCGGCCTTGGTGTTGAGCGTATCGGTGATCGTCTCGAACAGCAGCACATCGGCGCCGCCGTCGATCAGCCCGTTGATCGCCTCCGCATAACCCTTGACGATCTGGTCGAAAGTGATCGCCCGGTGACCCGGCGAATTCACGTCTGTCGACATGGAGGCGGTCTTGTTCAGCGGGCCCAGAGCACCGGCCACGAACCGGCGCTTGCCGTCGATGTCGAACGCCTGCTGCGCCGCCTCGCGCGCCAGCTTCGCCCCGGCATAGTTCAGCTCGTAGGCAAGCTCCTGCATGCCGTAGTCGGCCATCACCACGTCGGTGGACGAGAACGTGTTGCTCTCCACCAGGTCCGCGCCGGCGAGGTAGTATTGCAGGTGGATGGCCCGGATCGCATCCGGCTGGGTCAGGTTGAGCAGGTCGTTATTGCCGCGCACATCCTTGTGCCAGTCCTTGAAGCGCTCGCCGCGATAGGCGGCTTCATCGAGCTTCAGCTGCTGAATCATGGTGCCCATGGCGCCATCGAGGATCAGGATGCGTTCGGCGGCCGCCTGGGTAAGGGCTGCCCGCACCTCCTCGCCATTCGGCAAGGAATTTCTATCGATCTCAATGTGTTGAGCTTCAGTCATCGCTCGACTTTCCAACGTCTGTCACGCCAAAATGCGTTCACCGCCGGCAAGGTCGCACGACGGGATATAAAGATATCTTTATATGATTGCCGACGGCCCGGCAAGCAAGGCCATTTCCGTTCTCGCCCGGGAACTGAAAGACTCGATCAGGACTTTCGCTTTCATGACAATGCCGATCCTCCTCGTTCCCGGCCTCAACTGCACCGCCGAGATCTACGCCCATCAGGTGCCGGCACTGTGGCAGTTCGGGCCGGTCACCATTGCCAACCACACCGAAGGCTCGTCGATGCAGGAGATCGCGGCGTCGATCCTCCACGATGCACCGCCGGAGTTTGCGCTCGTCGGCTTCTCGATGGGCGGCTACCTGGCGTTCGAGATTCTCCGGCAGGCGAGGGCGCGTGTCCTGAAGTTGGCGCTGCTCGATACCTCGGCTCGTCCGGATACCCCCGAAGCCACCGAGAAGCGCCGTGCTGCCATCGCCTTGACCGAGCACGGGAAGTTCAACCTCGCTGTCGCGCAATCCTTCCCCAACGCCGTCCATCCCGACCATGTCGGTGACGCCGGGCTCAAGGCGCTACACGTCCGCATGGCCACGGCCAATGGTGGCGAAACCTACATCCGCCAGCAGACCGCCATCATCGGCCGCCCCGACTCGCGCCCCGACCTCCGCGCCATCGATATCCCGGCACTGGTAGTGGTCGGCGACAAGGACGCCATCACCATCCCCGACGCCGCCCGCGAAATGGCCACCGGCATTGTCGACGCAAAGCTGGTCGTCGTCCCGAGGGCAGGGCACATGGCGCTGGTCGAACAACATGCCATCGTCACCGCGGAACTGGTGGAGTGGTTGCAGGGCTGATGTGGGCACCGATCTCTCGGTGATCCTCCCCCGCGTGGCGGGGGAGGGGGACCGCCGAAGGCGGGGGAGGGGGCGGCGGGAGACGCCGATGCGTAGGACGCCAATTCCCTAGCATTTGAAACAAATTAACCCGGCTGCAACCACGTTGCGGTTCCCTGAGATCATCCCCGCATGGCTTTGAGTATGATGCGGAAATCTCTGTTTGGGTTGATCCGTCTTGCCAGTTTTCTCTCGCGACCTTCGTGCGGCCGCCCGGCTGCTTGTTCTCGCCGCGCTCGTAGCGCCGGTGCTTGCCGCCTGCGGCGGCGGGGCAGGGGTCCCCAACATCAAGCGCGCCGCCTTCAGCTCGAAGGAATTTGGCGTCTCGGTCAGCCCGCGCGTCACCAATGCCAAGAACCCGCCGAAAGGCGGCGGCCGCTACATGGTCGGCAAGCCCTACACGGTACGTGGCGAGCTCTACGAGCCGATCGAGAACCCGATCGGCTACGTCGCTTCGGGCGGCGCCTCCTGGTACGGCAACGACTTCCACGGCCGCCGCACCGCCAACGGCGAGATCTTCTCCGCCAATGCCATTTCCTGCGCCAGCCCGGTGCTGCCGCTGCCGAGCTACGTGCGCGTCACCAATGTCGATAACGGCCGATCGATCGTCTGCCGTGTCAATGACCGCGGTCCGTACCTGCATGGCCGCGTGATGGACTTGAGCTACCGCACCGCTGAAATCCTCGGGTACGCCGGCAACGGCGTTGGCAATATCCAGGTCGAGTATGTCGGCCCGGCGCCGCTCAACGGCGACGATACCCGCATGCTGCTCGCCAGCGTCGACCGTCCGACGCGGATGGAGCAGGGCACTACCCGCCTCGCCATGAACGACAGCTCGCAGGAGCGTCCGAACCTGATCGGTGGCCTCATCGATATGTTCGGCTATGTCGACAGCACCGCCGCCGACCAGGCGATCACCGGCGCCCACGCCGCTGCCAACGCGATGGCCACCCGCTCGGGCTCGCTCGAGTCCTGGGTCGCGACGGTCGACGAGGACAAGCGCGCCATCAAGCTCGAGCTCGGCGTGTTCGCCGATGCCGCCCAGGCCGACGACGTGGCGCTGCAGTTCGCCATGCTCGGCGCGGTCGATGAGGATGCGGTGCGCATCCCCGGCGCCGATGCCACACGCCTGACACTCACCCATCTTAAGCCCGGTGTGGCGCGGGATGATGTGATGTCGCTCGCCAGGCAACTTGGACTCAAGGACCTGGTGCTCTATTAAGTTTGAGAGCGGTCGGAGTGACTGCGATCGGGGTTGAGCTTGCGGAACTTCAGCCTGAAACTTCTGGTTTCCTTGTTCGCCGTCCTCTGGGCGGCTTCCGCACATGCGCAGGATTTCGACACCAAGGCGCCGTACGCGGTGCTGATGGACTACGAGTCCGGCACGATCCTGTTCAACAAGGCGGGTGACGAGCAGCTCGAGCCCGCCAGCATGGCCAAGCTGATGACGCTGGCCGTGGTGTTCGACCAGCTGCAGGCCAAAAAACTCCAGCCGACCGACGAGTTCTTCATCTCCGAACACGCCTGGCGCGATGGCGGTGCCTCGTCCGGCGGCTCGACGATGTTCGCAGTGCTCAACTCGAAGATCCCGGTGATGGACCTCGTCCGCTCCGTCATCATCCAGTCCGGCAACGACGCGGCGATCGCGCTCGCCGAAGGCATCGCCGGCAGCGAGCTCAGCTTCGCGCAGATGATGAACCAGCTGGGCAAGGAGATCGGCCTTACCGGCTCGAACTTCGTCAACGCCACCGGGCTGCCCGACCCCGCACAGTTTTCGACCGCCCGCGACCTCGCGACCATCGCCCGCTTCATTATCGCGCAGTTCCCAGAGTACTACCCGATCTTCTCCGAGCGGGAGTTCACCTGGAACAAGATCCGCCAGATGAATCGCAACTCGCTGCTCGAGATCGGCATCGGCGTCGACGGCCTGAAGACCGGCCACACCGAGGCTGCCGGCTACGGCGAGGTGGTCTCCACTGCTGCCACCGGCCGCCGCCTGATCGCCGTGCTGCACGGCTTGAAGTCGATGACCGAGCGCACCGAGGAAGCAAGGAAACTCGTCACCTGGGGCACTCGCGGCTTCGAGTTGATTCCGGTGTTCCCCGAGGGCACCGCGATCTCGCATGCCGACGTCTATGGCGGCAGCGCCGGGCAGGTGTCGCTGATGGGCAAGGGCAGCATCGACCTGTTCCTGCCCAAGGGCGCGCAGAACTGCCCACAGGCCACTGTCACCTACAAAGCGCCGATCCGTCCGCCTGTGCAGAAGGGCGATCAACTCGCCCAGCTCAATGTCATGTGCAACGGCGCCGTGGTACAGGTCACCCCGCTCTACGCGGGCGAGGATGTCGCCGACGGCGATATCATCCGCAAGGCGACCGACGCGCTCAAGGAACTGGCGCTCGGCTGGCTCTGAGCGACGACTGGCAGAAGTTCATGTACTTCCGCCGTACCAAGCAGCGAGGAATGCCCGCCGAATGCTCGATATTCCAGCCAAGCCGGCGGCCCGTTTCATCACCTTTGAAGGCGGCGAAGGCGTCGGCAAGTCGACGCAGGTGAAGCGCCTCCTGGTCCGGCTCAACCGCATGGACATCGAAGCCGTCCGCACGCGCGAGCCCGGCGGAACGCCAAAAGCCGAGGCGGTGCGGGCGTTTATCCTGCAGGGCCGCTCCGAAAGCTGGGGCGCCGGTGCCGAGGCGGTGCTCTTCGCCGCCGCCCGCTACGACCACGTCAGCTCGCTGATCGCCCCCAGCCTCAACAGCGGCAAATGGGTGATCTCCGACCGCTTCCACGACTCCACCCGCGCCTACCAGGGCCTCACCGGCGGCGTAGATGACAAGCTGATTCAAGGGCTTGAGACCCTCGCGCTGGACGGCCACCAGCCCGACATCACCTTCATCCTCGACATGGATCCGGCCGTCGCCTTCGCCCGCGTCAACAACCGCGAGATCGAAAAGGCGCTGGCTGAGACCGGCGACCGCTTCGAGAAGGAAGACCTCGAGTGGCACCGCCGGCTGCGCCAGGCGTTCCTCGCCATCGGCAAGGCCAATCCGGAGCGCTGCGTCGTGTTGCCTGCCGGCCAATCGGAAGATGCGCTGGAGCTGGAGATCTGGGATACGCTGATCCGGCGCTTCCCCGAGATCGAAGCAAAGGCCGACTGAATTGGACTATCCCGAACGCGAACCCGACCAGCTCGAGGGCGTCCCGCTACCCGAGTTCCAGACCGGCGTTTGCGGTCACGACAGCGCGCGCGCCACGCTGCTGGAGCGGCTCGATGCCGGCCGGCTGCCCGGCGGTATCCTGATCCACGGCCCGCGCGGCATCGGCAAGGCGACGCTGGCTTTCGACCTCGCCCGCCGCATCTTCGAGCGGACCGGCGACGAATCCGCGGTGCACATCGCTGCCCAGGTGGCCGCCGGTGCCTATCCGAACCTCTTCGTCATGCGCAAAGCCGCTCGCGATACCGGCAAGGGCTACTACACCGTCATCCGGGTCGAGGAAGTCCGCCGCTTCATCGAGGAAATGCGGATGACCCGTGGCCGCGCCGGTCACCGCATCGCCATCGTCGACCCGATCGACGACTGCAACGCCTCGTCTGCCAACGCGCTGCTGAAAATCCTCGAGGAACCACCGGCCGACACGACTTTCCTCCTCGTCTCGCACCGGCCGGGCTCGCTGCTCCCCACCATCAAGTCGCGCTGTTTCCAGGTGGCGCTGCGGCCGATCGCCGACCCCGACGTCCGCATCGTGCTCGATCAGGTCGGCGGCCAGCCGCTCGCCATCGAGCGCGCCGTTTCTCTCGCCGGTGGCCGGCCGCGTCGCGGCTTCGAGGCAATGCTGCTGGGGGAGGGGGGCGCATTGCAGCTGCTGCAGTCCTGGCTCGCCGACCCAACCGGCGCACCGTCCGCAGCCCGCATCGCGCTCGCCGACGCGCTCGGCGCCGATCGCGACTCCGCCGAACTGCGCTTTGCCCGCGACATCCTCAACGACTGGCTGGCCGATGCCGCCAAGTCCGCCGCCGCAAGCGGCGACCGGGTGCGTCTTGCCTCTGCCAACGAGCTATGGGAGAAGGCGCGAGCTTCACTCGCCGATGCCGATGAATACAACCTCGACATGCGGCAGACCCTGGTCGCGCTTTTCGACGCGATCCGGAAACACCAGCTCCTGAGCGTCCAGCCGACATGACCGATACGTTCTACGTCACCACCGCCATCGCCTATCCCAACGGCGCGCCGCATATCGGCCACGCCTACGAGATGATCGCGACCGATGCCATTGCCCGCTGGGCGCGGCTCTCGGGCAAGGAAACCTACTTCCTCACCGGCACCGACGAGCACGGCATCAAGATGGTGCAGACGGCTGCCGCTGAAGGCATCACGGCGCGCGAGCTGGCCGACCGCAACGCGACCCGCTTCCGCGATCTCGCGGCGCGCCTCGACGTCTCGAACGACGACTTCATCCGCACCACCGAGCCGCGCCACTACGAGTCGAGCCAGGAGATCTGGCGTCGGATGGCCGCCAGCAACAACGGCGACATCTACCAGTCGACCTACAAGGGCTGGTACTCGGTCCGCGACGAGGCCTATTTCGACGAAGACGAGCTCACCGACGGTGAGGGCGGCAAGAAGTTCGCGCCGACCGGGGCCGAGGTGAAGTGGGTCGAGGAAGACAGCTACTTCTTCCGCCTCTCGGCCTACCAGGACCGGCTGCTGAAGCTGTTCGAGGATCGTCCGGACTTCATCGCGCCGGAAGAGCGCCGCAACGAGATCATCTCGTTCGTGAAAGCCGGGCTGCGCGACGTCTCGATCAGCCGCACCACCTTCGACTGGGGCATCCCGGTACCGGGCGCCTCGGGCCACGTCATGTACGTGTGGGTCGACGCGCTCACCAACTACATCACCGGCGTCGGCTTTCCTGAAAGCGGTTCCGAGCAGTTCAAGAAGTTCTGGCCGGCGAACCTGCACGTCATCGGCAAGGACATTATCCGCTTCCATACCGTCTACTGGCCGGCCTTCCTGATGAGCGCCGGCATCGAGGTGCCGCACCGCGTCTTCGCCCACGGCTTCCTGACGTCGGAAGGCAAGAAGATGTCGAAGTCGGTCGGCAACATCGTCGATCCGCACGAGCAGCTCGATCTCTACGGCACCGACCCGGTGCGCTGGTACTGCCTGCGCGAGGTCAGCTTCGGCCAGGACGGCGACTGGGGCCGCGAGAAGTTCATCAACCGCAACAATTCCGACCTCGCCAACAATTTTGGCAACCTGGCGCAGCGCTCGCTGTCGATGATCCAGAAGAATTTTGGCGGCGCGCTCCCCGAGGCGCAGCCGACCGAGGCCGAGCGGGCCATCGTGGCCACCGCTGTCGATGCCATCGGCAAGATGGATCTCGCCATGCAGACCCAGCAGATCCACGAGGCCGCCGGCGAGCTGACGACACTGCTCAACGCCGCCAACCTCTACTTCGCCGACCAGGCGCCGTGGGGGCTCAAGGCCGATCTGCCGCGCATGGGCACGATCCTTGCGACGACGGCCGATATCGTCCGCCGCGCCGCCATCGCGGCCCAGGCGTTCGTGCCGGGCTCCGCCGCGAGGTTCCTCGATGCCCTCGCCGTGCCGGCCGATCAGCGCCTGCTGAGCCATGCGCTGGGCGCGTCGGGGGTAGCCGCGGGGACCGTCTTGCCGCCGCCTGAGCCGGTGTTCAAGAAGTTCGAGCACCAGAAGACGGCCTAGGCCAATGCTGATCGACTCGCACTGCCACCTGGATTTCCCCGAGCTCGCCGCCGATCGCGCTGGCGTGCTGGCCCGCGCCAAGGCGGCAGGCATCGACGGCATGGTCACCATCTCGACCCGGGTGAAGCGCTTCGATGAGATCAAGCTCATCGCCGAACAGAACCCCGAGGTGTGGTGCTCGGTCGGCACGCATCCGCATCATGCCGACGAGGAACTCGACATTCTCGCCGAGGACCTGATCCGGCTCAGCGAGCACCCGAAGTGCGTCGCCATCGGCGAGGCCGGGCTCGACTACTTCTACGACAACGCGCCGAAGGAAGCGCAGGAGACGGGTCTGCGCCGGCACATCACCGCGTCGCGCGTCACCGGCCTCCCGCTGGTCATCCATTCCCGTTCAGCTGACGTTCATATGGGTGGCATTCTGGCGGAGGAAATGGGGCAGGGGGCCTTCCCTTTCGTGCTCCACTGCTTCACCGGCGGCGCCGATCTCGCCCGCAAGGCCCTCGAACTCGGCGGCTACATTTCGTTTTCCGGCATCATCACCTTCAAGAATGCCGAGGAGATTCGCGAGGTCGCGAAGTTCGTTCCCGCCGACCGTTATCTCGTTGAAACAGATGCACCTTATCTGGCTCCGGTGCCGCACCGCGGCGGCACCAATGAGCCGAGTTTCGTAGCCCATACTGCCGCCAAGGTGGCCGAGGTCCGTGGCATCAGCCTCGAGCAACTCGGCGCTGACACGACCGACAATTTTTTCCGTTTGTTCTCAAAGGCTAAGGCGTAATGCCTGAAGCACAGCGCATCGTCGCGACGATCATGGGATGCGGTTCGTCCGGTGGCGTGCCGCGTATCGGCGGCCACTGGGGCGTCTGCGATCCGGACAACCCCAAGAACCGCCGCAGCCGCTGTTCGCTGCTCATCGAAGGCTACTCGGCCGCCTCGGACCAGCCAACGCGCATCATCGTCGACACGGGCTGTGACCTCCGCGAACAGCTGCTGCGCGCCGAGGTCGATCGCGTGGAGGCTGTGCTCTACACGCACGAGCACGCCGACCACACGCACGGCATCGACGACCTGCGCGTGCTGGCGCTCATCAACCGCAAGCGCGTCGACGTCTACTTCAGCGCTGAAGCCGCCAACCGGATCGTGCCGAGCTTTGCCTACTGCTTCACGGCGCCACCGGGCTCCGGCTATCCGCCGATCCTCAACCAGCATCTGATCGAAGCCGGCACGCCGCTGACGGTGGATGGGCCAGGGGGCTCGATCACGGTTCTGCCGTTCCGCCAGGACCATGGCGACATCTTCTCGCTGGGGTTCCGGATCAAGGGCTTTGCCTATTCCTGCGATCTCAGCGGTATCCCGGATACTTCGCGCGAGGCCGTGAGTGGGCTCGACACCTGGGTGCTCGATGCACTGCGGCCGACGCCGCACCCGAGCCACCTGAGCCTTTCCGAAGCAATCGGGCTGGTCGCGGAGCTGAAGCCGCGCCACGCCGTGCTCACCAACCTCCACATCGATCTCGACTACGCCCAGACCGACGCCATGACGCCGGATCACGTCCGGCCGGCGTTTGACGGCCTCCAGGTCGACATCACCACTGGCGAGATCATCAGTCCTCGCTAGCCCATGCCGGCGCTATCATTGCGCGCCGCAACGACGGAGCTCGTAGCCATGATTGAAGTCATCGACACCGGCATTGCGCCATCCAGTGGTCCCATCAACGACTGCGTGCGCGCCGGCAATCACGTCTGGCTCGTGGTGCTGGCCGAGGATCCGAAGACCGGCAAGATCACCGAGGGCGACATCGAGGTGCAGACGCGCCAGGCGCTGTCGAACCTCAGGCAGGCCATCAACGCCGCCGGCGGCGAGCTCACCAACATCGTCCAGGTGCAGATCTTCCTCACCGACAGCGCCGACGCGCCGGGCATGAACCGCGTGTATGCCGAGTTCTTCAACACCAAGCCGTACCCGATCCGTGCCACAGTGGTGGTCAAGGAACTGCTGGCCAAGGGGCTCAGGATCGAGATCACGGCGACGGCGGTACTGGGATAGAGCTGTACGAAAAAGTCGAATGCCGTTCAGTTCGTTCAATACGATAGTTCCATAATATATCTTATGCGAATGGAGGATTAGTCGATATGCCGACCGAAGCCGACCTCACCCAGCAGCTTATCGAGGCCCAGCGTGCCGGCCGGCACGACGTTGATGCCGTCCCCTATGCTGCGCTCGATCGTGCAGCCGCCCTCCGCATCCAGTCCGCCACCATGGGCGCGCTCAGCGAGACGCCGGCGCTGCTCAAGACGCTGGTGACGCCGGATGGCCTCGGCACGTGTGCGCCGATCTACCGGTCGCGTGTTGGCAACAGTGGAGCGTTCGAGCTGTCGTCGCCGACGATCACCGGGCTCGAGGTCGAGGTCGGCCTGGTGCTCGCCAGCGATCTCACGACGGATGCCGCCAACCGCGACGAGATCGATATCATCGAGGCGATCAGCCACTACTTCGTCGGCATCGAGGTCTGCGGCACGCGCTACGCCGATCGCTCGCTGGCGGGCGTCTATGGCGGCCTCGCCGACAACGCCTCGGCCTACGGCTACGTCATCGATCCCACGCACCGCGACGCTGGCGCCGAAATCGAGAACTACGACGTGCACCTCGAGTTCGCCGGCAAGGAAATCTGGTCGGCGCCGGCCAAGCACTCGTTCGGCACCGTGCTCAACTCCTTCATCGCCTACGCCAAGAACCAGAACCCTGCCTTCCCTTTGAAGGCTGGCACCGTGGTCACCACCGGCTCGCTCTGCGGCCTCGTGCCCATTTCGGGCACCGGTCACGTCGTCGGCCGCCTTGGCAACCACGCCGTCAGCTTCGACATCACCTGAGACCCGCCATGCAGCCCTCCCGCGACATTTCCCGCCTCATCGAAATCATGGCCGCCCTCCGTAACCCGGACGGCGGCTGTCCGTGGGATCTGGAGCAGGATTTTTCGACCATCCGCCACTACACCATCGAAGAGGCCTACGAGGTCGCCGACGCCATCGAGCGCGAGGATTACTCCGACCTCCGCGAAGAGCTGGGCGACCTCCTGCTCCAGCCCGTCTACCACGCGCAGATGGCCTCCGAGAAAGGTCTGTTCGATATCGGTGACGTGGTTTTCGCTATCACAGAGAAGCTTATACGCCGTCATCCTCATGTGTTTGGTGAGGAAGCAGCGCGTAGCGCTGGTGGCGCAAAGGCCAAGTGGGATGAGGTGAAGGCCGACGAGCGTGCCAGGAAGGCGGAGCGCAAGCAGGTCGCCTCCTCCATCCTCGACGACGTGCCGCACGCCCTGCCCGCCCTGGCCCGCGCCGAAAAGCTCAGTCGCCGCGCTGCGTCCGTACAGTTCGACTGGCCCGACTGGCGCCAGACGCTGGCCAAGGTTCGCGAGGAACTCGACGAGGTCGCCGCCGCCGCAGAGGCCGGTAACACCGCGGAAATCCACGAGGAACTCGGCGACCTGCTCTTCGCCGCCGCCAACCTCGCCCGCAAGCTCGGTGTCGAAGGCGAATCCGCGCTGCGCGACGCAAACGTCAAGTTCGACCGCCGCTTTCGCTACGTCGAAGCCCGCGCCACCGAAGACGCCGTCCCCCTCGCCGAAGCCGGCCTCGACCGGCTCGACGGCTACTGGAACGAGATCCGGGCCAAGGACAACTCAGGCGGCGTCTGAGCCTTCGATGCGGCCGGCGAAGCGTTCGGTGAAGGCGTTCTTGTGCCGGGCCTCGACCCGGACTTCGTAGACCTGGCCGTTCTCGTCCGGCTCGTCCTTGCCGATGATCTCGGCGTGGCCGTAGAGCCAGCCGACATCGGCGCCAGCGGTATGCGGCACCAGCACGCGATAGGTCCGCCCCTGCTTGGCCAGCACCTTCTCGATGGTGTCGAGCAGCTTATCGAGCCCCTCGCCCGTCTGCGCCGACACCGGAACTGACGCTGCCACCTTGCCGAGCGGCGACAGTGTCGCCAGCGCCGGGTACGTGCCGTCGGCGTCGCGCTCCAAGAGGTCGACCTTGTTCCACACTTCGATGATCGGCGTGGTGTCGGCCGACATGCCGAGCTCGCCCAGCACCTTCAGCACGTCCTGCGCTTGCGCCTGGTGGTCCGGGTTGGCGACGTCGCGCACATGCAGGATCACATGCGCCTCCAGTACCTCTTCGAGGGTGGCGCGGAACGCCGCGATCAGGTCGGTGGGCAGGTCGGAGACGAAGCCCACGGTGTCGGACAGCATCACTTCGCGGCCATGCGGCAGGCTGATCTTCCTGACAGTGGTGTCGAGGGTGGCGAACAGCAGGTCCTTGGCGAACACCCCAGCCCCGGTCAAGGCATTGAAGATGCTCGACTTGCCGGCGTTGGTGTAGCCGACCAGCGCCACCACCTGGAACGGCACGGCATCGCGCCTGCCCTTCTGCTGGCCGCGCGTCTGGCGCACCTTGTCGATGCGCTCTTCGAGCATCTTGATGCGGTCCTGCAGCTGCCGCCGATCGCTTTCCAGCTGGGTTTCGCCGGGGCCGCCCATGAAACCGAAGCCGCCCGAGCCGCGCTGGCGCTCGAGGTGGGTCCAGCTCTTCACCAGACGGCTCTTCTGGTAGTTGAGGTGCGCCAGCTCGACCTGCAGCACGCCCTCGCGGGTGGCGGCGCGCTCGCCAAAAATTTCGAGGATCAGCCCGGTGCGGTCCAGCACCTTGGTGCCGGTTTCCTTCTCGAGGTTGCGCTGCTGGATCGGGTGCAAGGCGGTGTCGACGAGCAGCAGCTCGATCTCTTCCTCCTTCACCCGCTTGGCAATCTCGTCCACGTGCCCGCCGCCGATGAAGGTCGACGGCTTGATCTCGCGCACCTTGGTGATCTCGGAGAACACCACCTCGACACGGATGGCGTTCGCCAATCCCTCGAACTCGGCCTTGCGGGCTTCGATGCTGTGGGTGGTGGCGCGGCCACGAACGTCGGGTATGACGAGTCCAACGCGGGTCGGGGCGGCGCGCTGATCTATGAATGCCTGAGGGCCGCCCTTGCGGGCGGCCTCGTCGTCGAACTCATCGCTCAAAATCGGTCTCAGTCTTCGCCGGTGTGCTCGGGATCGAACAGCTGGATCGGAGCGCCCGGCATGATGGTCGAGATGGCATGCTTGTAGACGAGCTGCGATTGCGCATCGCGTCTCAACAGCAGGCAGAAGTTGTCGAACCAGGTGATCACGCCCTGCAGTTTCACACCGTTCACGAGGAAGATCGTGACCGGCACCTTCTGCTTGCGGACATGGTTGAGGAACGCGTCCTGGAGATTCTGGGTCTTTTCGCTGGGCATTTCCTGGCCTCTTCTCGCGGGATACTAGGTGGGCGCCGGCCGACGGCCACACCCTGTTGATGGAGCAACGGCCGCCACCGCCCCTGCCCCTTTGGTCGTCATTCTCCCATCGCCATTGAAGTATGGCACAGAAGAAACCGAGTGCCTACCCGTACGGAGGTACGGTAATCAGAGCCCCAGTGACTTGATTTTGCGGTGCAAAGCGCTGCGTTCCATGCCGACGAACTCGGCGGTTTTCGAGATGTTGCCGCCGAACCGCTCGATCTGCGCCATCAGGTACTGGCGCTCGAACACCTCGCGGGCATCGCGCAGCGGCAGGCTCATCAGGTGGGCCGACGAGTCGCTGTCCCCCACCGTCGGCAGCACTTCCCCGATGTCGGGCGGCAGCATCGCTGCGGTGATCACCCCATCAGCCGGCGTCTGGTCCTTGACGAGGATCAGCAGCCGCTCGATCGAGTTGCGCAGCTGGCGGGCGTTGCCCGGCCAATCCTGGCCCTGCAGCACCGCCACGGCATCGTCGCCAATCGACAGGCTCTTGAGGTTGTGCAGGCGGCAGACCTGCTCGATGAACACCTCGACCAGCGGCGGAATGTCCTCGCGGCGCTCCTTCAGCGGCGTCAGGTGCAGCGGCACGATCGACAGCCGGTGGAACAGGTCGGAGCGGAACTGCCCCTCCTCGATCAGGCCGGCGACGTTCTGCGAGCTCGACGAGATGATGCGCACGTCGATCGGCACGGCCACAGCCCCGCCGACGCGGTTGAACTTGCTCTCGACCAGCGTCCTGAGCAGGGCTTGCTGCGCCGCCTGCGGCAGAGCCGCCACCTCGGACAGGTACAGCGTGCCGCCATGGGCCTTCTCCAGCGCCCCGACTTCGGTCCTGAGCGTGCCGGTCTTCTCGCGGGTCTCGCGGCCGAACAGCACGACCGCTACTTCTTCGGGCGAATAGAGCGAGCAGTTGATCTCGACGAACGGTGCTTCGGCGCGGGCGCTGCGCTGGTGGATCAGCCGGGCGGAAAGGCCCTTGCCGGTGCCTGACGAGCCCGAGATGAAGATGCGCGAGTTGGTCGGCGCCGATTTGTCGATGACGCCCTTCACCGCCTGCATGGCCTGCGAGTTGCCGACCAGCTCGACCGTCTTGTTGGAGCGCTCGCGAAGGTCCGCCACCTCGTTCTTCAGGCGGGCCGCTTCCATGGCGCGCTGGGTGATCAGCAGCAGCCGGTCCACCTTGAACGGCTTCTCGATATAGTCGTAGGCGCCACGCCGGATGGCGCTGACCGCCGTCTCGACATTGCCGTGCCCCGAAATCATCACCACCGGCATGTCCGGGTGCTGGCTCTGGAACTCATCCAGCAGCTGCAGACCGTCGAGCCGGCTGCCCTGCATCCAGATATCCAGGAAGACCAGGCTCGGTCGTCGCCGCGCGATTTCGTTCAGCCCGGAATCGGCGTCGTGCGCCTGCCGGGTCTGGTAGCCCTCGTCCTCGAGGATACCCGCGATCAGGTCACGGATATCGTCCTCGTCATCGATGATCAGAATGTCGAGGGCCATCAGGTATTATCAACCGCTTGCAATTGCGGCTCCTCTTGCTGTCCGCTGTCAGGGTCTGCCCCACCCGCTGCGTCATTCGTGGTCTCGGTTGCGGTCTGCTGTGCCGCCACCGGTTGGGAAGCTGCTGGCTCCCCCTCGTCTGTTTCGCCCGGCCGCTTGAGCGGCAGGGTGAAGGTAAAGCAGGCGCCGATACGCCCGTTCTCGTCAGGTTCGGCGTCGATCAGGTCGACCTTGCCGCCGTGCTGTTCAATGATCTTTGCGACGATCGCGAGACCGAGGCCGGTGCCTTTCTCGCGCGTCGTAACATATGGCTCGAGCAGCCGATGCCGGTTCTCTTTCGGCCAGCCCTTGCCGTTATCGGAGATGGATAACCGAACCATGTCGCCTTCAGGGCCGGCCTCGACAGTAATCACCGGATTCTTGATGCCTTCGAGCCCGGCACCCTCGATCGCCTCGACCGCGTTCTTGATCAGGTTGGTCAGCACCTGGCTGATCAGCCGGTTGTCGAACCACGCGGTGATCGGCTGCTCGGGCAGCTCCATGTTGATGGTGACTTCCGGCAGCCGCACGCTTTCGAGGAACACCGCCTGGCGGATCGACTCGGTCAGGTTGCCCTTCTCGAGCTTGGCTTCCGGCATTCGCGCAAACGACGAGAACTCGTCGACCATCCGGCCGATATCGCCGACCTGCCGGATGATGGTGTTGACGCACTTGTCGAACACTTCGAAGTCGTCGGCGAGCTTCGACGCATAGCGGCGGCGCAGTCGTTCGGCGCTGAGCTGGATCGGCGTCAGCGGGTTCTTGATTTCGTGCGCAATGCGGCGCGCCACGTCGGCCCAGGCGCCGGTGCGCTGGGCGGACAGCAGGTCGGTGATGTCGTCGAGCGTCACCACGAACCCCTTGCTCTCGGTCATTGTGCCTTCGCGGGTCAGTTGCACCTGGTAGGTGCGGTAATCCGGGCCGGAGCCGATCTCGATCTGGTCGCGGATGGTGCCGCGGCGGGCCGACTTGGCCCGCTCGATCACCGGCGCGAGCCCTGGGATCACCTCGTCGATGCGCTTACCGACCAACGAGATTTCGTCCGACCCGACCATCTCGGCGGCGCGCAGGTTCACCAGCGTGATAGCGCCGAACGGATCGAGGCCGACGATGCCGGCGGACACGCCTTCCACCACCGCCTCGGTGAACTGGCGGCGCTTCTCGTTGGTCTCGTTGGCCTCGACCAGCGCCACGCGCTGCGTTTTCAGCTGCTGCGTCATGGTGTTGAAGCGGCTGGAGAGATCGCGCAGGTCACCCCTGCCCTCCTGCACCGGCACCCGCACGTCGAGGTCGCCCTCCGACACGCGGCCCGACGCAATCATCAGGTTGCGGATCGGGTCGACGAAACGGTTGGCGAGCGCGATGCCGATCCACACCGCGGCGAGCAGCAGCACCAGCGCCATGCCGATGTACATGAGCGTGAAGGTGATCTGGAAGACCAGCCGGTTGCTCTCGTAGTTGCGATATTCGGTGATGTTGGCGTCGGTCAGCTTGGTGAACTCGAGCACCTCGGGATCGACCGGGCGCGCCACGAACAGGTAGGTGTTGTCGTAGCCGCGCAGCTTCACCACCGAGCCGACGAGGTTGGTGCGGCCAGGGCCGATTTCGGTCGGCGTTCCCTCGACCACGCCCTGCGTAAGGCCGGCGGGAACGCGAGGTGCGGTGCCGGGCGCGTTGATCTGCGCCTTCATCAGCGTATCGCCGTCAGCCGAGATCAGCGACGTGAACGGGAGTGAGCGGGTCACCGCCAGAGCCGTGAGGATGCGCTGGAACTTGGTGCGGTCGGTCTCGAAGGTGCCGCGGGCCTGTTCGAGCTCGTTCGCCACCCAGATAATGTCGTCGCGCAGCACCTGCGAGTGCTCGAGCAGGTAGGAGCGGGCAACGAGGCGCGAGCTCTCCACCATGGTTCGCGTCCGTTCTGAGAACCATTGGTCGAGGCCCTGGTTCAGCGAAATCATGGCGACGACAGCCACCAGCAAGGCCGGAACGGCGGCCACTGTAGCAAACATCGCCACCATGCGGACCTGCAGGCCGGCACCCGCCTGCCCGCTCACCCGCGCCTGGACCAACAGCGTCGCCTCGGTGAGCACCAGCGCCACCACCGAGACCACCAGCAAGCCGTTGATCACCCAGATGACGGTCCAGACTTCCGGCGTCGGCTCGATATCGGTGGCGCCGGTCATGATCAGGAACGAGCCCGACGACACGAAAACCGACAACAGGACGATGATTAGACCGATGGTACGGATGGCCTTGCGGCCAACGTCGCCGAACAACAGCGGACGGGTCCGGGCCGGTGCCGGCGCGGCAATCGACTCGGGTGGTGCGTCGCCAGTGAGCGTTGCGTCGTGCATCCAGAAGCCGGGTTGTGGGCGGATCGTGGGCAGCCTAACCCGCCGAGTCACCCTTCAAGACAATTGTTGCCAAAATGTGACACCGGGAAGCGGCGCCAATGCAACTCATTGGCTTGAGTAGTCCCACCGATGCATTTTCGCAACAGCCGTGTGCAGCACGTACAGCAATGTGATGTATCAGCCCTGGCGGCGGGACTGCTTCACGATCTCGATGCTGTGCGCCCGGATCTTCTTGCGCAGGGTGTTGCGGTTGAGACCCAGCAGGTCGGCCGCGCGTATCTGATTGCCGCCGCAGGCGTTGAGCGCCATGGCGATCAGCGGCGCCTCCACTCGGTCGAGCACCCGCTGGTATAGCCCGGCCGGCGGCAGGTTCGGCTCATACTCGCGCAGCACCTGCGCGACGTGCGTTTCCACCGCGGTCGACACGTCCACCGGCCCGCTGCTGGTCTGCACCGGCTGGCGATCGGCGAGGTTGAGCTCGCTCTGGACAATCTCCAGCGAGATATTCTCGTCGGCGTAGAGCGCTGAGAGGCGGCGAACGAGATTCTCCAGCTCGCGGATGTTTCCGGGCCAGGAGTAGTTGTGCATCAGCCGGATGGCCTCGGGCGAGATGGTCTTGACCGGCTCGCCCTCGCGCTGCGCTGCCCGCAGGAAATGCTGCACCAGGTCGTTGATGTCGTCGACACGCTCGCGCAGCGGCGGCAGGCGGATCGGCACGACGTTGAGGCGGTAGTAAAGATCTTCGCGGAACAGCCCCTGCCGGATCATCTGGCTGAGGTCGCGGTGCGTCGCGGCGACGATGCGCACGTTGGATTTGATCGGCGTACGCCCGCCGACCATGGTGTACTCGCCCTCCTGCAGCACCCGCAGCAGGCGGGTCTGGGCGTCCATCGGCATGTCGCCGATCTCGTCGAGGAACAGCGTGCCGCCCTCGGCCTGTTCAAATCGGCCGGAGGAGCGGGCCGTGGCGCCGGTGAAGGCACCCTTCTCGTGGCCGAACAGTTCCGCCTCGATCAGGTCCCGCGGGATCGCCGCCATGTTAATGGCAACGAACGGCCCGTTCCGGCGCTTGCCGAAGTTGTGCAGCGCGCGCGCTACCAGCTCCTTGCCGGTGCCGCTCTCCCCGGTGATCATCACCGTGAGGTCGGTCTGCATCAGGCGCGCCAGCGCCCGGTAGATGTCCTGCATGGCCGGCGAGCGGCCGACCAACGGCATGGTCTCGCCCGGCTCGTCGGCCTTCTTTTCGGCCGGGGAGGCCTTCTTGGCGTCCGCCAACGCCCGCCCGACCACCGACAGCACTTCGGTGATGTCGAACGGTTTTGGCAGGTACTCGTACGCTCCGACCTCGTTGGCACGGATCGCCGTCATGAAGGTGTTCTGCGCGCTCATCACCACCATGGGCAGGTCGGGGCGCAGCTTCTTGATCTTGGGCATGATGTCGAAGGCGTTGCCGTCCGGCATCGCCACATCGGTGATCAGCAGGTCCCCTTCCCCGCGGCTCACCCAGTTCCACATGGTCGAGAGGTTGCCGGTCGGGCGCACCTCGTAGCCGGCGCGGGTCAGCGCCTGATTCAGCACCATGCGGATCGCGGCATCGTCGTCGGCGAGCAGGATAGTGTGGCTCATTCGGCCGGAACCTCTTGGGGAACAGTCTCAACCACGGCGCTTTTCGCGGCGACGGGCAGCAGGATGCGGAAGCGGGTACGGCCGGGACGGCTGTCCATGTCGACGACGCCGCCATGGTCGCCGATGATCTTGGCAACCAGCGCGAGGCCGAGGCCGGAGCCGTTGGCCTTGGTGGTGACGAACGGATCGAACAGGATCGGCACCATGTCCGGCGGCACGCCTGGGCCGTTGTCCTCGATGACGATCTCCAGCGGCAGCGAGATGCGCTCGGACACGCCCTGCACCGAAATGCGGATGCCCGGACGGAACGCCGTCGAGAACCGGATCTCCGGTTTCGGTGTGCGCTCAAGTGCTTCCGCGGCGTTCTTCACCAGGTTCAGGAACACCTGGATGAGCTGATCGCGGTTGCCGCCGACCGGCGGCAGCGACGGATCGTACTCCTCGTGGAAGGTGATGCCCTTGGCGACGCCGTTCTTGGCGAGCAGTTTTACCCGGTCGAGGATGACGTGGATGTTGATCGGCTCGCGCTCGATCGGGCGGTCGTCGCCAAACACCTCGACCCGGTCGATCAGGTCGACGATGCGATCCACCTCGTCGCGCACCAGGCGGGCCAGTGGCAGCTCATCCGCCGTAACGCTCTGTTCGAGTAACTGCGCCGCGCCGCGAATGCCCGACAGCGGGTTCTTGATCTCATGCGCCAGCATCGAAGCGAGGCCGGTGACCGAGCGCGCTGCGCCACGGCTGACCAGTTGCCGGTCGATCTTGTCGGCCATGGTGCGCTCCTGGAACAGTAGCGCGATACGCCCATCGGCGTCGGAGAGCGGCGAGGCGAAAACGTCCACCACCCGATCATCGCCGACATCGGAGAAGCGCGACGAACCGACGCGCACCCGGTACTCGGTCATCGGCCCACGGCGATCGGCAACCGCCTGCATCAGCCCGATGATCGGCGAGCCGAAGGCAATGAGGTCATCCAGCCGCTGCCGCGACAACACGCTCTGCGAGGCCCCGAAGAAGGCCTCGGCGGCGTAGTTCACGAAGACGATGGTGCGGTCTTCGGTGCAGACGATAACAGGCTGCGGCAACGCCTGCAGCACAGCAGTGCTGAGGGCCGGCGGCGGAACTTTGGTCATGCCGCGAGCCTCCAGTCGCCGGAATAGATATCGGCGATCATCCGCGAGACCTCGGCAGGTTCCAGCTCGTTGAGCAATTGGCTGCGGACCGGCTTCTCCAGCACGATGTTGGCGGCCTCGAGATACCAGTCGAGGTGCTTGCGGGCGACGCGGACGCCGAGCTGGCTGCCGTAGTCGGTCAGCATGGCATCGTAGTGCTCGGCGACCAGCTCGGCGAGCTCGGCGCCTGTCGGCGCTGCCTCGGGCTCCCTGCCCGCCAGTTGTGCCCCGATCTGTCCCACGGCCCAGGGCTGGCCCTGCGCGCCGCGGCCGATCATCACGGCGGCTGCGCCGGACTGCTCGAGCGCCTCACGCGCGGCCGCAATGCCGGTGATGTCGCCGTTGACGACGACCGGCACGCCGACGGCCTCGACGACGGGGCGAACCAGGTTCCAGCGCGCCTCGCCCTTGTAGAACTGCTGCCGGGTGCGGCCGTGGACGGTGATCATCTGCGCGCCCGCGTCGACCGCACGGCGTGCCAGGTCAGCGGCATTGAGGCTGTCCTCATCCCAGCCGAGCCGCATCTTCACGGTCACCGGCAGCGGCGTCGCAGCCACCACGGCGTCGATCAGCTTCAGGGCCTCGTCGGGCACCCGCATCAGCGCCGAACCGGCATAGCCGTTGGTGACTCGCTTGGACGGGCAGCCCATGTTGATGTCGATTATGTCGGCGCCGGCGGCATAGGCGATCTCAGCGCCCTTGCGCATCCACTCGGCTTCGCAGCCGGCGAGCTGCACGACGTGCGGGAGCGAACCGGATTTGTTGAGGCGACGCACCATGTCGTCATTGTTGGTGGCGAGCGCATTGCTGGCGATCATCTCGGAGACGACGAGACCCGCGCCGAAGCGTTCGGCCAGCTTCCGCATCGGCGCGTCGGTGATACCGGCCATCGGCGCGAGGAAGGCGCGGTTCGGCAACGCATGACCAGCAATGCTCAATGTGCAGGCAAAATCAGACACACACTGCCCCAGATTTGCTCATTTCCACGAAATGCCCGCAGAATAGTCAAAAGCGGACGGCGCGCAACCACATATCTCGTCCGATTGCGCATTGTTTGGCGTCGGGCTTGCTGCGGGGAAAAGCCGCCGGTAGACCAAGCCCGCGCCACTAAGGGCGCGATATGAAACGACAATGACAGGCAACAGAACCATCGCCGTGATCGTGGTCGCCGCCGGGCGCGGAGAGCGCGCCAGCACCGGCCAGGACACGACTCCGAAGCAGTATCGCTCGCTTGCCGGCCAGCCGGTGCTTAGCCGCAGCATCGCGGCATTTCTGGGGCGTGACGACGTCAGCTGGGTCGTGCCGGTGATCCATTCCGAGCAGGTCGAGCGCTTTGCCGCGCTGGGGCTCGCCGATGAGCGGCTGCTGCCTCCTGTCACCGGTGGCGACACCCGGCAGGCATCGGTGCTGGCAGGGCTGACGGCTCTCAGCGCCAAGCGGCCGGACCTGGTGCTGATCCAGGACGCCGCACGCCCGTTGGTGTCGTCAGAGGTGATCGGCGGCGTTATCGAGGCCCTGAAGGGCGCAGAAGCCGCCCTGCCCGTGGTTCCTGTCACCGACACGATCAAGCGCTCGGTCGACGGCCGCACGGTGACCGCCACGGAAGACCGCAAGACGCTGTTCGCGGCACAAACCCCACAGGGCTTCCGCTTCCCGCAGATTCTCTCGGCGCATCTGCGCGCCGGGCGCATGCCGCGCGAATTCACCGATGACGCGGCGATCGCCGAATGGGCCGGGCTGACCGTGGCACTGACGCCGGGCAGCACACACAACCTCAAGATCACCCATCCCGAGGATTTCGCCCGGGCAGAACGACTGTTGGGCAAGGAGACGGCCATGGAAACCCGCATCGGCACCGGCTTCGACGTCCACCCGTTTGATGTCGGCAACTCCATCTGGCTGGGCGGCGTCGAGATTCCGCACACTCACAAGTTGAAGGGCCACTCCGATGCCGATGTCGCGCTCCACGCGTTGACCGACGCGATCTATGGTGCGCTCGGCGAAGGCGATATCGGCAAGCATTTTCCGCCCTCCGACCCGCAATGGAAGGGCGCCGCCTCGTCGATCTTCCTCAAGCATGCCGCGGGGCTCGTCGGCGAGCGGCAGGGTCGCATCGTCAACCTCGACATCACCATCGTCTGCGAAGCGCCGCGGGTGGGACCGCATGTTGAAGCGATGAAAGCCGCCATCGGTGGCGTCTGCGGCATCTCCGCCAGCCGGATCGCCATCAAGGCAACGACCAGCGAGCAACTCGGCTTCACCGGCCGCCGCGAAGGCATCGTCGCGATGGCCAGCGCCAGTATCGAACTGCCCAGGGAAGACTGAGATGAAACTGCCCGACGATATCGCCGCCCTCGCCGAGGAGACCATCGCTGCCCTCAAGGCCGCAGGGATGACCGTGGCGACGGCCGAGAGCTGCACCGGCGGGTTGATCGCCGGGGCGCTGACCGCGGTCTCAGGCTCGTCCGACGTGGTCTATGGCGGCTTCGTCAGTTACGCCAACGAGGCCAAGATCTCGATGATCGGCGTGCCGTTCGGGCTGCTGAAGCAGTTCGGCGCCGTGTCGAAGGAAGTCGCGATGGCGATGGCTGACGGGGCGATCGGCGCTGCCGGCACTCATGTCGCGGTCGCGGTGACCGGCATCGCCGGCCCCACTGGCGGCAGCGCCGACAAGCCGGTCGGGCTGGTGCACTTCTCGGTGGCCACCGAGGACGGAACCACGCACGTCAAGAAGGTGTTCCCCGGCAACCGCGACGAAGTCCGCCACGCCACCGTCGTCCAGGCCCTGAAGCTGCTGCTGAAAGCCGCGAAGGCTTAGCCAAACCGGCGGTCGGCCTCGTCCTCGAAGGCGTCGATGATCTCGCTCTGCTTGGCCGCGAAGGCCGGCTCGGCGACCGCTGCGATAAGCGGATTGGCGATCTTGAAGTCGATGTCGAACCGGATGCGGGTCCCCTCGCCTTCCGCCTCAAAACTCCATTTGCTGTCGAGATAGGCGAACGGCCCGTCGACCGCCTTGGCGGTGATGGTCAGCGCCTCAGGGTCGGCGACCACGCGGCTGGTATAGGCCTGGGTGATCGGGCCGAACTGGATGGTCATCCGAGCCAGGATGCCCTCGCCCGTCGCGTCGTCGCGCACCTCCATCGCCTTGCAGTTCGGGATGAAGCGCGGATAGGCCTCAAGGTCGGAGACCAGGTCGAACATGCGCTGGGGCAGATGCGGCGAGTGCCGCTCGAGGACGAGATCAGCCATGGGCGAGCTTGGCCATCCGGTTGGCACGGAGCTGTTCAAAATCTTCGCCGGCGTGGTGCGACGAACGGGTCAGCGGGCTGGATGACACGAGCAGGAAGCCCTTGGTCGTCGCCACGGTGGCGAATGACTTGAACTCTTCGGGGGTGACGAAGCGCTGCACCGGGTGGTGCTTCTTGGTCGGCGCGAGATACTGTCCGATGGTCAGGAAATCGACGTCGGCCGAACGCAGGTCGTCCATCAGCTGCAGGACTTCGTTCCGCTCCTCGCCGAGCCCGACCATGATGCCGGACTTGGTGAACATCGTGGGATCGAGTTCCTTCACCCGCTGCAGCAGGCGGATCGAATGGAAGTAGCGGGCGCCGGGACGGACCTTCAGGTACTTCGACGGCACCGTCTCGAGGTTGTGGTTGAACACGTCGGGCTTGGCGGCCACGACGATCTCCAGCGCCCCATCCTTCCGCAGGAAGTCCGGCGTCAGGATCTCGATGGTGGTCTTGGGCGTACGGGCGCGAATGGCACGGATCACCTGGGCAAAGTGCTCGGCGCCGCCATCCGGCAGATCGTCGCGATCGACCGAGGTGATCACCACATGCGCGAGGCCAAGCTTTTCGACCGCGTTGGCGACCTTCTCGGGCTCCATCGGGTCGAGGGCGGTCGGCAGGCCGGTGCGCACGTTGCAGAAGGCGCAGGCGCGGGTGCAGATCTCGCCCATGATCATCATGGTGGCGTGCTTCTTCGACCAGCACTCGCCGATGTTCGGGCAGCCGGCCTCCTCGCAGACGGTGACGAGGCCGTTCTCGCGCACGATCTGCTGGGTCTCCTTGTAGATGGGAGAGCCCGGAGCCTTGACCCGGATCCAATCCGGCTTTCGCAGCATCTCGTTTTCAGGCCGATTGGCCTTTTCCGGGTGCCGCGGGCGGGTGTCTAAGCTGTCGATCAGAGTGACCAAGAGGCGTTCCTAGCCGGCAATGAGCCTGGCAATAACGACAACGATGATAGCACCAACCGTCGAGGTAATGATCTGTGTGACGATCGGGCTCTTGATGCCGAGGTTGATATTGAGGGCAGTGAACAGATACCCGCCCACGAACGAACCGATGACGCCGCTCACTAGGTAGGTAATCAGCCCGCCGCCGCCGACCACGAGACTGGCGAGGAAGCCAGCGACCAGACCGATGACGAGAAAGATGACCAGCGAGCGCGTGTCCATACGACCCATTTGAGACTCTCCCCCAAATTGCTTTTCCGGCAGACCCATTGTCTTACCCTCGTTTGACCCCAAGTCGATATCGCGTCTCGACGTGGCGGGTTCAACCCCGGAGCTTCCCCTCTATTTGGTGATCAGCCTTGCAACCAGCAGCACCGCGATGGCGCCGATGGTGGCAGTGACGATCTGGCTGACGAGGGCATTGCCGATCGGCAACTCGACCTTCGCCAGCGTCAGCAGATAGCCGCCGACGACCGAACCGATGACGCCGACGATCAGGTTCCTGAGCAGCCCGCCACCGCCCAGAATCAGGCTGGCGATCCAGCCGGCCACGAGGCCGATGCCGAGAAAGATGAGCAGCGAGGTGATTTCTGGCGACATGAGCGGGATATCCTCCGGCGGGATGGGATGGTCCATCAGATGTTGAGAGCGCGACCGTAGGCGTCGAGCACCGATTCCTTCATCGTTTCAGAGAGCGTCGGATGCGGGAAGATGGTGTGCATCAACTCTTCCTCAGTCGTCTCGAGGCCCATGGCGACGACAAAGCCCTGGATCAGCTCGGTGACTTCCGCACCCACCATGTGGGCGCCGAGCAGTTCGCCGGTCTTGGCGTCGAAGATGGTCTTGACCAGGCCTTCCGGCTCGCCGAGCGCGATGGCCTTGCCGTTGCCCACGAACGGGAAGCGGCCGACCTTGATCTCGCGACCGGCTTCCTTTGCCTTGGCCTCGGTCAGCCCGACACTCGCCACCTGCGGCTCGCAATAGGTGCAGCCCGGCACCTGCAGCTTGTTGAGCCCATGCACGCCCTTGAGGCCGGCAATGGTCTCGACCGTGATGACTGCCTCGTGCTCGGCCTTGTGGGCCAGCATCGGCGGGCCAGCGACGTCGCCGATGGCCCAGACGCCCGGCACGTTGGTCCGGCCATAGTTGTCGATGACGATGGCGCCGCGATCGATCTTCACCCCGAGCTTCTCGAGGCCGAGATTTTCGGTGTTGCACTGCACGCCTACCGCCGAGATCAGCGCGTCGGCCGATATGGTCAGCTTGTCATCGGTCTTGGGCTCGATATGCGCGGTGATACCGTCCTTGGTCTTGTCGACCTTGGCCACCTTGGCATCGGTGATGATCTTGATGCCGCGCTTCTCGAACCGCTTCTTCACATGCGCGGCGATCTCGGCATCCTCGACCGGCAGGATGGTAGGCAGCAGCTCGACCACGGTCACTTCGGCGCCGAGCGAACGGTAGAACGAGGCGAACTCCATGCCGATGGCACCGGAGCCCATGATCACCAGCGACTTCGGGAACTTGGCCGGCTTCATCGCCTCGAAATAGGTCCAGATCTTCTCGCCATCGGGCTCGATGCCCGGGAGCACGCGCGGCCGGGCGCCGGTGGCGATGATGATGTTCTTGGCCTTGTAGGTGCCTTCGGGCAGCACGGTCTTCGGCTGCGGCCACTGCGGTTCGACGGGCTTCTTGGCCATCTTCTTGACCACGATCTCGCCCGGCGCCGTCAACTGGGCTTCGCCCCAGATGATGTCGACCTTGTTCTTCTTCATCAGAAACTGGACGCCGTTGTTCATCTGCCCGGCGATCTTGCGCGAGCGGTCGACGATGGCAGCGATGTCGAAGCCGAACTCCCCGGCGGACAAGCCGTAGTCCTTGGCGTGGCCCATGTGGCCGTAAATCTCGGCCGAACGCAGCAGCGCCTTGGTCGGGATACAGCCCCAGTTGGAGCAGATGCCGGCCATGTGCTCGCGCTCCACGATGGCGGTCTTGAGGCCCAGCTGCGCAGCACGAATGGCCGCGACATAGCCGCCCGGACCGGCGCCGATGACGATGAGATCGTATGAGTCAGCCATCAGGCTTCCCTTTCGTCGTGTTTTCCGACCCCGGAGCTCAGAGCCCGAGGGTGGCTTTGACCAGCGGTGCGATACCCTCGCCGATGGCGCGGGTGTTGGCAGCGTCGAGATGTACGCCGTCGGCCGGGTGCGGCTGGGCGACGGTCGAGGCATCGAAGAAACCGGTGCCGTATTCGTCGGCGCGCAGCTTGTACCACTGCGCGAACAGTTTCGACTGGCCGATCGCCTCGTCACCGAAATGCAGCAGCATCTCGGGGTGATCGGTGTCACTGATGTGCGGCGGCGCCACGAGGATGATCTTGGGCATCACATCGGTCGGCTTGACGTAGTGACCGCGAATGATCTGCACCAGCCGACGCATGCCGTTGGCCGCTTCCTGCGCGGTGCGGCCGTGGAACGGCTTCAGGTCGTTGGTGCCCAGCATGATGATGACGAGATCGAGCGGCGAGTGCGACTCGAGCAGCGTCGGCAGCAGCCGTGCGCCGTTGCGATCGGCGGCGGCCCAACCATCGTTATGCACGGTCGTGCGCCCGCCCAGCCCCTCGGCGATCACCCGCGCCTTGCCGTCAAGCGCGCGCTCGAGCGCCGTCGGCCAGCGATCCTCGTAAGGATGCCGCGGGCCACCCGGGATCGGATTAGCGCCGAAGGTGAGGCTGTCGCCGAAGGCGAGGATGGTCTTCATACGCTAGAGCCCCAGCTTCTTGGCCAGATCATTGAGTGAGGACCGACCCGCTTTTAGCTCCGCGCCCGCCTGGAGCTGCAGCGGATTGCCCTTGGTCCACTCTTTGTAGTTGGCGGCGCCGCCAAAATAGCACTCGGTCTGGCCGCCAGGCGCATCGAACCGGAAGCACGGAAGTTCCCAGCCCTTCATCAGAGTTGTCGAAGTCCACGAGCCCGTTCGAACCGTCTTGGACTTCGCCGTCCACCACAGCAGCTTGCCGCCTGGAGCAGTAAACATGATCAGCGATCCTGTCCCGAGCACAGGCTTATGATCGCCGACAGCCCTAGAGGTCACGTCGAGCCTGATGGTCTTGTTGGCCAAGGTCGCGCGAAGCTGCTTGGCAGGCATCGCGACCCACTTGTCCACGTCGTGATAGGTCATGCGGTAGACGTCGATGGCGGCGGCCTGACCCACCGACATCAGCGCGACGGCGCAAGCAGCGGCCGATAACCTCGCCAATCGTCCCATCATGGTCCCCTGCCCTCAGGCCAGCATCATCACGGGATTTTCGATCAGGCCCTTGAAGGCGGCCAGCACTTCGGCGCCGAGCGCGCCGTCGACGGCGCGGTGATCGCAACTGAGCGTGACCGTCATGAAGTTGGCGACCTTCACCTGGCCCTTCTCGGCGTAGACGCGCTCCTCGCCGACACCGACCGCAAGGATGGTGCCGTGCGGCGGATTGATGACGGCCTGGAAGTTCTTGATACCGTACATGCCCAGGTTGGAAACCGACGAGGTGCCGCCCTGATATTCCTGCGGCATCAGCTTCTTCGAACGCGCGCGACCGGCGAGGTCCTTCACCTCCTCGGAGATCTGGCGCAGCGACTTGGTATCGCAGGCCTTGACCACCGGGGTGAACAGGCCGCCCGGCACCGCCACGGCAACCGCCACGTCGGCGTGCTTGTGGTAGAGGATCGAGTCCCCCGCCCAGGTAGCGTTGGCGGTCGGCACCTTCATCAGCGCCGCGGCCCAGGCCTTCATGACGAAGTCGTTGACCGAGAGCTTATAGGCCGGCTTGCCGTCCTTGGTCGGAGCTGCGGCATTGATCTGTTCGCGCGCTTCGAGCAGGGCGTCGATCTTGCAATCGAGCGACAGGTAGAAGTGCGGGATGGTCTGCTTGGCCTCGGTGAGGCGTGCCGCCACCACCTTGCGCATGCCATCGTTGGCGACGATGTCGTAGCTGCCCTCGGGATAGAGGGCCATGACCTGCGTCTTGCTCATGCCGCCGGCGAGAGCTGCGCCACCCGATGCGGCAGCAGCGACCGGAGCCGGAGCGGCCTTGAGCGGCGCCTTGCCGGACTTGGCGGCTTCGACGTCGGAGCGGACCACCCGGCCATGCGGGCCAGAGCCGGAGATGGCGCCAAGTTCGATGCCGGCTTCCTTGGCGAGACGCTTGGCAAGCGGCGAAGCGAAGACGCGGCTGCCATTGGCCGGGGGAGCGACGGCAGGCTTTGCGGCCGGAACCGGAGCAGCTGCCGCCGGCGCAGGCGCAGCAGCAGGCGCCGGTGCTGCGGCCTTTGCCGGCTCAGGAGCCGCGGCAGCCGGTGCCGGAGTCTTCACGTCGGCAGCGGTCTCGCCTTCGGTGAGGATCACTGCGATCACCGCGTTCACCTTCACATTTTCGGTGCCCTCGGGGACGACGATCTTGCCGATCTTGCCCTCGTCGACGGCCTCGACTTCCATCGTCGCTTTGTCGGTCTCGATTTCAGCGATCACGTCACCCGACGAGACGCTGTCGCCCTCCTTGACGTGCCACTTGGCGAGCTTGCCCTCTTCCATCGTGGGAGAGAGCGCGGGCATGGTGATGTTGATGCTCATGGTGCCTTACTCGCCGATATCTTCGTTCCAGAGTTCCGGGTGCTTCTCGATGAAGTCCGCCATCATGTGCTCGCAGCGAGGCTCGTGGTAGTCGACCACGTTCACGCCGGCCAGTGACAGGACATCCTGGAAGCCTTTGAAATTCTTCGACTCTGCCACGACCACCCTCGAGATGCCGAACTGGATGATGGTGCCTGTGCACATCATGCAGGGGCTGAGCGTGGTGTAGCAGGTCACATCCCTGTAGGTGCGCTGCCGGCCGGCGTTCTGGATCGCATCCATCTCGCCGTGCAGGATCGGGTCGCCCTTCTGCACGCGCCGGTTGTGGCCGCGGCCGATGATCTCGCCGTTGCGGACGAGCACGGAGCCGATCGGGATGCCGCCCTCGCTCAGGCCCTTCTGCGCCTCGTCGTAAGCCGCGTCGAGGAACTGCTGGTCGAGTTCGGTCTGCGTCGCCATCGTCAGCCCCGATACGTCACGGCGTTCACCGCGGCGATGACTTCATCGACGTTCGGCAATGCCAGCTTCTCGAGGTTGGCTGCGTACGGCATCGGGACATCCTTGCCGGTGACGCGGGTCGGCGGGGCGTCGAGATAGTCGAACGCCTCGGCGGTGACCACGGCCGAGAGCTCAGCGCCGATGCCGCCCTGCGGCCAGCCTTCCTCGACCGTGACGAGGCGGCCGGTCTTCTTGACGGAGTCGATCACCGTCCTGGTGTCCATCGGACGAAGCGTGCGCAGGTCGATCAGTTCAACGTCGACGCCCGCGGCGACCAGTTTCTCGGTGGCCTGGGTGGCGTAGCGCATGCCCATCGAGAACGAGACGATGGTGACGTCCTTGCCCTGGCGGGCGATGCGCGCCTTGCCGATCGGCAGCACGTAGTCGTCGACCTTGGGCACGAGGCCGGTCGAGCCGTAGAGGATTTCGTTCTCGAGGAAGACCACCGGCGTGTTGGACCGGATGGCGGCCTTGAGCAGCCCCTTGGCATCAGCCGCACTGAACGGCGCGACGACATGCAGGCCCGGAACGTGGCTGTACCAGGCCGAATAATCCTGGCTGTGCTGGGCGCCAACACGCGCCGCAGCGCCGTTCGGGCCACGGAACACGATCGGAGCCGTGACCTGGCCACCGGACATGTAGAGCTGCTTGGCGGCGGAGTTGATGATCTGGTCGATCGCCTGCATGGCAAAGTTCCAGGTCATGAATTCGACGATCGGACGGAGGCCTGCGAAAGCCGCGCCGACTGCCAGACCGGCAAAGCCGTGCTCGGTGATCGGGGTATCGACGACGCGCTGCGGACCGAATTCCTGCAGCAGGTTCTGGCTGATCTTGTAGGCGCCCTGGTACTCGGCGACTTCCTCGCCCATCAGGAAGATGTCCTTGTCGCGGCGCATCTCCTCGGCCATCGCCTCGTTCAGCGCCTGGCGGACGGTCATTTCGACCATCTCGACGCCGGCCGGCAGGTCGGGGTCCGAGGCAACTTCGAGAATGGCGACAGGGGCAACGCCAGCCGGCGCGGTCGGGGTCGGCGAGGCCACGGCTTCGGCGATCGCAGCAGCGGCGACCGGCTCCGGCGCGCGCTGCGCCGGCTGGGCGCTGACGTCACCGGGCACTTCGCCCTCACCCAGCACCACGGCGATCGGCGCGTTGACCTTCACGCCCTCGGTGCCTTCCGGCACGATGATCTTGTTGACCACGCCGGTGTCGACGCTTTCGACCTCCATGGTCGCCTTGTCGGTTTCGATCTCGGCCAATACGTCGCCGGGCTTTACGCTATCGCCTTCTTTGACCAGCCATTTCGAGAGTTTCCCCTCTTCCATGGTCGGCGAGAGGGCGGGCATGAGGATTGTGGGCATTCAGGGGTCTCCAGCGGGAGATCGAAAGGGAAACGCTAGGTAACGCCGATCAGGCGGGAGCGTAGATGTCGGTCCAGAGCTCGGACGCGGGCGGCTCCGGATCGGTGGTGGCGAAATCGGCGGCCTCGGTGACGATGGCGCGGATCTCGGTCTCGAGTTCCTTGAGGCTTTCCTCGGTGCCGTAGCGCTTTTCGAGGATGCGCTGCTTTACCTGCTCGATCGGGTCGTGCTCGGCGCGCATGGTCGAGACTTCGTCCTTCGAACGGTACTTGGCCGGATCGGACATCGAGTGGCCGCGATAGCGGTAGGTCAGCATCTCGAGGATGTAAGGGCCCTTGCCCGACCGGGCGTGCTCGATGGCGCGCTTGGCAGCGTCATAGGTCATGCGGACGTCCATGCCGTCGACCTGCTCACCGTCGATGCCGAAGGAGATGCCACGCTTCGAAAAGTCCGGCTGACCCGAGGCGCGTTCCACCGAGGTGCCCATGCCGTAGCGGTTGTTCTCGACGATGTAGACGGCCGGCAGGTTCCAGAGCTTGGCCATATTGAAGCTCTCGTAGACCTGGCCCTGGTTGGCCGCGCCGTCGCCGAAGTAGGAGATCGAAACGGTGTTGTCGCCGCGGTACTTGCTGGCGAAGGCCAGACCGGTACCGAGGGACACCTGGGCGCCGACGATACCGTTGCCACCGTAGAAGCGGTGTTCGTTGGAGAACATGTGCATCGAGCCGCCCTTGCCCTTCGACAAGCCGCCCTGGCGGCCGGTCAGCTCGGCCATGACGCCCTTGGGGTCGAGGCCCATGACCAGCATGTGGCCGTGGTCGCGGTAGCCGGTGATCTGGGCGTCCTGGCCCTTCTTCGAGGCCATGGTGACGCCGGTGACCACGGCTTCCTGACCGATATAGAGGTGGCAGAAGCCGCCGATCAGGCCCATGCCGTACATCTGGCCGGCCTTCTCCTCGAAGCGGCGGATCAGCAGCATTTCGCGGTAAGCGGCGAGTTCCTGTTCCTTGGTGAGTTCGGGGACATTGGACTGGGCCGTTTTGGCCACCGCTTTACGCGCCATGGGCGAGAGCTCCGGAGTATGGATAAGCTGCATCGTTGTCGCGCGACGGGAGAGCCGCGAACCGGCGGAGCTTAGCGCAATAATGTGACGGAGGCGAATCCGCGTATCACACGAAGAAACGGAGCTATCAGTCTATGCCGTCTTCGATAATTCCGCTTAACTCGTCTGTGGTTGATGCAGACTTTGAACCGGAAAGCGGTTTACCGTTTGCGGGATTGACCATGACCACGATGTCGTCAGCCTGAGCCATCGAGAGCAGCGCCCTCGCCCGCTCGGAAACCAGGTCCGGGTCCATCCGGGTGGTCTGGAAGAGGTCGATCCGGTGACGGAAGGAGTCGATCTCGGCCTGCAGGGCGCCGGACTTGGCACCCAACTCGTCGATCTCGGCCTCCAGCACATCCTGGCTTTCGATACCGAACTGGCCGGTAACGACACTATAGCCCAGATAGCCCTGGAAGGCGACGAGCCCCAGCGCAAGGGCGACATGGCGCCAGAAGGCGGGGCGTTTCAAACGGGTGGGCATGGACGAGCTTCGCCTGGTTCTCTTCCTACCCCTTATAGTTCACCGCGACTTAACGGGTGGTTGCGGGATGGCGACGCGGGACGAGCTGCTACCACGCCTCGACGACGATCTCGGGCCAGACCGAGCGCGCCCGCTCGCCCTTCTTCTCGTGTGTCGCGCGGTTGTTCATCCGGCGGTTCGGCACGATGCGGAAGCTAAACAGGTCGTCGAGGCCGAAGGGCGTGTAGAGCTCGATCTCCCCTGCCCGATCCAGACGAGCACCGACCGCGTGGGTGAGCGAGGCGAAGCGGTCGATGGCCTCACACGACGAGGTCAGCGCCGGATAGGGCTCGCCGAAGCGCTCGGGGTACCAGAGGTGCACCCGTGCCTGGTTGCGCAACTGCACCGGCAGAGGGAGCCCGGCGAAGACCCGTTCGGTCGCCTTGATGGCGCGATCCTCTGCCTCGTAGCTCAGGTCCGAAGCATCGAAGTAGAACAGGTCAATGTCGTTGATGCCGGTGAGCGGCGGTCGGCCGGTCAGGTGGTTCCAGACCGCGTTGTAGATGGCCCCGGAGACCACCCAGCTGTCGGGCAGTTCCAGCGTCGGCAGTCGCTCCAGCACATCCACCAGCAGCGGCGTATTGCGGATGATGGCGCGGAGGGCCTGGGACTGCTGCTCGGCCGGCAGGCCGGCATATCGGAGGTGGTTGGTCATGATTGCGACGGTAGCCGATTCAGCTACCGCCGCGTGTCAGGGTTTTGGCTCAGGCCTTCAGAATGCTGCGGCCGGCGTATTTCGCCGAGGTGCCGAGCTGCTCTTCGATGCGGATCAGCTGGTTGTACTTGGCCAGCCGGTCCGAGCGCGACAGCGAGCCGGTCTTGATCTGCCCGCAGTTGCAGGCCACGGCGAGGTCCGAAATCGTCGAATCCTCGGTCTCACCCGAGCGGTGCGACATCACCGAGGTGTAGGCGGCGCGGTGAGCGGTATCGACCGCATCGAGCGTCTCGGAGAGCGAGCCGATCTGGTTCACCTTGACGAGGATCGAGTTGGCGACGCCCATCTTGATGCCGGAGCGCAGGCGCTCGGTGTTGGTGACGAACAGGTCGTCGCCAACCAGTTGCACCTTCTTGCCGAGCAGGTCGGTGAGCGCCTTCCAGCCCTCCCAGTCGTCCTCGGCCATGCCGTCTTCGATGGTGATGATCGGGAACTTGTCGACGAGGCCGGCGAGGAATTTTGCGTTCTCTTCCGACGACAGCGTCTTGCCTTCGCCTTCCATGGCGTACTTGCCGCCCTTGAAGTACTCGGTCGAGGCGCAGTCGAGGCCGAGATAGACGTCCTTGCCGGCGCTGTAGCCGGCCTTCTCGATCGACTTGACGATGTACTCGAGCGCCGCCTCGGCCGACTTCAGGTTCGGCGCGAAGCCGCCTTCATCGCCGACATTGGTGTTGTGACCGTCGGCAGCGAGGCCCTTCTTCAGGGTGTGAAAGATTTCAGAGCCGATCTGCACCGCGTGCGCCATGGACTCGGCGCCGACCGGCAGGATCATGAACTCCTGCATGTCGATCGGATTGTCGGCATGGGCGCCGCCGTTGATGATGTTCATCATCGGCACCGGCAGCACGTGGGCATTGGGGCCGCCGACATAGCGGTAGAGCGGCAGCTCGCTCGATTCGGCAGCGGCCTTCGCCACGGCCAGCGACACGCCGAGGATGGCGTTGGCACCCAGCCGCGACTTGTTCGGCGTGCCGTCGAGTTCGATCAGGGCGCGATCGACACCGATCTGGTCGAGGGCATCGAGCCCCTGGATCTCGGCGAAGATCTCGGTGTTGACGAAGTCGACCGCCTTGGTGACGCCCTTGCCGAGGAACGGCTTGCCACCATCACGGAGCTCGACGGCCTCGTGCGCGCCGGTCGAGGCGCCCGATGGCACCATGGCGCGGCCGAAGCTGCCGTCATCGAGCACCACGTCCACCTCGACGGTCGGGTTGCCACGGCTGTCGAAGACCTGCCGGCCGGTGATGTCGATGATGGTAGACATGTGCGTGACCCCTTGTCGTGCAATCGATTGCTCGGCCCTTGTTAGAGAAGGGCAATGACACAGTGAAGAGGGCCGGGGATAATTTTTGCTCCCCCTGCCCTCAGGTGTCACTGCAGGTTCTGCGGCAGGCCGTCGGCGATGTCGTAGTAGTCGCCCTTGTCGGCGACGAAGATGTGCATCGCGAGGCGGGTGTTGGTGGGTGTGTCAAAGGCGCCCATGTAGATGCCGATCCGGTGGTGGTGGACGGGATCGAAGAACAACGACGAGCCGCAGACCGAGCAGAAGCCGCGGCGGACCTTCTCGGACGAATGGTACCAGGTGACCTTGTCCTCGCCGACGATGGTCAACGCGGCCTTCAGCACGTCGGTGCCGGCCTCATAGTGGCCGGTGTGCTTGCGGCATTTCGTGCAATGGCAGGCAGTGGGTGGCGTCAGCTCGCCATCCACCTCGAAGCGGATGGCTCCGCAGAGACATGATCCCTTGTGCATCGTCGCTCCTCCAAGCATCGGGACGATAGCCGGAGTGAGCGCTGCGGAGAACCCTCAGCGCTCCGCAGCCCGCCTCGCTGCGACAAAGGCGATACCGTTGGGAAGTCGCCCGGTGGTGGGGCTATCCTCATCGAGTACGCGCCAGAACGGGGTGATTGCCTCGTCCGGCACACCAGCCGCGTGAGCCTCGATGGCAGCCTCGGCGACGGTGCGGAGGTGGTAGCCGGTGTAGATCGGACAGGTCACCTCGGCATGGTGGCGGATCGCCAGTTCGCGGCGCATCGCCTTGATGTCGATCGTCTTGCCAGGCGGGATTGCCAACATGAAGTCGGCGATCATCCGCGCCGTCGGCACCAGCATGATCTGGCCGGCCTGCATTCCGGCGATAGTGAGAGGCGCAGGCTTCACCACTGGCTCGGCCGGGGCGTTTAGCTTCTCGGTCCAGGACTTGCCCATGATCACACCAGCGGCAGGTAGAGGATGGTGAGCAGCTCGGATGGTGCCGTGTCGCGCGGGCTGTTGAGATACTCCTCCAGCACCGGCGCATCGGCGATATCGCGGCCCGACTGCGGCAGCCAGGTACCGAATAGCCAGTTGTACTCAGCCCGCATGTCGGCATACGGGCCCTTGTGGCGGAGGACGGCGTAGTCCCCGGCACGGGTGGTGGTGGCTGGAACATCGGCTGCCGCGGTCGAGAGCGTCGCCGCCGCAGCCGAGCGAAGTTCGTCGACCGGCACTGCGCTCGGATCGTCGCCGTAGACCCCGAGCATGCGGGTGTTTTGGTCGACCAGCCCTGCGGCTCCAAGTCGTCCGAAAAGACGATCGAAGGCTGCGCCGATGTTCATGAAATCGCCGACATGCGGCTCGGTGGCGATGGTCATCGCCGGGAGATGGCGCACCTCCACGGCGTAGTGCGGTCTGGGCGCGCCGTTTTGTGCCGGGTTGAACGCAGTGTGACTACCCTCGCGGCGATAGCGGGCCGGCGGCATGCCGTAGGCCTCGGCGAAGATGCGGGTGAAGGACTGCAGGTTGTCATAACCCGAGCGCCTGGCAATCGCCTCGACCGGCGCATCGGTGTTGGCTAGCTCGTTGGCGGCGCGCATCAGGCGCAACCGACGGACGGCAGCGGCGACCGTTTCGCCGCGCATCGCCGAGTAGACGCGATGCCAGTGCCAGGGCGACATGGCGGCCACATCGGCGAGGCGTTCGAGGTCGAGCGGCTCGTCGAGGTGCTCGTAGATGTAGGTGGTGACGCGGTTGATGCGGTCTTCGTAGCTGTGGGTCATGGGCTTACCTCGTGTGTGGCGATGGTGTGCCATGAGCCGATTTCACTAGTCTTGCGGACCTTCTACCTTGCCGTTGGCGATCAGCCAGCTGACCGCCTCCTGCACTGCCTCTAGCGACGAATAGCGCGGGGTAAAGCCGAGCAGGCGCTTCGCCTTCTCCATCGAGTGGCTCGGGCTACGCACGATGTGCTCCCAGGTGGCGTTGGCCTCGTCGGGGTCCTGGGCGGCCTTCCACTGCTCGAACGGCAGGTAGCTGAGTTTGGGCTCGCGGCCGAACCAGCGATACATCGCCTCGGCATAGCCGCGCAGGTTGATCGCCTGTGGCGAGACGGCGTTGAACGCCTCCCCGACCGCTGTGGAGCGGTTGGCGATGATCGCCATGATCAGCCGCGCCAGGTCGTCGGCATGGACGTGGTGGACGGTCTCCAGCCCGAAATTCGGCAGCACCAGTTCTTCGCCGCGGGCGATCCGCGAGAACACGTCGCTGTTGAAATGGCCGGCGGGGTTCAGCGGTGCCCAGCCCGGGCCGACGATGTGGCCGGGACGGAACACGGTGGCCGGGAAGCCGTGGCGCCGGGCCTCGTCGAGCAGGTAGCTCTCGATCGCTGCCTTCTGCGTGCCGTACTCGCCGAAAGCGTTATGCGGCTGGTCCTCGGTCGCCGGCACGGCGGTGTTGTGGCCATAGACCCAGATCGTGCCGCAGTGGAGGAAGTGCTGCACCTTGCCGCGCAGCGCCTCAACGAGTTGCTGGGCGCGCGGCAGCACGAAGCAGATCATGTCGATGACGATGTCGGCCTCGAGCGCCGCGATGGCGGTGCCGAAGCTACCTTCGTGCTCGGCGGCCTCGCGGTCGATAAGGACCGTCTCCACCCTGCCCCAGGCTGCGTTCGGCGTGTAGGGCTTGCGGTGGCCGCGGGTGACGTTGACGACATGGTGGCCAGCCTCGACCAGCCGAGGCACGAGGTAAGTTCCGACGTGGCCGCTGCCTCCGATGATGACGACCTTGGCCATGACGCTCCTCCACGAACGAAAGGGCGGTGCACATCGCACCGCCCTTCCCGTATTCTAGCCGCAGCAGCGCGGCGAGCGGTAGCGGTCTCGCGTCCCAGTCCACGATGCAGTATAAGCCGCTCCCCCGGAACGCGGGGACAATGTGACATCGGGAGCTGATATGGACGTGCTGCCACTCTCGGCGCTGGGCGAACGCATCATGATCTGCGGGCCATCGAACGCCGGCAAGTCGACGCTGGCCGTGGCGCTGGCGAAGAAGCTCAATGCCGAGCCGTTCCACGTCGACCTGTTCCGGCACCTGCCGGACACCAACTGGGTCCAGCGCTCCGACGAGGAGTTCCGGGCCCTGCACGACGCAGCGATCCTCGGGGACCGCTGGGTGATGGATGGCAACTACAGCAGCCTCATGCCGCAGCGGTTCGCCCGCGCCACTGGCATCATCCTCCTCGGCGACAGCCGCTGGGCCAACTTCCGCCGCTACCTGTGGCGCACGCTGTTCCAGAGGAACAGCCGGCCGGGGTCACTCGCCGGCGAGAAGGACAGTATCAAGTGGGAGATGGTCCGCTGGATCCTGTTCGTCCAGCCGCCACAACGTGAACGGAACCGCAAGCACCTGCGCTCGGCCGGCCTGCCGATGGTCGAACTCGGCTCGATGGCCGAACTCAAGCGGCTTTATGCCGACTGGGCACTCGAGCCGCGGGTCTAGTGCGCGTGCCCCTGGTGGTGATCCTCGCCGTAATGACGGTGCTTGGAATCGTCGCCGATGCCCGGGTTGAAGCTGTTGGTCGGATCGAGCATCCGGAAGAACGCCTGCTGCTCGGGCTTTGAGGCGTAGACGTGGCCGACATTGTGCTCGGCGGGATACTGCGCGCCGCGCCCATCGAGCACGGCCAGCATCGCGACTTTCACCCGGTATGAATCGGCACCCTTCTTGAGCACGTAGTCCTGGTGGAAGACGTGGCAGAGGAAGTGGCCGTAGTAGAGTTTCAGCTTGAGCTCTTTGTCGATCTCCGCCGGCAGGTGCTCGTACCAGTCGCGATCGTTGCGGCGCAGCGCGATATCGAGCGCCAGCAGGCCGCCGGACTCCTTCTCGTGCATCAGGGCGTAGCGAATGGCGGCGCCGGCGGCCGCGAAGCGGTGGAGGAAGGCCTGCGAGCCTTCCTTCGGCGTGCATTTGAAGTACGCACCGTTTGTGCCGTCGACGAACATCCGGTTCAGCAGCGCCTCGGCCTCGGCGATGCCATCGCCGGACATGCGGAGCATCAGGTGATGCTCGTAGCGGTCGCGATACTCGAGCAGGCGCTGCGGCAGGTGCTCGGGAAACAGGTGGCTCAGCCCCTGCAGGATGCGGTCGGAGAGCTGCTTGGGCAGTAGCGGGAGCTTGTTGAGGGTGGCATCCACCCTGCCCTTCAGGTTGAAGAAGGTCGGCATCACCTCGGTACCGAAGCGCTGGATGACGAGGAACGTATCCTTGCCGTGGCTGCGGGCCACGTCGAACATGTCGCGATGCATGTACTCGCCAGCCACCGGCAACGCCTCGAGGCCGAGCAGTTCGCGACGCAGCTGGGTCAACACGGCCACGTCGTTGGTGCCGATGTAGAACACCTGCTCGGCGCCCTGCTTCTCGAAGGTATCGAGGCGCACCGCGAACACAGCGAGCTTGCCGGCACTGCCCGAGGCCTCGTGCAGGCGGCGCGGATCGGCGTTGAAGCGGGCCGCGGTCGGTTCGTCGATCTCGCGCACCCGCTCGGCATACTCACGGTCCGAGGCGAGGCCGACATTGTGCCGCACATCCTCGGGCGCATAGCTGCCGGACTGCAGGCGGCTGAGAATCTCTTCCGGCGTACTGCCGAGTTCGATGCCCAGGTGGTTCACCAGCTCCAGCCGGCCGTCGGCGCCGATTTGCGCGAACAGCGCCAGCTCGGTGTAGGCCGGCCCGCGGTGTACCAGCGAGCCCCCGGAGTTGTTGCAGACGCCGCCGACGATCGAGGCGCCGAGGCAGGACGAGCCGATCACCGAATGCGGCAGCCGGCCGAGCGGTTTCAGCAGCTTTTCGAGCTTGTCGAGCGTGCTGCCCGGAAAGCTGACGATCTGCTTGCCGCCATCGAGCAACTGGATGCCGGCGAGCCGCAGCGTGTTCACGATCACCACCGGACGATCGTAGTGGCCGCTGGGCGTCGAACCCTCGGTCAGGCCGGTGTTGGCGGCCTGCATGATGACGATGGCGTCGTGGCGCACCGTGGCCTCCAGCACCCGCCACAGCTCGAGCAGCGTGCCGGGCTTCGCCACCGCAACCGCGTCGCCTTCACCCGAGCGGAAGCCGCGGCGGTAGCGCTCGGTCCTGCGGTCGCCGGTGATCAGGTGGCTGCGCCCGAGGGCGGCGCGGAGATCGTCAATCAGGTCTGTCGTGGGCACGTCAGGAGGTCTTTTGTTTCACCAGTCCGAGGCGGATGACGCTGTCTGCGGTGGCGAGGATCGAATCCTTGGCGGAGATGAACTTGCGGCCCAGCAGTTTCTCACCTTTTGAGCCGTCGAACACCTTCTCGTTGCCGATGTCGTTGATGATCTGGCGGGCCGGGCCACCGAACGAGGCAATCAACTTGATGATCCAGTCGGGCACGGTCTTGGTGGTCACGCCCCATTCCGGATGCGCGGCGCGGAGGATGTTGCCGACCTCAGGGAACGGCACGTACTCGGCCGTCGCAAGATAGCGCTGACCGTTGGTCTCGGGGTTACCGAGCGCTGCAAGATGCAGCGCCACCACGTCGCGTACGTCGATGATCGAGAAGCCGTTGGACGGCATCGCCGGCGTCGCGCCATTCAGCAGGCCCGAGACCATCTGCAGCGAAATGCTGGCATCCTTGTCGAGCGCCGGCCCGATGATGGCGCCTGGGTGCACGGTCGTCAGCGCGATGCCGTTGTCTCTCGCGAACGCCCAGGCGAACTGCTCCGCCTTGGTCTTGCCGATGCAATAGGCCCAGGTCCAGCGCATGTTGTCGAGGTTGGTGAAGTAGGTCTCGTCGTAGACGCGGCGGCCGCTGGTCTGACCGTGGCCGTAGCCAACCGTGGCGATCGACGACGTCATGATGATGCGCTTGATGCCGGCTTGGTTGGCGAAGCGGAACACGCGCTGCGTGCCTTCGAGTGCCGGGCGGATGACGAGGCTCTGGTCCTTCGGCTCATCGGCGCGGATGGCGGTGGCAATGTGCATGACAACGGCCACGCCCTGCATCGCCGCGGTCCAGCCCTTGTCGTCGAGGAGGTCGGCCTCGACCAACTCAAGACGGTCGAGGGCACCCTGCCCCAGCTCGCCTAGAAGCGTCGAGCGGACCTCTTCGGCGCGGCCGAGCGAGCGGACCGTGCCGCGCACCCGATGCCCGGCCCTCAACAGCTCAAGCACAGTCCACTTGCCGACGAAACCGGTCGCACCGGTGACGAGAATGAGCCCCTGATCCGTCATTTCACTCTCCCCAAAAACGAGTGCCGCCATTACGGCGTGGATTAGCTTCCGTGGTCAAACGAAAAGGCGGCCCGGAGAACCGGACCGCCTTTGATCTCTACCGAAAGCCTCGGGCTTACGCCGCGGCGGCTTCGTCGTCGGTCTCACGAGCCTGCACCGGACCCGAGTCGAGGCCCTTGGCATCGACGTCGCGGTCGACCAGCTCGATGACTGCCAGGGCGGCATTGTCGCCGTAGCGGAAGCCGGCCTTGAGGATACGGATGTAGCCGCCGTTGCGGTCCTTGTAGCGCGGACCGATGGTGGCGAACAGCTTCTGGACCTGGGTCTCATCGCGCATCTGGGCGATGGCCTGGCGGCGGGCGTGCAGGTCGCCGCGCTTGCCCAGCGTGATCAGCTTCTCGACGATCGGACGCAGTTCCTTTGCCTTGGGCAAGGTGGTCACGATCTGCTCGTGCTTGATCAGCGAGGCGGACATGTTCGCGAACATCGCCTTGCGATGGCTCGAGGTCCGGTTGAGCTTACGGTTCGAATTACCGTGGCGCATTTCTTAACTCCCTAAGGCCCGGGCGTCTCACGACGGGCGGTTAGTGGCTTTTGGCCAGCTTAATAGTGATCTTCGTAGCGCTTGGCCAGATCGTCGATGTTCTCAGGCGGCCAATTCGGCACGTCCATCCCGAGGTGCAGGCCCATCTGAGCCAGCACTTCCTTGATTTCGTTGAGCGACTTGCGGCCGAAGTTCGGCGTGCGCAGCATCTCGGCTTCGGTCTTCTGGATCAGATCGCCGATGTAGACGATGTTGTCGTTCTTCAGGCAGTTGGCCGAACGGACGCTGAGCTCCAGCTCGTCGACCTTCTTGAGCAGCGCCGGGTTGAAGGCGAGTTCCGGGACAGTGTCCTGGGCCTTTTCCTTGGTGGGCTCTTCGAAGTTGACGAACACCGACAGCTGGTCCTGCAGGATGCGCGCAGCGTAGGCCACGGCGTCTTCCGGCGAGATGGCGCCGTTGGTCTCGACGGTCAGCGTCAGCTTGTCCTTGTCGAGGCTCTCGCCGGCACGGGTCGCGTCAACCTTGTAGGAGACGCGGCGAACCGGGGAGAACAGCGCGTCGACCGGGATATAGCCGATCGGAGCGTCGTCGGGACGGTTCTTGTCGGCCGGGACGTAGCCCTTGCCAGTGTTGACGGTGAATTCGATGTTGATCTCGGCGCCGTCGTCGAGGTGGCAGATCACCAGCTCGGGGTTCAGCACTTCGATGTCGCCGGAGACCTTGATGTCGCCGGCAACGACCGCACCCGGGCCCTGCTTGGTCAGGGTCAGACGCTTCGGGCCTTCGCCACCCATCTTGAGGGCGATTTCCTTGACGTTCAGGACGAGGTCGGTAATGTCTTCGCGCACGCCGGGAAGCGACGAGAATTCGTGCAGGATACCGTCGATCTGGATCGCGGTAACAGCCGCGCCCTGGAGCGACGAAAGCAGCACGCGACGCAGAGCGTTGCCGAGCGTCAGGCCGTAGCCGCGCTCAAGCGGCTCCGCCACGACCGAAGCCGTGCGCACGCTATCGCTGCCCGAAACGATGTCCAGTTTGGTCGGCTTGATGAGTTCCTGCCAGTTCCGCTGGATGGTCACGGTGGTGTCCTTTCAAATGGGCGGTCCGCCTAACCGCCTGTCCGCTATGCAATGTACCTATCCCGGCGCGAGGGGCGCGCCGGGAGATCTACCGTAACGGAGGTTAGACGCGGCGACGCTTGCGCGGCCGGCAACCGTTGTGCGGGATCGAGGTGACATCGCGAATGCTGGTGACGTTGAAGCCAGCAGCCTGCAGCGCGCGAAGCGCCGATTCACGGCCCGAACCAGGACCGCGCACTTCGACCTCGAGGGTCTTCATGCCGTGTTCCTGGGCCTTCTTGGCCGCGTCTTCCGCCGCAACCTGGGCGGCGTACGGGGTCGACTTGCGCGAACCCTTGAAACCCATCACGCCCGAGGACGACCACGAGATCGTGTTGCCTTGCACGTCGGTGATGGTGACCATGGTGTTGTTGAACGACGCATTCACGTGCGCAACGCCATTGGTGATATTCTTGCGCTCCTTGCGACGGACGCGCGCGACTTCAGCTTTTGCCAATTTACTTCCTCAGTTCGATATCGACGCTGCCGTAGTTCCAGCAGCTACATCAGGATGGCGGAGAGGTGCTCCGCTACCCCAATTACTTCTTCTTGCCAGCGATCGGCTTGGCCGGACCCTTGCGGGTGCGGGCATTGGTATGGGTACGCTGACCACGGACCGGCAGGCCCTTGCGGTGACGCAGGCCACGGTAGTTGCCGAGGTCCATGAGCCGCTTGATGTTCATCGCCACGTTACGGCGCAGGTCGCCCTCGACGACGTAGTCGCGATCGATCGTTTCACGGATCTGGATCACTTCGGCGTCGGTCAGGTCGTTCACGCGACGCTCGGCCGGGATACCCACCTTCTCGGTGATTTCCTGGGCGAACTTCGAGCCGATCCCATGAATGTACTGAAGCGCGATCACCACGCGCTTGTTGGTCGGAATATTGACGCCAGCAATACGGGCCACGTCCGCTCTCCTATAGTCGGCAGCTCACGCTGCCCGTTTGATAACGACAAGGGACCGGAATCCCGCTCCCCACTCCTTGAGGAACCGAATCCAGCCCGATAATCCATGAGACTGGCGCGGTTCATAAGGGCAAGGTCCCGCAGAGTCAACTGCAGAGCCCCTGCCCCGAGGTATACTAGTTATGCACGGCCCGGCGGATGGCCGCCGTGACGTCGTCGACCGGCTGCATGCCATCGACCGACTTCAGAAGACCCTTGCCGCGGTAGAACTCGACCAGCGGCGCGGTCTGCTCGCGATAGACGTTGAGGCGGTTGCGAAGCACCTCCTCATTGTCGTCGCCGCGAGCAACGCCAGATTCCTTGGCCCGCTTGGCGATCCGCCCGACGAGCACATCGGCGTCGGCGGTGATCTCGATCACCGCGTCGAGCTGCATGCCCTTGTCAGTCAGCATCTCGTCGAGCGCTTCGGCCTGCGGAATGGTCCGCGGGAAACCGTCGAGCACGAAGCCGGGCTTGCAGTCTTCCTGGTCGAGCCGTTCCGACACGATGCCGTTCACGATCTCGTCAGAGACGAGGTCGCCGCGATCCATGATCTCCTTGGCGGCCAGACCCATCGGGGTCTTGGCGGCGATGGCGGACCGCAGGATGTCGCCGGTCGAAAGCTGCGGGATCCCGTAGCTGTCGATCAGCACCTTTGCCTGCGTGCCCTTGCCGGCGCCCGGAGGTCCCAGAAGGATCAACCTCATTTACGCTTGCCCCCAAGGCGCGACCGCTTCACCAGGCCTTCGTACTGCTGGGCGATCAGGTGGCTCTGCACCTGCGTCACCGTATCCAGTGTCACCGTCACGATAATCAGCAGCGAGGTGCCGCCGATGAACTGGCTGACGTTGAGCTGGCTGTGGATCATCTCGGGGATGAGCGCCACGACGGTCAGATAGAGGGTGCCGATCACCGTGATGCGGGTCAGCACGTAGTCGATGTAGGTCGCCGTCCGCTCGCCCGGACGGATGCCGGGGATGAAGCCGCCGGAACGCTTCAGGTTGTCCGCGGTGTCGGTCGGGTTGAAGACGATCGAGGTGTAGAAGAAGGCGAAGAAGATGATCAGGACCGCGAACAGCACCAGATAGAGGGGCTGGCCACGACCGAGCAGTGCCGCCGTCACCGACAGCCACTGCGGCGCATCACCCTGCGCCGCGAACGACGCAATGGTGGCCGGCAGCAGCAGCAACGACGAACCGAAGATCACCGGAATAACGCCCGAGGTGTTGAGCTTCAGCGGCAGGTGCGAGGTATCGCCCTGGAACATCTTGTTGCCGACCTGGCGCTTCGGATACTGGATCAGCAGCCGGCGCTGGGCGCGTTCGAAGAAGACGATGATGCCGATCACCGCGATGGCGATGATCATCAGGCCAAACAGCCAGCCGATCGGCAGCGCGCCGGTGCGGCTCAGCTCGAGGGTCTGCACCACAGTCGCCGGCAGGTTCGCCACGATACCAGCGAAGATGATCAGCGAGATGCCGTTGCCGATGCCGCGCGAGGTGATCTGCTCACCCAGCCACATCAGGAACATGGTGCCGCCGACGAGAGTGATGACGGTCGACAGACGGAAGAACCAACCTGGATCGAGCACGACGCCCTGGCTGCCCTCGAGGCCGATGGCGATGCCATAGGCCTGCACAGCGCAGAACAGCACGGCGAGATAGCGCGTGTACTGGTTGATCTTGCGACGGCCGCTCTCACCTTCCTTGCGGAGGGCTTCGAGGCGCGGCGACGCCGTGGTGATCACCTGCACCACGATGGATGCGGTGATGTACGGAATGAGGTTCAGCGCGAAGATCGCCATGCGCTGCACGGCACCGCCGGCGAACATGTCGAACATGCCGAAGATGCCCTGCTGCGCCTGCTGGAAGGTCTGGCGGTAGGCATCGGGGTCGATACCGGGCACCGGGATGTAGGTCCCGAGCCGATAAACGAGAAGCGCACCCAGTGTGAACCAGATGCGCTGCTGAAGGGCCTTCGCTTTCGCGAAGGTCCCGAAGTTCAGATTCTTGGCCAGCTGTTCGGCTGCGGACGCCATAATCGCTCCCTAAGGCTTCAAGGCCAGGTGCGCTCGAAGCGCACGGGAGGGAGAACTCCGCTTCCCGACGCTGCAAACCAGAAGAAGGCGCACTCTACCGGTCGGCCGAGTGCGCTCGTACCGACCATTAGCCGGCGAATGGAGTCTTCTTCCACGACGCCTTGGCCGGGATGATATCGATCTTGCCGCCGGCCGATTCAATAGCTGCCGTGGCACCCGCCGTCGCGTGGTCGACCTTGAAGGTGACCTTCGAAGCCTTGAAGCCCGAAGAACCGATGAGGCGCACGCCGTCCTTGACGCGACGGATGACGCGGGCGGCGATCAGTGCCTGCGCGTCGATGACGGCCTTGGCATCGAGCTTGCCGCTATCGATGTAGCCCTGGATACGGTCAATGCGGACTTCGTTCCAGTCGCCCGGATTCAGGGCGTTGAAGCCGCGCTTCGGCATACGCATGTGCAGCGGCATCTGGCCGCCTTCGAAGCCGTTGATGGCGACGCCGGAACGGGCCGTCTGGCCCTTACCGCCGCGACCACCGGTCTTGCCGACGCCCGAGCCGATACCACGACCGACGCGCA
>JAESFN010000302.1_pt1 | contig 57851 bp, 52 predicted proteins | sample 9269411 | NCBI WGS metagenome assembly JAESFN01 (sample SAMN14505399, study PRJNA617100) | algae metagenome | isolation source: Iphinoe sp. HA4291-MV1 and co-occurring heterotrophs from trail next to... | place: USA: Maunawili Falls, Hawaii | collected 2009-07-25
GCTTCTCAGCGAGCGCGCGTTGCACCGCTTCACCCCTCAACCGGCCTTCGGCCACCTTCTCCCCTGAGGGGAGAAGGGAAAGAGCCGCGACGCTCAGTGATTAAGCTGCGTTCCGAGCGACCACGCCCCCAAGAATCAGCTAACCACATCCCATGCAGGTCGCGATCGACATGGGTGTGGCGCAGGGTGGCGCCGAGGCGAAGCTCGATCTCGAGGAACTGCTGGCCACCCGGCTGCTCGTGCAGGGCAATTCCGGTTCCGGTAAATCCCACCTGCTGCGGCGGCTGCTAGAACAGAGCGCCCCCTGGGTACAGCAATGCATCGTCGACCCCGAGGGCGACTTCGTCACCCTCGCCGACAAGTATGGCCACCTCGTCGTCGATGCCTCGCGCAGTGAGAGCGAGCTCACCACCATTGCCGCCCGGGTCCGCCAGCACCGCGTTTCGGTGGTGCTGAGCCTCGAGGGGCTCGATGTCGAGCAGCAGATGCGCTGTGCCGCGGCCTTCCTCGGCGGCCTGTTCGATGCCGATCGAGACTACTGGTATCCGATGCTGGTGGTGGTGGACGAAGCCCAGCTCTTCGCCCCCGCCATTGCCGGCGAGGTCTCGGACGAAGCGCGTAAACTCTCGCTCGGCGCCATGACCAACCTGATGTGCCGCGGCCGCAAGCGCGGCCTCGCTGGGGTGATCGCCACGCAGCGGCTGGCCAAGCTCGCCAAGAACGTCGCCGCCGAAGCCTCGAACTTCTTGATGGGCCGCACCTTCCTCGATATCGACATGGCCCGCGCCGCGGACCTGCTCGGCATGGAGCGGCGGCAGGCCGAAATGTTCCGCGATCTCAACCGCGGCCACTTTGTTGCGCTGGGCCCCGCCATGTCGCGCCGCCCGCTGCCGATGGTGATCGGTGCGGTGGAAACCTCGGCGCGCTCCTCGAGCCCCAAGCTGATGCCGTTGCCGGACCAGCCGGCCGATGCCCGCGACCTGATTTTCGCGCCGGTCCCCGAGGCGGTGCGCCCGGTGCGCCGCCCGCCGCCGCCGCCACCGCCTTCGACCAACGACCTGCTGGCCCAGTTGGTGCGCACTCAGGTGCCGCAGCCGCGCGCCGACGAACCGCAGGTTGATGCGGCCGAGCGCGACAGCGCCATCGACGACGTCATCCGCGAACTGCTCGAGGATCGCGACGCCGCCTATCGCTCAGTCGCCGTGCTCTACCAGGATTTCCTCGTCCGCTGCCGTATCCGGCGGGTGCCCGGCGAGGCGCTGGCGCTCCCCGCCTTCCGGCGGAAGCTTGCGGTGGTCCGCGCCGGCGTGGCCGAGGAAACGGCGCAATCCGAAACCTGGCAAACCGCGCTCGCCCTCTCCAACCAGCTCGCCGACGACGTGCAGGGTGTATTCCTGGTGCTGGCTCGCGCCGCCGTCGAGGCCCTACCCTGCCCCTCCGACGCCGCGTTGGCCCGAGCCTACGGCACCCATTCCACCGGCCGCGCCCGGCGCCTCCTCACCTATTTCGAGGAGCGTGGGCTGCTGGTGGTGCGCATGGACCTGCGCAACCAGCGCATCGTCGCCTTCCCCGATCTCGGCGCCGAAACCGCCCCAGGCAACCCGGACGCGCCAGACGACTACGCCGATCGGACCGCTGCCGAATAGCGGCTGGATTTGCTTCACCAGTGCGCTGAACCGCACCCACGGCGATTGCCGACCCCACCCTTGATCCCTCCCCCCAAACAAGGGGAGGGAGACGCTCTCACAACTGCTGGTGTTTTGGTCTCCCTCCCCTTGTTTAGGGGGAGGGGACCGAGGTGGGGGTCAGCCAGCACCGGCGCTAGCTAGTTCAGCAGGCCATTTTCTCCACCTCACCAAAACCGTGTGATTCAAATCTCACCGGCTTTGGCCTATTTAGTCTATCATTCCCATAGGGATTATTGAGTGAAACGCCGATCGGGCTACGATCTGGGCACTTTCCGGGCATGCCTCGGAACGCCAGTTTCGCACCCGAAAGGATCGCATCGTGACCCGCATCAACCGCCGCACGCTCGGAGCGCTCGCCGCCCTGCTGCTCGCCGGCACCATCGTTACCCCCAGTTTTGCCCAGGACGCGCCCGTCCAGGGCGGCACTCTGATCTATCTCGAGCAGCAGGCCCACACCAACCTCTACCCACCGGCCGGCGGCTTTTATCCGAATGGCGGCGTGCTCAACCAGATCACCGACAAGCTGACCTACCAGAACCCCCAGACCCTCGAGATCGAGCCGTGGCTGGCTGAGTCGTGGGAGGTCAACGACACCGCCACCGAGTACACCTTCAAGCTCCGCCCCGGCATCACCTTCTCGGATGGCACGCCGCTCGATGCCAAGACCGTGGCGCTGAACTACGACACCTTCGGCCTTGGCAATAAGGACCTGAAATACCCGGTCTCGGAAGTCATCAACAACTACGACCACGCCGAGGTCATCGACGACCTGACCATCAAGTTCCACTTCAAGAAGCCTTCGCCGGGCTTCCTGCAGGGCACCGCGGTGATCGGCTCAGGCATCGTCGCCGCTTCGACGCTGGCCCGTCCCTATGACGAGCTCGGCGACGCTACCAAGATCATTGGCACCGGCCCGTTCGTGGTCGAGAGCGAGACGCTCGGCAAGGAGCTGAACCTCAAGGTGCGCGAGGACTACACCTGGGGCCCGGTGAAGTTCACCCACCAGGGTCGCGCCTATCTCGACGGCATCAAGTACATCATCACCCCCGAGGACAGCGTCCGCATCGGCGCGTTGCTCGCCGGCCAGGCCGATGCCATCCGCCAGATCCAGGCTTATGACGAGCCGCAGGTGATCGACGCCGGCTTCCCGATCTATGCACCGGGCACCCGCGGCCTCAACAACGCCATCAGCTTCCGTCCAGACAATCCGCTGGTCGCCGATCTGAAGGTCCGCCAGGCCCTGCTCTACGCGACCAACCGCAAGGAGATCGTCGACACCCTGTTCTCGGCGAACTACCCACTGGCGACGTCCGTGCTCTCCTCGCAGGCGGCCGGCTATGTCGATCTGAGTGACAAGCTGGTCTACGACCAGGACAAGGCCAAGGCGCTGTTCGCCGAGGCCGGCTGGCCCCCGGGCGCCGACGGCATCCTCGAAAAAGACGGCAAGAAGCTCGACCTCACCGTCTATGTTTCGCTGCCGCAGCCGCAGAACGAAGGCGTGCTGCAGCTGCTCGCCCAGCAGTGGGCCCAGGTCGGCGTCAAGCTCAACGTCCTCGCCGGCGACGCCGGCAGCCGTACGCTCGATCTGCTTGATCCGCTGAAGACCCCGGTGAACGTTACCATGGTCGGTCGCGCCGACCCCGACGTGATCAAGTCCGCCTATTACCCCAAGAACCGCGACTGGCTGCTGCAGAAGGGCGGTTCGTCCGACAAGACCAACTTCGTCGACGACAAGCTCAACGCCCTGCTCGAGGGCCTTGCCGCCGAGACCGATCGTACCAAGCGCCTGGCGATCGCCGGTGACATCCAGCGGCACGTGCTCGACGAGGCCTACACCATTCCGTTCTTCGAGGAGCCGCAGGCCTTCGCCACCGCGCCCTACGTCAACGGGCTGGAGTTCGAGGCGGTTGGTCGGCCGAGCTTCTACAACACCTGGGTCGCTGCCCACTGACGCATCCCTGGCCCGGGCGCCGCGCCCGGGCCACTCCTCTGTTCTGGAGCGCCGCCATGTCGCGCTACATCATCGGCCGTGTCGGGCAGGCGCTGCTTGTCCTGTGGATCGCCTTCACCGCCTCGTTCCTGCTGCTGCAGGCGCTGCCCGGTGATGCGATCCTGATCAAGTTCCAGAACCCCGAGCTGGGTCTCGGCCCCGAACAGATCGCCGCACTTCGCGACGCTTATGGCGTCGACAGCCCGCTCTGGCAGCAATATCTGCAGGCGCTGGGCAACTTCCTCACCGGCAATTTCGGCTACTCGGTCGTCGGCAGCGTACCGGTCGCGCACGAGCTGCTGACCAACCTGCCGGCCACGGCGCGGCTCGCGAGCCTCGGCTTCACGCTGGCGGTGCTCATCGCGCTCGGCCTCGCCTTCCTCGCGACGCTTGCCCCCTTTGCCTGGCTGCGCACCGCCATCCAGTCGATCCCCTCGCTGTTCGTGTCGCTGCCGGTGTTCTGGCTCGGCATCATGCTGATCCAGATCTTCTCGTTCCGGCTGAAATGGATCTCGGTGATCAACCCTGGCGAATTCGAGGGCCTGATCCTGCCGGTGATTACCTTGGCCATCCCGATCTCGGCACCGCTGGCGCAGATCCTCATCCGCAATATCGACGAAGTCTCGACCCAGCCCTTCGTCGCCGTCGTCCGCGCCAAGGGCGCCTCGCCCAGCTGGGTGCTGTGGCGGCATGTGGTGAAGAACGCGCTGTTGCCCACCCTGACCATCGCCGGCATCCTGTTCGGCGAGCTCTTGGCCGGCGCGGTGATCACCGAAACGGTGTTCGGCCTCAACGGCATCGGCGGGCTGACCGAGCGCTCGGTGCGCTTCCAGGACACCTCGGTGATCCAGGCGATCGTCGTGTTCTCGGCCCTCTGTTTCGTCGCGGTGAACCTGATCGTCGACCTGCTCTACCCCGTATTCGACCCCCGCCTCCGCCGCCTGAAGGGTGCCCCAGCATGACCAGCATCGGATCGACCGACATCCTCGTCGTGAAGCCGCGCAGCACGTCGCGCGACGCGCTGTTGCAGCGGCTGCGCGGCATTTCACCGAGCCTGGTACTGGCTTGGGCCATCATCGCGCTGGTGATCCTGTTTGCTGTGGCGCCACAGCTGTTCACCAGCTTCAATCCGGTGCAGGGCGTCCCGGCCGAAAAGCTGAAAGCCCCGAGCCTCCTCCACATCCTCGGCACCGACGCGCTGGGCCGCGACCTCTTCGCCCGCATCGTCTATGGCGCCGTGCATTCGCTGACCGGCGCCTTCGTCGCTGTGCTGGTCGGGCTCGTCGTCGGCACCTCGCTCGGTCTGTTTGCTGGTTCGGTCGGCGGCCTCGTCGAGGAAGCCGCGATGCGCATCGTCGACGTGCTGCTGTCGATCCCCGGGCTGCTACTGATGCTCTCGATCATCATCCTCCTCGGCTTCGGCACGGTGAATGCCGCGATTGCCGTCGGTATCACCTCGGTCGCTGGCTTTGCTCGCCTGTCGCGCTCCGAAGTGGTGCGGGTGCGGCGCTCGGAATATGTCGAGGCAGCCTTCGGCAGCGGCGGCACCTTCCTGTCGGTGCTGTGGCGACACGTGCTGCCCAATTCGCTGACCTCGGTCCTGGCGCTCGCGGCGCTGCAGTTCGGCGGCGCCATCCTCGCCATCTCCACCCTTGGCTTTCTCGGGTACGGCGCGCCGCCGCCGACGCCGGAATGGGGTCTGCTGATCGCTGAAGGCCGCAACTACATCTCCACCGCCTGGTGGCTGACCACCGCGCCGGGTCTCGTCGTGGTGCTGGTGGTGCTGTCGGCCAATCGCATCAGCCAGTCGCTGGGAAGGGTCGGACGATGAGCACCCCCCTCCTCTCGGTCGAGAACCTGTCGGTCGCATACAAGGAGGCCGACCGCTATGCCCGCGTGACCCACGACGTGAGCTTCAGCGTCGAGCCAGGCGAAGTGGTGGCACTGGTCGGCGAGTCCGGCTCCGGCAAGACCACCACGGCGCAGGCAGTGATTGGCTTGCTGCCGGAGAACGGCCGCATCGAGCACGGCGCCATCCGGCTCAACGGCGAGGATATCTCGCGCTGGACCGGCAAGCGCTTCGACGCCATCCGCGGCCGCCAGATCAGCCTGATCCCGCAGGACCCGACCAGCTCGCTGAATCCGGTGAAAACGGTCGGCGCGCAGGTCGGCGAAATCCTCCGCATCCATGGCGAGCGCGACAGCAAGGCGATTGAGGCCCGCGTCGTAGAACTCCTGGCACGTGTCGGCCTCCCCGACCCCGAGCTCCGGGCCCGACAGTATCCGCACGAACTCTCCGGTGGCATGAAGCAGCGCGTGCTGATCGCCATCGCCATCGCGCTGAAGCCACAGCTGATCATCGCCGACGAGCCGACCAGCGCACTCGATGTGACGGTGCAGCGCCGCATCCTCGACCTGATCGACGTGCTGCGCCGCGAATCCGGCACCGCCGTACTGCTGGTGACGCATGATCTCGGCGTTGCCGCCGACCGGGCCGACCGCATCGTCGTGCTGCAGGGGGGCCGCATCCAGGAGGCCGGCGCGGCGCGTGAGCTGCTCGCGGCACCGCAAAGCGCCTATGCCCGACAATTGCTGGCCGATGCGCCGTCGCTTTCGTCCAGCTTGAGAGCTGCTGTGAAATCCCCTCACCCACCGGCTGTCATCCCTGCGAAAGCAGGGACCCAAGCCTCCTCCCGCGCCAGCGGCGAGTTGGATCCCGGCTCTTCGGCCGGGATGACACCGAGCGGGGTGGCGGACTCAGTGCAAACCCGGGCGAACACCGACGCCATCATCGTCGAAAACCTGGTGCACGACTTCGCCGTTGCCGGCCGCGGCAACTTCCGCGCCGTCGACGACATCTCGTTCGCGGTGCGCCGCGGCACCACTCATGCCATCGTCGGCGAGTCCGGCTCGGGAAAAACCACCACGGTCCGCGACGTGGTCGGCTTCGGCCGCCCGACCTCCGGCCGGATCAGCATTGCCGGCACCGACATTGCTTCACTGAAGGGCGATGCGCTGCGGCAGTTCCGCCAGAAGATCCAGTTGGTCTACCAGAACCCCTTCTCCTCGCTCGATCCGCGCCAGACGGTGTTTTCGATCGTCGAGGAACCGCTACGCAATTTCGGCCGGCTCGACCCGGCGGCACGCACCACCAAGGTCAACGACCTGCTGGAGCGGGTCGGTTTGCCGGAGGCGCTGCGCCAACGCCGGCCGCGAGCCCTCTCCGGCGGGCAACGGCAGCGTGTCGCCATTGCTCGCGCCCTGGTGCTCGACCCCGAGGTGGTGGTGCTCGACGAGGCGGTATCCGCGCTCGATGTCACGGTGCAGGCACAGATCCTGAAGCTCCTCGACGAGTTGCAGCGCGAGCGCGGCCTCACCTACCTGTTCGTCTCGCACGACCTCGCCGTGGTGCGGCAGATCTCCGACACCGTGTCGGTGCTGCAGAACGGCAAGCAGGTGGAAACCGGGCCGGTGGCGGAGGTCTTCCGCAGCCCGCAGAGCCCCTACACCCGCGAACTGATCGACGCCATTCCCGGCCAACGGAGCCTCGTCAATGTCTGATCCAAACCTCCCCAAGCGCCTCGGCTTCTTCACCCGGCTGCTCGACGACACCAGCGCCGGCGAGCGCTACCACAATGCCGCAACGCAGATCGTCCACGCCGAGGCCAATGGCTTCGACAGCGCCTGGGTAGCGCAGCACCATTTCCACCGCGATGAAGGCGGCTTGCCCGCGCCGCTGGTGTTCCTGTCCTACGTCGCGTCGCGGACCTCACGCATCCGGCTCGGCACCGGCATCATCACCCTGCCACTCGAGAATGCCATTCGCGCCGCCGAAGACGCCGCCGTGCTCGATCTGTTGTCGGGCGGCCGGCTGGAGCTCGGCACCGGCTCGGGTGGCACACCGGATTCGTTCGCCGCCTTCGGCTACGACGTGAAGGACAAAGGCGCCATCTACGAGCGGCACCTCGCCACCTTCCGCACCGCGCTTTCCGGCTCGCCGATCGTCGGCGATGTCAAGCTCTATCCGGCAGCGCCTGAGCTGCTCGAACGCTTCTGGCAGGCGACCTTCTCGGTGGCTGGCGGCATCCGGGCCGGCAAGGCCGGCGATGGGCTGATGCTGTCGCGCACTCAGCCGCGCCCCGCCGACAACCCGAAGGCCACGCTGCCCGACCTGCAGCATCCGATCATCGATGGCTATTTCGAGCACCTGCCGCGCGAGATCGCGCCGCGCATCGTCGCCTCGCGCACCCTGTTCGTCGCCGACGACCGTGAGGAAGCGCGACGTTACGCTGCGGTTGGCTTGAGGAAGGCCGCCATCGGCCTCGCAAAGGGTGGTCACCGCTTCGACAGCGACGATCTCGATTACCTGATTGCCGCCACCGACACCCATGTGGGGACGGTCGACGACGTGCTGGAGAGCCTCCACCGCGACACCACGCTGCCGCGCGTCACCGACATCGTCTTCCAGGTGCACTCGGTCGATCCGCCGCACGAGCTGGTGCTGCGTTCTATCGAACTGATCGCCGAAAAGGTCGCCCCCACCCTCGGCTGGGCCAAGGCCGGCACATCGCATTCGCCACGCCTGAGCGTGGTGCGCTGAGCGCCTTCAGGAAAAGTTGCGAGACTTTTCCGGTTCGAACGCGCGACCAACAAAGACCCGTTTCTTCGAAAGGAACATCGCAATGAGTGACAAGAGCACGGATGTCATCGACCAGCTGGTGGGCGTCATCCCCGGCAGCCCGCTCGATGCAGTGCGGAACGGCCGGCCGACCGCCCGCGACAACGCACAGAAGAGTTATGAGGCGCTGTTTGCCCCTGCCGACCCCGGCACGGTGTCGCTGAGCGAGCGCTTCGCGCTGGCGAGCTTTGTTGCCGGGCTCCATCGCGATGCCGAGATTGGCAAGTTCTACGGCACGCAGCTGTTTGCACTGGCCGAAGCCAACCTCGTTGCCGCCATCGGCGATGAAGTCCGCCGCGGCGAGACCAGCGGCCCCTATGGCCGCTACCCCGAAGGTCCGCTGAGCGCCGAGAATGCACCCGGCATCCACCACCGGGTCGCCGACGCCAATCGCCGGGTGCTGGGTGAGCGACTGTCCGCCGCACTCGAGCATGCGCATCTGCTCGTGTTCCGGCCGCGCGATTCCAGTTCGGCCGCCCTGCAGGCGCTGCTCGACGCCGGCTGGTCGACCACCGAGATCGTCACCATCTCGCAGCTGGTGGCCTTCCTCGCCTTCCAGATCCGCGTGGTCGTCGGTCTCCGCGCCCTTGCCGCATCGCAGCAGGCGCAGAGCGTGGCGCACGCCTCCACCCCGATCAGCCCCGTCGCTGCAGCCTGAGGCCCGACAATGACCGACAAAGCCATCGCCTACGACCTCGCCGACCGCCCGGTCGTCTTCACCCAGGAGCAGATCGGCTGGGCCCCATGGCTCAAGCCGCTCGACGAGTCCGAGCTGACCGACCGGCACTGGGAGGGACTGACCGAAGCGTCGCGCGCCAAGTCACCCTATTTCATGCTGCTGGCCCGCGATCCCGATATCCTCGGCGCCCGCACCCGCACCGACAAGGATATCTTCTACAACCCTGACGCCGGCCTGCCCCGCGCCGAGCGCGAGCTCTCGGCCGCGGCGACCTCGCGTTCCAATGGCTGCATCTTCTGCGCTTCGGTGCACGCGCGCTTCGCCTCCACCTATTCGAAGCGTAGCGAAGACGTGCAGCGGCTGCTCGACAACGGCGTCGAGGTCGATCTCGGCGATCGCTGGAACACCCTGGTCGCCGCCTCCGTCGCCTTGACCGAGACCCCCTCCGCCTTCGGCAGCGAACAGATCGCCGACCTCAAGGAAGCCGGGCTCGACGACCTCGCCATCGCCGACCTGATCCAGAGCGCGGCGTTCTTCAACTGGGCCAACCGGCTGATGCTGTCGCTGGGCGAGCCGACCCCGGCCGTGGCGTAGTGGACCAGACTGGCGCTGGTGCGGGCTGACCCCCACCCCTGTCCCCTCCCCCTAAACAAGGGGAGGGAGACCAAAACACTAGCGTCTCAGTAAGCGTCTCCCTCCCCTTGTTTAGGGGGAGGGATCAAGGGTGGGGGTCAGTCAACCACCGGCTATGGGGCTACTCGCCTTCGGCTGGAGCGCCCTGCGTTGGAGGCTCATCCGCAGCCGGAGTTACCGGCGGTTGCGGCGACCTCGCCTGATCCTCCGCCGACAGCCGGCGCTCGATGGCGTTCTTGGCCCCCATCGCGAATTCCTCGCTCGAGTACGGACCCCATTCGACCTGCTGCCCGTCGAGATAGGCGAAAAAGTACCATTTGCCGTCGCGCTTCTCCGGCCCAAACGTGCGCTGAGTCATAACTGCTCCAACTAGCCCCGTACGGAAACTTGCTGGCCGGCGTCTCGTTCCATAGCCATCTTGTAGGGGTTGCCATTTCGCCCGCGCCCCGTCCCTGCGTCGTCGACTCAACCACCACTACGCAATTCTACCTGCAGCGTTCCAGACGCCTGATTCACCCACCCGACAACCGAGTGCCGGTTCGCAGTAGCGAGTAATCGTCTGTTCACCGGCGACGCGAACACTCGCCGCTATTGAAGTATCCGGGGGCGCCTGTTGCAGGTCGTCATCAGCACATTACTGAACAACCACGACCTGGCGCTGGTCGTCGTGGCGGCGTTGCTGTGCGCCCTGTCGTCTTTTGCCGGAGTATCGCTGCTGCATCACGCGCGGCGAACAGCCGGCGCAATGCAGCTGGTATGGCTGGGCGTAGCAGCGGTGTCGGTCGGCTTCGGTATCTGGGCCACCCACTTCGTGGCCATGCTGGCGTTTCACCCCGGCGTCGCCGTCGGCTACGATCTGCCGACCACGCTGGCCTCGCTGTCGCTAGCGATCGCCATCGTCGGCGGCGGGTTGTGGTTTGCGGCCATCGGCACCTCGACCGGCGACTCGATCCTCGCCGGCGCGGTGGTCGGGCTTGGCATCTCCGCCATGCACTACACCGGCATGGCAGCGCTGCTCGTCGGAGGCGCCATCGTCTGGGACGGCAACCTCGTCGCCACCTCGATCCTCGTCGGCATGGCGCTGGGCGCTGCGGCGCTCTGGCTGGCGCGGGCCACCACCTGGCGCGGTCGGGTGGGTGCGCCGGTGCTGCTGACGCTCGCCATCTGCGCCATGCATTTCACCGCCATGGGCGCCGCGGGCTTTGCCGAGTGCTTTGCGATCGTTGCCGAGGGCACGCCCACCTGGCTCTGGCTGGTGCTGTCGCTGGCCTCCACCATCATCCTCGGCCTCGCCATGGGTGGCACGCTGCTCGACCTCAGGGATCGGCGCCACAGCACGGAAAGCGCCCGGATGCGGGAGCTGGCCGACGCGGCGGTCGAAGGCATCGTCATTGTCCGGCAAAGAACGATCAGCGCCACCAACCGCAGCTTCCGGCAACTGGTGGGTTCGGACGCCGATGCCACCGACCGACCGCTGCTCGACTTCCTCGACCAGGCTGCATGCGAAGCGCTCGAACGTTCGCCCAACGCCACCATCGATGCTGAACTCAGGACAGCGGGCGGCGCCATTCCGGTCGAAGCGGTGGCCCATGAGATCGAGTTCCAGGGGGTGCGGCAGCGGGCGATCGCCATTCGCGATGTATCGAGCCGCAAACAGGCCGAGGAGCACATCCGTTTCCTCGCCCACCACGACGCGCTGACCGGGCTGCCCAACCGGGTGAGCTTTGGCCATCGGCTCGATGAGACCATCGACCGAGCCCGCAGCGACGGCCAAAGCTGCAGCGTGCTGTGCCTCGACCTCGACAAGTTCAAGGAGGTCAACGACCTCTACGGCCATGCCGCGGGCGATGCGCTGCTCCGCCGGGTCGGGCTGATTCTGCAGCGCGAGATCGGCGAGATCGGCTATCCAGCCCGCCTGAGCGGCGACGAGTTCGCCGTGGTGCTCAACGCCACCGAAAGCCTCGAGGCCGCCAATCGCGTGGCGCAGCGCCTGCTGCAGGCCTTTGCCCGCGATGTCGCCGAGACGTCGGAAGCTGCGGTGATCTCGGCCTCGATCGGCATCGCCTCGTTCCCCGGTGACGCTCAAAGCGCCGAGCAGTTGATGTCGGCAGCCGACATGGCGCTTTATCGCGCCAAGCAGGAGGGACGCGGCGCTTATCGCCAGTTCGAGGCGACAATGAATGACGAGCTGCGTGACCGGCGGCTGGTTGCCAACGACCTGGCAGGTGCAGCGGAGGCCGGGCAACTCGAGCTTGCCTACCAGCCACAGGTCGATCTTGTCGCCGGTGACGTCACCGGGTTCGAGGCGCTGATCCGCTGGCATCATCCGGAGCGCGGCGAGGTGCCGCCCGGCATCTTCATCCCTATCGCCGAGGAGAACGGGCTGATTCTGGGGATCGGCGAGTGGGTGCTGCGCACCGCCTGTGCGGAGGCCGTTGGCTGGCGGGTGCCGCTGGGTATTTCGGTGAACGTCTCGGCGGCGCAGATCCACAACCCGGGCTTCGCCCGGCTGATCCACGAAGTCCTGGTCGAAACCGGGCTGTCACCGGCCCGGCTCGAAATCGAGGTGACCGAGACGGCGCTGGTGCGCGACCTCATCCGGGCGGTGACGACGCTGCGGCAGATTCGGGCGCTTGGGGTGCGCATCGCCATTGACGATTTCGGTACCGGCCACTCATCGCTGACTCACCTGAGCGCCTTCCCGTTCTCGCGCATCAAGCTCGACCAGTCGTTCGTCAGAACCTTCGACCGCAACCCGCAATCGGCGGCGATCGTCCATGCCGTCGTCGAACTGGGCCGCTATCTCGGCACCCCGGTGGTCGCCGAAGGTGTCGAGCGGCGCGAAGAATTAGCCTTCCTTCGCGCCGAAGGCTGCGCCACCGCGCAAGGTTTTCTCTTCGGCCATCCGGCGCCGATCAGCGCGTTTGTGGGGCTACAGACGAGGAAGGCGAGTTAGAGGGGCCCTAAAGGCCCTCAGTCGGCACACTTCAGCGAACGATCCCTGCCCCCATCCCCCAATACGACCGCCGCCGATGCAACAGCGGTGCTGCCTCCGAGCGCGCACCTGTGGCCAGCACCAACCCGAACACCACCAGGTGCTCATCCATCGGCACGATGCTGCGCACCCGGCAATCGAAGCTGGCGATCGCGTCCGGCAAAAGCGGCAACCCGCTCGGCGACGCCAGCACATCGAGCCCGGCAAACGGCGACACGTCCCGCACGCTGCTGCGCCCTGCGAACCGCTCGGCAAGATGCACCTGGCTGTCAGCCAGTACATTGACACAGAAGCAGCCATTCTCGGCGATCACCTTGGCCGCCCGACCGCGATGGTGGAGGCTGACCATCAGCGTCGGTCCCTCTGCATCGATCGACACCGACGACATCGCCGTCACCGTCACCCCACAGCGGCCCGACGGGCCATCGGTGGTCACCACGCTGACCGAGAAAGCCACCCGCGACATGCTGTCGAGGAACGCCGCCCTGAGGCCGGCAGCATCGCCCGACGCCGGTTCCATCGGCTTCATGCAGCCCTTTCGGACGCCGCGTGCGCCTCAACCCTGCCCTGCCGCATCAGGCCGACGCAGATATCCCGCACCAGCGCCGCCTCGGCCGGCCCATGGTCGGGATAGCGCACCATGTTGTCGCCGTTGTGCATGAAGACCCAGCCGCCTTTGCCGTCATCGCTGGGGTACTTCCACAGCCAGTCGGCGGGCTTGGGATCATCGACCGGGCCGACCTCGGTCAAGACGATTGCGCCTGCCGGCGCCGGGGTCCAGCCGCGGGCATACTGCCCGAAAATGCCGCACCAGCCGTCGAACCCCTCGTCCATGTTGGCGAAAAAGCCGAATGGGTCATGCTTCACCCGCACCTTGATGTTGGTGAAGGGCCGCGGCGGCACCGCTTCGAAGCTGCCGAGGAACGACAGCCAGGCGATCGCCGGTTCGGAGTTGATGATCAGGTGCCCGCCTCGCGCCAGGAAGCCGAGCAGCACGTCCTGCTTGTCCCGGAGGAAGAACTGGTCCTGGTTGTTCGGGATGTAGAGAATGTCGGTGCCATCAAGCGCTCCGGCGCTGAGCTCGTAGAGCGGCAGGAAGCGCGCCGTGCCGCCGACGGGTGTCAGGCTCGGCGCCAGCGTATCGGGCTCCCACTCGGTTTCGTGGTGCAGGCACTGGAGGTAGGTGACGGTGAAGCCGCGTCGTTCACGCTCGATCCCGAGCTCACGGTTGAGCCAGGGATAGAACCCTTCGAGGAAGCGCTTCGTCGCCGGCATGAAACGCTCGCCATTATGGACGTGCGGATCGAGCGTCGTGACGATCAGCCGGCCACCGCCCGGCAGCTGGTCGAAATCGAGAAACAGGCTGGCACTGTCGTCATCGAGGTTGAGCGCACTCTTTGCTGCCGGGTGAAGGCCGAATACACCCGACCAGTGCCAGCCCATGTCGCGCAACGAGATGCTGTCGCAGATCGGGTGCTTCGGCTCGGGCTGGTGGATCTCGAGTTTGGTGCCCGGTTTGGTCCACCACAGCCAGTCACGCGCATGGATCGGCTTCCACTCGAGCTCGACGACGTCGATCCACTCGGCCGTGTCCTTGCCGCCGAACACCACGAGAAAGCCGCCCTGCCGCACATAGGCATTGAGCGCCCCGGCATGCGCCCGCACCGCCTCGCTGTCCATCGCGTCGGGAACCACCACCGCAGCGTACTGGCTGAGATCGTGCCGATCGAGATCGCCGAGGTACAGCATGTCGTCGAGCAGGTGGTTGAAATCGTGGAAGCTGCGGATCTGCGAACCGTTGCCCCAGGTGAGGAAAGCGATGCGTTTGGTCATGGGGCCTCGATGAAGCGCGGCGCGAAGGTGAAGCTGCTGCGGCCGACGAACTCCGCCTTGTCGACGGCGACGCCATAGAGCTCCGTGAGATTGCCTGCCGTCAGCGTCTCGGCAGTCGGGCCGTGGCGGTAGCTGCCGTCGCCGTTCATCAGCAGCACCTCGCTCGCCACTTCCAGCCCGTGCTGCGGCGCGTGGGTGGTGAAGACGATGGTGACGCCAGTCTCGCTGTTGAGCCGCTTCAGGCTCTGCATGACGATCGACTGGTTCTTGTAGTCGAGCGCCGAGCACAGCTCATCGAGCACCAGCACGTCGCATTCCGAGCAGAGCGCCTGGGCGATCACCACCAGCTGCCGCTGCCCTCCGCTCAGCGTGTTGAAAGCGCGGTTCTCCAGCTCGAGCACGCCCATGCGGCTCAGGTACTCGCGCGCCACCCGATAGTCGGTGGCCGAGGGCGAACCGAACAGGCCGATCCGCCGGGCCCGGCCCATCAGCACCATGTCGATCACCGAGTAGGAGAAGGCGGCCTGGAACAGCTGCGGCACGAAGCCGAGTTTGCCGTCAACCCGCACCGCGCCCTCGCTGGGCTTGCGCAACCCCATGACGGTGTGCAGCAGGGTGGTCTTGCCCACCCCGTTGGCCCCGAGGATCGCCAGCACGCTGCCTTTGCCGACCTTGAGCGAATAACCCTTGAGGATGGTCGCGCCGGAGAGGCTGACGCCGAGATTGCTGAGCTCAATCATTGGTCCAGCCACTCGAAGTCTGCAGGCGCTTGAGGATGATGGCGAACACCGGCACGCCGATCAGCGCGGTGATGATGCCGATGGGGATTTCCGAGGTGGTCAGCGTGCGCGCGAGGTCGTCGACCAGCAGCATGTAGATGGCACCCAGCAGCGCCGAGACGGGCAGCAGCCGGCGATGCTCGGCCCCGACAATGGCCCGCCCGACATGCGGGATCACGAGGCCGACCCAGCCGACAATGCCGGATGTGGCGACCACTGCCGCCGAGATCACCGACACGGCGATCAGCACGAGCCACTGCACCAGCTCGATCGGCGTGCCGAGCGCCCGCGCCTTGTCCTCGCCCAAGGACATGATGTTGATCTGGAAGCGGAGGAGGAAGATCACCACCATCGCCGGCACCACCGCGATTGAGAGCAGCAGCAGGTCGGAATAGTTGGTGGAGGCAATGCTGCCCATCAGCCAGTAGGTGATGGCCGGCAGCTTCTCCTGCGGATCGGCCAAGAGCTTGATGATCGAGATCGCCGCCTCGAAGAAAGCCGAGACGATCACTCCGGCCAGCACCAGCGTCAGCACCGAAGTCCGCCCGCGCATCGAGGCGAGCAGCCGCACCACGAACAGGCTGGCGAGCCCGAAGGCAAAGCCGGTGCCGAGCGCGAAATAGCCACCACCGACGACGAGGATAGCGAGCGTGCCGCCAAACGCCGCTCCGGAGGTGACACCGATGATCCCCGGGTCGACCAGCGGATTGCGGAACATGCCCTGCAACGCCGTGCCCGATACCGCCAGCCCGGCCCCGATCACCACCGCCGCGAGGATGCGCGGCAGCCGGATCAGCTCGACCACATTGGCCTCGACCTCGGTCCACGGCGGATCAGCGAACGGCACGATGTTGTGGATGAGGATCATCCAGACATCGAGCATGTTGATGTCATAGCGCCCGATGGTCACCGACCAGGTCATCACCAGCAGCAACACCACGGCGAGGCCGATGGTGATCGGCACGGCGGTGTTGCGGAAGGCAGGCGCGGCTACGGCTTCGGCGCTCATCGCGGCTGGGGCGCAGTGGCCCCGTCCTTTTCGATGATCGCCTCGAGGATATCGAGCATCAGGTTGGGCTTGTCGCTGGGCGCGCTCTTGAACCAGTGGATGCAGTCGCCATTGTGGACGAACACATTGCCGCCGCCGGGATAGCGCCACACCCAATCGACCGGATGCAGGTCATCTTCGGCCCCGATCATCGACAACAGCTGCGCGCCCTCCGGCGCATCGGACCAACCGCGGGCATATTGCCCGAGAATGCCGTCGTGTCGGTGATAGGTCTCGTAGTCCATGCGGCCGAAATACTTGCCCGGGGTGTGCGGGCGGATCATCAGGTTGGTGTAGGGGCGCGGCGGCACCGCCTGGAACGGCTTGAGGAACGGCAGCCACGGCCGCGCAAAGGTGCCGTTGATGATCAGGTTGCCGCCGGCAGCGAGATAGGCGAGCACCCGCTCGGTCTGCGTCAGCATGAACAGCTGGTCGTGCGCGCTGGGGAAATACAGCACGTCATAGTCAGCGAGCTCGACCTCGTTCATCCCATGCATCACCTGGAAGGTGGTCTGCCAGTACGACGGCAGCGCCTTGGCGATATTGTCGAGCCGCCACTCGTCCCAGGTGCGGAGGTAGAGCAGTTTCCGGGTGCGATCAGGTGTGCGCACGGGCCACCTCCGCCTTCAGCCAGGGGAAGAAACCATTGAGAAAGCGGGTCGTGGCCGGCATGAAGCGCCGCCCGCTATGGACGACCGGATCGATGGTCGAACAGATCAATCGGCCGCCGCCTTCGGGCAACCAATAGTCGAACATGATGCAGCCCTCGTCATTATCGAGGTTGAGGATCGGCTGCGCGCCAGCAAAGAAGCGGTAGGCGCCGAAGAAGTGCCACGACATGTCGGCCACCGGGATGGCCTCGGCCATCGGATGCTTCGGCTCGGGCTGGTAGACCTCGAGCCGGCCGCCCGGCTTCATCCACCACTTCCAGTCCTTGGTGCCGCGCTCGAACCACGGCACGTCGACAATGGTCAGCCATTGATCGAGCCGGCTGGGTTCGAAGGCGATCAGGAAGCCGCCCTTGGCCAGGTAGTCGTCGAATTTGCCGGCATGGCGCGCCAGCACTTCCTGGTTGGAAAAATCCGGGATGATGATGGCGCGATACTGCTGGAGATCGATCCGGTCGAGCTCCATCACGTAGATCATGTCGTCGATATAGGCCCGGTAGTCGTCGAAGGTCGTGACCTGACCTCCGTCGCCCGAACAGACGTAACCGATGTCCTTCATCGGGCAGTCTCCATACAAAAAAAGCCGACGGCCCCCGGGTGCGAGCGCACCGGGGGCCAGAGCGCTTTCAGGAAAAGTTGCAGACCTTTCCGGTTCGAAAGCGCGACCAAATCGAAGCTCCAATCAGCCGAGGATCTTGACGTAATCGGTCGAGGTGCTGTTGGCCTCGACTTCGAGGATCTTGTCGAGCAGCGGGTCGGTGAGATCCTTGCCGTAGATTTCCTTGAAGGTGGTCTTCAGCGTCTCGCGGAACGCGGTCTGGCCGGCAAAGTCCTCGGGGTGGGTGATGCGGGCCAGCCACTGTGCCGTGAGGTGAACTTCCGGCGCGTCGGGCGAACGGTTGAACTTTGGCACCTTGTAAACACGGTGGTTCTTGATCGCATCGACACCGCCGAGCAGCGGGTCGTTGTAGAACGCCTCGGGCGTCAGGTCGGTGGCCCAGGCCGGGATGATGATCACTTCCGGGTTCCACACCAGGAACTGCTCGGCATCGATGGTGCGCCACCACTCGCCGGTATCGTCGGCAGCGAGGTTCTGCACGCCGCTCAGCGCATAGTTCTGCGAGCTGTTGGCGACCACCTGGATCTGCTCGCCGATCTTGTCGACCTCGAGCATCCTGACGTACTTCGCCGGCTCGACGGCCTTGAAGTGCTCGACCAGCGCAGCGTTGGAATCGTCCTGCAGCTTCAGCAGCATGGCGGCCCGCTCGGGCTTGCCGGCAATGGCGCCGCTCATCGTGATGTAGCCGCGGCGCTGCTCTTCGGTGCAGCAGCTCCAGCCGGCGACCTTGAGCCCAACATCCTCGAGCTGCTTGATCTGGCCTTCCTTGTGCACGACCTCGTAGACCAGGTCCGGACCGGCGGCGAGCACCGCTTCGACATTGGTGGCAAAGCCCGGCCCGGCCATCGTCGCATCGAGCTGCATCAGCTCGGGGATGGTTTCGTCGTAGAGGCCGCCCTTGAAGGTGTTGAGCGAGGTGGAGGCAGTGCCGGCAATGTGCTCGGCCGTGCCGTCGACGGCGAAATACACCACCGGCGCGGCCGACGGCAGAGTGATCAGCTTCTTGGGCGGCGCATCGAGCGTCACCGTGCGGCCGGCCTGGTCGACGAAGCTGGTCTGGGCCAGCGCGGCGGAGGCCGTCAGCAGGGCGAGCGACAGCGGTACCGCCAGGGCCATCGCCCCGCGGAATGAAAGCGGCATCGTAATTTCCTTCGGTAGGTCTGGAGTACCTGCGGGCTCGGCGCTGAGCCCATCGAACATGGATCAACCAAAGATGATCATTGCAGTCAAGTTAAAAGCGGACACTGCGGCAAGCCGTCCCGCCTACCGAGACGCTGCCTCGCGAAACGCCACCGGGCTCTGCCGGGCCCAGCGCTTGAAGCGCTGACTGAAATAGAACTGGCTTTCATAGCCCACCGACTCGGCGATCTGCTTGACCGAAAAGCCGGTGCGCGACAGCAGCTCGCCGGCCCGCTGCATGCGGCGGCTCTCGAGATAGTTCTGTACCGTCTGGCCGGTTTCGGACCGAAACAGATGCGCCAGCCGGGAACTCGACAGCCCGACGGCGCGACCAACCTCTGTGAGGGACACCTTGCCGGCGAGGTTGCGGTCAAGAAAATCCATGGCGCGCCGCACGCGCTCGTCATGGCGCGTGTCAGGCGCACCGGGGTTCAGCCGGTCACACTCCAGCAGCACGCGTTCGAGCCCATTGATGGCGAAGGCCTCGCGCCGACGCAGGTCGCTGTTGAACAGCCGATGCACCTCGAGCAGGTCCTGTACGACACTCGGCTCATCGAACTGCAACAACATCAGCCCGGGAGCGACTTCCGGCCAGTCGAGCCATTGCAGCCAGTCGGGACGCGGCTGGAAATGCGCCCAGAGCAACTCCCAATGCTTCTCCGACGGGGCCACCGCGTAATCGTGCCGGGTGGTGGGACGGATCAGCACCCAGTCTCCCCGGCCGGCAACAAGATCCCCGCCAGCATGGCCAAAGCGCCCCGCGCCGCTGATCGTATGGATCAGCAACCAGTCGTCGACGCCGTGCTCGCGATAGGTTCGATAGCCTGATGTCTCATGGTAATGCCCGGTGAGAAGTTGCCGAACACGTTCGTGCCGGGGTGTTTCGAGTTTGGCCATAGCAGGATATTACATGCGATTGGCAGGATGTTCGATGGGCAGCAGAAGCAAAGCGACCTAGCCTCCCTCTTATCGAGGAGGACCCGATGACTTTGACCGGCGAACAGAAGCAGCAGTTCGAGCGTGATGGATTTCTGGCGATACGCGGCCTGTTCAGCCCGGCCGAAATCGAGGAGATCCGCGGCACCTTCATGGAGATGTCCAAGGACGGGCCGGTGCCGGGCCTTTCCGATGTGCCCAAGGCACGAGAAGGCGCGCCGTTGAGCTCGAACGATCCGCTGCAGCGCTACCCGCGCATGATGCATCCGCACAAGCATGCGGACAAACCGGTCGGTCCGCTCGCCATGCGCTACATGCGCGATCCACGACTGCGGCCGATCCTCGCCGAACTGTTCGGCGAGAGCCCGTTTGCCGTGCAGTCGATGTTCTACTTCAAGCCGCCGGGCGCGCGCGGCCAGGATCTGCACCAGGACAATTTCTACCTCAGGGTAAAGCCCGGCACCTGCATGGCCGCCTGGGTGGCGGTCGATGATGCCGATGCCGGCAATGGCGGCATGATGTGCGTGCCGCAGACCGCGACGCTCGAAGTGGCCTGCCCGGAAAAGGCCGACCCGGCGCTGTTCTTCACCACCGAGCACGTCGAGCCGCCGCCCGGCCTCACCCCACAGATGATGAACCTCAGGGCTGGCGACGTGCTGTTCTTCAACGGCAGCGTCATCCACGGCTCCACCCCCAACACCAGCCAAGACCGCTTCCGCCGCTCGCTGATCTTCCACTATGTGCCGGCGAGCACAGTGGAGATGAGCCACTATTACGAAGCGCTGAGCTTCGATGGGGAAAAGCAGGACATCGCCACCAACATGGATGGCGGGCCGTGTGGGACCACGCAGGATCTGCCGACCGGGCCGCATTGAGGGGCCACAAGGCTCGCAGTCGGCGTTCCCTCTCCCGCTTGCGGGCAATTGGGTATTAGCTACCGACAGGAGTCGGAGTGCCTTCTCCCCTTGTGGGAGAAGGTGGCCGAAGGCCGGATGAGGGGTTCTCTCCGCGTACTGGATCGCTCTTCGCTTCGCTCAGAGCGCGCTACACTTCGTTGCGCGCACCCCTCATCCGCCCTTCGGGCACCTTCTCCCACAAGGGGAGAAGGCAAGAGGTGCCCTCCACCGCCACCTGCGATGGGCCGCTCTTGTGGGAGGTAGTCCGCTCCCCCCTAAACCCCCCGCCGCCTGATCACCTCGGCGTACCACTTCGCCGAGGCCTTCGGGGTCCGCGCCATCGTCTCGGTATCGAGATGCACGATGCCGAACTTCTGGCTGTAGCCGGCGGCCCATTCGTAATTGTCCATCAGCGACCACAGGTAATAGCCGCGCACATCGGCACCATCTTCAATGGCCTTGTGGATCCATTCGAGGAAGCCGGCGACGTAGGTGATGCGCTCCTGGTCGTCGAGCGGATCGGTGGCGTGGGGGCCGTCGGCGGCACCGTTCTCGGTGATGAAGATCGGGCCATGCCAGCCATATTGCTGTTTGGCCATAAACACCGCGTCGTAGACCGCCCTCGGATAGTACTCCATGCCGTTGTCGAGGAAGTTGCCGCCCGGATGCTTGTCGTCGGCCACCCACCAGCGCGGGTTGTAGTGCTCGGCGCTGACCACGACGCGCGAATAGACATTGAGCCCGAGATAGTCGATCGGCGTGCTGATCAGCTTCAGGTCGCCTTCGCGGATTTCCGGCATGGTGCCACGCGCGGTGAGGCGGGTGCGGATCCGCTCGGAGTAATCGCCCTTCAGCACCGGATCGAGAAAGAAGCGGAAGCCGTCATCCTCGTCGCGGTCGGCAATGGCCTGGTCTTCGGGCTTGTCGGTCGCCGGGTGGCGCTGCCAGATGTCGAACACCGCGCCGATATCTCCCGGCCTGCCCGAGGCGCGGAACGCCTCGACCCCCATACCGTGTGAAACCAGCGCGTGGTGCAGAGCCTGCCGGGCGGTCTTCTCGTCGCTGCGCCCGGGCGCGAACACCCCCATCGAATAGCCGACCCAGATCGAGATCGGCTCGTTCAGCGTGGCCCAGCGGCGGACCCGATCGCCATAGCTGTCGAAGGCCAGCTCGGCGTACTCGGCAAAGGCGCCGATGATATCGCGGTTGATCCAGCCGCCTTCATCCTCCAGCGCCTGCGGCAGATCCCAGTGATAGAGCGTCACGTTGGGCTGAATGTTCGCCGCCAGCAGTTCATCGATCAGCCGCGAATAGAAATCGACGCCTTTCTGGTTCACCTGCCCGCGCCCGGTGGGGAGCAGACGCGACCAGCTGAGCGAGAAGCGATAGCTGGTGACTCCGACGTCGCGCAGCAGCGCCACATCCTCCTTGAACCGGTGATAGTGGTCGGCGCCGCGATCGCCCGGAATATCGAGATGCACCTTGCCCGGGGTGTGCCCGAACGTGTCCCAGATCGACGGCCCCTTGCCGTCCTCGTTCCAGGCGCCCTCGATCTGGAACGCAGAGGTTGCAACGCCGAAATCGAATCCGGCCGGGAACTGAAATCTCGCCACGGGAAAAGTCCTGGAAATGTCGGAAAACAGAGGGAGACGCCGCGCTCGGGAGGGAGAGCGCGGCGTCAGGGCGGTTAGCCCTATTTGGTGGTGACGGTGAAACCCTGCTCGCCCGCATACTGGGCGATGCGATCCTGCCAGGCCTTGAAACCATCGAACACGCTGGTCTTGCCTGAGATCGCCTGGCCGACGGTGTCGCGGTAGACGCTCGAGACGTAGGGCTGGAACGGCAGCCAGGTCCAGCCGACCACCGAGTTCTTGGCGGACTCGGCGAAGATCTGCCGCGCCTTCTGGCCGCCCAGATACTCGATCTCCTCGTCGATGAACGCGGGGTCTTCCCACGCCGCATTGGTGGTGGGGAGCAGGCCCTGGTCGTCCTTCAGCGTCGCGACGCCTTCCGCACTACCATTGAGCCACAGGGCGAACTCCACTGCCGCTTCCTTCTTCGCCGACTGGGCGAGGACGACAGTGCCCGAACCGCCGAACTGGCTGGTGCCGACATCGCCTTCGTTCCACACCGGCTGCGGCGCGACCCGCCACAACCCCTTGTTGTCAGGCAGCACGCCGGTCAGCGCCTGCAGGCCCCAGGCGCCCACCACCCAGGTGGCCATCTGCCCGGCGCCCAACTGCTTGAACCACTCGTCCGACCCTTGCACCGACTCGATGGTCAGGCCCTTGGCGTTGAGATCGGTCCAGCAATCGGCCCACTGCCTGGCCTTTTCGGACTGGAGGTTGAGGGAGACGTTGGTGCCGTCGGCAATGGACCATGGCTCGGCCGATAGCTGCCACAGCCCCATATAGGCGGCATCGACCAGGCTCGGGTCGAGATAGGTGATGTAGTGGTCGGGGTTCTTGGCCTTGATCGCTTCGGCGGCCGCGGCGTACTGGGCCCAGGTCTTCGGCACCTCGACGCCGGCTTCGTCGAACACGTCCTTGCGGTAGTACATGACGCCCGGACCGAAATCCTGCGGCACGCCATAGATGCCGCCATTGATGTCGACGAGCCCCAGCACGCCGGGAAGGAACAGCTCCTTCACCGCCGCGCCGCCGAACTGCGTGACATCGGCCAGCGCGCCGGTCAACGCGAAATTGGGGATCGCGTCATAGGTCATGTGCGCGACGTCCGGGCCGCCCGAGCCGGCATCCACGGCGTTCTGGATCTTGGTGTACTCGTCGGTGCCGACGCCGACATTTTCCACCTTCACCTTGATCCCGGGGTGGCTCGCCTCGAACTTGTCGATCGAGGTCTGGATGTTGGGCAGCCAGGTCCAGAAGGTGATTTCGACCGGCTCCTGTCCAATGGCGCCGGTGACGAAGAATGCAGCAGCCGCGACGCTGGCGGCGAGCCCCTTCAAGCTACGAGTCATGGTCTTCTCCCTTTGTGGCGCATCCTCCGCGCCCTGGTTGCGGTGTCGTAAGACACCGAATTACTTGTCCCGGGGTGCCGCCCCGCCGGGTGTCAGCCCGCCGGCTGTCATTCCTTCACCCCGCCGGCGGCGATGCCGGACTGCCAGTATTTCTGCAGGAACACGAAGGCGACGAGCAGCGGCAGCACCGCCAGCAGTGAGCCGGTGATGACCAGCGGATAGAGCGGCTGCGCGAGGTTCACCCCGCCGGCATTGGCGAGCTTGTTCCACAGCGACAGGCCCACGGTGAGGGGGAACTTGTCGGATTGGTTGAGCACGATCAGCGGCAGGAAATAGTTGTTCCAGGTGGCGACCAGCTGGAACAGCAGCACGGTGACAAAGCCCGGCGCCATCAGCGGCAGGGCGATGGTCCAGAAGATGCGGCCTTCGCTGGCGCCATCGATGCGGGCCGCCTCGATCATCGAGTCCGGCACCGCATCCTGCGCATAGACCATCATCAGGAACAGCCCGAACGGGCTGACCAGCGCCGGAATGATCACCGCCAGCTCGGTATTGATCAGCCCCCATTGGGTGAACAGCATATAGGTCGGCACTGCCAGCGCCGTTCCCGGCACGGCAGTGGCGCCGAGCACGATGGCGAGCACGGCCTTGCGGCCATGAAAATCGAACTTCGCCAGCGCATAGCCGCCCATGGCGCAGATCAGCGCCGCGCCACCAGCGCCGACCACCGCATAGAGAATGGTGTTGGCGAACCAGCGCAGGTAAATGCCATCCTGGAAGGCAAAGAGCTGGCCGATATTGTCCCAGAGCGCAAAGCTCGGGGCGAAGGCCAGCCCGAAGGTGCCGAACAGGTCGACATTCGACTTGGTGGCGTTCACCAGTAGCCAGCACAGCGGCAGCATGAAATAGGCCAGCAGCATCCAGAGGATGATCGTCAGCACCGGCGACTTGCGCGGCCGCAGCGCCGAACGGGTGCGACCCGCCGATGCGGGTGCGGAGAGGGCGTCGACGCTCATATCAGCCGCCCCCGCTTGGCCGCGCCGAGCTGCACCACATAGGCGATCACCACGGTGAAGCCGCCGAGCAGCATCGCCACCGCGGCGGCGTAGTTGATCTGCCCGCCGGTGAAGCTGAGGTTGTAGGCGTAAAGGTTCGGCGTCCAGCTGGTGGTGACGACGCTGGGGCGAAGCTGGCCGAGGATCGAGGGCTCGTTGAACAGCTGCAGCGAGCCGATGATCGAAAAGATCACCGCCAGCACCAGCGCAGGCCTGAGCGCCGGCAGCTTGATGAACCAGGCCTTGTGCCACTCGTTGGCGCCGTCGATCGCCGCGGCTTCGTAGATGTCGGTCGGAATCGAACGCAGCGCCGCGTAGAAGATCAGCATGTTGTAGCCGACGAACGACCAGGTCACGACGTTGCCGACGCTGCCCAGCATCAGGTTGGGGCCGAGGAAATCCGGCGTCGGAATGCCGAGGTTGCCGAACACCTGCCCGGCCAGCCCGAACTGGCTGCCGAAAATGTAGCCCCACATCAGCGCCGCCACGACCGCCGGAACGGCATAGGGGAGGAACAAGCCAATCCTGATGATACGGCTGCCGGCAAGCCGTCCGCTGTCGATGGCGAGCGCCACGAACATGGCGATTCCGAGCATGATCGGCACCTGCAGCAGCAGGAAGACGATCACCCGCAGCACCGCATCATGCAGCAGCGTGTCGCCCAGCGCCCTCAGGTAATTGCCCAGCCCGACAAACACCGTGCCGCCGATCATCTGCTTCCTGAAAAAGCTGATCCACAGCGCATAGCCGAGCGGCACGACGATCGAGATAGCGAACACCACGATGAATGGCGCGAGGAAGAGATAGGCCGTAGGCGAGGCGCGGGTCTTGGCGGAGAGGCGGCTCATGGCTCCTGTCCTCCACAAAGAGAAGGATCACCCGGTGCGGGAAGAGCACCCCCCTCCCTGTCCCTCCCCCGCAAGGGGGGAGGAGACCAAAACACCGGCGTCCGAGTTTGCGTCTCCCTCCCCCTTGCGGGGAGGGGACAGGGGTGGGGGTACGTTTCCCGCACCGGCCCGTCATTACCGGTGGTGCAAACGCCCCCCATCACGCCGCAACCTCACGCAGCACCCGCACGTCCCACGGCTTCAGCGCCAGCTCCCCGACCGCCTCGCCCGAGAGCACATCCGTCACCGGCATCGGCGGCGTTACCGTCCGTGCCTCCCAGCCGAAATTGTGGACGAACCACAGCCGCTCGCCGGCGCCGTTGGTGGCGCCGTGGACCGCCAGCGCGCCGGGCACCAGGTGCGCCTGCCACGGATGGTTCGGCTGCAGCCATTCACCCAGCGATTGCGCCAGGTCCAGCTCGGGGAAGGCCCCAACGTAGGTGATCCGGCCCTTGCCGAACGCTCGCGTCGTGGCGGCCGGCCAGCGGCCGAAATGCGGATGCTGGTAGCTGGCGATCACCTCGGCGCCGTCGGCGATCAGTCCCTCGACGAGGCTCCGCGCCGTGCCGCGCAATTGGCCGGTGACCGCGAGCGGCGTCACCAGGTTGGAAAACTCGTCGTACCAGACCCCGGCGGCATCGGCCAAACCCGCTGGCTGGCGATCGAGTTTGGGACGGCCGATCTCGTCTGCATAGGCGGTGCGGATACCGACTACGAGGTGCCCACCGGCTTCGGCATAGGCGACGAGGTTGGCTACCAGCCGGTCGGAGGCGAGATAGAGCGCCGGCACCACCAGCGTCGGCAACGCGCGCGCCAGCTGCACCGGATCGGCGATCTCGAAATCCGCGGCATGCAGCACCCGGACCTGATGCCCGGCCCGGTCGAGCCCGCCATAGAAGCGATAGACGATCCGCTCATAGGCGGCGCGGTCGGCCGGCCCCTGTTTTTCCGGCAGCGCCGCCGGGTCCTGCATCGGCGGGTGGTATTCGAAGGCCCAGCGGTTGGGCATCGAGAAGATCAGCCCGACATTGGCATCGGGCACGATGCCTTCCACCGCCACCCCGGCCCGCGCAATCTCCTGCCCGAGCTCAGCCACCTGGCCATAGACCCGGCCCGGCACGAAACTATGCGGCAGCACCCCGCCCCAGAACGTCTCCCAGGAGCCGTGCATGGTGTGCCAGTGCCAGTACTCCACCGCCCGGGCGCCGCGGGCGATCATCGCCCAGCCGACCTGCCGCCACTGCCCGTCATACATCGGGTGGTTGAACCAGGGGAAACCGATGCTGGTGGCGTTGGTCTCGGTCACCATGAAACGGCGCTGCCCGATGGCCCAGGTGCGATCGGAAATGAAAAACGGCGCCCAGCTACCCGAGGGCGGAAAGGCATAGTCGCCCGCCGTGTCGGGGCCGAGCTCATCCTGCGTCGCGATGTACTGGTTCGAGGCGATGACATCGCAGGCGGCGCCGATGGCGCGGTCGTCGACGGCGCTGCGCATCGGATCGATGCAGGTGGTGATGAACTGATCGTCTCCAGCGTATTCGCGGACGATCCCCACCTGCCAGGCGATGTACTCAGTGGTCTGCAGCGCGTGGAAGCGCCGCCAGTCGAGATCATATTGCGGCACGTGGTTGCCGTCGGGGATCCACAGCTCGTCGATATCGTTGAGCCGGTGCGCCCAGTGCGCGAGGTTCCACGCCTGGTTGATCGCCTCGACGCCATTGTACTTGGCCATCAGCCACTGCTTGAAGCGGCTGAACACATGGGCATTGTGCGGCACCTGGTGGCCGGGCTCGTTGTCGACCTGGAACCCCACCACCGCCGGATGGCCGGCATAGCGCCCCACCACCTTGCGTATGATCCGCTCGGCATAGTCGAGAAACACCGGGTGCGAGGTGTCGGTCTCCTGCCGGGCGCCCCATGGCACGCGCACCCCGGTCTTCGATTCCGCTGCAATCTCAGGATGCTTCAGCATCAGCCAGGGCGGCACGGCATAGGTCGGCGTGCCCAGCACCACGGAAATCCCGTGCTGCTGCGCCGCATCCAGCACCGGCAGCAGCCACTCGAGCTCGAACTCGCCGTCGCGTGGCTCCCAGGTCGACCACACGGATTCGCCGACGCGGATCAGGTTGAACCCCGCCTCGCGCATCAGCCGGAAATCCTCGGCCATCCGCTCCACCGGCTGGTATTCCGGGTAGTACGCCGCCCCGAACAGGATGCGATCGCCGATGCGATAGGCCGACTTGTCTTGCACTGCCCTGCCTCCCCAGAGACGGCTTCGTCTCGTCAGACGGACCATTTGGTCTCGTTGGGCAGAATTGTTTGCGCAAACAATCTGGTTGTCAAGGATGGGTCGGATCATCCATCCGAATGAGACAACATGCCTGCACCAACAGCCTCCGTCCGTACGTCGACACTTGCATCGCCGGAATCTCGCCACTATTGTTTACGCTAACGAAAGGGACGCCGTTGGTTCGACAGTCACGCAAGGGCACTTCCCCCACCATGGCCGACGTGGCGCGGCTGGCGCAGGTTTCGCAGCAGACCGTATCGCGGGTGCTCAACGACTATGCCTTCATCAAGCCCGACACCCGTGAGCGGGTGCTGAAGGCCATCGCCAACCTCGATTACCGGCCCAACATGGCGGCCCGTACCCTCGCCACCAGCCGCTCGCGCACCATCGGCGTGGTGGCTTCCGACTATCTGAGCTTCGGGCCGGCCTCCGCCCTGTTCGGCGTCGAACAGGCAGCGAGCGAAGAGGGCTATGGGGTCAGCATCGTCAGCCTGCGCGAGTCCAATCGCCTGACCATCGCCGAAGCGCTCGCCCGGCTGGTCGGCCAGTCGGTCGAGGGCATCGTGATGATCTCGCCGCAGGATGTCTCTGCCGGCGCCGCCTTCCTCGCCTTCGACAACGTACCGGTGGTGACGCTGAGTTCGGTCGATACCGGTGAACACACCTCGATCATGTACGACTCGGTCGAGGGCTCGCGCGCTGCGACGCAGCACCTCATCGACCTCGGGCACAAGTGGATCGCCCACCTCGCCGGACCGGATGGCTTCACCGTGTCGGACTCCCGCATCCATGGCTGGCGCAAGGCGCTGGGTGCGGCGCACCTGGTGGCGGCGGAGCCGTTCATCTGCGACTGGACGGCCGAGAGCGGCTACCTTGTCGGCAAAGCGGTGCTGAACGATCCGCGCTTCACCGCTGCCTATTGCGCCAATGACCGCATCGCCCAGGGCCTGCTGCTGGCGCTCTACGAAGCCGGCCGCGTCGTGCCGCGCGATTTTAGTGTGGTCGGCTTCGACGATGTGCCGGAAGCCGCCTACTGCATCCCGCCGCTCACCACCATGCGCCAGGATTTCACCAAGCTGGGTCGCCGCTGCATCGAAGCGCTGATGGTGCGGATCAACGGCGAGCCGCCGCAGGAAGCCGACCCGCTGCTCCCCGTGCTGATCCAGCGCAGCAGCACGGCGGCTGCACCGGTGTAGGCCGGCTGGGCGATAGTTTACCGGCTTTCATAGCCCCGATGCACCGGCAGGGAACCACGCGAACGATGCCCAAAACTCGATGTCATCCCAGCGAAAGCTGGGACCCAACTCGCAGCCCGTGCCGGCGGATAGATGGGTCCCAGCTTTCGCTGGGATGACACCTGGGATGGGGCGATGACAGTGGTTCAACTCAACCCCGAAGCGATCCAGGGTGCTTTTGGCACCTAAGCCGCCAGCGCCTGCCAGCACATGTCGGCGACCAGCGCGCGCTCGTCCGCCGTCATCCCGCCGGGCAGCAACCGGCGGCGTTTGATGGTGTTGCGGATGGCGCCACGAGTGAAGCTGGCGAGCAAGGTCGGCGAGCCTTCACGCACGAGGCCCGCCGCCTGCGCCTCCTCGATCATCGCGATGGCGTGGTCGACGAATGGCGCAAAGATCGCCTTGGCATCGCCCAGCGACATCAGCGGACTGTTCTCGAGATAGTCGAACAGCCGGCTGCGCTGCTCATCCTCTGAGATAAAGTCGATATAGCGCGTTATATAGGTCTGCACCCGCGCCCTGGGCCCCGCCGCTTGCAGGTCGCCGGCCGCCATATGCGCCGTCATCACTTCGGCGACACGCGCATAGACACCGCGCACCATCGCCTCCTTGGAGTCGAAGTAGTTGTACAGCGATCCGGTCGCCACGCCGGCCTCTTCGGCAATGGCGGACATCGAGCTCTGCAGCCCGTTTTGGACGATCAATCGGGAGGCGGCGGCGAGGATGCGCTCGCGTTTGTCTGGGCTCAAATCCATCTGAATGAACGTTCATTCACCTGTCACAGGACGAAGCTATCGATACCGCCGATCCCGCGCAAGGGCCAATCGGCGGCGCGAGTCTTTCCAACGAAAAGCCGGCTTTCGCCGGCAGGCAACAGGAGGACGTCAATGTCCGAGCTCGTCACCTTCGTTCACCTCACCGACCTGCATGTCGGCAACCCAGCCGTGGTCGACGACCATCTCTATTCCGATACTTCGACGACGCTGGCGCGCATCCTCGCCGACATCAAGCAACTCGCCCCTGCCCCGAAGTTCATCGTCGCCAGCGGCGATCTCACCAATCGCGGCGATGTCGCCAGCTACGAGCAGCTGAAGCGCCTGATCGCCGAAGCCGGGCTCGATATCCCGTTCCTGTTCGCGCTCGGCAACCACGACCGCCGCGACGGCTTCTATCCCGCCATGCTCGGGCGCACCGACGACGTCATGGCGCCCTACGATCATGCCCGGGTGATCGACGGCATCCACGTCATCGTGCTGGACTCGAGCGTTCCCAACAAGATCGGTGGCGCCTTTGAAGCCGGCCAGCTCGACTGGCTGAAGGCCGAACTCGAGCAGCATGCCGAGCTGCCGAAGCTCCTCGTCATGCACCATGCCCCGGCGCTCGACGCCAACCCGGCGATGGAGTGGGAGTCGCTCTCGATCGACGACACCGAGGCGCTGCGCCAGGCCGTTACCGGCAAAAACGTCATCGGCATCCTCTCGGGTCACATCCACTTCGACCGCGTCTCCAACTGGTACGGCATCCCGGTCGTCGTCGGCATCGGCCAGCACGCTGCCACCGATGTGCTGTGGCTGCATGAGGGCCTCCGCATGCTCGAGGGCGCTTCGTTCGCCATCGGCACGCTGCGGGCTTCAGGCCTCTCCATCACCTTCGCGCCGCAGCCTGCCACGCGTCGCGAACTGCACAGCTTCAGCTTCGCCGGCATGGCCGAGATGCTGGCCAAGTACGAAGCCTCCACCCCCGTCGCCGCCGAATAAACGGAACCCAAAATGCACCGCAAGACCTTCCTCGCGGGAGCCTTCGCGCTCCTCGCGGCCGGCCCTGCCCTGGCGCAGGCCATCCCGGCGACGGTCGACCAGCCGGTCACCATCACCTTCTACAATTACAACCTCGCCTCGGCCGGCATCGGCGGCGAGGCCACCAAGAAGCTGATCGCCGAGTTCATGGCGGCCAATCCCAACATCACCGTCGAAGGTGTGCCCTATTCGAGCGCCGACGCCAGCCGCATCCAGGCCGACCTCGCCGCCGGGCTGCCGGTCGATCTGGTGCAGACGGTGTTCAGCGACCTCGATTTCTCGGTCGAGAATTTCGGCGCCAAGGCGCTCGAGGATCTCGTGCCGGCCGATGAGCTCAAGGCACATTTTGAAGGCATGAGCCCCAATGGGCTGCAGCTCGGCGTGCTCAACGGCAAGACCTATGGTCTCGCCTACACCTTCTCGACCCCGGTGCTGTTCTACAATGCCGACCTGTTCCGCGCCGCCGGGCTCGATCCCGAGGCGCCGCCCAAGACCTGGGATGCGGTCAAACAGGCGGCCGTGACCATCAAGGAAAAGACCGGCGCGATGGGCTTTACCGGCGGCATCATCGGCCCCGGCGCCGCCGACTGGCTGCTCCAGGGCGTGGTCCGCTCCAACAATGGCGAAGTGATCTCGCGGGATCGCAAGACGCTGAAATTCGCCCAGCCCGAAGCGGTCGAGGCGGTGCAGATGCTGCGCGATCTCGCCGATGCCGGCGCCTACGAAAACATGGATTTCAACGGCGCGCTCGAGAACATGGCGGCCGGCAAGCTCGCCATGTACCTGCAGACCAGTGCGCTGCAGGCCGGGCTGGTGGCCGGCGCCAAGGACAAGTACGAACTCCGCGCCTCGACCATGCCGAGCTTCGGCGACAAGCCGACCCGCCCGAACAACTCGGGCAGCGCGCTGACCATCCATACCGCCGATCCGCTGAAGCAACGTGCCGCCTGGGAGCTGATGAAGTTCCTGACCAGTAAGCACGGCTATACCGTCATCACCTCCGAGATCGGCTACCTGCCGCTCCGCACCGACATCGTCACCGATCCGGCCTATCTCGCCGGCTGGGTCGCCGAGCATCCGCTGGTGCAGCCCAACCTCGAGCAGCTGAGCCGGCTCGAGCCGTGGGATCCGATGCCGGGCCCGAACTACCGTCAGATCGTCAAGACCATGATGGACGCCGTGGAGATGGCGGTGTTCGGCGGTGCCGACGTGCAGCCGACCCTCGCCGACGCCGAGGCCAATGCCCAGGCCCTGATGCCGTAACGCCAAGGGCGCATCTGGAACTACTGCCCGCCCCGGCAACGGGGCGGGCCTCACCCACGGAGATCGACGATGGCTGAGCTATCGATATCCCGCCGCGAGGCCCCGGCGATCCGCCTGCGCCGTTCCGGCAACTGGCGCATCTCGCCCTGGCTGTATCTGGCACCGGCCATCCTGACGCTGGTGATCTGGATCTACTGGCCGCTCCTCGATGCCGCGCGGCTCAGCTTCTTTCAGTGGAACATGCTGCCCACCTCGCCGCAGAAATTCGTCGGCTGGGAGAACTATGTGCGCATCTTCGCCCTGCCGAAATTCTGGCAGGCGCTGCGTAATACCGGCATCTATGTGCTGGGGCTGCTGCCGCTCGCCGTGCTGGTGCCGCTGGCGCTGGCCATCTACACCCATGATCTCCCCGCCCGCTGGCGCAACATCTATCGCGCCATCATCTTCGTGCCGATGATCATCGCCCCGGTGGTCGCCGCCGCCGTGTGGCGCTGGCTGCTCGACCCCGGTTACGGCATGGTCAATGCCGGCATCACCTGGTTCGGCTTCGATCCGGTTAAATTCCTCACCGACCCGAAGGTGGCGATCTGGACGGTGATCGTTATCACCGGCTGGAAGCTGATCGGCTTTTCGACGCTGATCCTCTCGGCCGCCAACGCCAACATCAACCCCTCGCTGGTCGAGGCTGCCCGCATGGATGGCGCCAGCAAGTGGGAGATCATCCGCGATGTGCGGCTGCCGCTACTGAGTTCATCGATCCTCTTCCTCGTGATGATGACGATCCTCCTCGGCGCGCAGTGGAGCTTCACCACCGTCAACGTCCTCACCCAGGGCGGACCGCTCGGGGCCACCACCAACATCTATTACCTGCTGTGGGACTTCGGCTTCTCGTCGATGTCGGTGGGCTGGAGTTCGGCATCCGCCGTGATCCTGTTCCTCGGCTTTGGCGCCATCGCTTTTGTCCTGTTCCGGCTCATCGACAGGTACTCGTTCCATGACAACTGATGCCGTTGCACGGCCCTTTCCCGCCGCGCGCCCGCGCCTCCGTCGCAAGACGACAGCCGGCATCGGCCTCAACAGTGCCGCCGGACACCTGGTCATGGTGCTGCTGTCGCTGTTCTGCCTGTTCCCGGTCTACTGGATGGTGGTGACTTCGCTGCGGCCGGCCAACGCCATCTTCGAAACCAGCCTGTGGCCTACCGCCATCTCGCTGGAGAACTATGCCTACGCGCTGAACGCCATCCCGATCGTCAGGATGCTGCTCAACACGCTGGTGATTTCCGCTGTGGTGACGGTGATTCAGCTCGGCACCGGCCTCCTCGCCGCCTATGCCTTCGCGCGCTGGCGCTTCCCGTTCGACAAGCTGATCTATACCGGCGTGGCGCTCACCTGGCTGGTGCCGTTCCAGGTGGTGATGATCCCCAACTACCTGCTGGTGGCGCAACTGGGGCTGCTCGACAGCATCACCGCGCTGATTCTGCCGCACTTCGCGTCGGCGCTGGCCATCCTGCTGCTCGCCCAGTCGATGCGGAGCTTTCCCCGGGAGGTCATCGAGGCCGCCCGCATGGACGGCGCCCGCAGCTGGCGCATCCTCTGGGAAGTGATGGTGCCGAACCTGCGAGGCACCATCGCCTCGCTCGCCATCCTCATCTTCATTTCGACCTGGAACGAATATTTCTGGCCGCTGCTGCTGTCGCGCACTGCCGAGAACAGCGTCGTCCAGATCGGCATCCAGATGTTCATGACCTCGGAAGGCAACGCCTGGGGGCCGCTGATGGCCGCCTCGACCATGGCGAGCCTGCCGATCCTCCTCATCTACATCGTCCTGCAGCGCCAGGTCGTCCAATCCTTCATGAAATCAGGGATCCGCTGATGCACCAGTTCACCCGTCACCTGCCGGTCGCCGGCACCTACAATGTCCGCGACCTGGGCGGCTACGCCGCAGGCGCCGGTGCCACCCAATGGCGCCGCATCCTCCGCGCCGATGGCCTCCACCGTCTCGATGCCGCCGGCATGCAGAGCCTCGTCGCCGCCGGCGTCACCACCGTCATCGACCTGCGCCATGCCGACGAACTGAACCAGCAGCCCAATCCGTTCCATGCCAACCCCGCGGTCGGCTACCACAACGTCTCGCTGTTCGACCGGCTGGCGCCGGTGCCGCAACCGGGCGCCGACCTGCTGCTCGAGCTTTACAAGCTCGCTCTGGCCGAGCGGCAGCCGGCGATCGCCGAGGTGCTGACGGTGATCGCCGAAGCGCCTGAGGGCACCGTGCTGTTCCACTGCACTGCCGGCAAGGACCGCACCGGCATTGTCTCGGCCCTGCTCCTCGCGCTCGCCGGGGTCGAAGCGGCGCTGATCGTCGAGGACTACGCTCTGACCGGTGAACTGATCGCCCCGATGGTCGAGGAGATCATCGCCGACGCCGTGGCCCGCGGCGCCAATGTCGAAACCTTCCGCCCCCTGCTCGCCGCTGATCCGGAGACCATGGCAGCCACCATCGCGCATCTCGAAAAGAGCTACGGCTCGGCTGCAGCCTATCTCGAACGCATCGGGCTTGCCCCTGCCACCATCGACCAGCTTCGAACCCGCCTCGTGGGGGATGCCGCATGACCGACATCCAGATCTCCGGCCTCAAGAAGACCTATGACGGCAAGCAGGTTCTGCATGGCATCGACGTGGCGATCGCCAATGGCCACTTCGTCGTCATCGTCGGCCCTTCGGGCTGCGGTAAGTCCACCCTGCTGCGTACCATTGCCGGCCTCGAAGACGCCTCATCGGGGTCGATCTCGATCGGTGGCATCGACATGACCGATATCGATCCGGCCGACCGCGGCTGCGCCATGGTGTTCCAGAACTACGCGCTCTACCCGCATATGAGCGTGCGCCAGAACATGGCCTACCCACTGCGCATTGCGAAGCTCCCGCAAGCCGAGCGTGACCGCCGTGTCGAGGAGGCGGCGCGCATCCTCAACCTCACCGACTATCTCGACCGCCGGCCGGCCCAGCTTTCGGGCGGCCAACGCCAGCGCGTCGCCATGGGCCGGGCCATCGTGCGCGAGCCCGATGTGTTCCTGTTCGATGAGCCGCTCAGCAATCTCGATGCGCTGCTGCGCGTGCAGATGCGCATCGAGATCAAGCGCCTGCACAAGCGGCTCAAGGCCACCTCGATCTTCGTCACCCACGACCAGGTCGAAGCCATGACGCTGGCCGATACGCTGATCGTCATGAACGCCGGCCATGTCGAGCAGATCGGCGCCCCCGCCGAAATCTACAAGAAGCCCGCCTCGGTGTTCGTCGCCGGCTTTCTGGGCGCACCGGCGATGAACCTGTTGCCCGCCACGGTCGGCCCCGGCGGGCGCATCGCGTTCGACGATGCCCCCGGCGACATGGTGCTGGAGCTGCCGCAACTGGCGACGGGCACCCAGCTAACTCTCGGCATCCGCCCGGAGCATGTCGGCATTGCGTTCGCCGCCAATGGCCTCCCCGCCATGGTGGACCTGGTCGAAGAGCTGGGCAGCGCCCGCGTCGCCTACTGCACCGTCAGGGAGCGCGAGCTGGCGGTCGTGCTGCCGGCGGGCGACGAACGCTACGAAGGCCGCGAGGTCTCGCTCACTTTCGCGCGGGACGCCTGGCACATCTTCGATCGGAGCACCGGCAAGCGGATCGAGATGAGCGCAGCCGAGGCTGTTGTCGGGCGCGTGTCGGAGTTCGCTTAGCCGACTCCCGATAAGCCAGAGGCCAACTCCCTGCGCCATCCGCCGGCCCCAGCGCGGATGGCACAACCTCCCAAACTTAACGCAATCAGAACCAATCGCGGCTACATCGACTGGGGGGATTCACTGCCAAGGATGGCCATCGGTCCATGGGGTTGACGCACACCTGGCCAACCAAACTTGCGCCGGCCCTCATAGTCGCCGTGGCAGTCTATGCCGCCTGTCTGTTCGGCGTCAGTACACGCCCACCAGGTCTCCTGGCCACCTTGTGGCCCGCGAATGCCATCCTGCTCGGCATGCTCATTCGGTTTCCACGCGCAAACAATCCGCTGGGCTGGGTTGCAGCTTTTGCGGCCTACATGGCCGTCGACCTGCTAACCGGATCGTCGCTCGACAAAGCACTGTTGCTGAACCTCACCAACCTGCTCGGGGTAAGCGTGGGTGCCGTCATCTGTCATCGTCTGCAGCCGGATGTGCGGAAGCTCCACCACCCCATGGCCGTACTCGCGGTGGTGGGCGTGTCGGTCGTCGCGGCCGGTGCTGCCGGCCTGGGCGGAGCGCTCGTCGACCCGATCCTGTTCGGCGGCACGCCACTCGGGGGCTGGGTCCTGTGGTTCACGACCGAACTCGTGAACTACATCACGTTCCTGCCTGCCATTCTCGCGCTTCCCGGCAAGTGGGACCATCACGCGCTCGACAGCATCCGTCGGCACCCCGCACCAGTGCTGACAGTCATTGCGACAACCATCATCGCGCACCTGGTTGGCGGCCCAGGTGCGATTGCCTTCGCAGCACCGGCTTTGTTCTGGTGCGGGCTGGTCTACAACGTCTTCACGAACGCGGTGATCACTCTCATCCTTGCCTGTTGGATGCTCTATGCCATTGCCAGCGGCTATCTCCCTATTCTCGCGCCGACCGATAACCATCTGGCGCTGATTTCGGTGCGACTGGGTGTCTCCCTGATCTCACTGGCACCGCTGATGCTCGCGGCGGTCACAGCTGGCAGAAATGAGCTCCTCTCGCGCCTCTACACCATGGCTACGTATGACGGCCTTACCAGCGTGCTTAACCGCAAGGCCTTCATGTCGGAAGCCGAACTGCGACTCCACACGCAGGTTGCGACCACCGCGGTGCTGATGATCGACCTCGACAACTTCAAGGCCATCAACGATCAGTTCGGTCACGAAGCGGGCGACGGCATCCTGATCCAGTTTGCCCGCAAGGTCGAAGCATGCCTCACGTCGGACGACCTGTTCGGTCGACTCGGAGGAGAAGAGTTTGCCGTGATGCTGACCCGGCCAGACGCAGCAAGTGCTGCGGCCGTCGCCGAGCGAATACGTTACGACCTCAGCAGCTCTGCCTTGACGCTGCCTGGCGGCCAGACCGCCCACATATCAGCAAGCATCGGGCTGGCATGCGCGGCCCGCCAGGGCTTCCGTATAGAGACCTACCTGCGCGAGGCCGACGCCGCGCTGTATCTGGCAAAGTCCTACGGCCGCAACCGCGTGATCCGCGCCTCCTGGCCGAGGACGGACATCAGGCTCGATCTCATCGCCCAGGCAAGACGGGCCTGAGCCCCGCCCAATCCACGCGCAACGAGGTTCGACCGCGAGCAGTTGCCCCCTCATCGCTACCGGGGCATCGACCCGGTGTACGACAAGCTCTCGAGCACCAGACATCGACAAAGCCGCCGCTCGCGCTGGCAACGTTTCGGCACGATGCCAACCCGACAATGCCAAAGCAAAGGGCCGCCCACTGGGCGGCCCTTTCGTCCATCAGTGAACTGTCGCCTATTCGTCGTCGCTCGGCGCCGCTGCCATACCCAGCGCGGTGAGGTAGAGCTCGAGCAGCGCTTCCTGCTCCATGCGCTCGGCGTGGTCCTGCTTGCGGATCGAGACGATCTTGCGCAGCACCTTGGTGTCGAAACCGTTGCCCTTGGCCTCGGCATAGACTTCCTTGATGTCGCCGGCGATTGCGGCCTTCTCTTCCTCGAGCCGCTCGATGCGTTCGATGAAGGCCTTGATCTGGTCCTGGGCGACGCTATCGGGGGAGACGGTTGCCATAGTCGAATTCCTTTTCGTTTCGGCCCCCGTTCAACCCGTTCGTCGACGCCCGTTCAAGCCAATTCGGACCGCAATCCACATCGCGTGATCAGGGGGTTTCGTAATTCCGACAAAAGCCGCGTTTACCGGTTGACAGCAGGCGGAGCGCTGAGCACAAACACCTCGCGCGCTGCAAACGATTTCAGGCAATCCAACCCGGACGGTCCATTGCGCTACATCCTGGCCATCGCTGGTGTGCTCGCTGCCGCGTTCATTGCCATCACCATCTGGATCTTCCTGCCGCGCGCCGACGCGCCGCTGAGCGCCGCCTCTGCGCAGGCGCAATCACAGGCTCCCGCCGATCCCGCCGTCACAGCCGAGACCGGTGAGGGCAGCTTCCGCGTCTGCAACGAGACCGCCAACAAGGTATCCGTCGCCTTCGGCTACCGCGCCGAGAAGGGCTGGCAGTCCGAAGGCTGGTGGGTCGCTGAACCCGACAACTGCGTCACCATCTATCGCGGCAACCTCGAAGCGCGCCGCTACTACTACGTTTACGCCGCCGACGACATCAGCGGCGGCGCCTGGGATGGCAGCGTCTTCATGTGTACGCGCGACGAGACCTTCACCATCTTCGGTGTTGAGGATTGCCTGGCGCGCGGCTACGAACGCACCGGCTTCTTCGAAGTCGATACCGATAATCGCAGTGACTGGACGTTGCAGCTGACCGATGGCGAAGTCGTCGGCAGTGACACCGGCCCGACCGACGAGGCAGTCCCGCTCGAAGGGGACATGCCGACCGACGGTGGCGACCAGCCTGCCGACGACACTCCTACTGATGAAGGTGCAAATCCCGAATGAGACGCATGAGACGCGTGAAGATCGTCGCCACCCTGGGCCCCGCGTCCAACGACGAAGCCACGATCGAAAAGCTGGCGCGCGCTGGTGCGGACGTCTTCCGTATCAACATGAGCCATGCCAGCCATGAGCTGCTGAAGCAGACCGTCGGCTACATCCGCAACGTCGAGGCGCGGCTGCACCACCCGATCGGTATCCTCGTCGACCTGCAGGGGCCCAAGCTCCGCGTCGGCCGTTTCGCCGAAGGCGCCGTGCAGCTGGTGGCCGGCGGCAAGTTCACCCTCGACAGTTCGGAGGCTCCGGGCACTGCCGAGCGCGTATACCTGCCCCATCCCGAAATCCTCGAGTCCGTCTCGGTGGGCGATCGCCTGCTGCTCGATGACGGCAAGCTGCAGCTGAGGGCCACCAAGGTCGGCGGCGGGCAGGTCGAGACCGAGGTGATCTATGGCGGCAAGCTGAGCGACAAGAAGGGCGTCAGCCTGCCCGATACGCTCCTGCCGATGGGGGCGCTGACCGAGAAGGATCACGCCGACCTGTTGAAGGGCCTCGAGGCTGAAGCCGACTGGATCGCCGTGAGCTTCGTGCAGCGGCCCGAGGACATCATCGATATCCGCAAGATCGTCCAGGGCCGCGCCGGCGTCATGGCCAAGATCGAAAAGCCGCAGGCAGTCGAGCGGCTCGAAGAGATCATCAAGCTCTGCGACGCCTTCATGGTGGCGCGCGGCGACCTCGGCGTCGAGATGCCGCTCGAGCAGGTCCCCGGCCTGCAGAAGCGCATGATCCGCATTGCCCGCCGCTACGGCAAGCCGGTGGTAGTCGCCACCCAGATGCTGGAATCGATGATCACCTCGCCGGTGCCGACCCGTGCCGAAGTCTCCGACGTGTCGATCGCCGTGTTCGAAGGCGCCGACGCGGTGATGCTGTCGGCCGAAAGCGCTTCGGGCCAGTACCCGGTCGAAGCCGTGGCGATGATGAACAAGGTCGCAGTCGCAGTCGAAGGCGACCCGAATTATCGCGGCATCATCCGCGCCCAGGCCGCCGAGCCCGAGGCGACGGCGGCCGACGCCATCTCGGCGGCGACCCGCCAGGTAGCCGAAACGCTGGATCTGGCAGCCATCGTCACCTACACCTCGTCCGGCTCGACCGCCATCCGTGCAGCGCGCGAGCGGCCCTCGAAGCCCATTCTGGCGCTGTCGCCGAACCTCAGAACCGTCCGCCGCCTCTCGGTGGTGTGGGGGATCCACTGTGTGGAGTCGCCCGATGCGGTGAACCTCGAGGACATGGTCGATCGCGCCTGCGTCATCGCCTACAACGAGGGGCTCGCGCGCCCCGGCGACCGCATCGCCATCACCGCCGGCATCCCGCTCGGCACGCCCGGCGCCACCAACATGCTGCGCATCGCCTTCGTCCGCCAGGATGGCGCCGGATCCTCGTAAGCGACGGGCTCAACCAAACTGAAGGCCCCCTCACCCGCCGCTGCGCGGCGACCTCTCCCCCAGGGGAGAGGTGAGCTGGGGCCAGATCTCACCGCAACGTCACCTCTCCCTTGGGGGAGAGGTCGGCCGAAGGCCGGGTGAGGGGGCCTTGCCCCGACACCAAACAAGGAAGTCTGCCCCCATGTCCTCCGCTCTCGACTCCGCCCTTGCTCATGCCGATGCCCACCTCGATGACAGCGTGGCGCGGCTGAAGACCCTGGTGGCGATCAAGTCAATCTCGACCGATCCGGCCTTTACCGGCGAGGTGCACAAGGCGGCGGATTGGCTGGCGGCCGACCTCAACGCGCTCGGCTTCGATGCCTCGGTGCGGCCGACCCCAGGCCATCCGATGGTGGTGGCGCACGACCAGGCCGCAGACGGCCCTCACGTGCTGTTCTACGCCCACTACGACGTGCAGCCGGTCGATCCGCTGAACCTCTGGCACACCGACCCGTTCGCCGCGACGCTGGTGAAGGGCGAGAATGGTGAAACCCGTATCGTCGGCCGCGGCACCTCGGACGACAAGGGCCAGCTATTGACCTTCGTCGAGGCTTGCCGGGCCTGGAAAGCCGTGAATGGCCCCCTGCCGATCAAAGTGACGCTGTTCTTCGAAGGCGAGGAAGAGTCGGGCGGCAAGAGCCTGCCGGGCTTCCTCGAGGCCAACAAGGCCGAGCTCGGCAGCGCCGACGTCGCGCTGGTCTGCGACACCGACCTGTGGAACCGCAATACCCCGGCCATCGTCACCTCGCTGCGCGGCCTCGTCGGCGAGGAAGTGGTGATCACCTGCGCCAGCCACGACCTCCATTCCGGCATGTATGGCAACGCCGCCCGCAACCCCATCCAGGTGCTGGCCGACATCATCGCCTCGCTCCGCAATCCCGATGGCAGTGTCGCGCTCGAGGGCTTTTATGACGATGTCGCCGAGCTGCCGGCCGAGATCGCGGCGCAGTGGAAGCGCCTGCCCTATGACGAAGCCGCCTTCATGCGCGGCGCCGGGCTGACCACCCCCGCCGGTGAACAGGGTCGCTCGGTGCTCGAACAGACCCGCTCGCGCCCGACCTGCGAGATCAACGGCATCACCGGCGGCTATACCGGCGACGGCTTCAAGACCGTGATCCCGGCCAAGGCCAGCGCCAAGATCTCGTTCCGCCTGGTGTCGGGCATGGACCCAAAGAAGATCCGCGCCGCCTTCCGCAAGCACGTGACCGATCGGCTGCCGCCCGACGCCACGGCGAGCTTCCATGAGCATGGCGGCGCCCCTGCCGTATCGGTGCCGACCGATGGTCCGTTCGTCGCCAAGGCCGCTGTGGCGCTGAAGGACGAATGGGGCAACGAGGCAGCGCTGATCGGCTCCGGCGGCTCGATCCCGGTGGCCGGCGAGTTCAAGAAGACTCTCGGGCTCGATACGCTGCTGATCGGCTTCGCACTCGACGACGATCGTATCCACTCGCCCAACGAGAAGTATGACCTCAAGAGCTTCCACAAGGGCATCCGCTCCTGGCTGCGGATCATTGCGGCCTTCGCCGGCTAGAGCGTTTCAGGAAAAGTTGCAGACTTTCCTCCTCGGACTTGATCCGTGGATCGAAAGCGCGACCAAATCAGAGATTTAGAGCGTTTCGCTGAAACGCTCTAGCCCGCCGGATCGGCCTCCAGCAGCGCCTTCAGCCGGCCGAAATGGCCGGCGATATTGCCCAGTTCGGCTTCGAACTGGGCGTCTTCGATGCCCTCACGGCGGCGCCACTGCATCTGCAGCTCGCAGCCCGTCTCGGTGCGGATTAACCGCACCGGCACCGGTAGCCCGGGCTGCTCGCCTGCCCCGAAGATGATGTAGTCGAGCACGCCATAAAGGTTGGGCTCGGTGAAGCGAATGACCTGCGGGCCGCGCGGCAACTCCATCAGCCAGTCGCCACCATGCAGATGATGGACATCGACGCTGGTAACCGGCCCCCAGGATGGAAAGTTCATGGGGTCGGCGAGGAAGCCGTAGACATCGTCGAACGGCTGTTCGATGGCCACGCTGACAGTACGCGAAATCATGCCTGTCTCCGCCACTCGGACGATGATCTCATGACAACGGCCGCGCAATGATCCAAATGTTGAACTCATCGCCGCACCCGAGAAAAGCAAAAGGCCCGCTTCACGCGGGCCTTCCATAGTCTCAGACGTGAGCAGCAGCTCAGCCCTGACGGGCCTTGTAGCGCTTGTCCACCTTGTTGATGATGTACACGCGGCCGCGGCGGCGCACGAGCTTGTTGGCGCGATGGCGACCCATCAGAGCCTTGAGCGAATTGGTGACTTTCATGCCGAACCTCGGAACTGAAACAAAAACAGGCGCCGCGCGCCCTTCGAATTGGGGCCGTGATTAAGGGCAAAAACCCCTGCTGTCAACGCCCTTCCGCCGGTTTTCCGGGTCAACGCGATTAACCGGCCAGCAAGGCGGCAATGCGACACTGTCCGCATGCAGAAACCCAGCTTTTCCAAGCTCGACGTGCTCGTCGTCGATCCCTCGCCGCACATGGGGGCACTGATCGGCCAGATGCTGCGCCACCTCAAGGTGCGCCGCGTCGACGAGGTCCAGAGTTCGGACGCGGCGGCCGTACTGCTGCAGTCCCATCGTTTCGGCGCCATCATGCTCAACGATGTGCTCGCACCGATGAGCGGCGTTACCGTGGCCAAAGCACTGCGCGCCGCGTCCGAAGGACTGAACCGCGACACCCCGGTCATCATGATGTCGGCTGCTCCCGATGCCGCCGAGATCGCCGCGGCGCGTGACGCCGGCGTCACCGAGTTCCTGCGCAAGCCGTTCGCCACCCAGCACATCGAAAGCCGGCTGGTCTCGATCCTGGCAGCGCCCCGCCCCTTCATCGAGGCCGGAACCTTTGCCGGGCCGGATCGTCGGCGCAAGCGCGCCGACTACAAAGGCGGCGAACGCCGGGTCGACACTAAGCGCCCGGCTTGAGGTCGAGTTCCTGCCAACGGATACAGGCGACGCGCCGCCCATTGGCGAGCGTTTCGAGCGGCGGCCGCACCTGGGCGCAGCGCTCCTCGGCATAGCGGCAGCGCGTCCGGAAGGTACAGCCTGAGGGCTGGTTGATCGGCGACGGAATTTCACCCACCAGCCCCTCGATGGTGCGTTGTCGCGCCCGTTTCGGATCAGGAATCGGCACCGCCGTCAGCAGCGCCCGCGTGTAGGGGTGCTTGGGATCCTCATAGAGGTCGTCGCCATCGGCGAGTTCGACGATGCGGCCGAGATAGAGCACCAGGATCCGGTCGGAGACGTGCCGCACCACGCTCAGGTTGTGCGAGATAAAGATCAGCGTCAGCCCGAACTCGTCCTTGAGATCGCTCAGGAGGTTGAGGATCTGCGCCTGGATCGAGACGTCGAGCGCCGAGACCGGCTCGTCGCAGACAATCAGCTTGGGCTCGCTGATCAACGCCCGGGCGATGCCGATGCGCTGGGCCTGCCCGCCCGAGAACTCGTGCGGATAGCGATTGATCATCTCGGGCAACAGCCCGACCGCCTCCATTGTCCTCAGCACCCGCTCGCGCCGCCCCTTGGCGTCGATCTCGGGCATCAGGGTGCGCAGCGGATCGGCGATGATTTCGCCCACCGTCATCCGCGGATTGAGCGAGGCCAGCGGATCCTGGAAGATGATCTGCAGGTCGCGGCGCTTCTGCCGCATCTGTTCGGCCGGCAGCTTGGTAATATCCTGCCCCAGCCACAGCACCCGGCCTTCGTCCGGGGTCAGGAGTTGCAGGATGCAGCGCCCGAGGGTCGACTTGCCGCAGCCGCTTTCCCCAACGATCCCCAGCGTCTCGCCGCGCTTCACGGTGAAGCTGATGTCCTGCAGGGCGCGCAGCTGGAACGGCTTGGCGAACAGGCCGGCGGAAATGGAGAAGTTCTTCGAGAGGTTCTCGATCTTCAGCAGGTCTTCGGTACGGTCCAGCATCAAGCGACCTCCTCGTATTTGAGTTCGCCCTGGTACCAGCAGGCTTTTTCGCGCACGTCCTCGACCGGCAACAGCGGCGGCCGTTCTTCAAAGCACCGTTCGAAACGGAAGGCGCAGCGTGGATGGAATGCACAGCCCTTCGGCAGGTGTTCGAGGCTGGGCGGCAGGCCCTGGATCGGATCGAGCCGCTTGGCGCGCTTGGCCACATGCGGCGTCGAGTGCAGCAGCCCCAGCGTATAGGGATGGCGCGGATCGTAGAACAAGGTGTCGGTCGGGCCCTTCTCGATGCAGCGGCCGCCATACATCACCATCATGCGGTCGGCGACGCCGGCCACCACGCCCAGGTCGTGAGTGATCAGCACCAGCGCGGTACCGAAATCGTTGGTGAGGCTTTTGAACAGGTCGAGCATCTGCGCCTGCACCGTCACGTCGAGCGCCGTGGTCGGCTCGTCCGCGATCAGCACCTTGGGTTTGCAGAGCAGCGCCATGGCGATCATCACACGCTGCCGCATGCCGCCTGAAAGCTCGTGCGGATAGGCGTTGGCGCGTTTCACCGGTTCGGGGATGCCGACCCGCTCCAGCATTTCGATGACGGCGCGGTTGGCCTTCTCGGCGCTGTAGCCCTGGTGGCGCACCAGCACTTCGGCCAGTTGCGTCTTGATCTTGAGCGTCGGGTTCAGCGAGGTCATCGGATCCTGGAAGATCATCGCGATATCCTTGCCGCGATAGCTATCCAGCCGGTCCGGCGCCATGCCGATGAGGTTCACGTCGCCCAGCATGGCGCGACCCGAGGCTTTGCCGTTCTTGGCCAGCAGCCCCATGATCGAGAGAAACGCCTGGCTCTTGCCGGAGCCGCTCTCGCCCACCACGGCGAGCGTTTCACCCTCGGCGAGGGTGAAATCGAGGTCGGAGACTGCCTTCACTTCGGAGCTGTGGAGGGCGAAGGTTACGTCGAGATTGTCGACGACAAGCACATTGGCCATAGCTATCGGTCCTTGCCTATCGGTCTTTGGGGTCGAGCGCGTCACGCAAACCGTCGCCCAGATAGGACAGGCAGAGCAGCATGGTGACGAGGATGGCGGCCGGGGTGAACAGCATCCACGGCAGTGCCTCCGCCACCGGCGCCCCATCCGAGATCAGCGTGCCCAGCGAAGTCTGCGGTTCCTGCACGCCCAGCCCGAGATAGGAGAGGAAGCTTTCCGTAAGGATGATCTCCGGGACGGTGAGCGTCGCGTAGATCACCACCGGGCCAGTGAGATTGGGCACGATGTGGCGGAAGATGATGGTGAAAGGCCCTGCCCCACCAGCCTTCGCCGCCTCGATGAACTCGCGTTGCTTTATGCTGAGCGTCTGCCCGCGGACGATGCGCGCCATGGTCAGCCATTCGAGGCAGCCGATGCCCACGAACAGCAGCACTGGCGAACGCCCGAAGATCACCACGAGGATAATGACGAACAGGATGTAGGGCAGCGCGTACATGATATCGACGAAGCGCATCATGACCGCATCGATCTTGCCGCCGAAATAGCCGGCAATGGCGCCATAGAGGATGCCGATCACCACCGACACGAAGGTAGCGACCGCCGCCACCAGCAGCGACATCTGCGTGCCCTGCAGCGTCCGCGCCAGCATGTCGCGACCATTCTGGTCGGTGCCGAAATAATGGCCCTTGGCCCAGTCAGGCGGCTTGCGGATGCCGGCCCAATCGATCTTGTCGTATGCCCAGGGCAGGAAATACGGCCCGACCAGCGCAAACAGCACGATGGCGGTGAGTACGAAGATCGAAACCAGCGCGGCCTTGTTGTTGAACAGTCGCCTGAGCGCATCCTGCGTCAGCGAGCGCCCCTTGGGCGCCTCGGCGGCCAACGCGTTGGCGTAGGCGGTGAGAGCGGCGTCTTTGCCAGTAATCCCGGCCATCAGCGGTACCTCACCTTGGGATCGAGCCAGGCGTAGAGGATGTCAACGATGAGGTTCAGCGCCAGGATGATGAAAACGTAGAGAATGGTGGTGCCGAGCACGAGCCCGTAGTCGCGGTTGAGCGCGGCGGTAATGAAGTATTTGCCGATGCCGGGCAGCGCGAACACCTGCTCCACCACCAGCGAACCGGTGAGGAGGTACGAAAGGCCAGGTCCGAGATAGGAGACCACCGGCAAGAGCGCCGGCTTCAGCGCGTGCCGAGCGAGGATCAGCCGCGTCCCGAGACCCTTGGAGCGGGCCGTGCGCACATAATTGGTGCCCAGCACTTCGATCATGGAGCCACGCACCAGCCGGGCGACACGCCCGCCATGCGGCAGCGCCAGGATGAGGATCGGCAGCACCAGGTGGATCAGCGAGCCCGGCTGATAGCCGCCCACCGGCAGCCAGTGCAGGTACACGCCGAACACCAGTTGCACGAGATTAGCCATCAGGAAATTCGGGATGATGATGCCCACCAGCACGATGGCGACCAGCAGGTAATCCGGCCACTTGTTCTGGTTCACTGCGGCGATGGCGCCGGCGATCATGCCGCCCAGCGTGCCGACGACGAAGGCAGAAAACCCGAGCATCAGGGTGAAGGGCAGCCCGATGCCGATGAGCCGGGATACCGAGAAATCTTCCATCACCATGGATGGACCGAAATCGCCGCGGAACACCCCACCCAGATAGATGAAGTACTGGGTGATCAGCGGCTGATCGAGATTGTAGTGGGCCCTGAGGTTCTTCATCACATCGGGCGGCAGCGCGCGTTCGCCGTCGAACGGCCCGCCAGGCGCCAGCCTGAGGATGAAGAAGCAGACGGTTATCGTGATCAGGACGATCGGGATAGCCGTCAGCACGCGCCTGAGCGCATATCCGAACATGTTGTGTGTGACCTTTCCCGCCAGCCCGCGGGGCAACGCCGTAAGCCGGCGGCAAAAATGCAATCTGGGACCGCGGGTTACCCCGCGGTCCCTGTTGAGCCGGTTATTCCGACTTAGTCATCCAACGGACACGGTTGATGTCCTTGGCGTTGTCTTCGAAGCCCGTGATCTTGGGCGAGACGACGTTTTTGGACACATACCAGTAGATCGGGATGGCGGCAAACTCATCCATCGCCGTTGCTTCGGCCTGGTGCAACAGGTCGGAACGCTTCACCAGATCCAGCTCCTTCGAGGCCTGGTTCATCAGGTCGTCGAACTTCGGATTGGAGTAGCGGCCGTAGTTGTTGCCCCAGTTCATCACGCCATCCTGCGTGGTGCCGGTCTTGAGCAGGTCGAGCGTGTTGCTGGCGTCGGAGTAGTCGAGCAGCCAGCCGGCGCGGCCGACGTTGTAGTCGCCGGCGCGCAGCGCGTCGTAGTGCACGGCGGTCTCGGCGTTGAACAGCTCGACTTCGACGCCGATCTGCTTCCACATGTCGGAGATGGCCACGGCAATGCGCTTGTGGTTCTCGTTGGTGTTGTAGCGCAGTTGCAGCTTCAGCGGCTTGTCCGGGCCATAGCCGGCTTCCGCCATCAGCTTCTTGGCTTCCTCGACGCGCTGGTCGTAGGGCATCTCGGCCCAATCCGGAGCGTAGGGCGTGCCTTCATAGTTGGCAGTACCAGCCGGCACCCAGCCATAGGCCGGCAGTTCGCCGGTGCCGAGCACGTCCGGCCCGATCACGTCACGCAGCACCGAGATCGACAGCGCCTTGCGGATGTTGACGTTGTCCAGCGGCGGCTTCTCCTGGTTCAGCACGTAGTAGTAGATGCCCAGGAACGGCGCGACGTGGGCCTGGCCCGGGTAGTTGTCCTGCAGGAACTTGTACTGGTCGGCCGGGAAGTCGGTGAGGATGTCGAGCTCACCAGCGCGGTAGCGATTGAGCGCCGCAGTCAGATCCTCGGTGTTGTCCCAACGGACTTCGTCGATCTTCAGGCTGTCCTTGCCGTAGTAGCTGTCGGACTTGACACCCTTGAGGTACGAGCCCGGCACCCATTCGACCAGCTTGTACGGGCCGTTGCCGACGATGTTGGCAGGCTGGGTCCACTGGTCACCGAACTTCTCGATGATGTCCTTGCGGATCGGATAGGCGGTGTAGTGGGTCAGCGCCTGGAGGAAGAACGGGGTCGAGGCTTCAAGCGTGATCTCGAGGGTCTTGTCGTCGATCGCCTTCACACCGAGCTGGCTGAAATCGGTGATCTCGCCGCCGGCGAGCTTCGACGAATTCTTGATCGGGAACTGCAGATAGGCGTATTCGGCCGCGGTCTTGGGGTCGAACAGGCGCTGGAACGCGTCGACCCAGTTCTGCGCCGTTACCGGCACGCCGTCAGACCAGTTGGCATCGGCGCGGATCTTGAAGGTGTAGACGAGGCCGTCGTCGGAGATGGTCCAGGACTCGGCCTGGCCGGCAATCGCGTCGGCGTGGGCATCTTCGGCCATCAGGCCTTCATAGAGCTCGCCAATGATCCGGTTCTCCCAGTCACCGGAGGCCTTGTGCGGGTCGAGCGAGCCGGGCTCGCTGCCATTACCGAGGTTGAGCGTGACGGCAAAAGCCGCGCTCGACATCATCAGCGCCAACGCGCCGGCGGTGGTCACCGCTTTAAGGACCTGTGTTATTTTCATTCTTGTCCCATCTCCTTGAAAGACATTTCCTGACCGGGCTGGCGATTAGCATGCCATGCCTCTTTTTGTGCCGACTGGTCGAAACCGCCGGATTGGGTACGGACCCTATGGCATCAGGTTTTCGCTGACAAGCGGGACATTGACGTAAGCGTCAAGTGTTGTTCGGGGTGGGGGAAACTATACTTGGTTGTGGATAGTTCGGGTGGCGGGGCCGCAGCGATCAGGGGTATTCTTGGCGCGCGTGAACGACGGCCGTTCACCAGGATCATCTCGGACAGCACGCGATAGACCACAACGTAGTTGGGATGCGCGACGATCCTCGCGGGTACCATCAACACGGCCGGATCGGAACATGTATGGATGGCTGGCGGTCGGCAGGACCGACTGCTCGATCCGGTCATGCAGCCGCACGGCTGCACCGAAGTCTCGGGGAGCAACGAAGGCAACGATACCATCCAAATCGTCCAGAGCCTTGCTGCTCCAGACGATTGGCAGCATCAGGCCGACTTTTTGGCGGCGCGACGAATGGTCTCGCGAACGCGAGCCATCGCTTCATCGTGCGGGATCAACTCGCCGGGATCATCGATTGCTGTCTGCACCTTGGCGCGAAACCAACGATCATAAGACGCGGCCTGCGCTTCGGTCTCGAACTCTGAGACAATTGGGTCAAGCTTCTTATCTTCGGCCATAGCAGGCTCCTAGCCCCACCATTGTAGGATAGAAGTCCGCCTTTGTCATGCCGCCCGCTCGACCAGTGCGGTGACGCCCATGCCGCCGGCGGTGCAGACAGAGATCAGGGCGCGCTGCTTTTCGCTGCTGTTGAGCAGCTTTGCCGTGAGCCCGAGAATGCGGGCGCCGGTGGCGGCGAAGGGGTGGCCGTAGGCGAGGCTCGAGCCTTTGGTGTTGATCTTGTCCGGGTCGATTTCGCCGAGCGGCGTTTCACGGCCCAGCACATTGCGGTTGTAGTCCGGATCGCGCCAGGCCTTCAGCGTTGCCAGCACCTGGGCAGCAAAGGCCTCGTGGATCTCGAACAGGTCGATATCGTCGAAGCTCAGGTTGGAACGGCGGAGCATTTCCGAGGCGGCGATGGTCGGCGCCATCAGCAGACCCTCACCATGGGCGAAGTCGTTGGCCGCCACCTGGCCGAGGGTAAGGTAAGCGAGCACCGGCAGGCCGCGGGCTTTGGCCCACTCCTCGCTGGCCAGCAGCACCGAGGCGGCGCCGTCGGTGAGCGGGGTGGAGTTGGCCGCGGTAAGGGTCCCCTTGCCTGAGCTCTTGTCGAAGGCCGGCTTCATGGTCGCCATCTTCTCGAGGCTGGTATCGGCGCGGACATTATTGTCCTTCAGCACCCCGGCAAACGGCACGATCAGGTCGTCGTGGAATCCTTCGTCATAGGCGCGGGCAGCGTTCTGGTGGCTCTTGAGCGCCAGCGCATCCTGCTCCTCGCGCGTAATCTCCCACTGCCGCGCCATCAGCTCGCAATGCTGGCCCATGGAGAGGCCGGTGCGCGGCTCCTGGGTCGAGGGCGCGATCGGGGTCAGCTCGCCCAGGTTGAAGCCCTTGAACACCTTGAACTTCTCGCCCGTCGTACGGGCGCGGCTGAGTTCGATCATGCGGTGCTGGAACTTGTCGCCGAACACCACCGGGCTGTCCGACACCGTATCCGAACCGGCTGCGATGGCGCTGTCGATCTCACCGGTGGCAATCTTGGCGCCGAGCGACAGCGCGGCCTGCAACGAGGTGCCGCAGGCGATCTGCACATTGGTGCCCGGAGTGCGCGGCGACAGACCGGCATCGAGGCTGGCTTCGCGCGCCAGGTTGAAATCGCGGCTATGACTCAGCACGGCGCCGGCCATCACTTCGCCGATCGCTTCGCCCCGGAGGTTGTACTTGTCGACCAGCCCGCCCAGCGCCGCGCCGAGCATCGAGAGGTTTCCCTCCTCCGCATAGCCGGTGTACGCGCGGGCGAAGGGAATGCGGGCCGAGCCCACGATGGCGACTTTGCGCAACTCGGCCATCTCAGGCTCTCCCGTCCTTGCGGGCCTGCATCGGCCCTCCGAGGAACGGCGCGAAACCGGTCCCGTAGATGACGCCGATATCGGCGAGGTCGGCCGAGGCGACGACGCCCTCGGCTACGGCGATTTCGGTGGCATCAATCAGCGGCTGCACCAGTTCGCGGCCGAACCCGGCCAGGTCAGGATGCGGCGGCGCCTCGGCCTTCACCGCCTTGCCGTTGGTCCAGGTGTAGAACCCCTGCCCGGTCTTGCGGCCGAGCTTGTTCTCGGCCACCAGCCGGGCAAAATCGCTGGCCGGCGATACCGGACTGCCGAGCTCTTCGGCAACGAACTTGCCGACATCGAGCCCGACGGTATCCATCAGTTCGATCGGCCCCATCGGCATGCCGAAGGCGACAGCCGCAGCGTCGATCTGCTCCTTGTTGGCGCCGGCCTCGACCCGCTGCACGGCGGCCAGCATGTAAGGCATCAGTACCCGGTTGACGAGGAAGCCGCGGGCCGACTTCACCACTACCGGCGACTTGCCGATCGCCAGCGCGAAGCTGGCGCCGCGGGCGATATCGTCATCGGAGTTGAAGCTGGAGCGGATCACTTCGACCAGCGGCAGCTGCGCCACCGGGTTGAAGAAATGCAGCCCGATCAGCCGGCTCGGATTGGTCAGCCCCTCGGCAATGCGTTCGAGTTCGATCGAGGAGGTGTTGGTGGCAAGGATCGCGTCGGGCTTCGCCCTGAGTTCGGCGTCGATGAACACCTTGTGCTTGATCTCGAGCTTTTCGACCACCGCCTCGATAATCACATCGGCCCGCGCGATGCCCTTGCCGGTGACGTCGGCCTCGAGCCGGGCCACGGCATTGTCGACCTCGGTCTTCGACTTGAGCCGCTTCTTGAACAGCTTCTTTGCCCGTTCGAGCGCCGGCTTGATCCGCTCCATGTCCAGATCCTGCAGCGTCACACCCATGCCACGCAGCGCGCACCAGGCGGCGATGTCACCGCCCATGACGCCGGCGCCGACCACATGCACGCGCCGGAACACCGGCTTGTCCTTGCCGCGCACGCCTTGCTTCTTCAGTCCCTCGGAGAGGAAGAACACCCGTCGCAGGTTCTTCGACGTCGCCGAATCCATCAGCGGAATGAAGCGCTCGGCCTCGCCCTCCTTCATCCTGCGCCAGTCGTTGCCGTGTTCTTCGAACAGGTCGATCAGCGCGTAGGGCGCCGGGAAATGCGCCGGGTTGGCCTTCTTGCCTGCCTCTTCGCGCATCTTGTTGGCGATGTAGCCGCGCACCGGGCCAAAGGCGGCAGCCCGCTTGGCAAAAGGCGCTTCGCTGCTCTTCCTGTTCTGCAACACGGCCTTGCGCGCTTCCCAGCGCAGGTTGTCGCGGTGACGCACCAGCTTGTCGACCAGCCCCATGCGGCGGGCCTGGCTGGCGCGCAAGAGCTTCCCGGTCAGCATGATCTGCATGGCATCGACCGGTCCGGCCTGCCGGATCGAGCGGCCCGAACCGCCAAAGCCCGGGAAGATGCCGAGATTGACCTCGGGAAAGCCGATGCGGGTCTTGTCGTCGTTGACGGCGATGCGGTAGCGGCAGGCGAGCGCCAGCTCGAGCCCACCGCCGAGGCAGAAACCGTGAATGCCGGCGACAACCGGCACTTTCAGCGCCTCGATCCGGTCGAACAGCGCATGTGCCCGGTCGAGCGCCGCTTTGAGCACGCCGGGGTCCGACATCTCGTCGAACTCGGTAACGTCGGCCCCGGCAATGAAGCCGGACTCCTTGCCCGACAGCAGCACCACGCCCTTGAGTTCGCCTGATGTCGCCAGCTGTTCGAGGGCAGTGACGATGCCCATCAGCTCGGCCAGCGTTTCGCGGCTCAATGTGTTCACCGGCGCATCGGGGACGTCGATGGTGAGCCAGCCGATGCCCTCGAAATCGAGATCGAAACTCCAGGCGCGGGCAGAGGGCATTTGCGGGTGGGCCATTATTGGCTCCTCGTTTGATTTTACTCGGCCGCGGCGTCGATGGCAGCCGGCTCACGGCGCAACTGCTTCGAGCCCAGTTCGTCGAAATCGAAATCGTCGACCTTGATCACCCGATCGGTGGCCTGGTCGGCGAGCCTGAGCGTTGCGGCTTCCGCCTCGGTCAAGACGCCTGCTTCCACCGCATCGCTGATCGCGTCGCGATCGAGCCGGCGCTCGATGCCCCCCTTCTTGATGGCGCGTACGAACTTGGTCTCGATTTCGGCGGCGCCGGTCACCTTGAGCAGCGCGTCCTCGAGTACGCCGGTCGGATCCTTGGGGTCCATCGAGACAAAAGTTCCCTTGGTGAGCCGATCGCGGAACGCGCCGGGCTGCAGCACCGAACGGGCCAGCCGGTAGGTCTCGCGATCCGAAGCGGGCTTGGCGTGGCGCCCAAGGGGGAACACCAGAACCCGCATCAGGTTCCTCAGCGCAAAGTTCGGGAAATTGGCGAACACCGCGGCAAAGCTCTGCTCGAGGGAATAGCAGAGGTCGCGGGCGATCGCCTCGACCACCGGACGATCCTCGGCCAGCCGGCCGTCATCCTCATAGCGCCTGAGCACCGAGGAGAGGAGGTAGAGGTCGGAGAGGATGTCGGCCATGCGGCCGGAAAGGCGCTGCTTGCGTTTGAGATCGCCGCCGAGGAAGGCCACTGTCCAGTCGCCGCACAGCGCAAAGCTCTGGCTGTAGCGGCTGAGCTGCTTGTACCAGTGCGCCATCTCGTGATCGACCGGGGTCGAAGCGAAGGCGCCGAAGCTGACGGCATGGAGGAAACTGCCCACCATGTTGCGCAGCATGAAGCTGACATGGCCGGCAAAGGCAGTGTCGAAGGCGGCGATCCCCGCCTTCCGGTCCTTGTTCTGCGCCGCCGAAATCTCGGCATAGAGATAGGGGTGCGCCCTGAGCGCGCCCTGCGCGAAGGTGATCAGCGTGCGTGTCAGGATGTTGGCGCCCTCGACGGTGATCGCCACCGGCGTCGTCATGTAGCCCGAGAACAGGTAGTTGGTCGGCCCATCCTGCACGGCGCGTCCACCATGGATGTCCATCGCATCGTTGAACGCCAGCCGCATCGCCTCGGTGGTGCGATACTTGAGCAGCGCCGACAGCACCGAGGGGCGCTGGCCCTCGTCGACCATCGAAGCGGTGAGGCCGCGCGACGCTTCGTAGGTATAGGCGAAGCGCACCATGCGGCTCAGCGGCTCAGCGACGCCTTCCATCAGCCCGACGGGAATGCCGAACTGGCGGCGAATGCGGGCATAGGCCGAGGTGACGCGCAGCGCATGCTTGATCGAGACGGTGCCGATGGCCGGCAGCGAGATGGCGCGACCGGTAGCGAGGCACTCCATCAGCATACGCCAGCCCTGCCCGGCATATTCCGGGCCGCCGATCAGGAAATCCATCGGGATGAAGACGTTTCGACCCTGGGTCGGGCCATTCATGAAGGCCGAACGCGCCGGGTAGTGACGGCGGCCGATCTTGACGCCCTTGTGCTTGGCCGGCACCAGCGCCAGCGTGATGCCGATATTGTCGACGTCACCGAGCAGGTGGTCGGGATCGTGCAGGTGGAAGGCGAGACCGAGCAGCGTTGCCACCGGGGCGAGCGTGATGTAGCGCTTGTCCCAGCTGAGCTTCACGCCCAACGTTTTCTTGCCCTCATACATATCGTAGCAGACGACGCCGACATCGCGCATGCCCGCCGCGTCCGACCCGGCATGCGGACCGGTCAGCGCGAAGCACGGCACCTCCTGTCCCTTGGCGAGGCGGGTGAGGTACTTCTTTTTCTGCTCTTCGGTGCCGTATTTCTCGAGCAGTTCGCCCGGCCCCAGCGAGTTCGGCACCATCACGGTGATGCCGGCAGCAATCGAGCGCGAGGCGATCTTGGAAACTACCTGGCTCTGCGCCTGCGCCGAGAAGCCGAGTCCGCCATGCTCGCGGCCGATCAGCATGCCCAGAAAGCCCTGCTCCTTGAGGTAGGTCCAGACCGCCGGGGGCATGTCGGCGCGGTTATTGCGCGTGTCCCAGTCATCGATCATCGCGCAGACTTTTTCGCACGGGCCATCGAGGAACGCCTGCTCCTCGGTCGAAAGGGTAGGCTTGCGCACCCCAAGCAGCTTGCTCCAGTCCGGGCGGCCCGAGAACAGCTCGGCATCCCAACCGACCGTGCCGGCATCGAGCGCTTCCTGCTCGGTGCGGCTGACCCGCGGCAGAATGGATTTGACCACGCCATAAGCGGGGCCGGAGAGCACCGCCTTGCGGATCGGCACGAGCGAGAGCAGCCCGAGGATCGCGGCCGGCAGCAGGGCGAACACCCAGCCCGGCATGTCAGTCATCAGCCACAGACCATTATCTGTCGAGATGCGGGTCAGCGCCCCGATCACCAGCGCTGCCGCCGCCCACTGCCAGAGCGGCGCGCGGCGCATGGCCAGCACGGCGAAGGCGATAATCGACAGGATCAGCAACGCCCAGACCATGCACATCTCTCCTCGAAGAAGGCCGTAGCGCACCGCCGATGAGCGAGATGAGCCCCCGCTCAACAACGCACCCGGTCCGATTCTTGTTGCCGATTGTACTGCCCGGGCAGGCGCCTTCACCACAAGATAACAACGGTTGACGTATACGTCAACCAATGGACCTTAGATGTATGTCGCATTGGCCATCCCGCTTCCCTGCCCGAGCAAGCCGGAACGCTCACCGAGTTACGTCGTCGGTTTGACGCTAACGTCAATTGGTGGGATATTTCCCGACAACGGGCGCCAAAAGCCTGAGGAGGAAGAAGATGGCCAACACCACAGCGGGCGCCGCGCGCCCGTGGACCGCCCACTATCCCGAGGGCATTTCCTGGGATGTGCCGATCGACACTACCCCGGTACATGAAACGGTCCTCGCCACCTGCGCCCGCACCCCGGATGCCGACGCGCTGGATTTCCTCGGCAAGAAGACCCGCTTCGGCGAGCTGGCCCGCCTGGTCAATGCCTTCGCCGGTGCGCTGCAGAGCGAGCTCGGCGTCGAGAAGGGCACCAGAGTCGCGCTGCTCCTGCCCAACACGCCGTTCTACGTCATCGCCTACTACGCCGTGCTCAAGGTCGGCGGCATCGTGGTCAACTGCAACCCGCTCTACACGGTCAAGGAACTGAGCCACATCGTCGGCAATTCCGGCGCCGAGCTGATGGTGACGCTCGACCTGAAGCTGCTGTTCGACAAGGCCGAGGAGCTGGTCGAGGCCGGCCATGTCAACAAGCTCATCGTCTGCCACTTCCCCGATGCGCTGCCAGGCCTGAAGAAGCTGCTCTACAGCCTCGCCAAGGCCAAGGACATGAGCAAGCCGGACCAGAGCCGTATCGCCACCAAGGTCGTGCATTTCGACAAGCTCATCGCCCGGAAGCTCTCCCCGGCGCCCGTGGCAATCGATGCGGCTACCGACGTGGCGGTGCAGCAATATACCGGCGGCACCACCGGGCTGCCGAAGGGCGCCATGCTGAGCCACGCCAATATCGCCGCCAACCTCAGCCAGATCGATCACTGGGCGCTCGGGCTGTTCAATCCGCCGTCGCGCACCGTCGCGGTGCTGCCGTTCTTCCACATCTTCTCGATGACCGCCTGCCTCAATACCCCGCTTGCTGCCGGCGGCCAGGTGGTGATGCTGCCGCGCTTCGAACTCAAGGCCTTTCTCGACCTGATGAGCCGCACCGGCGCCAACATCCTCGTGGCGGTGCCGACCCTGGTGCAGGCGCTCTCGAAGGCCGGCGACAAGGCCAAGCCGCATCTGGTGTCGGTCGAAGTGACCGTCTCGGGCGGCGCCCCGCTCTCCGACGAGGTGCGTCACAACTGGAGCAAGGTGTCGAACGCCCTGCTTGCCGAAGGCTACGGGCTGACCGAGGCCTCGCCGGTGGTGTGTTGCGCCGCATTGCGGGTGGCGTCCAAACCGCTGTCGATCGGCCAGCCACTGCCCGGCACCGACATCCGCTTCGTCGACATCGAAACTGGCGCAGTCGTGCCGCTGGGCGAGCGCGGCGAGCTGCAGGTGAAGGGCCCCCAGGTCATGCTCGGCTACTACAACAATCCCGAGGCGACCAAGGACGCCTTCATGGACGGGTGGCTGCGGACCGGCGACGTCGGCTACGTCGACGACGACGGCTATGTGTTCCTCGTCGATCGCATCAAGGACCTGATCATCTGCTCGGGCTTCAACGTCTATCCACGCACCATCGAGGAAGCGATGCTGCACCATCCGGCCGTGGACGAGGTTAACGTCATCGGCGTGCCCGACGAGTATCGCGGCGAGGCGCCGGTCGCCTTCGTCAAACTGAAGCCCGAACAGCAGGTCACCGAAGCCGAGCTGAAGAAATTCCTTGCCGAAACGCTCAACAAGATCGAGATGCCCAAGGAAATCATCTTCAAGGACCAGTTGCCCAAGACGTTGATCGGCAAGCTGAGCAAGAAGGAGCTGCGCGAGGAATACGCCCAGCGCAAGAACAAGCATGAACCGGCCTGAATCCGAAAACCGCGACCTCTTCGCCATTGCCGACCTCAGCCAGGAGTTCGGCATCTCGACCCGCGCCATCCGCTTCTACGAGGCCAAGGGCCTGCTCAATCCCGAACGCGTCGGCGGCACAAGGGTGTTCCGCCGCCGCGACCGCGCCCGGCTGATCCTGATTCTGCGCGGCAAGCGGCTCGGCTTCTCGCTGCGCGATATCTCCGACTACCTGAGCCTTTACGACGCCCAGTCGCAGACTGCCCAGACCAAGCTCCTGGTCGCCAAGGTCGATGAGCGGCTCGATCTGCTCGAGCGACAGAAGGCGGACCTCGAGACGACGATCGGCGAGCTGCGCGAGATCCGCAAGCTCGCAGGGGAGCGGGTCGGGGCTTAGGTTGAATTTCCGTACGTGATTTGATACCAAATCACGTATGCGCGTTATCTTGGCAACTGACTTCCGCAAGAACATGTCGACCGAACTCGATCGTGTTCACGACGATTGGGAACCGCTTATGATCTTTCGGACGGGTGGCAAGCCTGCCGCAGTGCTGATGTCGCTGGACGACTTCAATTCGCGGCAGAAGGCAGTCGGACTACCCGAGGCCTCCGCAAACAAGGACGCTGGTTGAATG
>JAESFN010000303.1_pt1 | contig 57108 bp, 57 predicted proteins | sample 9269411 | NCBI WGS metagenome assembly JAESFN01 (sample SAMN14505399, study PRJNA617100) | algae metagenome | isolation source: Iphinoe sp. HA4291-MV1 and co-occurring heterotrophs from trail next to... | place: USA: Maunawili Falls, Hawaii | collected 2009-07-25
TCGATGTAACCGGCCCAGGCGACGATCGAAACTTCGCCCTCCCCCGCGCCGAGCGACTGCAGCATCTCCTGCGCAGCCACCTGACCGGTGAAGGTCGCAACCATGGTCAAGGCCGTACACGTCTTGAGGATGGATTTCATCGATTTCTCCCTGCTCGGGCAGCGCTCCCAAATGCGCATCATGCCCTTGAATGCGAGCTTATCGAGCGCTGTGCTATGCGCAAATGCATTCGTCCGAGGGGAGTTATCGGATTTTCCGATAGCAGGAGCTTTCTAGGGGCGAGCCACGATTCCCCTCGCCCTGAGGGGAGAGGGCTCAGGTCACCGCTCCTGCGCTGACCTCCCTCGCGGTGAATGTTGCTGTTGGGCAAGACCGATGAAATCCCGCGCCGCCTGGGTCAGCTGGCTGCCGCGGCGCCACACCATCCCCACCTGCACCACCGGCAGCGCCCCGGAGATGTCGCGGCTTTCGATCCGGTCGCCTTCCAGCGACCACGGCCGGTACACCAGGTCCGGCAGCAGCGCGATGCCGGCGCCGGTGGCAACGAGGCTGCGCACCGCTTCGACCGAGCGGGTGCGGAACGCCACGTTGGGCCGGGCGCTGAACGCGGCCAGCAGTTTGCCGGTATTCTCCTCGGTCTCGTCGACCGTCAGCATGATCAGCGGCTCAGGCACGATATCCGAGACCGAGATGATGTCGGCGCCACCAAGCCGATGCCCGAGTGGCAGCCACAGCCGATAGGGCGAAGTCTCGAAGATTTCGGCCTGCAACGCCACGCGGTCCCTGAGGTTGGAGATCACCATCACCGCCACATCGAGCTCGCCGCCGATCAACAGGTGCTCGAGATAATCGCCATTGTCCTCGATAGCGGTGACATTGACGTGCGGGTAGGCCCGCCGATAGCGGGCGAGCAGATCCGACAGCACATAGCCGGCGACCAGCGAGGTCACGCCGAGCTGCAGGCTGCCTCCAACAGGCGCCTCCGCTTCGCCGAAACTGCGCCGCGCATCCGAAACGCTGGCGAGAATGCGGGTAGCGTGGCGATAGAACTGATGCCCCTTGTGGGTGATGGTGAGCCCGCGCCGGTGCCGCTCGAACAGCGTCACGCCGAGATCGGACTCGAGCTCCTTGATTGCATCGGTCACTGCCGACTGGCTGATCGACAGCGATTGCGCCGCTCCCGAGACGGTGCCCTCCTCGGCGACCGAGATGAAATATTGCAGCTGCCGCAAGGTGAAAGCCATGCGGGCACTAAAGCATTGGCAGCGGGGCCGCTCAATCGCTATGGGTGAGCAAAGCTCGAGCTTCGGAGGCAAACATGGGCAGCCGCGCCAACACTCTCGCCGCCATCGAGCGCCGCGTCCGCCGCATTGGCCGGCCGTTCGGCGTGAGCCTCTTGATCGCCGAAAAGCGCAACCCCAAGATCGAGGCGCATGGCGGCTACATGCTGCGCGACGACGACACCTTCGAGATCGTCTTCGGCAATGCCGGCTACGATTTCTCCGCCAGCCTCGAGGAAATCGAGGAGTTCCTGATGGAATCGCGCACCGCCATGCGCGAGGAGATCAAGGGCAAGAAGAAGCGCTAGGCTGTCGAGGCATCAGCGCCAGGCGCCTTGGCGCGCGGATCATCGCCCCAATCGTTTGGCCCCGACGTGCCGCGCATGAAGCCGGCCTCTATGATGAGCCAGATGGTCCCGATAATCGGCACCTGGGCGAGCCATAGCCACAGCGCGCGCTTGTTGCGATCGTGCAGCCGTTTGACGATGACGGCCAGCTGGAAATACCAGCTCAAACCGACAGCAACGATGGACGCCGGATAGATTTCCGCCAGATAGGGCGCCAGCTCGTAAGTTTGACTATGCAGCAACAAATCGAGCGCTGCGCCAACAAACAGAATGACAAGTGTGATCAGCGCCAGCAGCGGCAATGACAACCACAGTGTGCGACGCCTGATCCGGCCTTCATAGCTGGTCAACAAATAAACCAATCGCCGAAACATCAACATCCCCCGAGACCCCACAGCAACCTACTGGCCTCACGGAAAGATGAAAAGCCGGAAGGTTGCCCCCGCCCGGCACCGATTGCTTGTCGCACTGCCGACCGTCGACTCATGGCTGTCGGCAGTTATGCGCAGCATCGCTTCGCTGACCTACCGCAGCACCCTTCGCACCCACTCCCGCACCCCACGGACCCACCTCACCGCCGCCTGCCAGGCCGCTGTCGACTTCGCCCACGCAATCGCCCGATCGCGCAGCGCGAACATCCAGCCCAGCAGCCGCGCCAGCCACGCGATCCGCATCAGCGGCTGGTACACCGCGTGAAAGATCCGCTCGACCACCAGCAGCGACAGCGCATGCGCCAACAGCAGCCCGATAGTGCCGGTGACGACGTGCCCTGTCCCCGCCCACCAGATGGCAACCACCTTCAGCGGCTCGATGATGACGAACGGCACCCCCAGCGCCACCAGCGCCGCGTAAGGCGGCAGCCGGCCGAGCCAGTGCCCGAGGCGCTGGAACAGCTGCAATCCGCTGAGCCAGGCGATCAGCGGCCGGAACAGCGGGAACAGCAGTTCGTCGAGCAGCGTGTAGATCACCACCGCGATCGTCACCACTGCCCGCGCAACAGCCCGGATCACTCGTGTCAGCGCGCCCTGCTCTGCCATGTTTTCCCCTGCCGTTCGCGACGGCTAGCCGCGCCGAACTTCTCTCGCTATCGTTTCAAGCGGGAAGTTTCTGTGCCTAGTAGCGAGCGTCCGACCGCATGTCGATCAAAGCCGCGATCTATCACCTGACGCACTACAAGTACGACCGCCCGGTCATCCTCCAGCCTCAGATCATCCGGCTCCAGCCGGCGCCGCAATCCAAGACCAAGGTGCTGAGCCACTCGCTGCGGGTCAGCCCGGCCAATCACTTCGTCAACCTGCAGCAGGATCCCTACGGCAACTACCTCTCCCGCCACGTCTTCCCCGAGCCGGTGACCGAGCTGAAGATCGAGGTCGACCTCGTCGCCGACATGACGGTCTACAACCCGTTCGATTTCTTCGTCGAGGAGAGCGCCGAGACCTGGCCGTTCGAGTATCCGGCGGAACTGCGCGACGATCTCTCGATCTACATGAAGCCGCAGCCGGCTGGCCCGCTGCTCACCGAATTCCTCTCGGGGGTCGATCGCAGCCCGCAGAACACCGTCAATTTCATCACCGCTCTGAACGCTCGGGTGCAGCGCGACATCGGCTATATCGTCCGGCTCGAAACCGGCGTGCTGGAGCCCGAGGAGACGCTGACCCGCGCCCAGGGCTCGTGCCGCGATTCGAGCTGGCTGCTGGTGCAGGCGCTGCGCCAGCTCGGCTTTGCCGCCCGCTTTGTCTCTGGCTACCTGATCCAGTTGAAGCCCGACCTGGTCTCCCTCGACGGGCCTGTTGGTACCGACCACGATTTCACGGATCTCCATGCCTGGTGCGAGGTCTACCTGCCGGGCGCCGGCTGGGTCGGGCTCGACCCCACCTCGGGGCTGCTCGCCGGCGAGAGCCACGTGCCGCTCGCCGCCACCCCGCATTATCGCAACGCCGCGCCGATCTCGGGCTTCACCAGCTTCGCCAACGTGGAGTTCGCCTTCGACATGAAGGTCAGCCGCGTCGCCGAGCACCCGCGCATCACCAAGCCGTTCTCCGACGAAAGCTGGGACCGGCTCAATGCGCTGGGCAAAAAGGTCGACGAGGAACTGCTGGCCGGCGATGTCCGCCTCACCATGGGGGGCGAGCCGACCTTCGTCTCGATCGACGATTTCGAGGCCGGCGAGTGGAACGCCGACGCGGTCGGGCCGACCAAGCGGGCCAAGGCCGACGCGCTGATCCGGCGGCTGCGCAATCGCTTTGCCCCCGGCGGCTTGCTGCATTACGGCCAGGGCAAATGGTACCCAGGCGAGACCCTGCCGCGCTGGACCTTTTCGCTCTACTGGCGCCGCGACAACAAGCCGGTCTGGCGCGACGAAAAGCTGTTTGCGCATGAGGGGGTGCCGACCGCCGCCAAGCCGGGCGACGACCAGCGGCTCTTGACCGAAATCGCCGCCAATCTCGGCGTCGGCAGTGAAACCATCGATGCCGCCTATGAGGATCCGGGCGATTGGCTGGTAAAGGAAGCCAAGCTCCCGCCCAATGTCGACCCCGCCAACTCCGAGCTCGCCGACCCCGAGGCACGGGCCCGCATGGCGCGGGTGTTCGACAACGGCCTGAACAATCCCACCGGCTACGTGCTGCCGGTGCAGCGGTGGAACGCCCTGCCTGATCGGTCCAACCGCTGGATCACCGAGAAATGGCGCACCCGCCGCGGCAAACTGTTCCTCGCCGCCGGCGACTCACCCGTCGGCTACCGCCTGCCGTTGAGCTCGCTGAAACACGTGGCGCCCACCGCCTACCCGCATGTGGTGCCGCGCGATCCGCTGATCGCGGTGCTCGAATTGCCCGAGGTCGAAGAGCTGCTGCAGCAGCCGGTTGAGGTGCGGGTCGGCCACCACGCCCAGCCCTCGACCTTCACCGCCGACCCCACCATCAACCAGGACATCACCGAGCAGGTGCTGGACGAGATCGATTCCACCGTGCGCACCGCGATTACGGTGGAGCTGCGCGAGGGCCGGCTCTGCGTGTTCCTGCCGCCTGTCTCGACGGTGGAGGATTATCTCGAGCTGATCGCCGCCTCCGAGGAAGCCGCAAAGACGCTTGGGCTCCCCATCCATGTCGAGGGCTATGCCCCGCCTTACGACCCGCGGCTCAACGTCATCCGCGTCGCGCCCGACCCGGGCGTGATCGAAGTAAACATCCACCCGGCTTCGAGCTGGGAGGAGTGCGTGGCCACCACCACCGCGGTCTATGAGGAAGCGCGGCAGGCCCGGCTCGGCGCCGACAAGTTCATGATCGATGGCAAGCATACCGGCACCGGCGGCGGCAACCACGTGGTGGTCGGCGGCTCCACCCCGGGGGACTCGCCATTCCTCCGCCGCCCGGACCTGCTCAAGAGCCTGATCCTCCACTGGCAGCAGCATCCGTCGCTGAGCTACCTGTTCTCCGGCCTGTTCATCGGCCCCACCTCGCAGGCGCCGCGCCTCGACGAGGCCCGGCACGACAGCCTCTATGAGCTCGAAATCGCCATCAAGCAGGTGCCGGCGCCCGAGGATGGCCCGGCGCCCCTGCCCTGGCTGGTCGACCGGCTGTTCCGCAACCTGCTCGTCGATGTCACCGGCAACACCCACCGCTCGGAAATCTGCATCGACAAGCTCTATTCCCCCGACGGCCCGACCGGCCGGCTCGGCCTCGTCGAGTTCCGCGGCTTCGAGATGCCGCCCAATGCCCGGATGAACCTCGCGCAGCAACTGCTGGTCCGCGCCCTGATCGCCCGCTTCTGGAAGGCGCCCAAACAAGGCAGGTTCACCCGCTGGGGCACCACGCTGCACGATCGCTTCATGCTGCCGCACTTCGTCTGGGCCGATTTCCTCGACGTGCTCGGCGACCTCAAGGACAACGGCTTCGATCTCGACCCCGAGTGGTTCGCGGCGCAGCTCGAGTTCCGCTTCCCGTTCTGCGGCGAGGTGGAAGTCGAGGGCATGAAGCTCACCCTCAACCAGGCGCTGGAGCCCTGGCACGTGATGGGCGAGCAAGGGGCCATCGGCGGCACCGTGCGCTTCGTTGATTCATCGGTTGAACGGCTTCAAGTGAAACTCGAAGGCCCGAACCCAGGCCGCTACCAGGTCACCGCCAATGGCCGATCCGTGCCGCTGACCCCGACCGGCGAGGCCGGAGTTTCGGTGGCCGGCGTCCGCTACAAGGCCTGGCACCCGGCCTCCGGCATGCACCCGGTGCTGCCGGTCAACGCGCCCTTGCACTTCGACATCTACGACACCTGGTCGGCCCGCTCGATCGGCGGCTGCACCTATCACGCCGCGCATCCGGGCGGGAGAAACTACGAGACCTTCCCGGTGAACGGCAACGAAGCCGAAGCCCGCAGATTGGCAAGGTTTGTGCCGAATGGGCATACGCCCGGCGCGTTCGTGCCACCGACCGAGGAACGCTCGGCCGAGTTCCCGCTGACGCTGGATCTGCGGGTACCGGTTTAGGAATGAGCCGCCGGCCTCTCGGCCATCTCCCCCCTTGCGGGGGAGAATGGAATTTCTTGGGCTTAGCCCTTCGCTAAGTCCTAGAAATTCCAAGAGGGGGGACGTTGTGATCACCGTAGGCTGAGGCCGCCCCCTCCACCAGCTTCGCTTGTCCCCCTCCCCCGCCCCGCGGGGGAGGATCACGGCAGCATCGTGCCACCGTCCCTCCCCCCAATCTTGACCATCCAGTTCAATTCCCCCTTGCCATTCCGCCGGCTTCCGCTAGCGCTATTTCCCCATGAAGAAACGGAATCAACGGCAGGTGAGAAAGCGCGGGGCGCCGAGCCTTGTTGCCGATTACAAGCTGTTGCCCGGCGTTCCCGACGAGATGATGGATGCCGCCGGGCAGATCCGGCCGGCATGGACGCCGCTCATTTCGGCGCTCGACGCGCTCGGGCACGAAGAACTCGCCGGCCGCTTCGAGCGCGCCGACCAGTACCTGCGCGATGCCGGCGTCTACTACCGCAAGTATGACGGCGCCGAGGGCAAGGAGCGCGCCTGGCCGCTGGCGCATGTGCCGCTGATCCTCGACGAGAGCGAGTGGCTGACCATCACGCGCGGCCTGACCCAGCGCGCCGAACTGCTCGAAACCATCGTCGCCGATATCTACGGCAATAACGAGCTGGTGCAGCGCGGCCTCTTGCCGCCCGAGCTGATTGCCCGCAACGACGAGTTCTTGCGGCCCATGGTCGGGGTGCGGCCGGCCAGTGGGCATTTCCTCCATTTCTGCGCCTTCGAGCTCGGTCGCGGCCCGGATGGCGGCTGGTGGGTGCTGGGCGACCGCACCCAGGCGCCCTCCGGCGCCGGCTTTGCCGTCGAGAACCGGGTGGCCACCACCCGGGCGCTGTCCGACATCTATGGCGAGATGCATGTGCATCGGCTCGCCGGCTTCTTCCGAGGCTTCCGCGATGCACTGACCGGCATCGCCACCGATGGCCGCGTCGGCATCCTGACGCCGGGCCAGCACAACGAGACCTATTTCGAGCACGCCTATATCGCGCGCTATCTCGGCTTCACCCTGCTCGAAGGCGAGGACCTGGTGGTCGACAACGGCCAGGTGATGGTGCGCACCGTCTCCGGCCTGCAGCCGATCAGCGTGCTGTGGCGGCGCATGGATGCAAGCTTCGTCGATCCGCTGGAACTGCGCTACGACAGCCATATCGGCACCCCCGGCCTCACCGAAGCCTTGCGCCAGGGCACCATCTCGATGGTCAATGCGCTGGGCACCGGCATCCTCGAGACCCGCGCCTTCTCGGCCTTCATGCCCAACCTCTGCCGGGCGCTGACCGGGCGCGACCTGGAACTGCCCTCGATCGCCACCTGGTGGTGCGGCGGCGCCGCCGAGCGGCAGCACGTCATCGCCAATTTCGACACCATGATGGTCGGCTCGGCCTTTGCCACCGGGCTTGCCATCGAAGACCAGCGCGGCACCGTGGTCGGCGGCGCGCTGCCCGAGGCGGATCGGCAGGCGCTGCGCGCCCGGCTCGAGGCCGAAGGCGGCGCCTTTGTCGGCCAGGAACAGGTGCAGCTCTCCACTGCCCCGGTCTATGTCGGCGGCAAGCTCGAGCCGCGGCCGATGACATTGCGCGTCTATGCCGCCCGCACCCGCGACGGCTGGATGGTGATGCCGGGCGGCTTTGCCCGGGTCGGCTCGACCCAGGATTCCACCGCCATCGCCATGCAGCGCGGCGGCCAGGCGGCCGACGTCTGGGTGGTGAGCAACACCCCGGTCGAGCGGGTCACGCTGCTCCCGGCCGAAGGCGAAAAGCTGGTCCGCATGTCCTCGGGGAGCCTCCCCAGCCGCGCCGCCGATAACCTGATCTGGCTCGGCCGCTATGCCGAGCGCTGCGAAGCCATGGTAAGGATCCTGCGCGCCTACAATGCACGGCTCGCCGAAGTCTCGAACCCCGATCAGGCCATTCTCAAGGATACGCGCGCCTATCTCGACGGCATCGGAGTCGATGCTTCGGTGCCGCTGCCACCAGGCCTTTTGGCCGCCATCGACAGCGCCGTGCACAGCGCCAGCCAGATCCGCGACCGCTTCTCGCCCGACGGCTGGCTGGCCCTCACCGATCTCAGGAAAACCGCCAGGAGCTTCTCCCAGCGCGTGCTGCCGGGCGACGACGCCACCCGCGCCATGACCGTGCTGCTGCGCAAGCTCGCCGGTTTCTCGGGCCTCGTGCACGAGAACATGTACCGCTTTGCCGGCTGGCGTTTCCTCGAAATCGGCCGCCGCCTCGAGCGCGGCATCCAGATTGCCGGCAGCGTCGCATGGTGTACCCGCAAGGGCGCGCCCGAAGGGGCGCTCGACCTGCTGCTAGAGGTCGGCGACAGCGTCATGACGCATCGCCGCCGCTATGCCGTGAGCGCCGGGGTCAACTCCTATGTCGACCTCCTGGTGCTCGATCCGCTGAACCCCCGCTCGGTCCGCTTCCAGATCGCCGAGCTGCACCAGCAGCTCGAGCAACTGCCCGGCGGTATCGAGGATGGGCACCTGTCGATGGCCGCCAAGGCCGCGCTGACGCTCGATACCGAGCTGCGCGTCACCGAGCCCGAGGACATGACGACAGCAAAGATCAACCGGCTGGGCATCGAGATCGGCAATCTCGCCGGGCTCATCGCCGACGCCTATTTCGTCTGAGGAGGCGAGCCGTGCTCTACGACGTCCGGCTCGAACTGCACTACGACTACAAGGCTTCGGTGCATGGCGACCGGCACCTGATCCGCGTCGCCCCGATCTCCATTCCCAACGCGCAGCGGGTCATTGCCTCGTCGCTGTCGTTCGAGCCGCGGCCCGAACAGGAGACCACCTTCGCCGACTATTTCGGCAACCTCGTCACCACCATTGCCTATACCGGCCGGCACGACCACCTCGATGTGCGGCTGAGCGCCCGGGTGCTGGTCGAGGACCTGCACGATCCGGTCGATCTTTCCCCTACCCTCGACGGCCTGAAGGGCGAACTGGCGGGGCTCTGGTCGGTGGCGCCGGATTCGCCGCAGCATTTCCTCTCCGCCTCGCCGCGCATCCCGCTCGATCGCGCCATCACCGACTATGCGCGAGCCTCTGCTGCCGGCGACAAGTCGGTCTACGCGACGGCGATGGACCTTTGCCTGCGCATCCACCGCGATTTCCGCTACGACAAGGACGCCACCAAGGTGGATACCGGTCCGGTCGAGGCCTTCGCGCTGAAGCGCGGCGTCTGCCAGGACTTTGCCCACGTGATGATTGCGGGCCTGCGCGGCCTCGGCATTCCTGCCGGCTACGTCTCGGGGTTCCTGCGCACCATTCCGCCCAAGGGCAAACCCCGCCTCGAGGGCGCCGACGCCATGCATGCCTGGGTCCGGGTCTGGTGCGGCCAGCACTCGGGCTGGCTCGAGTTCGACCCCACCAACGCCATGCTGGCCGGCCCCGACCACATCACCATCGGACACGGCCGCGACTATTCCGACGTCTCCCCGATCGTCGGTGTGCTGCGCACCAGCGGCGGGCACACCGCGAAACAATCGGTCGACGTAGTGCGGGTGGAGTAGGCGGGGCTTCGGGCACCGACCTCCCCGTCATCCTCCCCCGCCCCGCGCGGGAGGATCCCGCAAACGCCGGCCTACACCAGCTCCACCCTTTTCACCGCTCCCCGGAACCAATTGTGGCGAAGCCCCGTTAAAGGGCTGACGCGCCAACGAGCGGCGTGTCTACCGGCCCTCCCTCCGGTAGCACCCATGAAAAGGAACGAGAGCGATGACCCGACTCGAGATCGCCAACCTGGAACATGCCGCCCGCTCGGCCGTCGCGTGGATTCCCGAAGGATATGACGGGCGTACGCATTACGGCGCCGTCCTCGCAGCCCTCCTCCCGGCTGCAGGCATCCTGGCCGTAGCCGCTACCCTCCTCCTGTCAGTCCTCTAGGAGCCTGATATGTCCCTGAGCACGATCATCATCGTTCTGCTGATCCTGCTGTTGATCGGCGCCATACCGGCCTGGCCCTACTCCCGCTCCTGGGGAGCTTACCCCTCCGGTATTCTTGGCGTCGTGCTCGTCATCGTCATCATCCTGGTATTGATGCGCGTATTCTGACGGGCTCCGCGAGCCAAGGTCGCCCCCCTTGCGGCTCGCCATCGCACCCCAGTTCGCCCCCGGACTGGGGTGCTCTTGTTTTGACCTACCGCAAACGAGGGTTCCGCTGGCTCGGCTAGACTGGAACTCAATTGCAACCGGTCGCGTTGTGACTTTCAACCCTCACAAGGAGTCCCCAACATGGCTTCGACCACCGACATGGCCCCCAACCGCACCACCAAGGCCCCTGCGCGCCGCGCCGCCAATGGCCCGCGCCGTGCTGCCGCACGCCAGAGCCAGAGCCGCGAAGACGAACTGTCGGCCCAGGTGCACCAGCTGCAATCGGACCTGAAGTCGATCGCGGCGACGCTGGCGAGCCTCGCCGAGGACAAGGTCAACGATGCGCAGAAGCTGGCGCGGCGTGAGGTCAAGAACCTCGCCCGAACGGGCCAGAGCGCCGTTGAAGACGTGCAGGACGAGTTCGGCCAGCTCGAAAAGCAGATCAAGGACACCATCCGCGAGAAACCGCTGACCGCTGTCGCCGGCGCCATCGCGCTCGGCTTCGTGCTGGCGGTGGTTTCGAGGTAGGCCATGCACCTGATTGCTTTGGCGGCCTCGGTCCTCGGGATCGAGGTCGACGAACTGCTCGAGCATCTCAAGAAGAACGCGATGGCCTGGTCGGCCCTCGCGCTCTTCGCCTTGATCGCGCTGGTGTTCGGCCTTGTGGCGCTCAACGCCTGGTTCACCCTGCTGTGGGGCCCCATCGTCGCCCCGCTGCTGATCGCCGCCGGGGCGCTGCTGATCGCACTGGGGATCTATGCCGCGATCGCCATCGCCGACAGCATCGCCAGGAGACAGGCGACGCAGCGGCGCAACGCCGCCGAAAAGACGGCTCTCGTCACCACCGCGGCGCTCACCGCCCTGCCGCTGGTGCTGAAGTCCGATCTGATGAAGAAGGTCGGGATCCCGATCGGCGGCGCACTGGCCGCGGCGTATCTGCTCGCCAAGCCGGGCAGTTCGCACGGCCACAGTAACGGCCACGATCCGGACTGATCACATCGCCAGATTTTCTCGGAACCCGCCTCCCGGCCCCGCGTTATCTGCTGCACCTGCAAATCGACGACAGTAACCGCAGGTAAGGCCAACGAAGGATTTCCAGGAGTGTGAGCTATGACCCACATCAAGCGGAAGATCGTGACCATTCTGACCGACGACCACATCGCCGAAGCTGAAAAGATCAGCATCCTGCGCCAGCTCGAAGCGGATACGCTCTCCAAGGAGCGCAGCGCCACCGAGGGCATGACCCCGGTCGACGGCGATGACGGCGAAGATTTGAAGGCCATCGAGATTGCCCTGCGCAAGCTGGGCCAGCAGCCGGTTGAAGCCGGCGCCGCCAGCCTCTGAGGCAACAGTTCAGCGTTGAGTGCTCACCCCGCCCGGGAGACCGCGGCGGGGTGTTTGTTTGGAATGCCGCGAATTTGCACCGGCGGAGCAAAGTGCGTCCCCTCGCCCCTCCTAGCGGACGCGAGAGCGTCCGCGGGGGGGGGGGAGAGGGCCAGGGTGAGGGGCGCCAAGCGCACTGAATGAGCGGCCGCGATGCTCAAGTGGCTCGCTCCAGTGTGCTTGGCGCCCCTCACCCCGCAGCGAGGCCTTCGCCCTCACTGCCGCCCTCTCCCCAGAGGGGCGAGGGGGCGCTGTGGCGCCGCCAGTGAACCTCAAGCCGCCTCAGTCTGCGGATCCTCCCGCTCCCCCGCCACCTCCACCGCCGGCAGCACCACCCGCAACCCACCCGCATGCACCCGCAGATCCACCTGCCTCTCCAGCGGGATCAGTTCGCCGTCGATCACCGCCAGCGCCGAGGCCTTGCGGTGCGGGAAGCTGAGGTTCACCTGCTTGACCTCGCGCTCCGACACCAGCGGGTGCGCCTTCCAGTTGCCCAGGGCGAGCGACAGCGCCAGCCCGGCCAGCTCGGCCGGTGGCATGGGCTCGACCACGTAGACGCCGAGCACGCCGCGATCGACTGCCTCGGCATAGGGCACATGCCCCTCGCCCAGCACATTGTTGGACACAGCGATCGCCGTTGCCTTGCGCCGCTCGGTGCCCTGCCGGGTACTGATCTCGGCATCGAACACCAGCGGGCGTGACAGCGCCAGGCCGACCGCCCTCAGGCTCGCCAGCATCTTGCCCCAGCGGCTGTGATAGGTGAGCCCGTTGCGGATGCGGACCAGCCGCGAGTGCAGCCCCACCGAGAACTGGTGGACGAATGGCCGCCCATTGGCAGTGGCGATGTCAACCGCGGCAACCTCGCCCCGCGCAATGGCGCCGAGCGCCGCTTCGAGCTGCAGCGGCACGCCCAGCGAGCGGGCAAACAGGTTCATTGTGCCGGCCGGCAGCACGGCGAGCGCCATCTTGTGGGTGAAGCAGATTCCCGCCGCCGCCGAGATGGTGCCGTCACCGCCCCCCGCCAGTACCGCCTCGACCGCCGGATCGGCGGCGGCGCGCTCGAGCTCGGCGATCAGCTGGTCGGCGCCGACCACCCGGCATTCGATCGATTGGCCATGTTCGGCGAAAATCCGCTCGGCCGCGGCGACGAACGCCGCCATGTCCATGGTGCGGAAGGTGCCGCCGTCCTGGTTGAACACTCCGACGAAGCGCATCTCGCCCCCATTGGCCGATTTCCAGCGGAACGGCGGGAGGCAGCGCCGGGTTCCGTCGCTGCGCTCACCGAGCTGTCGGCACGTCCAGTCGCGGCAGCCGCACGGTGATGGCCGTACCGCCGCCCACACGTGCCCGATATTCCGGTTCCGTCCCACCGAACTGCCGAGCCAGTTGCTTGACGATCAGTGCGCCCAACCCTTCCTGCCCGTCACCGGCGGCAATACCGGAGCCATTGTCCTCGACCGTCAGCGAGGTGACCCCGCCCTCGGGCCGCTCGAAGCGGATGGCGACGGTGCCCGCCTGGCCCGCGGTGAAGGCGTGCTTGAGCGCATTGGTCACCAGCTCGCTCACCACGATCCCCAGCGTCGTCGCATCGCGCGCCGGGATGATCATCGGCTCGAGGTGCTTCTCGAACGTAACCGGCTTGCCGGGCGGCATCTGCGCGGCAAGGTCGTCGATCACGTCGGCAAGGAATTCGGCCGCGTCGGTGGTTTCGAGGTCGGCGCCGAGCCGCAGCCGCCGGTGCCCCGAGGCGATCGCCTGCACCCTGAGCTGTGCCGCCTCGAGCGCATTGCGCACTTCGTCCGACGAGGTACGGGCCAGTTGCAGGCCGAGCAGCGACGACACCGTCGCCAGCGAATTGCCGATCCGATGGTTGGTGTCCTGCAGCAGCGTCTCGAGCCGGGCCCGCTCGCGCTCCGCATGGCCGCGCGCTTCCTCGACCTCGGCCGTCCGCTCGCGCACATGCGCCTCGAGTTCCTCGTTGGCGCTGCGTAGCCGGTTCTGCTGCTGCGCCAGTGCCACGACCTTGCGCTGCGTGCGCGACAGCAGCGCATAGGCCAGGATCGCCGCCGCCCCCAGCGCCGCGAGGATGGTGGCGACCAGCACCTGGCGGTAGAATTCCATGCGGCCGTTGCGCTCGATCAGCTTGTCGTCTTCCTCGCCGATCACCTGGCGCAGCACGGTGCGGATCCGCTCCATCAGCTCGAGCCCGGTGTCGGAGCGCAGCAGCGCCAGCGCTTCGGCGCTCTGGCCCGCCGACATCAGTTCGATGGTGCGGGCCATCTCCGCCCGCTTGGCATCGAGATCGGGCACCAGCGCCTCGATGCGCTTGAGCTGGATGGGGTTGTCGCTGATCAGGGCGAGCAGGCTCTGGTAGGTCTGGCTCAGGTTGCCGACGGCGACGTTGTAGGGCTCGAGATAGGCCTCGTCGCGGGTGATCAGATAGCCGCGCTGCCCGGTCTCGGCATCGACCACCGCCAGCATCAGTTCGCGCGCCTGGCGGCGGATCTCGTAGGTCTTGGCGATGTCGGCGAGCTGGTTGTCGACCGTGCGCACCATGTAGAGCGAGGCCGCTACCGCCACCAGCACCAGCGTCAGCGACGCCAGGATGGCGACGCGCCGCACCAGGCCGCGCCGCGGCGCGGCGGTTCCGACGGACTGGCTGCTCACATCAAGCATCAAGGCGCCGTCCTCGTCCGGGGATGGTGCTCTGCAGTCCGGCTTTTGCCCCCCGGACCAACAAATCAGGAGCCATGCCTAGCTCCGGGCGGTGGCAATAATGGGGCCCGGTTCATATCAGCGGGCGCTTGCGGTCGGTGAGGCCGCCCCAGCCGGCAATGTCGGCCAGCGCCTCGGGGTCGAGCACTTCGCAGGCCCGGTCATGCCAGCGGATCAGCTGCCGCTCGGCCAGCTTGCGCAACGTCTTGTTGGTGTGGACGATCGAGAGCCCCAGCGTATCGGCGACATGCTGCTGGGTGATGGGCAACAGCCGCCTGGACGCCTTGGCCTGCCCAACCTGCTCGGCCCGCTGGTAGAGGAAGGCAATGAGGTAGGCCGCCCGCTCCATGGCGCTGCGGCGCCCGACGCTGAGCAGGTTCTCATCGAGCATGCGCTCCTCGCGCGAGGCAAGCCAGGTGACGTCGAAGGCGAGGCCGGGATGGTTCTCGAACAGCGTCGGCAGCGTGTCGCGCTGGAACACGCACAGCACCACCGGCGACAGCGACTCCACCGAGTGCTCCATCTCGCCGATCACCGATCCCTGCAGGCCCACCAGGTCGCCCGGCAACAGGTAGTTGAGGATCTGCCGGCGCCCATCCTCCAGCGATTTGAAGCGGAAGGCCCAGCCCGACAGCAGGGTGAACAGCTGGGCGCTATGCGCACCTTCGGCGAGGATGGTGGAACTGGGCTCGCTCACCAGTTCGCCACGCTTGAAGCTCGACACGAATTTCAGCTCTTCCGGCGTGAAATCGCGAAAGTGCGCGTTCTCCCGGAGGGGACACGCTTCACAGGGAATCCGGCGGGCATGGGCGGCGGTGGCCAGGGCGATACTCACGGCTGAATGACCCCGCGAGCATGCGCTATTGGCAAGGGAACGCAACAGCCGGTCGCGACCAAACTTCCCGATCGCATGTCTTTGTTAAATGACCGGGGCGCGGCGGCCGTGATCGATGTGGGCCAACACAGCGTCATGGAACTGCCAATGCACGGATTGAATGCCCTCGTCGTTGAGGAGGAGTATCTCGTCGCCGCCGATATCGAGCAAATTCTGCGGACCGCCGGCGCGGCCAATGTGATGATCGAGAAGGATGTCGAAGCCGCGCGGGCTCTCGATTTTTCCGGCCTTGCCCTGGCGGTGATCGAGGCCAAATTCGGCAGTGCCGAGGCGGTGGCGCTGTGCGCGGCGTTGCGTGCCGCGCGCGTTCCCGTGGTGGTCACCTCGGCCGATGCTGCCGTCCAGGCGCTGTTCACCGGCGCAACCCCGCTCGCCAAGCCCTTCGACACCGAAACCCTGCTGGCGGCCTGTGCGGCCGCCAGGCAAGCTCACGCTAGGTGAAACGCGGGATGGTGGTGACCTGCGCCGATACGGCGTCCGGCCCGTAATCGCCTTCGCCGGTCACCTCGAGCAGTTCCTGCAGCTTGGTGCGGGCCCGGCTGACCCGGCTCTTCATCGTGCCGATGGCGCATTTGCAGATCTCGGCCGCCTCTTCGTAGGAAAAGCCGGAGGCGCCGATCAGGATGATCGCCTCGCGCTGGTCGTCGGGCAGTTGGTCGAGCGCCCGGCGAAAATCGCCCAGGTCCATGATCCCGTATTGCGAGGGATGCACCGCCATGCGCTCGGTAAAGGCGCCGTCGGTGTCCTGCACCTCACGGCCGCGCTTGCGCATCTGGCTGTAGAATTCGTTGCGAAGGATGGTGAACAGCCACGCCTTCATGTTGGTGCCCATCTCGAAGCTCGACTGCTTCGCCCAGGCCTTCATCACCGTGTCCTGCACCAGGTCGTCCGCCTTGTCGTGGCGGCCCGACAGCGACACCGCAAAGGCGCGCAGACTGGGAAGAGTAGACAGCAGTTCTCGCTTGAAGCTCGGCTTCTCGGCGTCCATGGCGTTACTTACCCTTCGCCGGCTTGGACTGCTTTTCCACCGCATCGAGCTGCTCGAGCAGGTCGATCAGCCGAGATGGGATTTCTTCGTTTTGCACCGCTCCGTAGAGCGCTCGCAGCTTGTTGCCGATATCGGAGTTTGGCCCCAGTCCATCGTCGCGACGCCGCCGCAGCATGCCCAGATCATTCATTGTCGTTTTGTCTCGCATAAACCCTTCGCCCCACAGCAGGATCTGACGCCCCATACTCCAGCCGCGGCAAACTAAATGCGCGGTGGCAAAAAAAGTTCCGAACAGGCTGGAACCAAGTTTTCCGCATCCCCGTTCTCCAGCATGGTAAGCTCTAAAAGCGTCACGGGAGTAGATTATCCATGTCCCTTTCCACGCGGATCGCACCGCATCTGCCGTATTTGCGCCGGTTCTCGCGCGCCGTCACCGGCTCGCAGACTTCGGGCGACGCCTATGTGGCGGCAACGCTCGAGGCCTTGATTGCCGATCTCAGCATCTTTCCTGAGGCCAGCAGCGATCGGATCGCACTCTACAAGCTCTATTCAGCGCTGTTCTCCACCTCGGCCATCCGCGTGCCGGAGCCGAGCTCGAGTTTCCCATGGGAGTCGCGGGCAGCGGCCAACCTCGCCAACCTTGCGCCGCGGCCGCGCCAGGCTTTCCTGCTCGTCGCAGTCGAAGGCTTCAGCCATGACGAGGCAGCCGAAATTCTCGACGTCCCCGCCGGCGAGTTCACCGACCTCCTCGCCCAGGCGTCCGCCGATATCTCGCGCCAGGTGGCGACCGATATCCTGATCATCGAAGACGAACCGCTGATCGCCATGGATATCGAGCAGATGGTCGAGGGCCTCGGTCACCGCGTCGTCGGTATCGCCCGCACCCACAAGGAAGCGGTGGCGCTCTACCACAAGACCCAGCCGCGCATGATCCTCGCCGATATCCAGCTGGCCGATGGCTCATCCGGCATCGACGCGGTCAACGATATCCTGCACGCCCATCCGATCCCGGTGATCTTCATCACCGCCTTCCCGGAGCGGCTGCTCACCGGCGAACGGCCGGAACCGACCTTCCTCGTCACCAAGCCGTTCAACCCCGACATGGTGCGGGCGCTGATCAGCCAGGCGCTGTTCTTCGATGAAGGCTCGCGCGCCGCGGCCTGACGAACTCCGGAAGCCCCTCCGGATTGGGCCGGGCTTTGCCCGGCTCTTTTTTTGCGCGTTCGCACGCCAGCGGGACTACCTCCTCCCGCCCACACATCGCGCCGCCGGGAACCCAACCCCCGCCCGGTCGTTACTCACATGAGAGATCAATGGAGTAACAAGAATGTTGCAATACGCACTGCTCTTCCTGGTCATCGCGCTGGTCGCGGGCGTCCTCGGCTTCGGCGGTGTCGCCGGCGCCGCGTCAGGCATCGCGCAGATCCTGTTCTTCCTGTTCCTGGCGTTCCTCGTGGTCTCGCTGATCATCGGCCTGTTCCGGCGCGCGTCCTAGCCCTCTGGCCTCGCGCCGACAGCTCGGACCGTCCTTAGCCGGGTCCGCGGTCTGAGGTGGCAGCGGCTCCGTCCAGGTGGGCGGGGCCGCTAGCTTTTGCACCCACAGTCGGACAATTTTGCCTCGACTCTGTCGAATCTGCTCCGCCCGGTTCGATTAGGTGCTGAATGCCCGTGCCGCCCAGAGGAGAGAGCCATGACGCAGTACCTTGTCGCCATCCATCACCCGGATGATTTCAATCCCAACTCCGAGAGTGACGAGACACGTCGCGACATTGCCGAGCTCAACGTCGCCATGCAGGCTCAGGGCATCGTGGTATTCGTCGGCGGCCTCGGTCGGGTCCGCGACGCCAGGTCAGTCCGGCGCAAGCCCGAGGGCGGCCTATTAGTCACCGACGGGCCCTATATCGAAACCAAGGAACACATCGGCGGCTTCTGGGTGCTGGAGCTGCCCGACATGGACACCGCGCTCGACTGGGGCAAGCGCGCGGCCGTAGCTTGCCGCGCCCCGGTGGAGGTGCGGGCCTTCGGCAAGCTGGAGGAAAGGGACGCTGGGCGCTGAAGTTTCTTACCGGCCGCGCCACCCCGCCCCCTCGCCCCTCTGGGGAGAGGGCCGGGGTGAGGGGCGCCAAGCGCGCTGAGAGCGCAGCCCGACACAGCAGCAACTCCGGTGTGCTTGGCTACCCCTCACCCCACCCCTCTCCCCAGAGGGGAGAGGGGACGCACCGCGCCGCCCCCCAAAACAAAAGGCCCCGCCATAGCGGGGCCAGTTTCATAGCTGTCCGAACTGCTTAGTGCAGGCGGTTGAACCAGTCGTCGACTTCACGCTCGGCGTCTTCCTGGGCTTTGCCGTAACGCTCCTGGATCTTGCCGGCGAGCTGCTTGCGGTTGCCGTTGATGATGTCCAGATCGTTGTCGGTAAGCTTGCCCCACTGGGTCTGGACCTTGCCCTTGAACTGCTGCCAGTTGCCTTCCATCTGGTTCCAATTCATCTTGCAATCTCCTTCTCGTGTGCTGGAAAACCAGCCGCCGTAACCGGTGGCTGCTGCTGGACTAACGCCTCCCCTCCGCCCGGGTTCCGCCCACCCGCCAAGTTTCACTTTGTCCGGGGAACCTCGGCGCCGGGGCTCTGCAAATCTCTTGCCAGCGACCGCAGCTTTGGCTTTGGTGCGGCGGATGCAGACCTCTCTCGCCCAGCCCGTCGTCGAAATCGCCGATCTCCACAAATCCTACGGCCAGCTCGAGGTGCTGAAAGGCGTTTCGCTGGTTGCCCGGCAGGGCGAAGTGGTGGCGCTGATCGGCTCCTCCGGTTCGGGCAAATCCACCCTGTTGCGCTGCATCAACATGCTCGAGGTGCCCGAGAGCGGCAGCGTCAAGGTCGGCGGCGAGGAAATCGCGCTCACCGGCAAGCCGCCGCACCGCAAGCCCGCTGACGAGCAGCAGATCCGCCGCATCCGTTCCGAGCTCGGCATGGTGTTCCAGTCGTTTAACCTCTGGAGCCACATGACCATCCTGGGCAATGTCATGGAAGCGCCGCTCCGGGTGCAGAAGCGCGACAGGGCGGAAGTCGAGGCCGAGGCCCTCGAGATGCTGGCCAAGGTCGGCATTCGCGACAAGGCCGCGAGTTATCCCAGCCAGTTGTCGGGCGGCCAGCAGCAGCGTGCCGCCATTGCCCGGGCGCTCTGTATCAACCCCAAGGTGATGCTGTTCGATGAACCGACCTCGGCGCTCGATCCCGAACTCGAGGTCGAAGTGCTCCGGGTGATCAAGCTGCTCGCCGACGAGGGCCGCACCATGATCCTCGTTACCCACGACATGCAGTTTGCCCGCACCATCGCCAGCCGCGTCATCTTCCTGCATCAGGGCAGAATCGAGGAGGAAGGGACGGCCGCCGAAGTGTTCGGCGCCACCCGCTCGCCGCGCCTCAAACAGTTCCTCAGCGCCGCCGGGCACGGGTGACGATACCTCTCGCCGCACAACAGCCGCCTGCCCCCGCTGCAACAATTCGCAAACGATTGACCGAACGGTAAAAAGCGCTAGCGTTGCCGGCCATGTGCTGCCCGACGGGCGGCATCAACCAATAAGCCGGTGGTGGGACCGGCCAAAAAACGCCGGGCCCGACCGGTGAAACAGGAGAGACTATGAACAAGTTCGTTCTGGCGGCAGCGGCAGCAGCCCTCGCCATGTTCGCGACCGGTGCCAATGCGCAGGCCATCCGCATTGCCACCGAAGGCGCCTATGCGCCGTGGAACTTCCTCGACGAAGCCGGCAAGCCGGCCGGGCTCGACGTCGATGTCGGCACCGAAGCCTGTAAGCGCGCCGCGCTCGAATGCACCTTCCAGGTCAACGAGTGGGATTCGATCATTCCCAACCTCATCGCCGGCAACTACGACCTGATCATCGCCGGCATGTCGGTGACCGACGAGCGCAAGACCTCGATCGATTTCACCTCCGAGTACTTCCCGCCCGATCCGGCCCGCTACATGGTCCGCGCCGGCACCACGATCGATTTCGACAACCTGAGCGGCAAGAATATCGGCGTACAGGGCGGCACCATTCACGCGGCCTATGCCACCGAGCATTTCGGCTCGACCAACACCGTCAAGTCCTACGACAATGCCGACCAGGCGCTGGCCGATCTCAACGCCGGCAATGTCGACGTCATCCTCGCCGACGGCAACTACATCACCGAGGTGGTGGCGGGTTCGGGCGGCGCGCTCGAGAAGGTCGGGCCGGAACTGGTGCTCGGCGGCGGCGTCGCCATGGGGTTGCGCAAGGCCGACGATGAGCTCGAAGGCAAGCTCAACACCGCCATCGAGGCCATGAAGAAGGACGGCACGCTCGACGCGCTGATCATCAAGTGGTTCCCCGATAAGGTCGGCCCGATCTACGCCGGCACCTGAGTTCAATTCGGGGCGGGCTGGTCCCGCCCCGGTTTTCTCGAGCCCGGGGCATGCTCGATTTCCTGCCGCAATGGATGAAGGACGGGATCGGCGACGATCTGCTGTTCTGGCTTGGCTATTTCACCAATGGCAAGCACCTGAGCTGGTACGCCAGCGTGCAGTACACCCTGGCGGCTGCCGTGTTCGGCGCACTGGTGGCGCTGCTGATGGGCCTGCTGGGCGCTTCGGCCCGCAACTCGCGCTTCCTGCCGCTGCGCGCGCTTGGGGCATTCTACATCAACATCGTCCGCGGCGTGCCGGACGTGCTGTTCTTCCTGTTCTTTCCGCTGGCCTTCGAGCAGTTGGTCGAGTGGATCCGGGCGCAGGCCGTCTGCACGCCTGAGAGCCTCGCCGCCAATGTCGGGGTCTGGCCACCCTGCGATGCGGCCAACTGGTTCCTCGGCACGCCCGAATATCTCGTGCTGGCCTGCGTTTCGCTCGGCCTGGTCTACGGCGCCTTCGCCGCCAATGTCATCTATGGCGCGATGGGCGCGGTGCCCAAGGGGCAGCTCGAAGCGGCCCGCGCCTACGGCTTCAGCCCCGGCCAGGTGCTGTGGCGCTTCCACATCCGGCAGATGTGGGTCTATGCGCTGCCCGGCCTCTCCAACGTGTGGCTGCTGCTGGTCAAATCCACTTCGCTGCTGTCGCTGCTGCAGATCGCCGATATCGTGCTGTGGGCCGACCGCCTGGGCTCGCCCAACTTCACCCGTTCCGCCGGCCTGGTGCACCCCGACTGGCGCTGGGGCTACTACCTGGTGCTGCTGGCTTTCTACATCCTCATCACCTTCGTCTCCGAGAAGGTGTTCGCGGCCATCACCCGCTGGGCGAGCCGCGGCATGGCGACCGCAGGAGGGGCTGCGGCATGAGCGATTTCCTCGCCCCGATCCTCCACGACATTGCGCTGATGGCCAAGCCCGCGCTGTTCAACCTCTATTTCGCCATCGCCTCGATCCCGCTGGGCTTCCTGTTCGCCATCTTCTTCGCGCTCGGCAAGGCCTCGCCCAACAGGCTGATCAACGGCTTCTGCCGCGGTTACATCTACGCCTTTCGCGGCTCGCCCTTCTTCATCCAGCTGTTCATGTTCTACTCGCTGGCGCTGGCCTTCAACCTGAGCCTGTGGAAGCCCTGGGGCATCGACTGGCTGGTGCTGAACCCGCTGGTGCTCGGCCCGGTGATCCTGACGCTCAACACCACGGCCTATACCGCCGAGATCTTCTATGGCGCGCTGATGACGGTGCCGCGCGGCGAGGTCGAGGCGGCGCGGGCCTATGGCATGAGCGGCCTGCAGCAGTTCCGCTCGGTGACCTGGCCGCACCTGATCCGCATTGCCTGGCCGGCCTACACCAACGAGGTGGTGTTCCTGTTCCACGCCACGGCGCTGATCTACTTCACCCTGCCGGTGATCGGCGACCAGAAGGACCTGATGAACCTTGCCGGCGAGCTGTTCGAGCGCGACTACAACGCCGTGCTGCATTTCTCGGTGGCGGCGCTGTATTTCCTCGCGATCTCGCTCGCGATCTTCTTCGTGTTCGGCATAGTGTACCGCCGCCTGACTCGCCACCTGCCCGGCGCCGCCAGGGTGCGCTGGAGCTTCAGCCGACTGTGACGAGGTAAGCCGTTGAGTTTCGAGAGAAAAACCGTTCAGCTGCGCGGCGACACGCCCGGCGCCAGCACGGATTTCACCTACTATGTGATCGGCCTCAAGGATGCGCCCGAGAAGGTGCACCTGCAGGCGGCTTTGCATGCCGACGAGCACCCCGGCACCATGGTGCTGCACCACCTGTTGCCGATGCTGCGCCAGGCCGACGACCAGGGGCTGCTGCGCGCCCGCTTCACCGTGATGCCGCTGGTGAACCCTCTGGGCATGGCGACCTTCTCGCTGCGCCGTCACATCGGCCGCTACGACGCCAACACCGGCATCAACTTCAACCGCCGCTGGCCCGACCTGTTCGCCGCCGTCCGCACCCAGCTCAACGGCCGCCTGTCGGACGACGAGCGCTTCAACGTCAACCTCATCCGCAAGGCCGTCGCCAACTGGATCGACGCCCAGCAGCCGCGCACCGCCAACGAGCAGTTGCGCCTCCTGGTGCTGAAGGAAGCTCATGACGCCGAGTTCGTTTTCGATCTCCACTGTGACGACGACTCGCTGATCCACATCTTCACCTCACCCGAGCTGATGCCCGAGCTGCAGGACCTGGCCGACTGGATGGGCGCCGCCGCGACGCTGACCGCTGCCGACAGCGGCGGTGGCTCGTTCGACGAGGTGCTGCCGCAGCTCTACCGCAAGGTGGCCTTGGCCAACCCGGGCAAGCCGGTGCCGATGGCGAGCGCCACCGCGACGCTCGAGTATCGCGGCCAGGCCGACGTGTTCGACCATTTCGGCGCCGACGATGCCCGCCGGCTCTGGGGGTTCCTGTGCGAGCGCAACCTCATCGATGCCGACCCGGGCGAGCGCCCTGCCCCGCTCTCGGAAGCCACGCCGTTCGACGCCACCGAGATCGTTCGAGCCGATCGCCCCGGCCTCGTCGCCTATCGGGTGGAGCTTGGCCAGCGGGTCAGCAAGGGCCAGCCGGTGGCCGACCTGATCGCGCTCGACGGGCCGGAAGCCTTCATCGCCCGCACCCCGATCCTCGCCGGCACCGATGGCCTGGTGCTGTCACGCGCCATGGCCAAATACGCGCCACGCGGCGCCGGCATCATGAAGATCGTCGGCAAGGCGACGCTCAGCGGCCGCAAGGGCGCCTATCTGCTCGAGGACTGAGATGATCGACCTGCGGCGCAACAACGGTGCGCTGACCCTCTACGCCACCCACCAGCAGCCGCCCCGCGCCATGTGGCTCGCCGGCGCCGTGGTGGTGTCGGCGGCGCTCTACTTCATGCTCGAGCAGCAGATCACCGATCCGACCCTGCGCCTCGTCTCCGCCGCCATCTGCATCGCCTTGCCCTTTGTCGCGGCGGCAGTGCTGTATCTGCGTCAGCACAGCACCAGCACGATCACCGCATTCGACCCCAAAGCCCGCCGTATCCGCTCCGAGCAGAAGCACGACCGCGGCAAGGACGTGGAGCTGGAGTTCGGCTTCGACGAGGTGGTGGGGCTCAAAGTGGCCGAGGACAGCCTGGAACGGCCCCGCAACGACGTGCTGTGGCTGACGCTGACGGATGGGCGGAAGATTCAGCTGGCGCTGAAGTCGCGGCAATACGCCGAGGGCGGCGAGGGCCAGGACCTGCGCAAGGTCGCGGCGTTCATCCGAAGCGAGATGGGGCTGCCGGAGGGATAAGCACAGGGGCTAGCAGTCGGCGCCCCCTCTCCCCTCTGGGGAGAGGGCTGGGGTGAGGGGCGCCAAGCACGCGGGACCATGGTGCTAGTCCGCTAAAGGGCTGCGGCTCTTCCGGTGTGCTTGGCGCCCCTCACCCTGACCCTCTCCCCAGAGGGGCGAGGGGACGCACTTTGCACCGCCCGTGCCAAACCGCCTCGTTTCGGACCCTACCCCGCCCAGGCCTGCCTGACACTCTGCACCGTCTCGCCGGTCCGCGCCGCCTGATGCATCAGCAGCGACAGATACTGGTCCTGCGCGCCCTCGGCGTAAGGATATGGCCCCTCGCCCTTCCCGCGCGCCAACTCGCCCATCTTGTCCATCGCCACCGCGATGGCGATCTCGTCGTCCATCAGCCGGGCGTTAGGGTACGGCATGGTCCACACCACCTCGTCGCCGCACGACATGGCTTCGAGCGCATAACCGAACAGGTTGCCATAGCGGCCGGATTCGGTGCGGGTGAAGGCTCGGGTCAGCGGCTGGCCATAGACCGGCATCACCCGCGCCTCGAGGTCGGCGATCTCGCCACGCTCGCCGCGGATCACCACGCGATGCGAATGCACCGGCGAGCGGTATTGCACATCGGTGAAATCCAACAGCCCGAGCTTGTCGCCGAAATCGAACTCGCCCAGCGTCTGCTTCGTTGCGACGTAGCGTTCGCTTTCGGGCCAGCTGTAGCGATTCGGCCCTTCCAGCGCACGGGATTCGAACAGCTTGCCGCGGATCACCGCGTCCTCGAAACCGAGGCCGAGGAACCGCCGCATCAGGCTGACGCCATGGTAGCCATGCGCCGCCGAGACGCGGGCGAAGCTGACCCGGCCGAGCCCACCATTGCCGATCACCTGCAGCCGCGCCGCATGCAGCGGCTGGAACAGGTATTGCTCGGCGATGTGCAGCCTGAGCCCCTGCTCCACCAGCCGCCAGATCGCCACCATGGTTTCGACGTCGAGCGCCGCCGGCGTCTCGCACAGCACCGCAAGGCCCAGCCGGTGCAGCTCGGTGAGGATCGGGAGGTGCGCCTCGGGCTTGACCGACAGCACCACGAAATCCGGCTCGGCTGCTGCAAGTTCGGCATAGCCGGCAAAGGCCGGTGCGCCCCAGGCCGCGCCGAACGCTGCGGCCTTGGCCGCATCGCGCTGCACCACGCCCACCAGTTGGAACCGCTCCGGCAGCTCCCGCGCAATGCGGGTGAAGAACTCGGCGCGCCAGCCGCCACCGATCAGCCCGAAACGGATCGGCGCCATCAGGCCCTGAGCCCGAACTCGGCGTGCGACAGCGCGGTGATCACGCCGCGCAGTTCCGCCAGCCCCTTGAGCCGGCCGATGGTCGGATAGCCCGGCTGGGCGCGGCGGCCCAGATCATCGAGAATATCCTGCCCATGGTCGGGACGCATCGGGATCTCGGCATCCTCGCGACCTTCGCGCCGGCGGCGGGCTTCCTCGGTAAGGATGGCGGCGATCAGCGGCACCATATCGGTGCTGCCAGCCAGATGCTCGTCCTCGTAGAACGAACCGGAGATGGCGTCGCTCTCGCGGCGCACGTTCCTCAAGTGCAGGAAGTGCACCTTCGGCCCGAACTCGCGCATCATTTCCGGCAGGTCGTTGTCGGGGCGCGCCCCGAGCGAACCCGAGCAGAAGGTCATGCCGTTGGCGGGGCTGTCCACCGCGCCGAGAATGTGCCGGTAGTCGGCCGCCGTCGACATGATGCGCGGCAGGCCGAGCAGCGGGAACGGCGGATCGTCCGGATGGCAGCAGAGCCGCACCCCGACCTCTTCGGCCACCGGCACCACTTCGGAGAGGAAGTCGACGAAATGCTGCCTGAGCTGGTCGGGCGAGATGCCGGAATACTCATTGAGGTGCGCCCGCACGTCGTCGAGCGTCATGCTCTCGGTCGAGCCGGGCAGTCCCATCGTCACATTGCGCGACAGCTGCTGCTGCGCCTTGTCGTCCATCCCGGCAAAGCGCCGCGCCGCCTCGGCCACCACCTCGGGCGCAAAGCTCTCGGCCGCGCCTGATCGCTTGAGGATGTGGATTTCGAACACCGCGAAATCGTTGATGTCGAACCGCATGCAGGTACCGCCATGCGCCACTTCGTAGCGCAGGTCGGTGCGGGTCCAGTCGAGCACCGGCATGAAGTTGTAGCAGACCGTCCTGAGGCCAGCGGCCGCGACATGCCTGAGGCTCTGCTTGTAGTTGGCGATATGGGCGCGCCAGTCGCCCTTCTGCTTCTTGATATCCTCGGAAACCGGCAGGCTCTCGATCACGTCCCAGGCGATGCCGGAGGGGGTACCGTCCTTGCGCAGCTTGATCTGCTGCTGGCGCTTGCCGATTTCCTCGGTGCTCCACACCACCCCGTTGGGCACGTGGTGCAGCGCGGTCACTACGCCCGCCGCCCCTGCCTGCACGATGTCATCGATGCTTGCCAGGTCCGCCGGACCGAACCAGCGCCACGTCTGCCTCATTTGGCGTCTCCTCAAGCACTTGGCAGGGAAAGCTCTGAGACTTTTCCGCCGCGAAGCGCGACAACTTACTGGCCTCGAACATTTCGCCGTTTCATTGAACCGGCGAATGCTCTAGCGCTTCCAACCGCGCCAACCGGTGCTAGTATGGCAGCGTTGGGGGAGTCAACATGACCATTGAACTGGAGCTGGTAAACCAGCCCGTCATCGCCGGAACGCGGCAGGTTTCGATGAGCCAGCGGGTCTATGACACGGTCCGCAATGCCATCGTGCAACTGCAGCTGCGGCCGGGGCACCTGCTCTCGGAAGCCGAGCTCGCGCGTTATATGGGCGTGTCGCGCCAGCCGGTGCGCGAGGCCTTCATCAAGCTGGCGGAAGCGGGCCTCGTCGAGGTGCGGCCGCAGCGCGGCACCTTCGTCAAGCTGATCTCGATCCGCGAGGTACAGAACTCCCGCTTCATCCGCGAGGCGATCGAACTGGCGGTGATCCGCAAGGCCGCCGAGAAGATCAAGCCATCGGGCATCGCGGAACTACGCGAACTGGTGGCCGAGCAGCGCGTGGCGCTTGCCGGCAAGCTGATCGACTTCATGCGGCTCGACGACGATTTCCACTGCGCCATCGCCGCGCATGGCGGCGTCGAGCATGCCTGGCGCCACATCGTCAGCCTGAAGGCCCAGCTCGACCGCGTCCGCTTCCTCGGCTTCCCCGAAGCCACCCCCCGCCCGCAGGTGATCGCCCAGCACACTGCCGTGGTCGACGCGCTCGAACGCAACGACGAAGACGGCGCGGTGAGCATGATGCGACTGCACCTGAACGAACTGGCCCCGTCGCTGCCCAAGCTCGCCGAAGAGCACGCGGATCTGTTTGCGGAGGAGTGAGGCTTGGACACCGGCCTCTCAGTGATCCTCCCCCGCGTGGCGGGGGAGGATTACCGAGAGTTCGGCGCGAGCCCCCTCAATCCATCGCCGCTTCCAGCAACTGCCGATAATCGTCGGCCGTTGCCAGCCGCGGGTTCGTGGCATGGCTGTGGTCGGCCAGCGCCCGTTCGATCACCCAGTCGAAATGGTCCTCACGCACGCCGAGCCCGCGTAAGCCCTCGGGAATCCCCAGCCGGCGGTTCAACGCGTCGAGCTCCCGCGCCAGGTCGGTGGCCGGCGGAAAGCCCATCGCGGCTTTGAGCCGCCCCAGCTTTTCGCCGATCTCAGGGCCGTTGAAGCGCAGCACCGGCGGCATCAGGATGGCGTTGAGCGTGCCGTGGTGCAGCGACACGTCCTTGAGCCCGCCCAGCGCGTGGCTAAGCGCATGCACCGCGCCCAATCCCTTCTGGAACGCCAGCCCGCCCATCAGCGCGCCCATCATCATTTCGGAACGCGCCGTGGCGTTGCGCCCGTCGCGGCAGGCGGTTTCGAGATGCCTCCAGATCCGCCCCGCCCCATCGAGGGCAATCGCCTCGGCCGGCGGGTTCACCCGCGGCGAGCACAGCGTCTCGATGCAGTGGCTCAACGCATCGAGCCCGGTGGCGGCGGTGAGCCCGGCAGGCAAGCCATAGGTGAGCGCCGGATCGCAGATCGCCCGCTTTGGGATCAGGTGTGGCGAGATGAAGCCGAGCTTGCGCCCATCATCGAGGGTCAGGAGCGCCGCGCGGCCGACTTCGGCGCCGGTGCCCGCCGTGGTCGGCACCGCGATCAGCGGCGCGACTTTGGCGCCGATGCGCTCGAGCCCGCCATAGATCATCGCATATTGCTCGAGCGGGCCGGGGTGCGTCGCCAGCAGCGCCACGCCCTTGGCAAGGTCGATCGGCGAGCCGCCGCCGATGGCGACGATGCCGTCGCAGCCCTCGCCGCGATACTGCTCCAGCGCCGCGATCACGGCGCTTTCGGTTGGGTTGGGCGGCGTATCGAGGAACACCGGGGTTTCGGCTGGCAGGTGCGCCAGCGCCTCGGCCACCAGCCCCGCCGCCAGCACGCCGCGATCGGCGACCAGCAGCGGCCGGTTGAGCCGGAACTCCTCCACCGTCTCGGCCAGGGTGCTCAGCGCGCCGGCGCCAAACTCGATGCTCGTGAGGTAGTTTATCCGCGCCATCAGCCTATCCGTTCGCCAGTTCGATCAACACGTCTGCGTGGCAGGGCGTTCCCGCCTTGCACCAGCAGGCGAGGTTATGCCCGCTGAGTTCCGCGCGGATGACAGCCCGCGTCGGCGGTTCGCCCGGCGACAGCGCCGGGTCGAGCGTCCCCTTGAGCCACTGCCCGCAAAGTTCCACCGCCTTGGCCTGCGCCGCGGCGCGATCGAGGCCATAGCGGGTCGCCATGTCGTCGATGCTGAAGGGGTTGCCCCATGGCCCCGGCCGGGTGATCAGCTTGGCCGGCAAGCCGTTCAGCGCCAGCGATGCGGCCTGCAGGTTGAAGCCGGCCTTGCGCGACACCTGCATGCGTTGCGGACGAGCCATCAGCGAAGCTCCTTGTCGTAGACGAATTTCGGCATTTCGAGCTTCCACACGATCGCCGCGACACGCAGCGCGAAGCCGATGGCGATGGTGCCCAGCACCAGGAGGTCGTGCGGCACATCCAGCCAGCGCCCCAGATAGTAGAGCGTGCCCGAGATGATGGCGACGGTGGCGTAAAGCTCCGACGAGAACACCAGCGGCACCTCGTTGCACAGCACATCGCGCAGGATGCCGCCGGCAATGCCGGTGATCATCCCCGCCACCACCACGATGATCGGCTGCTGCCCCATTTCCAGCGCCACGTTGCAGCCGATGATGGTGAAGGCGGCAAGCCCCAGCGCATCGAGCAACAGGAACGGCCAGCGCAGCGCCGCCATGTAGCGGGCAAGCGCAATGGTGACGAACGCCGCGACGCAACAGATGATGAGGAGATACGGGTTCTCCACCCAGATCAGCGGATAGTGCCCCAGCACCAGGTCGCGCGCCGTACCACCGCCGAGCGCGGTGACGCAGGCCAGCACGCAGACGCCGAACCAATCCATGTTGCGCCGCCCCGCCGCCAGCGCGGCGGTCATCGCTTCGGCGGTGATGGCGACATAAAAGATGATCTGCAGCAGCATGGTATCCCCCGGGTTTGCCCAGGGGCTCCCCACCGGGGACTAGAGCAGAAGATTCGCCCGCCGGGCTAGTTGGCCTTGGGTGTGATATCGCTGGTTGACTGGATGGTGATGATCTTCACATCGAACTGGGCGCAGGCATCGTCCTTGCAGATGCCGTTGAGCCAGACCTGGCCGTTGCCGTACATGATGCCGTCGGCATTGACGAACAGGGTTTCCCAGGTCTGCGCGAGGATCGCGTCCTTGATGTCGCCGGTGATGATCGCCGCATACTCGGCCTCGAACTGGGCCGCGTCGTCGATGGTCAGCGCCTTGCCGCCGACATTGACGGTAATCGGGTAGGACACCCACTCCGCCACGCCCGCTGCATCCTCGGCGGCGACGGCCTCGTGAATGGCGTCGAACGCCGCATGATACTGGGCCGGGTCGCCCAGGTCGGTGTTGACGGCATCGTCGACCTCGGCGCCCGCTTCGGCCAGGGCGGGTGTTGCCGCGAGGCTCAGGGCGAACAGCGCAGCGGCGATTTGCTTCAGCATTCTCGTACTCCTGTCGGAAACGGGTGGTCCGCCAAACCATTGATAGCGCACACTCCATGTTACGGAACAGCCCGAGGAATAGCCAAGATGCGCAAACCGCAAAGCATGAAGGGCCTCGAGGAACTGGGCCGGGTCCGGCTCAGCCCGAACTTCTTCATGCGGGATTTCCTCTATTCGGAGATCGCCAGCTTCTACGGCATCCCCAACATCCCCGATGACCCCGATCTCGCGATCGCGGCGGGCAAGCGACTTTGCGAGGCATGCCTCGAGCCACTGATGGCGCGCCTCGGCCGCATTTCGATCCGCTCGGCCTATCGCTCGCCCGCGGTGAACCAGTTCGGCAATGAGCACGATCTCAATTGCGGGCGCAATGAAACCAACTATGGCGGCCATATCTGGGATCGGCGCGATGCCAATGGCGGTATCGGCGCCACTGCCTGCATCATCGTCCACGCACTGCTGCCGTATTATCAAGCCACCGGCCGGTGGGAGGCGATCGCCTGGTGGATCCACGACCACCTGCCCTACGACGAACTCGAGTTCTTCCCGAAATACGCCGCCTTCAACCTCAACTGGCGCGAACACCCCAAGCGCCGCATCCACTCCTTCATCCCGCCCCGGCGGGGTGTGCTGACCAAGCCTGGGATGGCGAACTTCGAAGGACGGCACGAGGCGGAATATGCGGAGTGGCTGGCGGGGTTGTGAGTGGCACTGGCGGAGCCACGTCGCCCCCTCGCCCCTCTGGGGAGAGGGCCGGGGGTGAGGGGCGCCAAGCGCGCTGGATCCGGTGCTGTCCAACCACATCCGGTGTGCTTGGCTACCCCTCACCCTAACCCTCTCCCCAGAGGGGCGAGGGGACGCACACTGCACGGCCCAATCCTGCTGATGGATGAGTGACAAGCCTCCCCGCGCCCGTTACCCCTATCCCGCCGAGGAGGAACCACCCCATGACTACGCATCGCTTCGTTGCCACCGAATGGCACAACGTCCTGGGGACGCTTCCCCCTGCCCTGACCATCGCTTCGGGCGATACCGTGATCACCGAGACCATCGATGCCTGGGGCTTCGACAAGGATGGGGTGCAGCGCCAGCATGGCCCCAACCCGATGAACGGGCCGATCCATGTCGAAGGCGCCGTTCCCGGCGATGCGCTGAAGGTCGAGATCGTGCGCATGACGCCCAACCGCGCCACCGGCTGGACCCGCTCGTCGCTGGCCGGCAACGTCGTCGACCCCGAAACGGTGCGCGACCTGCCCTCGCGCGAAGCCGCCAACTGGTCGATCGACCGGCAGGCCGGCACCGCCCAGTTGCAGCCGCCGGTCAAGGGGCTCGAACATTTCGTCCTGCCGCTCGAGCCGATGATCGGCTGCTTCGGCGTTGCGCCCGCCATGGGCCAGGCCTTCTCCACCGCCACCAGCGCCGAGAACGGCGGCAACATGGATTATCGCGGCTTCGGCCCCGGTGCGACGGTATGGTTCCCGGTGGCGGTCGACGGTGCGCTGTTCTTCCTCGGCGATTGCCACGCCGTGCAGGGCGATGGCGAGATCGTCGGCACCGGCATCGAGACCAGCTACGAGGTCGAAGTGCGGCTCACCGTCGAGAAGGGCCGGAAACTCGTCTGGCCGCGCGGCGAGAACGCCGACGAGATCTTCTCGGTCGGCAATGCCCGGCCGCTCGACCAGGCGCTGCAGCACGCCACCGGCGACATGTTCAACTGGCTCTGCACCGAGTACGGGCTGTCGAAGACCGCTGCCAGCCACCTGATGGGCCAGGTGGTGCGCTACGAGGTCGGCAACGTCTACGACCCGGCCTACACCATGGTCTGCAAGATCCCCAAGAAGTGGCTGCCCAGGAAGTAACCGCGGGAGGCGGCAATGGCTGAGCGTATCGCGCTGGCAATGATCGGCTGCGGCTTCTTTGCGCAGAACCACCTCAACGCCTGGCAGGACCTGAAGCCCGAGGGCGTCGACATCGTCGCCGTCTGCGATGTCGACCCCGAGCGCGCCCGGGCCGCCGCGGAAAAGTTCGGCGTGCCGCGCTGGTACACCGACGCGGCGGTGATGTTCCGCGCCGAGCAGCTCGGCCTGGTCGATATCGCCACCCAGATGCAGTCGCACCTGCCGCTGGTGAAGCTGGCGCTGAGCCACCAGGTGCCGACCATCATCCGGAAGCCGTTCGGCCAGGATCTTGGCGAAGTGCGCGAGATGGTGGCGGCGGCGCGGGCCCAGAATACCTTCCTCGCCGTGCATGAGAATTTCCGCTTCCAGAAGCCCTTGCGCCGCATCGCCGAAATCGTCCGTTCCGGCGCCATCGGCACGCCGACCTGGGCGCGGGTCAGCTTCCGCACCGGCTACGACATCTATGCCGGCCAGCCCTACCTCGCCGAGCAGCAGCGTTTCGTCTTGATCGACCTGGGCGTCCACGTCCTCGACGTGGCACGGGTGCTCTTGGGCGAAGTCGAACACTCCACCGCCGAGCTGCAGCGCCGTAATCCGATGGCCAGGGGCGAGGACACCGCCACCATGCTGCTGCGCCATACCTCGGGCGCCGTATCGGTGGTCGAATGCACCTATGGCTCGCGCCGGCTGCCCGACAGCTTTCCCGAAACCCTGATCGAGGTGGAGGGCGACAAGGGCGCCATTGTCTCGCGCATCGGCAACCAGGTGGAGGTCACCATCAACGGCAAGCTGGAAGTGCTCGACGAGGACCCGGCGGTGCTGCCCTGGGCCGCCCGCCCCTGGCATGTGGCGCAGGAAAGCGTGCTCGCCACCAACCGCCACATGCTCGAAGCGGTGCGTGCCGGCCGCCCCGCCGCAACCAGCGCCGAGGACAATCTCAAGACCTTCGCCCTGGTCGAAGCAGCCTATCTCGCCGCCGGCAAGGTGAAGCCGCCGACTGCCGGCTGACATCGCGCCGGCGGCCCCACCCCACCCAGCTGCGCTAAGCCCGCTACGCGGGCGAGCTTCGCTACCCTCCCCATCAAGGGGAGGGAGACCTGACTGAGGGTTCAGCGGACACAGGACCCCTCCCTCCCCCTTGTGGGGAGGGTAGCGCAGCTAGGCGAAGCCGTAGCGAAGCTGGGTGGGGGTGGCCACAATCGCCGCCTTATCAGCCCCCGATCTTGCCGCCCAGCTCGTCCTCGATATGGATGCGGATGATCTCGTCAAAGCTCTGTTCGGCCTTGAAGCCCAGCGAAATGGCGCGCTTGGCATCGAAGTTGCGGGGCCAGCCGGCGACCATCGAAATGATCTTCGGGTCCGGCACGTCCTTGATCAGGCTCACCGCCTTGTCGCCGGCGACGCGGCGCAACGCCTCGATCTCCTCGCCCACCGTGGTCGAAAGCCCCGGTACCGAGAGAGTACGGCGCCAGCCGAGCTTGGAAGTATCGAGTTCGGCCGCGTGGGTCAGGAAGCCGATCGCGGCGCGGGGGGATGCGAACCAGTGGCGCACGTCCTTCGATACCGGCAGCACCGCCTCCTGCCCGACCAGCGGCTCGCGCAGGATGTTGGAGAAGAACCCCGAGGCCGCCGCATTGGGCTTGCCCGGACGGATGGTGATGGTGGGGAGCCGGATACCGACGCCGTCGACAAAGCCCTTGCGGGAGTAATCATTGAGCAGGAGCTCGCAGATCGCCTTCTGCGTGCCGTAGCTGGTGAGCGGGGTGTTGAAGAACTCGTCGCCGATGGCTTCCGGGAACGGCGCGCCGAACACCGCGATCGACGAGGTGAACACCAGCCGCGGCAGGTATGGCACCTTGACGCCTTCCTGCCGGATCGCTTCGAGCAGGAACCGCATCCCATCCATGTTGATGCGATAGCCCTTGTCGAAATCGGCCTCCGCCTCGCCCGAAACGATCGCTGCGAGGTGGAAGATCAGGTCGGGCCGCGAGGCAATCAGCTTGGTCGCTTCACCCGGCAGCGACACGTCGGAGACGACCGTCGTCACCTCGCCGTTGAAGGCGATCTTGCTCGGCTCGACCACGTCGGTCAGCGTGAACCTGCTGATGGCCTTGCCCCCCACCTGCCCGGCCTTGAGCAGCGCAGAAGTGAGCTTGCGGCCGATCATGCCGGCCGCCCCGATGATCAGGATATGCATGGAGTCTCCTCGGAATTTTGCCGGGAGATTAGCGGTTGAAGCGCGGGGTGCAAGCGATGCTTTTGGGGGGAGTGGCGACGCCGGTGCACGCGGCCCCACCCCCTCCCGGCCTCCCCCATCAAGGGGGAGGTGTGGGGCCGGCTGATTTGGCTGGATCGTGCCCTAGCCACTGAACAGCACCTCCCCCCTTGTGGGGGAGGATGGGAGGGGGGAGCCCCACGCTCCGAGCCCGCCTCAGCACACCGTCCTGAGCCGCTCCACGCACACCTGCACCACCTCATCCGCCGGCCGCTTCCACCAGTTGTCGCGGGAAAAGATCTCGACTTCCTGTGGCCCATGGTACCCGGCGGCCTCGATCATGGCGCGGATGGCGGGCAGATCGATCACCCCGTCGCCCATCATGCCGCGATCGAGCAGCATATCGATGGTCGGCACCAGCCAGTCGCAGATGTGATGGGCATAGATGCGCCCCTCGCGCCCGGCCCGGGCGATGGCGGCACGAAGGTTGGGGTCCCACCACACGTGGTAGACGTCGATGGCGACGCCAACGCCAGCGCCCAGCTGCGCCGCAATATCGAGCGCCTGGTCGATCGTGTTCACGCAGGCCCGGTCGGCCGCGTACATCGGGTGCAGCGGCTCGATGGCGAGCGGCACGCCGGATGCCCGAGCATGCGGCAGGATCGCGCCGATCCCATCGGTCACCATCTGACGGGCCCCCGGCAGGTCGCGCGACGAGCCGGGCAGCCCGCCAACCACCAGCACCAGGCAATCGGCCCCCAGCGCTGCCGCTTCATCGATGGCGCGAAGATTGTCGTCGATATTCGCCTGCCGTCCTCCCGCCGTATCCGCCGGGAACATGCCGCCACGGCAGAGCCCGGTGACGCGGAGGCCATTGGCTTCGACGATCCGGGCCGCCTCGGCGAGCCCGACGGCGGCCACCTGGTCGCGCCAGGGCGAAATGGCGGTGACGCCATGCCGGAGGCAATCGTCGATCATCTGCGCGAAGGTCGAGCCGTTGCGCAGGGTCGCGAGGTTCATCGAGAGTTGTTGAGTCATGCGCGTGCTGCCCCACCCTCATCCGGGCTTCGCCCACCTCGCGGCGAGGCTACGCCTCGTCCGCTGACCATCAAGGGAGAAGGCCCGACTGGGATGCTAGTGGAGGACCCTTCTCCCCTTGTGGGAGAAGGTGGGCGAAGCCCGGATGAGGGTGGGGCCACAGACACCGACACCTCAAGCCACCCCATGCACAGCCAGCACCCGTTTCATCCGTTCCACCGCCAGCGTTGGATCGGCCAGTACCCGGGCCTTGTCGGCCAGCCGGAACAACTCGCTCAGATGCTGCAACGAGCGCGTCGACTGCTGCCCGCCGATCATCGCAAAATGCTCCTGCAGCCCGTTGAGATAGGCGAGGAACACCACGCCGGTCTTGTAGAAGCGGGTGGGCGCCGCGAAGATGTGCCGGCTGAGCGGCACGGTAGGTTCGAGCAGCTCGAAGAACTCGTTGTCGCTGCCGCGCCCCAGTGCCGCCAGCGCCGCAGACGCCGCCGGAGCGATGGCGTCGAAGATGCCGAGCAGCGCATCGGAATGGCCCGCTTCGTCGCCCGCGATCAGTTCGGCATAGTTGAAATCATCGCCGGTATACATCCGCACGCCCGCCGGCAGCCGGCGGCGCATGGCGATCTCTTTCTCTTTGCTCAAGAGCGAGATCTTGATGCCGTCGACCTTGTCGGCATGGGCCGCGATGACATCGAGGCAGACATCCATCGCCGCGTTGTGGTCGGCCTTGCCCCAATACCCCTCGAGCGCCGGGTCGAACATTTCGCCCAGCCAGTGGAGGATCACCGGCTGTTTCACCTGGCTGAGGATGCGGCCATAGACCCGCGCATAGTCGTCGGGTGATTTCGCCGCGACGACCAGCGCCCGCGACGCCATCAGGATGATGCGGCCGCCCTCGCCTTCAACGAACCCGACCTGCTCCTCATAGGCGCGGATCACGTCGTCAATGCTGACCTCGGGCCCGGGTGCGAGATGATCGGTGCCGGCGCCATAAGCAATCAGCGCATCCGACCGGCCGCGGGCCTCGGCCTGGGCTCGGCGGATCAGCTGCTGCGCATCGGCCCAGGTGAGCCCCATGCCGCGCTGCGCCGTATCCATGGCTTCGGCGACCCCGAGCCCAAGATCCCACAGGCGATGGCGGAATTTCAGCGTGGTGTCCCAGTCGATGGCCGGCGTCAGCCACGGGTCGTTCGACGCCAGCGGATCGGCGACGACGTGCGCCGCGGCATAGGCAATGCGCGGGAAGTCAGTCGCGGCATGCTTTTCGAACGGGATCGGCGTGCCGCTGAGGCGGTAGGTGGTGAGGCTGCGATCGGGGTTGGGGAGGAGCAGTTCAGGCATGGTTGACCTCCGAGCGTGGGGCCACCCCCCTCCCGGCCTCCCCCACAAGGGGGCAGGTGAAGAGTCGAGGCTCGAGCACGATTGTGCCTAATGCACCGGCGGGCACCTCCCCCCTTGTGGGGGAGGATGGGAGGGGGGAGTCTCTCTCAGTCAGCATCGTCAAATCCCCAGCGCCGGCACGTCCAGCCAGCGCCGTTCCTTCCAGCTCTGCAGCCCGAGCATGGCGAGTTGCACGCCTTTCGCCCCGGCTTCGAGCCCGTAGGGCCACGGCGCATCCTCGGCGACGTGCTTGAGGAACATCTCCCACTGCGCCTTGAAGCCGTTCTGTGCCGGCCAGTTATCCGGCACCTCTTCCCAGTTCTGGAAGAAGTCGATGGTCTGCGGCTGGTCGGGGTTCCACACCGGCTTGGGCGTATTGACCCGATGCTGGCTGAAGCACTTGTGCAGCCCCGCCACCGCCGAGCCATGTGTGCCGTCGACCTGGAAGGTGACGAGATCGTCGCGGCGCACCCGTACGTCCCAGCTCGAATTGATATGGGCGACGACCCCGCCGGCCAGCTGGAACGTCGCATAGGCCGCATCGTCCGCGTCAGCCGTATAGGTGTTGCCCTTCTCGTCGACGCGGGTCGGGATATGCGTCGCCCCAAGGCAGCTCACCGCTTCCACTTCGCCGAACAGGTTATCGAGCACATAGCGCCAGTGGCACAGCATATCGAGGATGATGCCGCCGCCATCGGCCTTGCGATAGTTCCAGCTCGGGCGCTGTGCCGGCTGGCCCCAATCGCCCTCGAACACCCAGTAGCCGAACTCGCCGCGCACCGACAGGATGCGGCCGAAAAAGCCCGCGTCCTTCAGCATCTTGAGCTTCAGCAGCCCGGGCAGGAACAGCTTGTCCTGCACCACGCCGTGCTTCACCCCCGAGGCCTTGGCTTTCTTGGCCAGGGCGATGGCGGATTCGAGGTCGTCGGAGACCGGCTTCTCGCAATAGACATGCTTGCCGGCGTCGATCGCCCGGCTCAGCAGCTCGGCCCGCATCTGCGTGGTGCCGGCGTCGAAGAACACTTCGTCCTCGGGGTTGGCCAGCGCCGCATCGAGATCGGTCGACCAGCGCTTGATGCCGTGCTTTTCGGCCAACCGCTGGATCTTGTCGCGGTCGCGCCCGACAATGATCGGGTCGACCACCAGACGGTCGCCGTTCGACAGCACCACCCCGCCCTGCTCGCGAATGGCGAGGATCGAGCGCACCAGATGCTGGTTGTAGCCCATCCGACCCGTCACGCCGTGCATGATCAGTCCCAGCCGACGCTCGGCCATTCCCTCGCTCCCTTGCCTGCAGCACGCGCTGCGTTTGTAACTACTTGGTTACTTGGATACACGCCGCTAGGATACAGCGTCAAGAGTGGCCGTCGAAGCCTGAACGAAAGAACGATTTTCGTGCGCTGCGAGCCCGGCTGCTGAACCGTCCTGTTACAAGGACAACAGGGCCGCAACGGCGCGGGGAGTTGGAGCGATGGCGAGCGAGGTGGCAGCGGTGAAGGTTCGGCGGCACGCCGCCAAGACCGCACCGACGAAGCCGGCGCCGGTGCGCCCGCGCGATGCCGAAAAGACCAAGGCCTCGATCCTCAAGGCGGCGCGCGACGAGTTCTGCGAAGAGGGCTTCAACGGCGCCCGCGTCGACGCCATCGCCGATCGGGCCAAGGCCAACAAGCGCCTACTCTATCACTATTTCGGGAATAAAGAGGCTCTGTATCAGGCGGTTCTGCTCGACGCCTACCAGGAAATCCGCCGCGGCGAACGCGAGTTGCGCATCAGCCAGTATGATCCGGTCGAAGCAGTCGACCGGATCATCCGGTTTACATTTCGGCACTTCCTCGCCAACCCGTGGTTCCCGCGACTGCTGTCTGTGGAAAACTTGCAGAACGCCAAATTCGTCAAGCAGATCAAGGATCTCGACGAGATCCGCTCGCCCATTGTCGGCGAGTTGCAGGAGATCGTGAAACGCGGTCATGCGGAGGGCACCTTCCGCACCGACGTCGACCCGATGCAGCTCTACATCTCGATCATTTCGCTCTGCTATTTCTACGTCTCCAACATGCAGACCCTGTCGGTGGTTTTCGGCAAGGACCTCAGCCAGTTCGCGCTGATCCAGGACCGTGAAGCGCAGGCCGTGCAGATGGTCGTCGATTACCTCCGCACCCGCCGCTGAGCCCAACGCCGGCCGTCGCCATCGATTCCGATTCCCCCCTGGCATCGACGCCGGGCCGATGCGATTCTGCCTGTCGTTCGGTGCCAAACTGCACCTGCTTGACAGGCCGCACGTCCCGGCCCATGGTTGTAACCAGTTAGTTATTTAGCGCCACCAAGAGCGCCAGACAGTTCGGGGACAGCGCCGCTGCCCTGGAAGACCTAACGGGAGGAATTCATGACCATGAAGCTAGACCGCCGTCAGTTTCTGCTCGGCACGACGGCGCTTGCCGCCGCGGCCGGCATCTCGCCGGCCTTTGCGCAGGAAGCCCTGCGCCTGATCTTCTGGGGCAGCCAGGCCCGCGCTGATCGCACCTACGGGGTGACCGATCTCTACGCCAAGGCCGGTGGCCCGGCGATCGAAGGCGAGTTCCTCGCCTGGAACGACTACTGGCCCAAGCTCGCCACCCAGACCGCCGGCGGCAATGCCCCCGACGTGATCCAGATGGATTACCGCTACATCGTCGAATACGCCAAGCGGAACGCCATCGCCCCGCTCGACGAGTTCGTCGGCGGCGCGCTGAACCTCGCCGATTTCGACCAGGATCAGCTCGATGGCGGCAAGGTCGACGGCAAGCTCTACGGCATTAGCCTCGGCGCCAACTCGGTGGCGCTGATGGTCAACACCGTCGATTTCGAAAAGGCCGGCGTCGAACTGCCGGGCCCCAACACCACCTATGCCGACCTCACCACGATCGGCGAGGCCTTCAAGTCCAAGGGTGTCGGCAAGGCAGTGATCGCCGATGGTTCGGTGTCCGAGCCGATGTACGAGAACTGGCTGCGCCAGCGCGGCAAGGCGCTCTACACCGCTGACGGCAAGGTGGCCTTCGACGAGGCCGATGCCACCGAGTGGTACAAGCTCTGGGCGGACCTGCGCGCCGCCGGCGTCTGCGTCACCCCCGACGACCAGGCCCTCGATACCGGCCCGCTCGAGACCACCATGATTACGCTGGGCAAGGCCGCGGTGATCCCCTCCAACTCCAACCAGTTGGTGGCGTTCCAGGCGATCAACAAGGACAAGATCACCATCGCCAACTTCCCGCGCATCGCCACCGATGCGCCTGGCGGTCACTATCGCAAGCCCTCGATGTTCTTCTCGATCGGCGGCACCTCGGCGCAGAAGGAAGCCGCGGCCAAGTTCCTCAGCTTCTTCGTCAACGACCAGGACGCGAGCAAGGTGCTCGGCGTCGAACGTGGCATTCCGTGCTCGAAGGCCGTGCGCGAGGCGCTCGCCCCGACCCTCGACGAGCAGAGCCAGATCGCGCTGAACTTCGTCGCCAATCTCGGGCCACTGCTCGGCGCCCTGCCCCCGTCCCCGCCGGCCGCCGCCGGCGAGATCGACGCTTCGCTGTTCCGCACGCTCGGGCAGGAAGTGGGCTTCGGCGCCAAGTCCCCGGAACAGGCCGGTCCCGAGCTCGTCAAGGGCGCGACCGACATCCTGAACCGCGCGGCCTGACGTCATGACCGCGCCCGCCGTGGAGGCCTCAGTCCCCCATCCGGGGGGTGCGGTGTACCAATCGTGGTGGTCGAGGGTGTGGCAGAACCACGCCCCCGGCTACCTCTTCCTGATCCCCTGGCTGATCGGCTTTCTCGGCCTGACCATCGGGCCGATCATCACCTCGTTCTACCTGAGCTTCACCGATTTCGACCTGTTGACGCCACCCGAATGGGTGGGCACCGCCAACTATGTCCGCATGTTCACCGCGGATCCGAAATTCATCGCCTCGATGCAGGTGACGCTGACCTTCGTGCTCTTCTCGGTGCCGCTGAAGCTCGCCTTCGCGCTCGGCGTGGCGCTGCTGCTCAACCGCGGCATGCGCGGCCTGCCGCTCTATCGCGCCCTGTTCTACCTGCCGAGCCTGCTCGGCGCCTCGGTGGCGATCGCCATCCTGTGGCGCCAGCTGTTTGCCGGCGACGGGCTGGTCAACGATTTCCTTTCGGTGTTCGGCATCCAGGGCCCGAGCTGGATTTCCAACCCCCGCTATTCGCTGTGGACGCTGATCATCCTGTCGATCTGGCAGTTCGGCTCGCCGATGATCATCTTCCTCGCCGGCTTGCGACAGATCCCGCAGGATATGTACGAGGCCGCCAGCCTCGATGGCGCCAGCCGCTGGCGCCAGTTCTGGAAGATCACCCTGCCGCTGCTCACCCCGGTGGTGTTCTTCAACGCCATCATCCAGACCATCGAGGCGTTCAAGAGCTTCACCCCGGCCTTCATCATCTCGGCCGGCACCGGCAATCCGATCAACTCGACGCTGTTCTACACGCTCTATCTCTACCAGGAGGCGTTCGGCTTCTTCCGCATGGGCTACGCCTCGGCGCTGGCCTGGTTCCTGCTGCTGCTGGTCGCCTGCTTCACCGCCTTCTCGTTCCTCACCAGCAAATACTGGGTGCACTATGATGATTGAGGCACCCGTGTCGCTGTCCGCCGAGGGAGCCGCCCGATGACCGTCACCGCCCCGGCCCCGCGCCTGACCGTCGTCACAGAAGCTTCGCCGGCAAAGCTCTGGCGCAAGCGCATCCTCAGCGTGCTCGCTCACGTGGCGCTGATCGGCGCCTCGATCCTGATGCTCTATCCGCTGCTCTGGATGCTCTCGGCTTCGTTCCGGCCGGAGAACGAGATCTTCTCGGGCACGCTGATCCCCAGCTCCTGGAGCCTCGACAGCTACTTCCGCGGCTGGAATGGCCTGCGCATCAGCTTCGGCACCTTCTTCTGGAACTCGCTGGTGATCTCGATCACCTCGGTGGTCGGCAACCTGATCGCCTGCTCGATGGCGGCCTTCGCCTTCGCGCGGCTGCGCTTCAAGGGGCGGAACTTCTGGTTCGCCATGATGCTGATGACGCTGATGCTGCCCGGCCAGGTGACGCTGATCCCGCAATATGTGCTGTTCCGCGAGCTGGGCTGGGTCAACACCATCCTGCCGTTGGTGGCGCCGAAATTCCTCGCCGTCGACGCCTTCTTCGTCTTCCTGATGGTGCAGTTCTTCCGCGGCATCCCGCGCGAACTCGACGAAGCCGCCATGATGGACGGCTGCTCGGCCTGGCGCATCTACTGGAAGGTGATGCTGCCGCTCTCCACCCCGGTGCTGGCGACCGCCGCCATCTTCACCTTCATCTGGACCTGGGACGATTTCTTCGCCCCGCTGATCTACCTCAACGAGATGAAGCAATACACCGTGATGCTGGGGCTCCGGACCTTCACCGACTCGACCGGCGAAAGCGACTTCGGCGGCTTGTTTGCGATGAGCGTACTCAGCCTCGTGCCGATCTTCCTGTTCTTCCTGTTCTTCCAGCGGTTGCTGATCGAGGGCATTGCGACGACGGGGATGAAGCGGTGAGCTCAGGCTTCGTTTCGGTGGTGCTGACTGAGAGAGACGGCCCCCTCCCGGCCTCCCCCATGAAGGGGGAGGTGAAGAGTCGAGCTTGTGGCTGGATCGTGCCAAGCGCGCCGGCGGGGCACCTCCCCCTTCATGGGGGAGGATGGGAGGGGGCCGTCTGCTTCGGTTCCTTCACCCCATGAGCACCCGCCGCGAAAAGGAGCTTCGCGCCAACTCCACCGGGCCCGAGCGCCGCATGTGGCGGCTGCTGCACAGCTTCCGCAGCGCCGGCCATCACTTCCGCCGCCAGGAGCAGATCGGCCCCTACTATGTCGACTTTGCCTGTCATGCGGCACGGGTGGTGATCGAGGTCGATGGCGAGACCCACGGCCACACAGAGGAAGCCGACGCACTACGCGATGAGTTCCTGCGCTACGAAGGCTACGCCGTCCTGCGCTTCAGCAATGACGATGTGCTGCAGAACGAGGATGGCGTGTTCACCGTCCTGAGTTCCGCGCTCGCCGGAAAGACGCCTACCCGCAAGCCGAGACGGCCCCCTCCCGGCCTCCCCCATGAAGGGGGAGGTGAAGAAGCGGCTTCGCCGCCGTCCCATTCCACCAGTCGAGCCTAGACCATGCCCATCAAATTCGCCGCTATCGGCCTCAACCATTCCCATATCTACGGCCAGGTGAACTGCCTGCTGCGCGAGGGGGCCGAGTTGGTCGCCTTCCATTCGCCCGAGGACGATCTCGCCGCCGAGTTCAGTGCCAAGTACCCGCAGGCGAAACGCGTTGCCGACCAGCGCGCCATCCTCGAAGACCCCACGATCGCCCTGGTGATGACCGCCGCCATCCTCTCCAAGCGCGCCGCCATCTCGATTGCCGCCATGCGGCACGGCAAGGATGTGATGAGCGACAAGCCGGGGATGACCAGCCTCGAGCAGCTCGCCGAGATCAAGCGGGCGCAGGCCGAGACCGGGCGGATCTACTCGGTCTGCTATTCGGAGCATTTCGAGACCCGCTCCACCGTGAAGGCGGGCGAGCTGGTCAAGGCCGGCGCCATCGGCCAGGTGATCAACACTGTCGGCCTCGGACCACATGCCATCCGCAACAACCAGCGGCCGGAATGGTTCTTCGATCGGCAGCTTTATGGCGGCATCCTCTGCGATATCGGCAGCCACCAGTGCGAGCAGTTCCTGTTCTTTTCCGGCACCGACACCGATGCCGAAGTGGTGTCGGCCTCGGTGAACAACCGCGGCAATCCCAACAGGCCCGGGCTACAGGATGTCGGCGACATGCATCTGCGCACCCCCACCACCACAGGCTATGTACGGGTCGACTGGTTCACCCCGGCGGGGCTGCCGACCTGGGGCGACGGGCGGCTCACCATCTTGGGCACCGAGGGCTATATCGAGCTCCGCAAATATATCGACATCGCCGGCCGGCCGGGGACCGATCACCTGTTCCTCGTCGACAAGCACGGCACCCAGCATATCGACTGCTCGGGGCAGGACCTGCCCTACGGGCGGCAGCTGATATCGGACGTGCTCAACCGCACCGAGACGGCAATGCCGCAGGTGCGCGCCTTCAAGGCGATGGAACTGGCGCTGACGGCGCAGAAACTGGCTGAAGTCGGGACGGTTTGGCAGCAATGAGCAGGGTTTACACAGTCGCTGTAGTCGGTGGCGGCATCGGCAAGAGCCACATCGTCGAGGGCTACGAGACCAACAAGGATCGCTTCAAGGTCATCGCCATCTGCGATCTCGACCCGACGAGGCGCAACGCACTGGCCGACGAGTTCGGCATCGAGCGGCGGGTCGAGAACTTCGACGACCTCTTGGCCATGGACGATCTCGACATCATCGACGTCTGCACCCCGCCCATGGTGCATTACCCGATGGTGACGGCGGCGCTGAAGGCCGGCAAGCACGTGATCTGCGAGAAGCCGCTGGTCGGTTCGCTCGCCGAGGTCGACGAGATCATCGCGCTCGAAAAGGTGAGCCGCGGCAAGCTGATGCCGGTGTTCCAGTATCGCTACGGCAACGGCATCGAGCAGGTCAAACGCATCATCGACGCAGGCATCGCCGGCAAGCCCTATATCGGCACCGTCGAAACGCTGTGGCGGCGTGGCCCGGACTATTACACCGTGCCCTGGCGCGGCAAATGGAAGACCGAACTCGGCGGCGTGCTGATGACCCACGCCATCCACCCGCACGATATCTTCACCTACCTGATGGGCGAGCCGAAAAGCCTGTTCGGGCGGGTGGCGACGCGGGTGAATGCCATCGAGGTGGAAGATTGCATCTCGGCCTCGCTGGAAATGGAGAGTGGCGCGCTCGCCAGCTTCACCGCGACGCTCGGCTCGGCCGATGAAATCAGCCGCATTCGGCTGGCCTTCGAGCACGTCACCTTCGAGAGCGACCACGAGGCCTACAACCCGGGCAAGCTTCCCTGGAAGATCCTGCCGCGCAACGACGAGACCAAGGCGAAGATCGACGCGCTCTTGGCCGACTGGCAGGATGTGCCGTCGCGCTTTGAGACCCAGATGCGTCGCTTCTGGGATGCGCTCGAAGGGCTGGGGCCGATGCCGGTGACCTCGAAGGATTCCCGCCGGGCGCTGGAGATCGTCACCGCGTTCTACCATTCGTCCGAAACGCACGAGGAGGTCAGCTTCCCCGTGACGTCGGGCCATCCAAAGTATCGCAGCTGGCTGCCGGAGGGGTTTCGATGACCACACGCTCGACCCGGTGGCTGTGGACCCCCACCCCTGTCCCCTCCCCGCAAGGGGGAAGGAGACCAAAACACCAACGTCAGAGTAAGCGTCTCCCTCCCCCCTGCGGGGAGGGGACAGGGGTGGGGGTCAGCTCGCACCGACATCAAGGGGAGGCAGTCTGATGTCCACCAGCGTTGTGCTGCAGCAGGTCGAGAAGCGCTATGGCGATGTGGAGGTGATCCACGGCATCGACCTCAATATCGACCCCGGTGAGTTCACGGTGTTCGTCGGCCCCTCGGGTTGCGGCAAATCCACTCTGCTCCGGATGATCGCCGGGCTCGAGCCGATCTCCGGCGGCAGCCTGTTGATCGACGGCGATCGGATGAACGAGGTGCCGGCGGCCAAGCGCGGCATCGCCATGGTGTTCCAGAGCTACGCGCTCTACCCGCACATGAACGTCTACCAGAACCTCGCCTTCGGGCTGGAGACGGCCCGGGTGCCCAAGCCGGAGATCGAGCAGCGGGTGCGCAAGGCCGCGGACATCCTGCGGATCGAGCCCTTACTGAAGCGCAAGCCCAAGCAGCTCTCGGGCGGCCAGCGCCAGCGCGTCGCCATCGGCCGGGCGATCGTCCGCGAGCCCAGGATCTTCCTGTTCGACGAGCCGCTCAGCAATCTCGATGCCGAGCTGCGCGTGCAGATGCGGGTGGAAATCGCCAAGCTCCACAACGACCTCGGCAACACCATGATCTACGTCACGCACGACCAGGTCGAAGCCATGACCATGGCCGACAAGATCGTCGTGCTGCAGGCCGGGATCATCGAGCAGGTCGGCGCGCCGCTCGAACTCTACAACCACCCGCGCAACCGCTTCGTCGCCGGCTTCATCGGCTCGCCCAAGATGAACTTCCTCGATGCCAAGGTGGAAAGCGCCGATGGCGCGGGGGCCAAGCTCAGGGCCGGCGGCAGCCAGATCGTGGTGAACCGCCAGGTCGGCGCCGGCGACGCGGTGACCTTCGGGGTGCGCCCCGAGCATATCGGCATCAACGAAGGCTCGGGCGTCGAGCTCGCCAAGGTCAAGGTCGACCTGGTCGAGCAACTGGGCGGCCAGACGATGGTCTACACCACGACTGCGGACGGCCAGGCGCTGACCATCGCGGTCGATGGCCAGCGGCCGCTGGAACTGGGCTCGATGCTTACGGCCTATGTCGATCCGGCGCGCTACCATGTATTTGCGCAGGACGGGCGGGCGATTTAGGGCGGGCTAAGCGCTGACTGAGAGAGACGGCCCCCTCCCATCCTCCCCCATAAAGGGGGAGGTGCTCTGCCGGTGCGTTTGGCACGATCGAAGACAGAAGCTCAACTCTTCACCTCCCCCTTTATGGGGGAGGCCGGGAGGGGGCCGTCTGCCTGCAGTCGTTCCCTTCTCCCCTCAGGGGAGAAGGTGGCGCGCAGCGCCGGATGAGGGGTGAAGCGCCGCCTCATGCTGGAAGAGCCAGCACACCGAGGGGCTGAACCCCTCACCCGAGCTTCGCTAACTCGCTGACGCTCGCAAGCTTCGCTTGCCCTCTCCCCTCAGGGGCGAGGGGACGCGGGCGCTATTGTCCGAAAAACCCTGACTGAGAGAGACGGCCCCAGCTTCAGCGGTCTTGGAGGCTGACAATGAGCTGCTGACGGGCAGCTTCGTCCTGCAGCCAACGAGCCAGTCGCCGCCGCTCTGCCTGTTTGATGCCCCTGACCGCGAACTCCGATGTCGCGAGATCGACCTCATCGAGGTCGATCTCGCCCCAGTTGGTGTCGCGCAGCTGGTGGAAGACCTCCTCGCCGAAATTGCGAAGACGGTGAACCAGCGACCCAGCTTTCTCACCGGGACCCGCTGAGAACTTGATCAGGATGGTCCCAGACATCGGCCCCCCTCACTGCCCCGCCAGCAACTCCGCATTACCGCCGCTCGCCGTCGTGTCGATGCACACATGCCGCTCGGTGATCAGCCGCTCGGCATCGCCCGGCCGGGTCACCAGCGGAATGATCATCCCCTCGCGCCGGCTGAGCGCCTGCCGCCATGGCCTGAGGTCCGCGTCGGTGCCGAAATGCATGATGGCGTCGACGTTCAGTCCGGCCTCGATCGCCGCAGGCGACAGCTTCTTGTCCAGCCCGCCGATCGGCTCGCCATTGGCGCCAAGCGCCTCGGCGATCTTGGTGGCGCCGGGGGCGACGACCAGTACGCCATTGCCTTGCTCGAGTGCGAGGGTCGCCTGCTGCAGGGCGCTCTGCGTATCGGGGCCAAGGCACAGCACCACGCCGCGCGGCCAGGTGTAGAGCGTGTTGGATTCGCCCGTGGGGCCCGGGAGCAGTTCCTGCGCCGGCTCGATCCCTACCCGCTCGATGCCGATCTTCACCTGGTCGACCGCCGCAATGGCAAAGCCGATGGAAAGGCCGGAGAGCGGGTTAACGCCGGTGGAGGGCTCGAACGCTTCGGTCGGGCGCCAGAAGCGCTTGAGGTAATTCGGCCCGCCCGCCTTCGGGCCGGTGCCGCTGAGGCCTTCGCCACCGAACGGCTGCGAGCCGACCACCGCGCCGATCTGGTTGCGGTTGACATAGATATTGCCGGCGCGGACCCGGTCGGAGAGTTCCTCCACCCGTCCGTCGATGCGGGTATGGAGCCCGAAGGTCAGCCCGAAGCCCGAGGCATTGATGGCGGCAACCACCGCATCGAGGTCTTCGGCCTTGAAGGTCGCGACATGCAGCACCGGCCCGAAGATTTCTTCCTTCATCTCGGCAATGCCCGAGACTTTCAGCACTGTGGGGGGCACGAACGTCCCCTGCTCCGGCGCGCTCAGCTGGTGCAGTACGGCGTCGCGGGCGGCAAACTCGGCGATATAGGCGTCCATCTTCGCCTTGGCCTTCTGATCGATCACCGGGCCGATATCGACCGAGAGATCCCAGGGGTCGCCGAGCTTCAGCTCATCCATCGCGCCATAGAGCATTTCGAGCGTCCGCTCGGCCGCGTCTTCCTGCACATAGAGGATGCGCAGCGCCGAACAGCGCTGCCCGGCCGACTGGAAGGCCGAGGCGAGGATGTCGCGCACCGCCTGCTCGGGCAAAGCGGTGGAATCGACGATCATGGCGTTGAGCCCGCCGGTCTCGGCGATCAGCGCCGCGCCGGCCGCGAGGTGGTCGGCCATTTTCACGTCGATCGCCTTGGCGGTAGCGAGCGAGCCGGTGAAGCACACCCCATCGATGCGCGGATCGGAGGTCAGCACCGAGCCCACCACCGGGCCGGAGCCCGGCACCAGCTGCACCACCTCTTCGGGAATGCCGGCCTGCACCATCAGCCGCACGGCGAGCGCCGCGATCAGCGGGGTGGTTTCGGCGGGCTTGGCGAGGACGGTATTGCCGGCGACCAGGGCCGCGGCGATCTGCCCGGTAAAGATGGCGAGCGGAAAATTCCACGGCGAAATGCAGGTGAACACCCCGAGCGGCTGCCGCGGCTCGCTCGCTTCCGCCTCGGCGGCGTAATAGCGCAGGAAATCCACGGCTTCGCGCACTTCGCTCACCGCATCGTTGAGGGTCTTGCCCGCCTCGCGAGCACACAGCGCGAAGAACTCGGCGGCATTATCCTCGTAGAGATCGGCGACCTGCCGGAGCAGCAGGGCGCGCTCGGCCACCGGCCGCGCCGCCCAGCCGGGCGCCGCGTCCCGTGCGGTGGTGATGGCCAGCTCCAGGGTCTCCGGCCCGGCCCCGATGGCATCGCCCACCGGCTCGCCGGTAGCGGGGCTGGCAATGGCGAACTGTTCTCCCTGGCTGCCAGCGACCAGCGAAGCCGGCACCGCATGCCAGCGCTTTTCGCTCGGCCGGAACCGATCGCGATCGGCGAGCAGATACTGCACGGCCAGGGGATCGGTGAGATCGGCGCCACGCGAGTTGCGGCGCCGCGGCGCGAACAGCTCGGCGGGCGCGCGCACCTTGGCGACGGCGCTTTCCACCGCCTCGAACGGATCCTGCACCACGGCGGCGGCGGGCACGTCGCGATCGGCGATCATGTTGACGAACGAGCCGTTGGCGCCGTTCTCGAGCAGGCGGCGCACCAGATAGGCGAGCAGATCCGCATGCCGCCCCACCGGCGCATAGATGCGGGTGCGGGTGTGGTGCTCGTCGTGGAGGATTTCGTGCAGCCGCTCGCCCATGCCATGCAGGCGCTGGAACTCGAAAGCGTCGTTGCCGACCCCGAGCCGCTGCGCCAGCTCCAGCACCGCCGCGACGGTATGGGCATTATGGGTGGCGAACTGCGGATAGATCCGCCCGGTCTTCGACAACAGCCGCTTGGCATTGGCGATGTAGCTGACATCGGTCGCCGGTTTCCGGGTGAACACCGGGAACCCATCGAGCCCCAGCACCTGGGCGCGCTTGATCTCGCTGTCCCAATAGGCGCCCTTCACCAGCCGCACCATGATGCGGCGGTCGAGCTGCTCGGCCAGCGCTTCGATCCAGTCGATGACGTGGCTGGCGCGCTGGCCATAGGCCTGCACCACGATGCCGAAGCCGTCCCAGCCGGCGAGCCGCTCGTCGGCCAGCACCGCTGCGATCACATCGAGGCTGAGGTCGAGCCGGTCGGCCTCCTCGGCATCGATGTTGAAGCCCATATTGGCGCCGCGCGCCATCACGGCGAGGGCGAGCGTACGCTCCACCAGCTCGTCCATCACCCGCTCGCGCTTCATGAACTCGTAGCGCGGATGCAGCGCCGAGAGTTTCACCGAAACGCCCGGGTTGTCGCGCACCGAACCGGCCGTGGAACGGGTGGCAAGTACCGCGATCGCCTCGGCATAGGCGGCGCGATAGCGCTTGGCGTCGGCCTCGGTGCGGGCGGCTTCGCCCAGCATGTCGTAGGAATAGGTGAAGCCGTCTTTCTCCGCCTTGCGGGCGATGCGGGTCGCTTCCTCGATGTCGCGGCCGAGCACGAACTGGCTGCCCAAAATCTTCATCGCCTGCATCACGGCGGAGCGGATCACCGGCTCGCCGATGCGCTGCACGAAATTCTTGATGGTGCCGGCAATCCCTGCCCCGCCCTCGCGCAGCACCGAGCCGGTGAGGGTGAGAGCCAGGGTGGAGACATTGACCAAAGCCGAATTGGCGCGGTCGAGATGCTCGGCCCAGCGCGACGGGGCGATCTTGTCCTCGATCAGGTCGTCGATGGTGCGGTTGTCGGGCACCCGCAGCAGCGCCTCGGCGAGGCACATCAGCGCGATGCCCTCGTCGGTCGACAGCGAATATTCGGCGAGGAAAGATTCGAGCATGCCGCTCGACTGCGCCGCGCGCACCTTTTCCACCAGGTTGAGCGCCCGCTGCCCGATGGCGGCGCGGTCAGCCTCACTCAGCGCCGCGTCGGCCTTGAGCCGCGCAATCGTCTGAGCCTCGTCGGCAAGGATAGCGGCCCGGATGCGGCCGCGGAGTTCGTTGAGATCGCCCATTTATGCCCCCGTGCCTGAACTGTGGCACGCGTCGCTGATTTGTGTGGGGAAAATGTGATGGCAGCAACAGGAATTTTAGGTGGACTAAAGTCGAGGTGCAGGTGTGCTGGTCGCTCCCCGGCGCGTGGCGATCCGGCAGCTGCCTTTATGGTCAGGTTGCGGCCACGCTGCGCGGCGTTGAGTATCCTCCGGCAGCGGACCGGGAGGGATCAATGACGTCACCAGCAGTGCCGACGCTCAGCGAATGGGTGGGCGGCGAGGGACGCATCGCAGCTCTCACGGCGCGGTTCTATCAGCGCGTACCAGCCGATCCGGTGATCGGCCCGGTATTCGCCAACATGGATCCCGGGCATGCCGCGCATGTCGCGCGCTTCATCACCGAGGTGTTCGGCGGCGGCACGCCCTACACCGATCACGGTGGCTCGCATTCGGGGATGATCGCCCGCCATCTCGGCCGCGCTCTGACCGAGGTACAGCGCAAGCGTTGGATCGAGCTGATGCTGGAGACGGCCGACGAGGTCGGCCTGCCCAGCGATCCAGAGTTCCGCGCGGCGTTTGTCGGTTATCTCGAGTGGGGCACGCGCATCGCCGTCATCAACTCTGCGCCCGGCGTGGCGGCGCCAAAGGGCAATCCGCCGATGCCGGTATGGGGTTGGGGACCGCCGGGAGGGCCGTATCAGGGGTGACCGGCGAAGGCCGAACCATCGTGCCCTCCAGGCCCCCTCCTCCGATCCTCACGCGAGCGGGTTGTCGCCCTTCCACCAGGTCTTGAACGGGTTGGACCACAGGATCGACTGGATGGTCTCTTCGCTCACCCGCGGCAGGCTGGTGCCTTCGACCTGCTTGTTGATGTTGATCAGCCCGTCGGCCGATTCCGCCACGCCCGCGAACGGGAAGTCGGTGCCGAAGAAGATCTTGTCGGCGGTGCGATACTCCTCGGCCAGGATCAGCATGTTGTAATACTGCCAGGGCCGGTAGAACAGCGCCGACTGCTCCAGCCACACATTGGGTTGCTTGCGCGCCACGACGATCGCCTCGTCGTACCAGGGGTGGCCCATATGGGCGAGGATCATGGTCAGGTCCGGATACTTGAGCGCCACCGGCTCGACATGGATGGCGCGGCCCAGTTCCACCGGCGCATTGCGCGCGTAGGTGGTGCCCATGTGCATGGTCAGCGGAATGTTGCGCTTCTGCAGGTACTCGTAGACCGGCTCGAGCCGCGGATCGGAAAGGTGCACGCCGTTATAGATGGGCCCGAACTTCACGCCCTTCAGACCCAGGTCCTCGATGGCACGGTGCAGCATGTCCATGTAGTCGGGGCGGCGCGGATCGACATAGGCGAAGCCGACGAACTTGTCGGGGTACTTCTTCACCGCCGCAGCAGTCAGCTCGTCATTGCCCTCGACGCCGATGGCATCGGCATAACGCAGGGTGAAGATGATCGCCTTCTCGACGTCCGCCATCGCCTTGTAGAGCGAATCCGCGTCGGACTGGTGGCTGAGCTCGCCCTTGCGCACCCGGCCATGCAGCGTCCAGTAGAGCGGCAGGATGTGCTCTTCGTTGTAGATGTTGACGTGGCAGTCGCAATAGGCCCGAGCAGTCATTCCAATATCCTCCAGACAATGTAGGGCGCCCTGCCGGGCGGCTGGTGCCGCGGCATCGGCAGTGCGATAGGCGTGCCGTCAGAACGAGACTTTTGACGGTGGTGTGCCGCTGCCGCCGACGAGAAAGTCGAAATCGACGCCCTTGTCGGCCTGCTGCACGTGATCGATGTAGAGCCGGCCATAGCCGCGCTCATAGGCCGGCGGCGGCGGCACGAAGGCGGCCCGCCGACGCTCCATCTCCTCGGCGGAAATCTCGAGTTCCAGCTTGCGCGCCGCACAATCGAGCACGATGAAGTCGCCGGTCCTGACCAGTGCCAGCGGGCCGCCGAGCGCCGATTCCGGCGCCACGTGCAGCACTACGGTGCCGAACGCCGTGCCGCTCATCCGGGCATCCGAAACGCGCACCATGTCGGTGACGCCCTGCTCCAGCAGCTTCTTGGGCAGCGCCATGGTGCCGGCTTCCGGCATGCCCGGGTAGCCGCGCGGCCCAGCATTCTTCAGCACCAGGATGCTGTCGGCATCGACATCGAGATCGGGATCGTCGATGCGAGCCCTGAGATCCTCGGCGCTTTCGAACACCATGGCCCGGCCGCGATGCTGCATCAGCCGCGGCGAGGCCGCCGACGGCTTGATGATGGCGCCATTGGGCGCAAGGTTGCCCTTCAGCACCATCATGCCGCCTTGCGGCGTCAGCGGCTTGTCGAGCGGCCGGATCACCTCGTCGTTCCAGCATTGGGCATCAGCGATGCGCTCGCCGATCGTGCCGCCTTCAACCGCCGGGGCATCGAGGTTGAGCAAGTGGGAGATGCGTTGCATCACCACCGGCAGCCCGCCGGCATCGAAGAACTCTTCCATCAGGAACCGGCCCGAGGGTTTGAGGTCGACGATGGTCGGCACGTCGCGACCAAGCGCGTCCCAGTCCTCGAGCTTGAAATCGACGCCCAGCCGGCCGGCCAGCGCCAGGAGGTGCACCACCGCATTGGTCGAGCCGCCGATGGCACCGTTGACCTTCACCGCGTTCTCGAACGCCGCCCGGGTCAGGATCTTCGAGATGGTGATGTTCTGCCGGACCAGTTCGACAGCGCGCTTGCCCGATTCCTCGGCCAGCACGGCGCGGCGGCTGTCCGGCGCCGGGATCGAGCCGTTCATGGCAAAGCCGATGCCCATGGCTTCGCCCAGCGACGCCATGGTCGAGGCGGTGCCCATGGTCATGCACGAGCCGGCCGAGCGGCTCATCGCCGCCTCGGCCGCATCGAGTTCGGCCTTCGAAATCTTGCCGGTGCGGTATTCCTCATCGAGCTTGAAGATGTCGGTGCCCGAGCCGAGCACGCGGCCGCGGAAGCGGGCATTGAGCATCGGCCCACCCGACACCAGCACGGCCGGCACGTCGCAGCTCGCCGCCCCCATCAGCACGGCCGGCGTGGTCTTGTCGCAGCCGGCGAGCAGCACCACCCCATCGATCGGGTTGGCGCGGATCGTCTCTTCCACATCCATGGCGACGAGGTTGCGGAACATCATGGTGGTCGGCCGCATCAGCGGCTCGCCGAGGCTGGTCACCGGGAATTCCAGCGGGAAGCCGCCGGCCATCAGCACGCCGCGCTTCACATGCTCGGCGAGCTCCCGCAGGTGTCGGTTGCAGTTGGTCAGTTCCGACCAGGTATTGCAGATGCCGATCACCGGCCGGCCATCGAGCAGCTCGGGCGAGAACCCCTGGCTCTTCATCCAGCTGCGCGGCACGAAGCCATATTTGCCGGCCCGCGCAAACCATTCGGCGCTGCGATAGGCGCGCGGCTCGCCCGGCTTGGCGGCAAAGGCTGGGGTGGTCTCGATGCTCATTTCGACAGGTATCCGTGCGGCTGCTTTGCCGTTGCGCAATGTAACGTTACATGGGCAAACGGCGTCAAGGGACTTTGTGCGGGGTACGACGATTGGGGGGGGGGTGCAGCGACGCACCGGTCTCTCAGTGATCCTCCCCCGCGGGGCGGGGGAGGGGGACCGCCGAAGGCGGGGGAGGGGGCGGCAAAACCCACAGTCGACTCTTGCTCCCCCCTCCACCAGCTTCGCTGGTCCCCCTCCCCCGCCCCGCGGGGGAGGATTACCGCACCGCCGGCGAGCTAAACCCGCGACACTTGCCGCACCAGATCCCCCCGCTCGAACACCTCTGGCCTGAGCTCAGTCCCAAGCCCCGGCCCCTCCATCGGATACACATACCCGCCTTCGATGCGAGGCGTTGCCGTCACCAGGTCCTTGTACCAGCCGTTGTAGTACGCCCTAACGCTCTCCTGGATCAGCGTGTTGGGCTGGCTGAACGAGGCGTGCACCCCTGCGGCGAAGGCCACCGGGCCGACGCAGTCATGCGCTGCGAACGGCCGGTGGTAGGTGTCGGCCAACGCCGCGATCTTCCGCGCCTCGGTCAGCCCGCCGCACCAGCCGATATCGACCATCACCACGTGCGTGGCATCGCGATCCAGCAGGTCCTTGTAGGGAAAGCGCGTCGCCAGCACCTCGCTGGCGCAGACCGGGATCGGCGTCGAGCGGGCGAACTCGGCCAAAGCCTGCGGCGAGTTCATGCGGATCGGATCCTCGAACCAGGTCGGCTGGAACGGTTCCAGCGCCCGCGCGATCTGCTTGGCGGTCGGCAGGTTCCACAGGCTATGCAGTTCCACCATGATCTCGATGCGGTCGCCCACGGCCTTGCGGATCTTCTCGAACGGCTCCAGCGCCAGTTTCAACTGCTCGGTAGTGATGTAACGTCCGTCGTTTTCCATCGCCGGCGGATCGAACGGCCAGATCTTCATCGCCGTGATCCCCGAGGCGAGCAGGTCCTCCGCCAGTTCGCCGGCCCGATGCATGAACCCGTCGAGATCGGCATAGCGGGCATCGCCCTGCCCCGAGGCCCAGTTGTCCACCGGCCGGAAGTTGCGCGCCTGCGCGTAGCGCGGGTTGGCGCAGGTATTGTAGATGCGCAGCCGCTCGTGGCTGAGCCCGCCCAGCATCTGGTGCACCGGCTGGTTGCACACCTTGCCGAACAGGTCCCACAGCGCGATGTCGACCGCTGACAGGGCGCGCATCTCGACGCCCGACGACGAGAACCCGAGCGCTGCATAGAGCATCTCACGATGGATCGCCTCGATCGCGAGGGGGTCGCGGCCGAGGAGCTTGTGCGCCAGCACTTCGTGCACATGGGCCGTCACCGAGCCCGGCCCGAAGAACGTCTCGCCCAGCCCGGTTATCCCGGCGTCGGTGTGCACCCGCACCCAGATGACGTTCGAGAACTCCTCGGTATAGAGCGTCTCGATCTCGGTTATCTTCATTCGCATTCCTCCCTCTGTCGTCGTGAAGGCGGTGGGATTCGAGGCCATGACCGGCCCTTCCCGACAAAATTCCCGCACCCTCTTGACGATCCCTCGTGAAGCTGACTGAATACCTTTAACGATACATGTCGACCACGATACAGGTCGGGACCACAAACGCAAGTCGTTGGGGCGATGCGCGTTTCGCCCCCCTTCGCTCAAGGGGCCGGTCCCTGGCGTCGATACACGTCTGTTTTCAGGAGGGACTGATAATGGGTAACAGAAAGCATCTTCTCTTCGGCTCGGCGCTGACGCTGGGCCTTCTCGCCAGTTTCGGCGCCATGGCTCAGGAGCGGTTCAGCTGCCCGCAACAGGGAGGCGACCTGGTGGTCGGGCTCGAGGCTGCCGCCGGCACGCTCGACCAGCAGACGGCCACCTCGTCGGCGACGCGCAACATCGCCATGAACATTTTCGAAGCGCTGATCATCCGCGACGAGAACATGCGGCCGGTGCCCGACCTGGCGGATTCGATCGAGACCAGCGCCGACGGGCTCAGCTACACCTTCAAGCTGCGCCAGGGGGTGAAGTTCCACAACGGCAAGCCGATGACCTCGGCCGACGTCGTCGCCTCGTTCGACCGCTACAAGACGGTCGGTGTCAGCCGCTCGATCCTCGAAGCCGTGGCCGGCTGGTCGGCCCCTGATGACGCGACCTTCGTCATTACGCTCAAGGCGCCGCAGCCGAACTTCCTCGAAAACCTCTCGTCCTCGACGGCTCCCGTCGTCATCATGCCGTCGGAAGAAGCCGGCAAGGCCGCCGGGCAGATCGACATCATCGGCACCGGGCCGTTCAAGCTGGGCGAGTTCGTGCCCGACAGCCATGTGCGGCTCGACCGCTACGCCGATTACACCCCGGGCACCACGCTCACCGGGCTCAGCGGCTTTGCCGGCTACAAGCAGGCCTGCGTCGATACCGTCACCTTCCGCATGCTCACCGAAACCGCCGCCCGCATGGCGGCGCTCGAAACCGGCGAAGTCCATATCGTCGAATCCGTACCGGCCATCTCGATGGAGCGCCTCGCCGCGGTCGACGGGGTCGAACTGCTGACGCTCGACGCCTACGGGCTCAATATCGGCTACCCGAACTGGTCGGCCCCGCCCACCGACAACCTTAAGGTGCGCCAGGCCATGCTGGCGGCGCTCAACATGGATGAGATCATGGAGGCGTCGACCGACGGCGTCTACAAGCTCAACCCGAGCCTGCAGTTCCCCGGCACCGCCTATTTCTCCGAAGCGGGCGGCGAGCTCTACAACCAGAACAACATCGAAAAGGCCAAGGCGCTGCTGGCCGAAGCCGGCTACAACAACGAGCCGGTGGTGCTGCTGACCACCCAGCAGATCACCACCATGTACAACACTGCGCTGGTGATGCAGGCGCAACTGCAGGCGGCCGGTTTCAACGCCGAGCTGAAGGTGTTCGACTGGCCGACGGCGCTCGCCACCAGCGAGAAGGAAACCACCGGCTGGAACTTCTTCTTCACCCACTGGACCGGCTCGGCCGCCCAGGGTGGCGCGACGACGCTGCGCAACCTCGCTGCCCCTGCCAATATCTACAAGCCGCAGGACCCGGCCGGTGACGCAGACTACAACGCCGCCTTCCAGCGCGTGCAGGCCGGAGCCACCATCGAAGAGCGCGCCGCCGCCTTCGCCGACGCCCAGAAGGTGGTGTTCGAGAACGTGCTCGCCATCCCGTTCGGCGTGATGTCGAACGTCCAGGGCACCCGCTCGAACGTGAAGGGGTTTACCCCGTTCTACAACACGCGCGTGTCGAACGTCTGGCTCGAGAAGTGATGTGACGGGGGCGGGTGGTTCACCCGTCCTCCTCCACCGGCCTCTCCGTGATCCTCCCCCGCCCCGCGGGGGAGGATCAGGAGAGGCCGGCG
>JAESFN010000304.1_pt1 | contig 57069 bp, 54 predicted proteins | sample 9269411 | NCBI WGS metagenome assembly JAESFN01 (sample SAMN14505399, study PRJNA617100) | algae metagenome | isolation source: Iphinoe sp. HA4291-MV1 and co-occurring heterotrophs from trail next to... | place: USA: Maunawili Falls, Hawaii | collected 2009-07-25
GGTGCGGCCCCGGGGGACCCGTTTTGACCCTCACCGAGGGCGGCGGGTATTCTCGGAGGCCGTTGTGCTGCGAGCGGAGACCCGTTCGTTCTAGCACCCCGGGCGCGGCTCGCGCCGGGACGAGGTTCCAGCCAGAGACGACGAGGTAGATCCGTGGGTACGTTCAGTCCGAAACCAGGTGAGGTAGAGCGCACCTGGCATGTCATCGACGCCACCGACGTCGTCCTCGGCCGGCTGGCCACCCACGCCGCCACCCTGCTGCGCGGCAAGCACAAGCCGACCTTCGCCCCGCACGTCGACACCGGCGACTTCGTGGTGATCATCAACGCGGAGAAGATCGCGGTGTCCGGCGCCAAGCGCGACGACAAGTTCGTCTACCACCACAGCGGCTTCCCGGGCGGCCTGCGCAAGCGCTCGGTCGGCGAGATGATCGAGAAGCACCCCGACCGGCTGGTCGAGAAGGCCGTCAAGGGCATGCTGCCGAAGACCCGTCTCGGCCGCGCCCAGGGCAAGAAGCTGAAGGTGTACGCCGGGCCGTCGCACCCGCACGCCGCGCAGCAGCCCGAGCCGTTCGAGATCATCCAGGTCAGCCAGTGAGCACTCCCGGTAACGACGCAGAAGAGGCGCAGCACGTGAGTACCCCCGACCAGGACCAGCCGGAGGAGTTCGCCGGCGACTACACCACGGAGTCCGAGGCTCCGGCGGAGCCGGTGGCGGAGAAGGCCCCGCGCCCGGCCCGGACGCCCAGCGACAAGCCGGTGCAGACGGTCGGGCGGCGCAAGGAGGCCGTGGTCCGGGTGCGCCTGGTCCCGGGTTCCGGCAACTTCCGGCTCAACGGCAAGGACCTGGCCACCTACTTCCCGAACAAGCTGCACCAGCAGCTGGTCAAGGACCCTTTCCTGACCGTCGAGAAGGTCGACGGCTTCGACGTGTTCGCCCGACTGCAGGGCGGCGGCATCTCCGGCCAGGCCGGCGCGCTGCGCCTGGCCATCGCCCGGGCGCTGATCGAGCTCGACCCGGACGACCGGCCCGCGCTGAAGAGCGCCGGCTTCCTCACCCGGGACGCGCGCGCCACCGAGCGCAAGAAGTACGGCCTGAAGAAGGCCCGCAAGGCGCCGCAGTACAGCAAGCGCTGATCCCCGCTCCGAGCGTGGGTCGGCTCTTCGGAACCGACGGGGTCCGCGGCCTGGCCAACGCCGAACTCACACCCGAGTTCGGTCTGGCCGTGGCCGCCGCCTCGGCGGGTGTACTCGCCGACGGCGGTTCGCACCGCCCGCTGGCCGTGGTCGGTCGCGACCCCCGGGCCAGCGGCGAGATGCTGGAAGCCGCCGTACTGGCCGGGCTGGCCTCGGCCGGCGCCGACGTGCTGCGGGTCGGGGTGCTGCCCACGCCGGCGGTCGCGTACCTCACCGCCGAGCTGCGTGCCGACCTCGGGGTGATGATCTCCGCGTCGCACAACCCGATGCCGGACAACGGCATCAAGCTGTTCGCCGCCGGCGGGCACAAGCTCCCCGACGCCGTCGAGAACGCCGTTGAGCGGCGGCTGGACGTGGACCGCGAGCGGCCCACCGGCGACCGGGTCGGCCGGATCCGCGACCTCGCCGATGCCCCCGAGCGCTACCTGCGGCACGTGCTGACCGCGCTGCCCGCCGGGACCACCCTGGACGGGCTGCACGTGGTCGTCGACTGCGCCAACGGCGCCGCGTCCGCCGTCGCCCCCGAGGCCTACCGGCGGGCCGGCGCCCGGGTGACCGCGATCCACGCCGCCCCGGACGGGCTGAACATCAACGCCGGCTGCGGGTCCACCTACCTCGACGAGGTGCGCAAGGCGGTGGTCGAGCACGGCGCCGATCTGGGCGTCGCGCACGACGGCGACGCCGACCGCTGCCTGGCCGTGACCGGCACCGGTGACGAGGTGGACGGCGACCACATCATGGCCGTGCTGGCCCTGGCCCTGCGGGATGCCGGTGAGCTGACCGAGGACACCCTGGTCACCACCGTGATGAGCAACCTCGGGCTGCACCTGGCCATGGCCGACGCCAAGATCGCCGTGCGCACCACGGCGGTCGGCGACCGGTACGTGCTGGAGGAGCTGCGGGCCGGCGGGTTCGCCCTGGGCGGCGAGCAGTCCGGGCACCTGGTGCTGCCCCGGCACGCCACCACCGGCGACGGCATCCTCACCGCGCTGCTGCTGATGGCCCGGATGGCCGCCACCGGGCGCCCGCTGGCCGACCTGGCCGGGGTGATGGTCGCGCTACCCCAGGTGCTGGTGAACGTGCCGGTGGCGGACAAGGCGGCGGTGGCGGCCTCGGCCCGGGTGCGGGACGCGGTGGCGGAGGCGGAGGCGGAGCTCGGCGAACGCGGCCGGGTGCTGCTGCGCCCGTCGGGTACCGAGCAGCTGGTGCGGGTGATGGTCGAGGCGGAGACCGAGTCCGGTGCCGACCGGCTGGCGAGGCGGCTGGCCGAGGTGGTCGGCTCGGTGGTCGGCTAGCTGGTCGGCTCTTTCGTCCGCCCGGCTTGAACGTTCGCGATCGCACACGATCGTCGGTGTTCCCGGCCCGGACGGCCCGCGCGCTGGTCAGGCTGCCGGGATGGACCTCGACGCCGATCCGGAAGCCCTCCGCCGGGCCGCCGACCGGTTGACCGACCTGGCCGGCGACCTGCTCGCGGCCGCGCACCGGTTGCCCGAAGCGGGTGCCCGCCCGGGGCCGCTGCTCGAGCGCTGCGCGGACCTGGCGGACGGGATGCGGCTGGACGCGGCGGAGCTGTTCGAGTGTGCCCGGCGGCTCCGGGAGGACCGCGCCGCGCTGATCGCCGGGGAGGCGGCGGCGGAGGGCCTGCTGGCCGCCGTGCACCGGACGTGGTGAGCGGTCCGGGGCCCGGCGGTCCGGGATCCAGCGGTTCGGGACCCGGCGGTTCGGGACCCGGCGGTTCGGCGCCCGGCGGTTCCGGAGCGGCGGTTGCCGGGCCGGCGCTGCCGTCGGTGCTGGACCGGTTGCTGGCGGAGGTCCGGGCCGGGAGCGAGGAGCACCGCCGGGCCTGGGGGTACCGCTGCGACCCGGACACCCCGCCGCCCTGGTCGGACGCCGACGAGGCCGCGCTCGGGGCCTTCGACCTCCGCTCGCTGGGGTCGGCCGAGGCGGAGCTGGACCGGGTCCGCGACCAGCTCCGGGAGGTCGGGGCCGAGCTGGGGCGGCTCACCCGGGAGGCGGTCGGTGCGGCGGCCGCGACTGTGTGCGCCCGGCTGGCCGCGAGCACCCATGGGCGGGCCGATGCGGCCGAGACACTGGTCGGGGAGCTCCGGGGCGCCGGCGGCCGGACGGACGAGCTGCTCGAGGGCGCGGCCCGGCGGGTGCTCCGGGCCCTCGACGCCGACGACCGTCGGCCCCCCGACGGGCCGCCGGATCCGTGGGCCGCCCCGCCGGGTCGGGCACCGGCCCCACCGTCGGACGATCCGCCGTCGCGCCACCTGACGCTGCTCCGGACCCTGCGGGCGGAGCTGGGCGAGGCGCTCGGGTCGTTGCCGGAACTGCTCGACCGGCCCGACCGGCCCGCCCCGCCGGCCGGCTGGATCCCCGAACCGGGCGCCGGGCCGCGACTGCCGGGTATCGAGGGCCGCCGGATCGAACCCGGCTACGGCGTCCGTGTGGTGCGGCTGCCGGAGGACTACCGAGCGCCGGGCTGAGCGACCGACGCCGCGGCCCGCCGGGTCGGGACCGCAGCCCGCCGGGCCGGGACGGCGGCGCTCCGGGCTGACAGACTGGGCGGCGTGTCCGGACCAGACGACGAGCTCGCGGAGGCGATCGCCGCACTGACCCGGACCCGGACCGCCGCCCAGGTGTTCGACGCCGAGGGCCGGCTGGCCTGGGTCTCCGAGGACCTCTACCGGCTGGCCGGGATGGACACCGACGTCGACGTGGGGCTCGGTACCTCCACCCGGGACGGAGACCGGCCGATCTGGCATGCCGTGCTCACCCAGGACTCGCTGGACATCCTGGTCGCGGAGCTGCAGCGGCGGGTCGAGCCGGGCACCGACTGGGCCCCGGTCTGGGTCGGCCCGGCGCGGCTGCAGGTCCCCGGCCGGCGGCTGAGCATCGGGGTGCTCGGCGTCACGCTGCGCGGGCGGGACGGCGCGGTGCTCGGGTCCGCGCTGCTCTACGCGCCGGTGCTGCCGGCCCGGGTGCTGGCGCTGCTGGCCGAGGGGGACGTGGCGTCGTTCGAGCGGCTGGCCGCGCTGACCACCCCGGGGCGGCGGGCGGCGGCGGTGCTGTTCGCCGACATCGACTCGTCCGGGGTGCTGTCCCGGCGGATGCCCACCGCCGCCTACTTCGAGCTGATCCGGGGCGTGCTCACCGCGTTCGACGACCTGGTCGCGGAGCACGGCGGGATCACCGGCAAGCACGCGGGCGACGGCGCCAGCGCGTTCTTCCTGCACGAGGTGCACGGGTCCGAGTCGGCCACCGCGCTGGCCGCCCTGCGCACCGCCCGCGCGCTCCCGGACGCCGTCCGCGACCACCTGGCCCGGCTCGCCGAGTGCGGCTACGACATCGGCGCCGGGGACGCACCGATGAACGTCGGGGTGCACTGGGGCGCCAACCTCTACATCGGGCAGGTGATCACCGGCGGGCGGCTGGAGGTCACCGCGCTCGGCGACGAGGTGACCGAGTGCGCCCGGATCGAGCACGTGGCGGCCGGCGGGCAGACGCTGGTGTCCAAGGCGGTCGTGGAGCGGCTGGACGACCCGTGCGCGGCGGAGCTCGGGCTGTCCCCGAAGCGGCTGCGCTACCGGGTGCTCGGTGAGCTCGCCGCCGAGGACCCCAAAGCGCTGCGGGATGCCGGCGGCATCGCCGTCGCCGACCTCACCGAGTGGCCGGCGCCGGACGCTGGAGAGTCAGCTCCGTGCCCTTGACCTCGCCGTTCACCAGCTCCTCGACCGACCGCTCACCGAGCACCTCGTAGAGCAGGAACCCGGTGAGCAGGGCCTTGGTCAGCTTCAACGTCTTGCCGTTCGGACGGCCCGCCAGTAGACCGTCGATCAACGCCTTGCCGGACAGGAAGCCCAGGTGGTCGGCCTTGGGCAGCGTGCGCAGCAGCACCGGCCCGCCCCAGGCCTCGGCCAGCGGCAGCGCGCCCGCGTTCACCGGGGCGACCTGGTCCTTGCCCGCCGCCAGGTGCAGGGACGGGGTGCTGAGGGTCCGCGCCACGTCCTCCGCCGACGGGCGGGTCTGCGCGGCGGCCAGGGTGACCACGGCGGCCACCTCGTGGTCGGCCGCCGCCAGTACCGCGCACCCGCCGCCCATCCCGTGCCCGACCAGGGCCAGCCGGCGCCGGTCGACGCTGATCGCGCCGTCGCCCAGCCGTACGCCGACGCACACGTCGAGGGCGGTGCGCAGGTCGGCGCTGAACCGGGCGTGGCTGGGCACCGGTCCGCGCTGCGAGGCCGGCGCGGCCGTGACGAACCCCCAGGACGCGAGGTGGCGCAGCAGCGGCAGGTAGCGGTCCGGGCTCTGCAACCAGTCGTGCCCGAACGCCACCGCCGGCAGGCCCAAGCCGCTGGTCGGGGCGAGCACCACCCCGGGAATGCCGATCAGCCCGAGGTCGCCGCGCAGCACCGGATAGGGCCCCGGCTGGGCCAGCGCCCGCAGCAGCTTCTTGGCGCCCGACGGCAGATCGGGCAGCTCAGGACCGGCTTTCATCCGGGTTCGGGCCACGGCGAGACGCTATCCCACCCGGGTGGCCCGCGCTGCCGGGGACACTCCCGGTGGCGATCGTCCGAAATGACGATGTTCTGCCCGAATTCGGGCAGAACTTTGCGATTTGTGCGATTTTCGTGGACTATCGGTCGGGTGCTCGGCGCCGGGAACGACGAACTGGACGGAGAACTCGTCGCTCACCTCGTCCGCACCACCCCGTTGAGCGAGAACGAGGCGCGCCGCGTGCTGGCCGAGGTCCTGCGGTTCTTCGACGAGCCGCTCGAGGTGTTCGTCCGGCGCCGGCACCGGGAGCTGCGCGGGCGGGGGCTGCGCAACGAGCAGATCTACCCGCGGCTGGCCGCCGAACTGGGTAACCGGCGGGTGGTCCCGCCGGAGCTGTCCACCCGCCAGCTGCGACGCATCATCTACGGATAGGAGCCCTGCATGTGCGGCATCGTCGGATACGTCGGAGCCCAGGACGCCGCCCCGATCCTGCTGGAGGGCCTGGGCCGGCTGGAGTACCGCGGCTACGACTCCGCCGGGCTGGCCGTGAGCACCCGCTCCGGGCTGAAGGTGCGGAAGGTCAGCGGCCGGGTGGCCACCCTGGAGGCGGAGCTGCCGGCCCGCTTCAAGGGCTCGCCCGGCATCGGGCACACCCGGTGGGCCACCCACGGCGGCCCCACCCCGGAGAACGCGCACCCGCACACCGACCCGACCGGCCGGGTGGCCGTGGTGCACAACGGCATCATCGAGAACGCCGAGGAGCTGCGCGCGAAGCTGGCCGCCGAGGGCGCGGAGTTCGCCAGCCAGACCGACACCGAGGTGGTCGCGCACCTGGTCGCGGCGGCCTTCCGGGCCGGGGCCGACGGGTTGGAGACCGCGACCCGCTGGGCGTTGCGGCAGGTGGTCGGGGCCTACGGGATCGCGGTGCTGGACGCCGAGCACGCCGACCGGATCGTGGTCGCCCGCAACGGCAGCCCGGTGCTGCTCGGGGTGGGTGAGCGGGAGATGTTCGTGGCCTCCGACGTGGCCGCGCTGGTCGGCTACACCCGCCAGGTGGTCTACCTCGACGACGGTGAGCTGGCCACGCTGACCGCCGGCGGCTACCGGACCTTCACCCTGGACGACACCGCCACCGCCAAGACCCCGTCCACCATCGACTGGGAGGTGGTCGGCGCCGAGATCGGCGACCACGCGCACTACCTGATCAAGGAGATCGGCGAGCAGCCGGCGGCCGTCCGCCGGGCGCTGGCCGGCCGGCTGGACGAGCGGTTCTCCACCGCGCACCTGGGCGGGTTGAACCTGACCGTCCGCGAGGCCCGGGAGATCAAGCGGGTGAAGATCCTCGGCTGCGGCAGCGCCTGCTACGCCGGTGACCTGGGCGCCCAGCTGATCGAGGACCTGGCCCGGATGCCGGCCACCTCCGAGGCGGCCAGCGAGTTCCGCTACCGCAACCCGGTGGTCGAGCCGGACACCCTCTACCTCGCGGTCAGCCAGTCCGGGGAGACCGTGGACACCCTGGCCGCCGTGCAGGAGCTGCAACGCAAGGGCGGCCGGGTGATCGGCGTGATCAACGTGGTCGGCTCGACCATCGCCCGCCAGGTGGACGGCGGGGTGTACCTGCACGCCGGGGCGGAGATGTCGGTGGCCGCGACCAAGTCGTTCACCTCGACGGTCGCGGTGTTCGCCCTGCTCGCGCTGCACCTGGGTCGGATCCGGGACCTGTCGCCGACCGAGGGCTCGCGGATCGTGGCGGGTCTGCAGCGGCTGCCCGACCAGATCGAGGAGATCCTCAAGCTCTCCGATCAGATCGACGCGATCGCGCGCGAGCTGGCGCCGCACCCCAGCGTGCTGTTCGTCGGCCGCCGCCGGGGCTGGCCGGTGGCCCGGGAAGGGGCGCAGAAGCTCAAGGAGATCTCCTACGTGCACGCCGAGGCCTACCCGTCGGCCGAGCTCAAGCACGGCCCGCTGGCGCTGATCAGCGAGGAGATGCCGACCGTGGCGATCGTGCCGGACGACGACCTGCTGGAGAAGAACACCTCCACGCTGTCCGAGATCCGGGCCCGAGGTGGCCCGGTGATCGCCATCGCGCACCGGGAGCTGCCGGCGGAGCTGGCCGACCACACCCTGGTGGTCCCGCGCAACGAGCCCGAGCTGGACTCGATCCTGCTGTCGGTCCCGCTGCAGCTGCTGGCCTACCACGCGGCGGTGGCCCTGGAGCGGGACGTGGACAAGCCCCGCAACCTGGCCAAGTCGGTGACGGTGGAGTAGGAGGTTGGTGGCCGTGATCGGTCGTCCTGGCCCGTCCGCGTCGCCGTCCCGGCCCGAGTCGGTCCCGGTGATCGCCGTTCTGGTGGATAAACGGAAGCTGGGTATCCGTTTCTCCACCGAAACGCCGATCATGACCTGGCGGGCGGGTGACGGTGGGTGGCGGGCGTTTCGCGGCGGGCGGCGGATGGCTCGGTGACGGCCTAGCCTCGATTCCATGAGGCGGATCTTCACGGCCGGGCAGGTGCGGGACGCCGAGGACGTGCTGCTGGCGCGCACGCCCGAGGGCGCGCTGATGCGCCGGGCCGCGTACGGCCTCGCTCTGAGCGCCATCCGGATGCTGCGGGAGCGGACCGGCGCGGTGGCCGGGCGGCGGGTGACGTTGCTGGTCGGGGCGGGGAACAACGGCGGGGACGCATTGTGGGCCGGGTTCGAGCTGCGCCGGCGCGGGGTCCGGGTGGACGCCGTGCTGCTCGCCCCGGACCGGGCGCACCCGGCCGGGCTGGCCGCGTTCCGCCGGGCCGGGGGCCGGGTTCTGGCGGACGAGGTCGCCGGCGCCGCCGGTGACGGCCGGGCGGGGACGCGCGCCGAGGGGGTCGGCCGCGCCGACCTGATCATCGACGGGATCGTCGGGATCTCCGGGAAGGGCCCGCTGCGCCCGCCGGCCGCCGCGCTGGTCGAGGCCGCCGGCGAGACCCCGATCCTGGCCGTCGACCTGCCCAGCGGCGTCGACCCGGACACCGGCGTGGTGGACGGGCCGGCGGTCAGCGCCGCCGCCACGGTGACCTTCGGCGCGCTCAAGCCGGTGCACGTGCTGGCCCCGTACCGCTGCGGCCCGGTCACGCTGGTCGACCTCGGGCTCGGACCGTACCTGCCGGACGAGCCGCACCTGGCCGTGCTCGACGACGCCGACGTGGGCGCCCGCTGGCCGGTGCCCGGGCCGGCCGACGACAAGTACTCCCAGGGCGTGCTCGGCGTCGCGGCCGGAAGCGCGACCTACCCGGGGGCGGCGGTGCTGGCGGCCGGGTCGGCGGTGCTGGCCACCTCGGGGATGGTGCGGTTCGCCGGGAGCGCCGCCGACGTGGTGCGCGCGCGCTGGCCGGAGGTGGTGGCGGCCGGTTCGGTCGCGGACACCGGGCGGACCCAGGCCTGGACGGTCGGTCCCGGTCTGGGCACCGGGGGCGCCGGCCGGGAGACCCTGGCCGCGGTGCTGGAACGCGGCGTCCCGACCTGCCTGGACGCCGACGCGATCACCCTGGTGGCGAACGTGCCGGACCTGCGGGACACGCTCGCGGGCCAGCCGTGCGTGCTCACCCCGCACGCGGGGGAGTTCGCCCGGCTGTTCGGTGAGGTCGGCCCCGACCGGGTGGCGGCGGCCCGCCGGGCGGCCCGGCAGGTGGGCGGCACGGTGTTGCTGAAGGGGCACACCACGGTGGTCGCGGACCCGGACGGGCGGACCTGCGTGCACCCGTCCAGCGGGTCGTGGGCGGCTACCGCCGGCTCCGGGGATGTGCTGTCCGGGCTGGTCGGGGCGCTGCTCGCGGCCGGGCTGGACCCCTGGTGGGCGGCGTCCGCCGCCGCGCACGTGCACGGTCTGGCGGCCGGGCTGGCCGCCGGTGAGCCCGGCGTCCCGGTCGGGGCGTCGGCGTTGCTCGATGCGGTACCGGCGGCGATCCGTCAGGTCAGGACGGCCGCGGTGGCCCGATGAGCGAGCTTGCGAGCGAATCAATGTCCACAGTCGCCCAGCGAAGCGCGGGCCGAGCGCAGCGAGGCCCTGCGATGAGCCGATGCGAGAATGGGGGCATGTCCGTCGCCCCGCCCCCGCCGCTCCGAGCCGAGGCCGCCGTCGATCTGGCGGCGATCCGGCACAACGTCCGGGTGCTGTCCGGGAAGGCCGCCGCCGAAGGGGCGGCGACCATGGCGGTGGTCAAGGCCGACGGGTACGGGCACGGCGCGGTCGCGGTCGGCGTGGCGGCCCTCCAGGCCGGGGCGACCTGGCTGGGCGTGTGCACCCTGGAGGAGGCCCGGCGGCTGCGCGCCGGCGGGATCACCGCGCCCGTGCTGAGCTGGCTGGACCTGCCGGCCGACGACTACCGCCCGGCCGTGGCCCAGGACGTCGACCTCGGGGTGAGCAGCGTCCGGCAGCTGCACGCCGTCCGGGCCGCCGCGATCGCCGAGGGCCGCCCGGCGCGGGTGCACCTGAAGGCCGACACCGGGCTGTCCCGCAACGGCTGCGCCGCCGCCGACTGGCCCGAGCTGGTCACCGCGGCGGCGAAGGCGCAGGCCGAGGAGCTGGTCGAGGCGGTGGCGGTGTGGTCGCACCTGGCGCACGCCGACGCCCCGCACAACCCGACGATCGATCGGCAGGCGCGGCGGCTGGACGAGGCGCACCGGATCGCCGTCGACGCCGGCCTGAACCCCATCCGCCACCTGGCCAACTCGGCGGCCACGATGACCCGGCCCGACCTCTACTACGACCTGGTCCGCCCGGGTATCGCGGTGTACGGGCTGGACCCCTTGGGCCGCCCGGTGGAGGAGTCCCCGCTGCGCCCGGCGCTGACCTTCCGCACCCGGGTGGCGCTGGTCAAGCGGGTGCCCGCCGGCGAGGGCGTGTCCTACGGCCACGAGTGGACCACGCCCCGGGAGACCACGCTCGCGCTGCTGCCGGTGGGGTACGCCGACGGGGTGCCGCGCCGGCTGTCCGGGCCGCCCAGCGGGGTCGGCGGCATGCAGGTGTGGCTGGCCGGGCGGCGGCTGCCGGTGGTCGGCCGGGTGTGCATGGACCAGCTGATGGTGGACTGCGGCGACCACCCGGTGGCCGAGGGGGAGCCGGCCCTCCTGTTCGGCCCCGGTGACCAGGGCGAACCCACCGCGCAGGACTGGGCGAGCGCGCTGGGCACCATCCACTACGAGATCGCCACCGGGATGAAGGTCGGCGGCCGGGTGACCCGCACGGTCCTGGACAGCGAGGAGCGTCCGTGACCGAGCTCGGCGACCCGCACGACCGGGCGCATGCCTGGCGGATCGCCGGGAAGGTGGCCGGGGGAGCGGTCGGGGTCGCGGCCACCGGGACGGCGTTCGGGCTGGCCTGGCGGCACAACCGGCGGATCGCCCGGCTGCGCGGCACCTCCGAGGAGAACGTAACCGAGCTGGGCCTGCTCCCGCCCGGCACCGGCAGCTCGGTCACCGCCGACGACGGCGCCCGGCTGTCCTGCGAGGTCATCGAGCCGGCCGGCAACCGCCCGGCCGAGGTGACCGTGGTGCTGGTGCACGGGTTCGCCCTGGACCGCCGGTGCTGGCACTTCCAGCGGCTCGGGCTGAGCGCGCTGGCTTCCCCACGCACCAGGGTGGTGCTCTACGACCACCGCAGCCACGGCCGTTCGGAGCGCACCTCCCGGGAGAGCTGCACGATCGATCACCTCGGCGAGGACCTGTACGCCGTGCTCCGCGCCCTGGCCCCGACCGGCCCGGTGGTGCTGGTCGGCCACTCCATGGGCGGCATGACGATCATGGCGCTGGCCCAGGAGCACCCGGAGTTGTTCGGCGACCGGGTGGTCGGGGTGGCGTTGCTGTCCACCTCGGCCGGTGAGGTGGCCAGCGGCGGGCTGCCCGGGACCTTCCTCTCCCGCCGCAACCCGCTGACCCGCGGCGTCGGCGAGCTGGCCCGGATGCAGCCGAAGTTCGTCGAGCGGGTCCGCCGGATGATCACCGACCTGATCTGGGGGATCACCCGGGCCTACTCCTACGGCGACCGCAAGGTCGAGCCCTGGCTGGTCGACCTGGTGCACACCATGATCAGCGCGAACGGGGTGGATGCGCTGGTCGACTTCGTCGACACCCTCGGCACGCACGACCGGCTGGCCGCGCTCCCGGCGCTGGCCGGCTGCGAGGTGCTGGTCGCCTCCGGGGACGGCGACCGGCTGATCCCGTTCGAGCACAGCGAGCGGATCGCCGCCGAGCTGCCCCGGGCCCGGCTGATGCGGCTGCCCGGGGTGGGGCACATGGCGATGCTGGAGCAGCCGGAGGTCGTCGACGAGGCCCTGGCCGACCTGCTGGTCACGGTCACCCGGGGCCGGGGCGGTGGCCTGATGAAGCGGCTGCGGAGGCGGGCATGACGCTTGGGGGACGGAAGCCGGCGGAGCTTGCGGAGCCGGCGGGGCGGGTGAGCAGAGTTGAACTGCCTACCGCCGAGGACACCGAACGGTTCGGCGAGCGGCTCGGCGCCGAGCTGTCCGCCGGTGACCTGGTGCTGCTCTCCGGTCCGCTCGGCGCGGGCAAGACGGTGGTGGCCCGGGGCATCGGCCGGGCGCTGGGGGTGTCCGGGCCGGTCACCTCGCCCACCTTCGTGATCGCCCGCGAGCACCCGCCGGCGCCGGGCGGGCGCGGGGTGCCGCTGGTGCACGTGGACGCCTACCGGCTGGGCGGCACCGCCGAGCTGGACGACCTGGACCTGGACACCGACCTGGCCGAGGCGGTCGTGGTCATCGAGTGGGGCGAGGGCCTGGCCGAGGGGCTGTCCGAACGTCACCTGCTGGTGCGGCTGCAACGGCGGGCCGACGACTCCCGGGTGGCCGAGGTGACCCAGGTCGGCGGATCAGAGGTCGGCGGATGATCGAGGCGGTCATCTTCGACTGGGGTGGCACGCTGACCCCCTGGGTGGAGGTCGACCACGCCGCCGCCTGGCAGGCCTACGCGGCGACCGTGCACCCGGACGACCCGCCGGCCGCCTCGGGCCTGGCCACCGCGCTGGTCACCGCCGAGCTGGGGCGGTGGATGGTGGCCAAGGAGACCCTCCGCGCCTTCACCCTCGACCAGGTGCTGGCCGACGCCGAGGTGGTCGCGCACGACCCCGGGCTGGCCGCCTACCGGCGGTACTGGGGCGACCGGGCCACCCGCACCGACGCCGAGGCCGCGCCGATGCTGGCCGAGCTGAAGCGGCGCGGGTTGCGGCTGGGCGTGCTGTCGTCCACCGGATGGCCGGCGGCCTGGCACGAGCAGTGGCTGCACCGCGACGGGATCCTGGAGCTGTTCGACGGCTGCGTGTGGAGCTCCGACCTGGAGTACACCAAGCCGCACCCGGTGGCCTTCGCCGCCGCGATGGACGCCGTGGGGGTGACCGATCCGGCGCGCTGCGTGTTCGTCGGCGACCGCCCGTACGACGACATCCACGGTGCCCGCACGGCCGGGATGCGCGCGGTGCTGGTCCCGCACAGCGAGATCCCCGCCCACCAGCAGGTCTCCACGGACGCCGAGCCCGACGCGGTGCTCGACCGCCTGGCCGACCTGCCGTCGGTGGTCGCCCGCTGGTGACTCGGAACCGGTCTCCTAGACTCGCAGCTGTGCTGGTACTGGCGTTGGACACCTCGACGGACGCGGTCGTGGCCGGGCTCGCGGAGCTGACCGCGGACGGCCCCCGGGTGCTGGCCGAGCAGGTCCAGCCCGGCGCCCGGCGGCACGGCGAGCAGCTGATGCCGACCGTGCTGGAGGTGTGCGCGGCGGCCGGGGTGGCGGCGGCCGACCTCGACGCGGTGGTCTGCGGGGTCGGTCCGGGTCCGTTCACCGGGCTGCGGGTCGGCATCGCCAGCGCCGCCGCCCTGGCCGACGCGCTCGGCGTCCCCGCGCACGGGGTGTGCTCGCTCGACGCCACCGCCGCCGCCGCCGAAACAGCCGGCGGCCCGCTGCTGGTGGTCACCGACGCCCGCCGCCGCGAGGTCTACTGGGCGGCCTACGCGAACGGGGCGCGGACCCGGGGTCCGGGGGTCGACGCCCCCGCCGCGCTGGCCGCCGAGATCCCGGCGCTGGGGGTCCGGCGGATGGCCGGGACCGTCTCCGGGGAGCACGCCGAGCTGTTCGGCCTGCCGATCGACCCGGCCCGGACGCCGACGGTGGCCGGCCTGGTCGCGGTGGCCGCCCCGGCCCTTCGGTCGGCGGAACCGCCGGCCCCGCTGGAACCGCTCTACCTGCGCCGGCCGGACGCGGTGCCGCCGGCCTCCCGCAAGCGGGTCACCGCCGGGTGAGCGAGCCCCGGCAGCACACGATCGCCGTCGGACCGCTGTACCTGGGCGACGCCGAGGCCTGCGCGGCGCTGGAGCGGCGGCTGTTCGCCGGGGACGACCCGTGGTCGGCGCAGGCGTTCCGGGACGCCATCCGGTCCGGCCACCACTACCTGGCGGCGCGGGACGCCGCCCCCGACGCCGGGCAGGCCCTGGTCGGTTACGCCGGGATCGCGCTGGTCGCCGGGCCGCCGGAGCCGGAGGCCGAGGTGCACACGATCGGCGTGCACCCCGACCACCAGGGCCGGGGGATCGGCCGGCGCCTGCTCGACGGGCTGCTCAGCTACGCCGACGGCCAGGCCGCCACGGTGTTCCTCGAGGTCCGGACCGACAACGAACCCGCCCAGGCGCTCTACCGCCGGACCGGGTTCGAGGTGGTCGGCATCCGCCGCCGCTACTACCGGCCGAGCGGGGCCGACGCCTTCACCATGCGTCGACCCCCGCTCGCCGCTACAACGGGCTGATCAGGGCGCCACGCTCACCGGCACCGGTAGCGGGGCGTCGATCCGTACCGGCACGGGCAGCGGTGCCTCGATGTGCACCGGCAGCGGAACCGACCGGACGATCCGGACGGCGGTGTCGGCGGTCTTGTGCTCCTTGAGCAGCCCACGCAGCGCGGTGAGGAAGGTGTCCAGCTCCGCGCCCGGGGTGAGCAGGACGGAGAACTTGTCCTCGTCCTTGCCGGAGCCGATGGTCAGCTCGCGGAGCTTCACCTTGTCCACCCGGGTGCCGAACTCGGTGCCGTCGGTGTTCCGGGCGTGGAACGTCACGTCCGGCGCGCTGTCCACGACCGACATCAGGGTGACGTCACGCGGGTAGACCTCGCGGAACTCCGTCTTGCCGACCTTGCCGCTGATCATGTCCAGCCGGCCCCGGTAGATCACCAGGTGGTGATCGGTGGGGCAGAGCACCAGCACGTTGTAGGCCCGGTAGCGCGGGATCTCGGTGCCGAGGATGACCGGCAGGTCCTTGTCGTCGTGGACCGGACCGTGGACCACCGGCGGTCGCGCGTACGTCCGATCCCCGACCGGGAGGCCGAGCGCCCCTCGGATGGTCTCCTCGACCTGGTCGGCGGTCAGGTTCGTGCCGCCGAGCGCGTTGGCCACGGCTTCGGCGAGACTGGTCTCGAGGAACCCGTCGATGTCGTCCGGGTACGGCTTGGGCCGCGACCGGTGGTAGTCGACCTCGTAGCCGACGGTCTGTTCGAGGGCGAAGAGCCACGCCAGCACCCCGCCCATGAGGAGCAGCCAGGCGAACTCGGGAACCCGGACCGCGAACAGGACGGCCGAGGCGACGACCATGAGGACCGCCGCCCAGCCGGTCAGACACGCCTCCCGCTTGATCATCGGCTCGGGCGACAACCGGAAGTAGCGGGCCATCTGGTCCGCCCGGCTGCCCACCAGCACGCCGGGCGGCTCCCCACTCGGGTTCCGCATCAGGGTCCAGAGCGTGAAGTCCTCGTGGAGCCAGTCGATCAGCATGACCAGCGGTCGGATGAGCCGGTGGACGACTCGGACGATCAGGTCGATCGGATTCTCGACCATGGTGTGCTCCACCCCGTTGGTGTATCTGGTCACCTGTCGTGACCATGGCGATGGTGGAGATCGACCGATCGGGTGTGTTCGTTACCACACTCGTCGGAACTGGCGTGGCTTAGTCAATTTTGACGACGGCCGGATCAGACCCGGTTCAGGCCCGGACGGCGATCCTCGACGACGAAGCCGGCGCGGGTGGCCACCAGCGCGCCGGGGCGGGTGACGTACTCGACGACCCGGAAGTCGGCGGTCAGCGACTCCGGGGTGATCCGGGTCCGCAGGTACCCGCGCCGGCTGTTGAAGAACCGGACGTGCGGGTTCTCCGCCAGCACCTGGGCGGTGTCCGGGCGCTGCTCGGTGCCGTCGCCACCGGACGCGATCGAGGTGGTGACCAGCTCGGTACCCACGGTCGGGGCGGCCGGGTCGTCGTAGCGGGCCTTGACCTCGGCCGCCCAGTGCGCGTGCACGTCCCCGGTGAGCACCACCGGGTTGCGCACCCCGGCCGCCGTCCACCCGGCCACCACCCGGTCCCGGCTGCCCACGTAGCCGTCCCAGGCGTCCGGGTTGAACCCGCGCTCCACCCCCGGGGTCAGGTCCACCTGGGACAGGAACACCTGCTGGCCCAGCAGGTCCCAGCGCGCCCGGGACCGCCGGAAACCGTCCAGCAACCACGCCTCCTGCGCGGGCCCCAGCAGCGTGCGGGCCGGGTCGGTGCGCTCCGGGCAGTCCGAGCGGTACCGGTCCCCGCAGGGCTGGTCGCCCCGGTACTGCCGGGTGTCCAGCAGGTGCAGCCCGGCCAGGGAGCCCCAGTCCAACCGCCGGTAGAGCTGGATCGCCGGGCCGTTCGGTCGGCACGACTCCGGTAGCGGCAGGTTCTCGTAGAACGCCCGCAGCGCGTCGGCGCGCCGCTGGAGGAACGCCGGGTCGGGGGCGTCCGGCACGTCACCGGCCCAGTTGTCGGCCACCTCGTGGTCGTCGTAGACCACCAGCCACGGGGCGACCGCGTGCGCGGCCTGCAGGTCGGGGTCGGCGTGGTACTGGGCGTACCGCCGCCGGTAGTCGGCCAGCGTGCGGGTCTCGCCGCCGGCCACCCGGCGCACCGGAGCGCCGATCTCGTCCCCGCCGTACTCGTAGATGTAGTCACCCAGGGCGACCACCAGGTCCGGGCGATCCTCGGCCAGCCGCCGGTACGCCGTGTACAGGCCCTGCTCGTAGCGGGCGCAGCTGGTCGCGCACAGGGTCAGCGAGCCGAGCTCACCCGGCGCCGGCGCGGTCCGGGTGCGGCCGGTCGGGGAGAGCTCCGCCGTCGGGCCGGTGCCGACCCGGAAGCGGTACCAGTACTCCCGGCCGGGGGCCAGACCCACCGGCCGCACGTGCACCGCGTACCCGGCCTCGGCGTCGGTCGGCTGGGTGCCGCGCTGGACCACCTGGCCGAAGCGCTCGTCGGTGGCCACCTCCCACTGCACCTCGACCGGGCCGGAGGGCATGCCGCCCAGACCGTCGTCGGCCAGCGGGTCCCGGGCCAACCGGGTCCACAGCACCATGCCGTCGGTGGCCGGATCGCCCGAGGCCACACCCAGGGTGAACACCGGTCCGGGCGCCGCCGAGGGGGTCCGGGAGCACCCCGCGGCGCCGACCGCCAGCGCGCCGAGGGTGTACCCGGCGGCCCGGAGCACGGCGCGGCGGGACGGCGCGGATCCGGGGCGCGGGGCGGAGCCGGAATCGGGGTGGGACGCGGGACCGGGTGCGGGCACGAGCCCAGCCCACCACGCCGATCGCGGCGGCGAAACCAACTTCAGGTGAAGTACCCCCGTGTCCGGGCGGGTCCTCGTTGAGCGATTGGCACTCGCATGGGTAGAGTGCCAATTGCACGGCAGCCGCGGCGCCCCGGCACCCGCGACGACGGGGCACCACAGTGGCCGGCCGTTCCCAGAAGGAAGATCCCCAATCCGGGGATCGGCGTCAGGAAACCCCAGGAAGGGGAGGCACACCCGTGGCGAGCGTGAGCATCAAGCCGCTCGAGGACAAGATCGTCGTTCAGGCCAGCGAGGCCGAGACGACGACCGCGTCGGGCATCGTCATCCCGGACACCGCGAAGGAGAAGCCCCAGGAGGGCAAGGTCCTCGCGGTCGGTCCGGGCCGGATCGACGACAACGGCAACCGGATCCCGGTTGACGTCAGCGTCGGCGACGTCGTCATCTACTCGAAGTACGGCGGCACCGAGGTCAAGCACAACGGCGAGGAGTACCTCATCCTCTCCGCCCGCGACGTCCTCGCGGTCGTCAACTGACCTCAGGTCCACACATGACGCGGGCCGCCTCGGCACACCATCGGTGCGCCGCGGCGGCCTTCGTCTTTCAGCCGTAGATGACGAGCCGGAAAGGCCAAGATGGCTAAGGAAATCAGTTTCGACGAGGACGCGCGGCGGGCGCTGGAGCGCGGGGTGAACCAGCTCGCCGACGCGGTCAAGGTGACCCTCGGGCCGAGGGGCCGGCACGTGGTGCTGGACAAGAAGTTCGGTGGCCCGACCGTGACCAACGACGGGGTCACCATCGCGCGGGAGATCGACCTGGTCGACCCGTTCGAGAACCTGGGCGCCCAGCTGGCCAAGACCGTGGCCACCAAGACCAACGACGTGGCCGGTGACGGCACCACCACGGCCACCGTGCTGGCCCAGGCCATGGTCCGCGAGGGCCTGCGCAACATCGCCGCCGGGGCCAACCCGGCCGGCCTGGGGCAGGGTATCGCGGCCGCCGCCGACAAGGTGGCCGAGATCCTGGCCGAGCGGTCGACCCCGGTCGACGGGTCGGCCGGCATCGCCCAGGTGGCCACCGTGGCCTCCCGGGACCCGGAGGTCGGTGACCTGGTCAGCCGGGCCATGGAGGCGGTCGGCCGGGACGGCGTGGTCGTGGTGGACACCGGTTCCACGCTGACCACCGAGCTCGAGGTCACCGAGGGCCTGCAGTTCGACAAGGGCTACCTCTCCCCGTACTTCGTGAACGACCAGGAGCGGATGGAGGCGGTGCTGGAGGACGCGTTCGTCCTGCTGCACCGGGACAAGATCGGCGCCATCGCCGACCTGCTGCCGCTGCTGGAGAAGGTGCTGGCCGAGGGCAAGCCGCTGCTGATCATCGCCGAGGACGTCGAGGGCGAGGCGCTGTCCACCCTGGTGGTCAACTCGATCCGCAAGACGCTCAAGGTGGCCGCGGTGAAGGCCCCGTTCTTCGGCGACCGCCGCAAGGCGTTCCTGGAGGACCTGGCCATCGCCACCACCGGCCAGGTGGTCAACCCCGAGGTCGGCCTGAAGCTGGGCGAGGCCGGGCTCGAGGTGCTGGGCAAGGCCCGCCGGGTCGTGGTGACCAAGGACAACACCACGATCGTCGAGGGCGCCGGCTCGAAGGCCGACCTGGAGGCCCGGGTCGCCCAGTTGAAGAAGGAGATCGAGAACACCGACTCCGACTGGGACCGGGAGAAGCTGCAGGAACGGGTGGCCAAGCTGTCCGGCGGCGTCGCGGTGATCAAGGTCGGCGCGGCCACCGAGACCGAGGTCAAGGAGCGCAAGCACCGCATCGAGGACGCGGTGGCGGCGACCAGGGCGGCGGTCGAGGAGGGCGTGGTGCCGGGAGGAGGCGCCGCGCTGGTGCACGCCTCGGCGGAGCTGGCCGACGGGCTCGGTCTGTCCGGGGACGCGGCCACCGGGGTGGCGATCGTCCGCAAGGCACTGGTGGCCCCGCTGCGCTGGATCGCCGCCAACGCGGGCCAGGAGGGGGCGGTGGTGGTGGCCAAGGTCGCCGAGCAGCCCTGGGGCAGCGGCTACAACGCCGCCACCCTCACCTTCGGTGACCTGGTGGCCGACGGCATCATCGACCCGGCCAAGGTGACGAAGTCGGCGGTGATCAACGCCGCGTCCATCGCGCGGATGGTGCTCACCACCGAGTCCACCGTGGTGGACAAGCCGGAGGAGGCCGAGCCGGCCGCCGCCGGTGGCCACGGGCACGGCCACGGGCACGGCCCGGGGTTCTGAGCCGGTCGACGAACGCGCAACGGCCCCCTCACCCGAGCCGGGTGAGGGGGCCGTTCGCGTGTCCCGGGTGTTCCGGGACGGATCGGCTCAGCGCAGGCTGAGCCGCCGCCGCCCGGTGTGGATCAGTCCGTCCCGCTCGGACTCGGACAGCCCGCCCCAGATGCCGTAGGGCTCGTGGACGGCGAGCGCGTGCCGCCGGCACTGCTCGACCACGGGACATCGCCCGCAGACCGCCTTCGCCTTGGCCTCCCGGTTCGCCCGGGCCGGGCCGCGCTCGCCCTCCGGGTGGAAGAAGAAGGCGCTGTCCATGCCCCGGCAGGCGCCCAGTCGCTGCCAGTCCCACAGGTCCCCGTTCGGGCCGGGGAGCCTCCGAATGTCGGCCATGTCTTGTGCGTACCCCCGATATGTGCCGCCGCTGTGTCGGTCACATCCGCACGGCCGCAAAACGGTCGTGCGTGACTGTTCAACCGCTCAAACCCACACTAGGAGTGGTCACCGGGGGTGACAAGTACTCGCGGGTACAAGTACTCCATCTCACCTCGGGCGGGTGAACACCCACACCGGTCGGTTGACAGCCGACCGGGCGGCCGGGTCCGATGGGGGGATCCGCACGCTCGCCCGGCCCGTCGACGACCGCCCGCACGCCTCCGCCAACCGGCGCATCGCCTTCGGTGACCGGACGGTCGAACCGGTCCTCGCGGCGCCGGACGATCCGCCCGGCGAACGCTGGCTGGCGGCGGTGGCCCTGGGTGGGCGCGGGCGCTACGGCGCGGCCTGGGCGCTGCTCGCCCCGCTGGTCCGGGATCCGGGCGTGCCGGCGGCGATCAGGGCGCACGCCGCCGTCACCCGGGCCTCGCACCTGCGCCAGCTGGGCGGCCACCTCCCGGCCCGGCGGTGGGACGGCCTGGGCCTCGCTCTGGCCGGGAGCCGCTCCCCGGCCCGCCCGGCCGCCGGCTTCTCCTTGTTCGATGCGGCCGCCACCGAGACGGCGGCCGCCGCCGACGCTGATCCGGACTCCGCTGATCCGGACGCCGCCGATGCGGCCGGGGCGAGGGTGGATGCGCTGCTCGGGCTGGCCGCCGACGCCCTGGGCCCGGCCGAACCGGACCTCACCGAGCGCCTGCTGGCCGCCGCCGAGCCGCTGGTCGCCGCGCACCTGTCCTGGCGGCCGACCGTCCGGCTGAGCTGGATCCGGGCCGAGCTGGCCCTGGCCCGCGATCGCCCGGATGCCGCGCTGCGATACGCCGAACGGGGCATCGGCGGCGCCCGGGCGGCGGGGGCGGTCCGGCACCAGGTCAAGTCGGAGCTGGTGGCCCTGGTGGCCCGCTCGTGTGTGGGTGAGCCGGTGTATCCGGCCCTGCGGGCGCTGTGCGATCGGAGTAGCGCCGCCGGGATCCACTCGCTCGAATGGCCGATGACCTTGCTCCTGGCGCGCTTCGCGGGCCCCGGCGACGCCCGCGCGGCCGCCGGGCACCGGGATCGGTATCACCAGCTGTTGTCCACGATCCGCCGTGGGTGTGACCCACAGGGACGGTTGGTGCTGGACCGCTCACCGTGGGTGTCGGCCCTTGACAACCCCTGATTGCTCCATTCGGATGCCTGTCACCCCTCTGGAAGGTGCCGCTCGGCGCAACATTCCCGAATGGAGTGCGAATTTTGTGCCTGATCGTGTCAAGGTAGATTCCCTACCAGCCGATACGGGGGAAGACGTATCACCCGGCTGTAGGAAGCGGCTGTAGGAGGGAGTCCCGGTGACGACGGTACTGATCTGCGATGATCGTCGCAGCGTTCGTGAGGGGCTGACGCGTGTGATGTCCGCGGTGCCGGGAGTGCACCGGATCGACTGCGTTGCCCACGGCGACGAGCTGCTGGCCCGGTACTCCCGGCAGCCGGTGGACGTCGTCCTGGTCGGTACCCAGCGCGCGGTGCCCACCGGTGTGGAGGCGACGCGGCGTCTGGTGGCCGCACATCCCCAGGCCAACGTCATCGTCTTCGGTGCGCCCGACGACGCTGGCAGTATCGCCGCCGCCATCGCCGGGGGAGCCCGCGGTTATCTGAGATGGGACGCGTCGCGCCCCGAGCTGGTGGCCGCGCTGGCCCACACCCTGGCCAGCACCGCCGTGCCCACGCCCCGGGCGCCCACCGACCCCGGTGTGCAGCTCACCGAGCGCGAGCTCCAGGTGCTGCGCGGGATGAGCCAGGGCAAGAGCAACGGGCAGATCGGCCGGGAGCTCTACCTGTCCGAGGACACCGTGAAGACCCACGCCCGCCGGCTGTTCCGCAAGCTCGGCGTCCGTGACCGGGCCCAGGCGGTGGCCCACGGATTCCGTCGCGGTCTGGTCTCCTAGGCCGGTCCCGGGTCGACGGCCCGGGCCACTACGATCCTTCTGTCCGTGCTGAGTTCGTAGCCGGGCCCGGGCAACCTGTGCCCGGGCCCATGCGTCCCCCTTCGGGTAATACCGGTGGGCCGGAAGACTCGACCGGCTACCGTTGCACCGTTGGGGGCACGGGGAACTGGCGCGTCTTTCGAGACCGGCACACCCTCCCCGGGCACTGGAGGGATACGTGTCGGTTACACCTGGGCGAACGTCTGCAATGAGCGGTACGAGAGACGACGAGATCGACGAGTTCCTGGCGGCCGCGATCGCCGGTGAGCGGGCCGCCGTCGAACGTGTCCTCAAGACGATCCGCCCGCTCGTCGTCCGCTACTGCCGTGCCCGTCTGGGCCGCTCCGAGCGCACCTTCGCCTCCGCCGACGACGTCGCCCAGGAAGTCTGCATGGCGGTGCTGACCTCTCTGCCTTCCTACCGCGACCAGGGACGACCGTTCCTCGCCTTCGTCTACGGGATCGCCGCGCACAAAGTCATCGACGCGCATCGGGCCGCCGGGCGTAACAAGTCCGAGCCCGTGTCCGATGTACCGGACAGCGTCGAAGTCGCGGACGGGCCCGAGCAGCGTGCTCTCCAGTTCGAGACTGCCGGCGAGATGGGTCGGTTGCTCGAGGTACTTCCGGAGAAGCAGCGTGAGATCTTGGTTCTACGAGTGGTGAACGGCCTTTCCGCGGAGGAGACGGCGGAAGCGGTGGGGTCCACCCCCGGCGCTGTCCGCGTCGCGCAGCACCGGGCTCTGGCCCGGCTGCGCAAGGCGATGTCAGAGGGACGCTAGCGGAGGAGGTGGTCTGATGCGCAATCTTTTTGACGGGTCGCGGCGTGGCCGCCGCCCGGATCGTCCCGGCTCGGTCCCGATCGACAGCTCCCCCTACGACTTCGGGACCGCCGACGACGAACGGGTCGACCCGGTCGACCTGATGGCGATACGCGCCGACGACGAACTGCTCGATGCCCTGGCATCCGGCGGGGGGTTCGGCGGGTACGGCTCTGCTGGTTTCGAGCGTGGCGGTTTCGAGTCCGGGGATCTGGACGGCATTGATCTGGACGGGGGCTTCCAGGACGACCAGCAGATGCTGGCCATGCTGGCGGCCTGGCGGGACGAGGTGGTCGATGAGCCGATCCCCGAGCTGCTCACCACCGAGCAGGCGTCCGAGGCGATCGTGGCCGGGCAGCGGTCGGCGTATCCCAAGCGCCGGTTGATGCCGGTCGCGGCGGCCGCGGCGGCGGTGGTGCTCGGCATGTCCGGGGTGGCCATCGGGGCTGGTGCGGCCGAGCCGGGCGACGCGCTGTGGGGCGTGTCGAGGACGTTGGACAGCGACCGGGCGGATTCCAAGGAGGCCGCCCAGCGGGTGAGCGTCGCCCTGGCCTCGGTCCAGCAGGCGCTGGACCAGGGGCGGGTGAAGGACGCGCAGGCCACTCTGGCCTCGATCGCCCCGGAGCTGAACAAGGTCACCGACGAGGACACCAAGCGCGAGCTGTCCAGCAAGCAGGCGAACCTCATCGAGAGCGCCGGCGACGCCGAGGAGGGCGAGAAGGTCTCCACCGACGAGTCCGGCAAGCGCAAGGACCACGACAAGGACAAGGACAAGAAGTCCGACTCCGACAAGGATTCGGACAAGGGCGACAAGGACAAGGACAAGGCCGGCGCGGGCAAGCCCGACCCCCGGTCGGCCGACCCGGCCAAGGGCCCGGATCCGGCCAGCCAGTCCAGCTCGTCGTCGCCCGACCCGCGCCGGGAGCAGAAGCCCTCGGACTCGAGCTCGGCGGCCCGTCCGGCCCCGGAGTCGTCCAAGCCCGAGCCGCACAAGCCCTCGGAGTCCAAGAAGCCGGAGCCCAGCAAGCCCTCCGAGTCCAAGAAGCCCGAGTCCGAGAAGCCGGACAAGGTCGAGGACAAGAAGGGCGAGGGCGAGGAGAAGAAGGACGAGAGCAAGAAGGGCGAGGACAAGAAGGGCGAGGGCGAGGGTGAGCCGGAGAACCTGAAGCCCAGCACGTCCACGCCGAACGCGATGGTGCCGCCGGTCGGACCGCCGGCCTTCGGCAGCCCGTAGACCCGGGAACCACCACCGACCCGAGACCGCCCGCCAGGATCACCTGGCGGGCGGTCCCGTTCGTCTAAGACGAGTGGAGGGTGGCGTCGGCATAACCCCGGCAGTACTCCCAGGTGACGTAGTCGCCGGGGTCGGGGTTGAAGGCGGGCTCGTGCTTGCGCATGTGCCCCTCGTCGAGCAGCTGGCGGAGGCTGGCCCGCAGCAGGTCCCACTCGTGGAAGTGCTGTTCGCCACAGTCGGCGCAGTCGACGACCACGCCCCGGATGCCCCGGTTCTCCAGCAGCGCCTGATAGATGGAGAGGTCGCCGAGGTCCTCGATGATCTCGGCGCGCTCCTCGGCGCTGAGCGGCTCCAGCTCCTCCACGTCCGACTCGTCGGTCATCGACCGGGCCGGATCGTCGGGATCTCCCGCGAAGGGGTCGGGTGGCAAGGCGTCCTGCGACACATCCGTACGGTACCCCGCGCGCTCGCGGTCGTGGGCCCCGGATCGACCCGACCGGCTCCCGGACGGAACCCGCTGGGCTCCCGCCCGGTGATCGCCGTCCCGCAATCGGGATGCCGACCCGGCTCGGACGGATAGGATGAGAAGACCTCACATCAGACTCCGAGAAGACAGACTCCGAGAAGACCAGCCCTCCGACCACACCAGTCCGTGACTCCCCGAAGGGTTGACCGCCGCGATGACCACCGAGCTGCCCGCCGGACTGCCGGCGAAGTTCGCCATGCTGGGGCTGACCTTCGACGACGTCCTGCTGCTGCCCGCCGAGTCCGACGTGCTGCCGTCCTCGGCTGACACCTCCACCTGGCTGTCCCGCAACGTCCGGCTCCGGGTCCCGCTGGTGTCCTCGGCGATGGACACCGTCACCGAGTCCCGGATGGCCATCTCCATGGCCCGCCAGGGCGGCATGGGCGTGCTGCACCGCAACCAGTCCGCGCAGGAGCAGGCGGCCCAGGTCGAGGTGGTCAAGCGGTCCGAGGCCGGGATGGTCACCGACCCGGTGACCTGCGGGCCCGACGCCACCCTGCGCGAGGTGGACCAGCTGTGCGCCCGCTACCGGATCTCCGGGCTGCCGGTGACCCACCCGGACGGCACCCTGCTGGGCATCATCACCAACCGGGACATGCGCTTCGAGGTCGACCACAGCCGCAAGGTGAGCGAGGTGATGACCCGCCAGCCGCTGGTCACCGCTCAGGTCGGGGTGACCGCCGAGGCCGCGTTGGGGCTGCTCCGCCGTAACAAGATCGAGAAGCTGCCGATCGTGGACGGGGCCGGTCTGCTCCGCGGGCTGATCACGGTCAAGGACTTCGTGAAGACCGAGCAGTACCCGCTGGCCACCAAGGACCCCGACGGCCGGCTGCTGGTCGGGGCGGCGGTCGGGGTCGGTGACGACTCGGTCGAGCGGGCCATGCTGCTCACCGAGGCCGGCGTCGACGTGATCATGGTCGACACCGCGCACGGGCACTCCCGCCGGGTGCTGGAGATGGTGTCCAAGCTGGCCAAGGAGACCGGCGACGGGGTCGACGTGGTCGGCGGCAACGTGGCCACCCGGGCCGGGGCGGCCGCCCTGGTGGAGGCGGGCGCGGACGGCGTGAAGGTGGGCGTCGGCCCGGGGTCGATCTGTACCACCCGGGTGGTGGCCGGGGTCGGCGCGCCGCAGATCACCGCCATCTACGAGGCCGCCTCGGTGTGCGCCCCGGCCGGGGTCCCGGTGATCGGCGACGGCGGTATCCAGTACTCCGGGGACATCGCCAAGGCCATCGCGGCCGGGGCGTCCAGCGTGATGCTGGGCAGCCTGCTGGCCGGTACCGGCGAGGCGCCGGGCGAGATCGTGCTGGTCGGCGGCAAGCAGTACAAGACCTACCGGGGGATGGGCTCGCTGGGCGCCATGCGCGGCCGGGCCGGCGACACCGGCGGCAAGTCGTTCTCCCGGGACCGCTACGCCCAGGACGACGTGCTCAGCGAGGACAAGCTGGTGCCGGAGGGCATCGAGGGGCGGGTGCCGTTCCGCGGCCCGCTCACCCAGGTCATGCACCAGCTGCTCGGCGGGCTGCGCTCCGGCATGGGCTACACCGGCGCGGACACCATCGAGAAGCTGCAGCAGGCCCAGCTGGTCCGGATCACCGCCGCCGGGCTCAAGGAGAGCCACCCGCACGACATCACCATGACGGTCGAGGCCCCCAACTACGCCACCCGCTGACACCCGCCTGGCGGCCGCACAGCCCTGGTCGCTCGGCACAGCTGTTGCGGCATGTGTGCGGAGCAACTGGGGCTGTGCGGCGGTGCTGGGCGGGCTGTGCGGTGGTCGCAGGCATACCCTTGGCGGCGTGCGTGACCTTGTTGAGATCGGGATGGGGCGCAGTGCGCGCCGTTCCTACGCCCTGCACCAGATCGAGATCGTGCCCTCGCGGCGGACCCGGACCTCGAAGGAGGTGTCCACCGCCTGGCAGCTGGACGCCTACCGGTTCGAGATCCCGTTGCTGACCCACCCCACGGACGCGGTGGTCTCGCCGGCCACGGCGGCCGAGGTGGGCCGGCTGGGCGGGCTGGGCGTGCTGAACGCCGAGGGGCTGTGGGCCCGGCACGCCGATCCGGCCGCCGAGCTGGCCCGGCTGGTGGCGGCCGCCGACGACGACCCCGAGGCGGCGGTCGGCCTGCTGCAGGAGCTGCACACCGCGCCGATCGACACCGGCCTGCTCGCCGAGGCGCTGCGCGCGGTGCGCGAGGCCGGGGTGACGGTGGCCGCCCGGGTCAGCCCGCAGCGGGCCCGCGAGCTGACCCCGACCCTGCTGGCCGCCGGGGTGGAGATCCTGGTCGTGCAGGGCACGATCATCTCCGCCGAGCACGTCTCCACCGGGGAGGAGGAGCCGCTCAACCTCAAGCAGTTCATCGCCGACCTGGACGTCCCGGTGGTGGCCGGCGGGGTGGGTGACTACCGCACCGCGATGCACCTGATGCGTACCGGCGCGGCCGGGGTGATCGTCGGCTACGGCGAGTCCCTGGCCACCACGACGGACGCGGTGCTGGGTATCGGGGTACCGATGGCCACCGCCATCGTGGACGCCGCCGCCGCCCGCCGCGACTACCTCGACGAGACCGGTGGCCGGTACGTGCACGTGATCGCCGACGGCGGGATCTTCGGCTCCGGCGACATCGCCAAGGCCATCGCCTGCGGGGCGGACGCGGTGATGCTCGGCGAGCAGCTGGCCGAGGCCGACGAGGCCCCGGGGGGTGGGCTGTACTGGACCACGGCCGCCGCGCACCCGTCCCTGCCGCGCAGCGACGTGATCGGACTGGACCGGCCCGGTCATGATCTGGGGCAGGTGCTGTTCGGCCCGGCCGGGAACGCCGAGGGCACGGTGAACCTGTTCGGGGCGCTGCGCCGGGCGATGGCCAAGACCGGCTACTCGGACCTCAAGGAGTTCCAGCGGGTGGGCCTGAACATCCGGACCTGAGCATCCGGGCCCGGCGCTCCGGTTCACTCACTCGGGTGTACTGGCCCGGCTTCGCGTTGTCCAGCCGATCCGGCGTCGTTGGGCCGTTCGAGTCCCGTTACTAGGAGTGGCCCAATGACGACGCCCCGTAAGATCTTCGCCGCCGCGGTGATTGCCGTGGCCGCGCTGTTCCTCAGTGTCGGCGTGGCGGTGGCGGCTCCGGATGCGGAGCGGGTCGACAACGACGAGGCCGACGGGACGCACAGCTTCGACAACTACGAGCTGGGCGACGACAACGGGTGCAACTTCAAGTACAAGAAGGACGGCTCGGTGCGCAAGCACAAGGACGTCGACGAGGACGACTGCCCGGTGCAGTACCCGGTGACCAACCCGCCGAACGTCCCGGGCTACAGCGGTGGCCAGACGTCCCTGCCGCTGCCGGCGCCGCTCTTCCCGGCCCTCCCGCCGCTGGCGCCGGTCCTGACCGCGACCCCCGGCACGCCGTAGGTCAGCGCTACTTCGCGACGTCGCGGCGGGTGGCGTAGACCACGATGTTGTCGCGGTAGGAGCGGGCCACCCGGTCGAAGCTGCCGCCACAGGTGATCAGGCGCAGCGCCTCGCCGGGCACCGGGCCGAACACGGTCCGGGTCGGGAAGTCGTCCTTCGGGTACTGCTCGACGCCGTCCACCAGGTACCGCACGCGGCTGCCGTCGGCCAGCAGGACGGTGACCGCGTCGCCCGCCCTGAGCTCGCGCAGCCGGAAGAACACCGCCGGCCCCGAGCGCGAGTCGACGTGCCCGGCGATGACGGCCGGCCCGGCCGTCCCGGGCACCGAGGCGCCGGTGAACCAGCCGACCCGGGCATAGTCCTCGGGGACCTGCATCGAGCCGTCGGCGGTGAGGCCCAGGGGCAGCAGCACCGACTCCTCGACGTCGATGGCCGGGATGGACAGCCCCACCGGCCGGGGCGCGATCACGGCGGGTAGCGGCTGCGGCCCTGACTGGCGCCCGCCGGCCGGGCGCGGGGCCTCGGCCCGGGCGATGATCTCGGCCGGTTGGTCGGGGTCGCGCGGGCCCGGGTGGTGCAGCAGCATCGCCACCGTGACCCCGTAGAGCAGGCTGCAGGCGACCAGTACGGCCGCCACCGGGCGGCCTCCCCGGTCGCGGGCCGGGACCGGGGCGTGCAGCCGTACGGTCGCGGCTCCGGCGGCGGCCGCGCCGAGCCGGGGTTCCACCCACACCTGCCGCCCGGGCCGGGTCCGGGCGTGGTGGGTCGGCCGGGTGGTCGGTGGCCTCGGTGCGGGGGGTGGCAGCACCGGCGGCTCGGCGGACCCCCGGAGGAGCCCGCCGAGCGTCAGCGGTCGGTCGTCGGGGGTCAGGCCCGGGCCCGGCGACGCAGCAGGAACACGGTGCCCGCGCCGACGAGGGCGCCGATCAGCAGGCCGGGCACCAGGACGGGTGCCCCGGGTGCGGTGCCACCGCCGCCGGTGGCGATGCCGCCGGCCGGGGACTGCGCGGCCGTGCTGCCGGTGCTGTCCTTCAGCGGGGTGACCTTCAAGCCGGACGGCGAGTCGACCACCACGATGGTGTTCACCGAGCCGGACCGGACGTCGACGTTCGCCTGGGTGGTGTTCGCCCCCTCCTTGAGGCTCAGGTTGTACCGGCCCTCGGGCACCGCGTTGTACGGCGAGGTGTCGCCGTAGTTCAGGCCGGTGGCCAGGGTCGGCCCGCCGACCGCGCTGACCTCCACCGGGGCCTTGCCGGTGGCCGCCTCGACCACCCGCACCTTGCCGGTACCGGCGGCCGGGGCCTCGAGGTCGTCGGTGAGCAGGGTCGGCTTGATGGTGCCGTTCTGGCCGTTCTCGAACACCAGCGCGGTGTAGGCCACGCCCTCCTTGATGTCCACGTTGGCGCTCAGCGCGGGCGTCGAGGTGGCCGGGGCGTCGGCCGGCCGCATGGACACCGTGTACGCACCCTGCGGCAGCGCCGAGTACGGGGTGACGTTGCCGTAGCCGGCCTTGCGGAAGGCCACCTTCTCCGGCTGGCCGAACGGGGCCAGGTAGATGTCCACCGGCGGCGTCTTCGGCGACAGGTGGCCCAGCCGGACCCAGCCGGTCGGGGCCGACGCGGGGGCGCTCGGCGCGGCACCCGTGTCGGCGGACGCGACGCCGGGCAGCGCCAGGGTGAGCAGAGAGGAGACCACGGCTGTGGTCAGGGCTAGCGCGGATCTACGGCGGCTCACTGTTGAACCTTTCTGGGGGTGGGGTGGGACCGAACTGCGGACGAGGTCACCGGGGGACGAGGGAGTCGAGAAGCCCCGGCGGCCCCTGGGGTGAGTAGCGGACGAGGACCCCGGACGGGGTGATCGCCATGGAGTACGGCCGGAAGGGGGCCAACTGCGCGGTGAAGAAGTCGACGATGCGTTGCTGGGCCCTGGGCGGCAGGCCGCGGGCGAGCGCGCCCGCCGGGGCCGGGGCCAGCAGCAGCTGCCGCAGCGGCCGGCCGATCGCCTGCTCGCCGGGCACCTCCGGCAGGGCCACCAGCCGCACCGGTTGCTCGGACAGCAGGCCGCCGAGGGCGGTGGCCGCCCGGGCGTCCAGCAACCCGGCGCGTAGCCGGTCGGCCTGCTCGGCGGTCGCGGTCAGCTGGGACGAGGCGGCCAGCATCTGGCCGGCCGCCTGCCGACCCATGGCCTCCCGGGCCGGGTCGGGCGCCGGCCAGCGGGTGGTCCAGATCTCGATCCGGTCGCCCGCGCCGTCGGTGCCGAACCGGGCCACCAGGGTCGCCGGGGTGGCCGGCAGGGCCGCGACCGCCGCCGCCACCCCGGCGACGGCCGGCGCGGGCGCCGTTCCGCCCCCGGTGAGCGCGGGCGCCGTTCCGCCTCCGGTGAGCGCGGGCGCCGGTCCGGCCGGCGCGGCGGGGGCGGAGTCCGAGGGGGCGTCCGGGTGGGTACCGCTGACCACCCACCAGTCCGGGGTGGAGCAGGCCCGACCCGCGCTCGGGGCGGCGGACAGCCGGGCCTGCCGCTCGCACACCGCCGGGGTGACCAGCCGGTCCCACGCGGGCCCGCCCGGGGTGAGCGCGGTGTGCGTGATGTCGTCGGTCATCACCTGCTCGCCGGGCGGCACGTTGCCGCGCAGCCACTCGCGGGCCCACTCCGAGGGTGGCGGGGCGGTGGCCGAGGGCAGCGAGAGCAGGTTCGTCGACCAGCCCAGGACCAGCACGGCCAGCGTGACGGCGGGCAGCCGCGCGGCCGGGGGCACCAGGAGCACCGCGCCGGCGACCGGCCCGGGCAACCGGCGGACGGGTACCGTCCGATCCTGCCCGAGCACGGCCGACCCGATCGCGGCCAGCGGGACGAGCAGCGGGTACAGCCCGGAGGCGGGCACCCCGAGCGCGGCGGCGCCGGCGAGCACGGCGAGCAGCCCGACGCCGACCCACCGGTGCCGGGCGGAGGCCAGGGCGAACCCGCCGACCAGTACGACCAGCACGACGGTGACCGGATCCGGGCCGAGCCAGCCCGACGCCGGCCAGGTGCCGATCCCGGGGCCGGTCGGGCGGCCCGCGCCGAACGCCGCCGCGACCAGCGCGGGCAGGCACATCGCGGCCAGCAGCAGGGTGCGCCGCTGATCGCCGTGCCGGGCGACCAGGGCCACCACGGCGGCGGTCAGGGCGGCGGCCGGTGGCGCGGTGAGGGCCGCGACCAGCAGGAACACCGCGACCATCAGGTCGGACCGGAACTGCGCGCGGCCCACCCGGGTCGGCCCGGCGGCCAGCACCAGGGCGGCCATGGCCCAGGTGACGGCGAGGTTCTCCGGCACCGCGAGCCGGCTCGCGGCCACCGCGGCGGGGCTGAGCGCGAGGACGACCACCGCACCCAGCGCCCACGGGCGGGACACCCCGAGCCGGCGGGCCAGCAGCCAGCAGGCCACGGCGGTCACCGCCCAGGCCAGCAGGCTCACCTCGCGCACCGCGCCCAGCGCGCTCGGCGCCCGGTCCCAGCCGTCGCCGACCCGGATCAGCGTGGCCACCTGGCCGGCGGCCAGCGCGCCCAGCCGTCCGGCCAGCGCCTCCAGGCCCATCGAGCCCGGGTCGGCCACCTGGTTGACCAGCGCGGCCTCGTCCGGTCGCGGTGCGGGGGAGGAGTACAGCCCGACGGCGCGCAGCGCGATCCCGGCGCCGGCCACGGCGGCCAGGGCCGCGAGGCCGCGCAGCCGGTCGCGTCCGGGGCTCGTGCGCGGGGCGGCCGGGGTCGGCTGGAGCGGGGGCGGGGTCGGCCGGTGACCCATCAGCGTGGACAGCCCGCCCGGCGGCAGCACGATCCGCACGGTCGGCTCGTCACCGGTTGCGGACAGCGAGGACGGCGACGACGGCGGCCGGGGGATCGTCCGGTTCACCCCGGTCGGACCCGCCGCCGGAGCGGTCCGGCCGGGTGTGGCGAACCGTCCGGGAAGCGGTGCGGCGGTGCGGTCGTCGAGCACACTCGGCCTTCTGGCTGGGGACGGAGGCGCCGGGCGGCCGATGGTGTCCGGGCTGCCGCGGGTACTGACCCCCGTCACTTTCCGTGCAGAGGCTCCGTCACATTAACCAGGTGGTTGACGCTTGCGCACCATCATTCGGCGTAACTTCTTACTCTCCGCAGTCGTAATCGCCGATCGGCTCCGCTGAACGAGTGGGTGTGTCGAGGGTCAATTTTGCCCCTTCTGGACCACGCCGGAGATGGCCGCCGCCAGCCGCACGTCCTTCTCGGTGATCCCGCCGGCCGAATGGGTGGAGCAGCGGAAGGTCAGGGTGCGCCAGCGGATGTCGATGTCGGGATGGTGGTCGGCGTTCTCGGCCAGCACCGCCACCTCGTCCACCACGGTGATGGCGGTCGGGAAGTCGGGCAGTGAGGCGGTGCGGACCAGCGCGTCACCGTCCCGCTCCCACCCGGGGAGGTCGCTCAGAGCTTTGGTCACCGCGTCGTCGTCGAGGAGTTCAGCCATACCGTCCATGGTCCCGCGGTATGCCCAGATTTGCTTCCACTGAGAAAACTGAGAAACCCGGATTCTCTTGCGCGATGAAAAGCGTAGGTTGTCTAACGATGTCCAGAGTGCTGGTGGTAGACGACGAACCCGGGGTCCGTACCGCGCTTGATCGCGGCCTGACCGCCGAGGGGTTGAGCGTGGTCACCGCCTCCGACGGTCCCACCGCGCTGCGGGCCGCGCTCACCGGCAGCTTCGACCTCATCCTGCTCGACATCATCATCCCCGGGCTCTCCGGGTACCGGGTGCTGCAGCAGCTGCGGGCCGAGGGTGTGGACACCCCCGTGCTGCTCATCTCGGCCAAGGACGGCGAGGTCGACCAGGCCGACGGGCTGGACCTCGGCGCCGACGGTTACCTGGTCAAGCCGTTCTCCTTCCTGGTGCTGCTGGCCCAGGTACGGGCGCTGCTGCGGCGCCGGGAGAACGAGCGCGGCGGGCCGGGTCGGCGGGTGCGCCTCGGCGAGCTGGTGGTCGACCCGACCGCGAAGCAGGTCAGCTGGCAGGGCAACCCGGTCGAGCTGTCGCCCCGCGAGTTCGCCGTGCTCTACGCGTTGGTCAGCCGGCCGGACACGGTGCTGAGCAAGGACGAGCTGCTGCGCCTGGCCTGGGGCGGCGAGCAGGCGGCCAGCCGCAACGCGGTCGAGGTCTACGTGGGTTACCTGCGTCGTAAGCTGCAGTCCGTGGGAGCCGAGCATCTTCTGCGCACCGTGCGCGGGCAGGGCTACCGGGTGGGAGCCTAGGAACGTGAAGGACGGCCACCGGCTCAGCGGCTGGTGGGCGGGGCGCAGCCTCCGGATCCGGATCACGATCACGGTCGGTTCGGTCGCCTTCGCCGCGCTGGGCGCGCTGGCCTGGATGGCCACCGGCCTGATCGGCATCACGGTCACCGGCGCGGTGGACGTCGAGCTGTCCAAGGCCGCCGACGTGGCCGCCGAGCACCTGGCCTCGGGGATGTCGGCGAGCGTGGTGTCCGCCTCCGACGACCCGGTGACCGGCATCTCCGGCCAGATCAAGATCCGGGTCACCGACGCGGCCGGGCGCCCGCTGGACGGCGGCGACCCGCTGCCGATCGGGCCGGCCGACCTGCGCGAGCTGGCCGAGCCCGCCTCGTTGACCGTGTTCGGACCCGACGGGCCCACCCGCTGGCTCGGCGAGCCCGCCCGCGCGGCGGACGGATCGCCGCGGCTCGTGCTGGCCGGGGCCGACCTGGTCGGGTTCACCTCGGTGCAGCGCCGCGGCGCGGTGGGCCTGGCCTTCGCCGCGATGCTGGCCGCGCTGGGGGTCACCCTGGCGGCCTGGACGGCGGTCCGGCTGGCGCTGCGGCCGGTGGACCGGATGCGCGCGGCGGCGGTCACCCTCCCTCCGGGCAAGCGCCTCCCCGTGCCCCCGGCCCAGGACGAGCTGCGGGCGCTGGCCGAGGAGCTGAACGAGCTGCTGGCCCGCCGGGACGCCGCGTCCGCCCGGCTGGAGCGGTTCACCGGGGACGCCGCGCACGAGCTGCGTTCCCCGGTGGCGGCGATCCGGGCGCAGGCCGAGGTGGCGGTGCTGCACCCGGACCCGGCGCTGGCCGACGAGACGCTGCGCTCGATCGCCGACGAGGCCAACCGGCTCTCCCACCTGCTCTCCGACCTGATGGCGCTGGCCCGGGCGGACGCCGGAGCCCGGCCACCGGCCAGCGCGGTCGACGTGGCCGACGAGGCCCGGGCGGCGATCTGCCGGGCCGGCAACGGGTCCGGCTCCGGCGACGGCTCGGGCAACGGGTCGGCGGCCGGTCTGCTGGACGCCGACGAACCGGACGACATCCGGCTGGTGCTGACCGCACCGTTGCCCACCCGGGCCGCCGCCTCCCCGGGCGAGGTGGCCCTGGTGCTGGACAACCTGCTGGCCAACGCCCGCCGGTACGCCCGCGACCAGGTGCGGATCTCGGTGCTGCTGGGTGCGGGCACCGTCCGGCTGGTGGTCGACGACGACGGCCCCGGGGTGCCCGAGGCGGACCGCGAGCGGGTGTTCGACCGTTTTCTCAGGCTGGAGGCCGACCGGGGTGGGGTGAGCGGCGGGGCCGGCCTGGGGTTGGCGCTGGTGTCCGCCCTGGTCACCGGGCGCGGCGGCGGGGTGCGGATGTCGGACAACCCGCTCGGCGGCGCCCGGGTCGAGGCCTGGTGGCCGTCCTACCGGCGGAACCCGTGACGCCGGACCCGGCTGAGGTCGCCGGCGAGCGGGAGGTCGCCGGGCCGGCGGATGGCACCGAGCCGTCCGGGGTGGTCCTCGGGGCGGCGGACGGAGCCGAGCGGCCGGGGGTGGTCGTCGGGGCGGCGATCGTGCGCGGCGCCGCGTTGCTCGCCGCCCGCCGGGCCCATCCGGCCGAGCTGGCCGGACGCTGGGAGCTGCCCGGCGGTCAGGTCGAGGACGGCGAGCCCGAGCCGGACGCGCTGCGCCGGGAGTGCCGGGAGGAGCTCGGCGCCGGGGTGCTCGTCGGCGAGCGGCTCGGCCCCGACCTGCCGATCGGCTCCCGGCTGCTCCGCGTCTACCGGGCGGTGCTGGAACCGGGCTCGCCGGAGCCGTCCGCGCTCGAACACACCGAGCTGCGCTGGGTGGCCCGGGACGAGCTGGACGGCCTCGACTGGCTGGACGCCGACCGCGCCCTGCTCCCCGACCTCGCCGCCGCCCTCACCTGACCCCGCCGCAGGCCGTCCCCGACCTCGCCGCCGCCCTCACCTGACCGCCGCCGCAGGCCGTCCCCGCCCTGAGCCACGCCGCCGCCTCACCTGTCGCGGACTGGTAACGCACCTGTCGCGGTTACTGCCAACGACAAGAGCCTGTTGTCGCGGTTATTGCCAACGACAAGTGGTGAGGGCGCGGTGGCTGCGAGCCGGGGCGAGCAAGGTCACGGGGCCGGGGCGGCGGGGTGCCGAACACCGACGGGTATCCTGGGGATACCGCCTCCCACCTTTTCCAGGAGTACCCGCGTGCCCACCGCCGCCCCCGACCGCCCCCGAGCCGCCCTGCGGACCGATCTCCGCAACGTGGCCATCGTGGCGCACGTCGACCACGGCAAGACCACGCTGGTCGACGCCATGCTGCGCCAGTCCGGGATCTTCGGCGAGCGCAGCCAGGTACAGGACCGGGTGATGGACTCCGGCGACCTGGAGCGGGAGAAGGGCATCACGATCCTGGCCAAGAACACCGCCGTGCGCTGGCGGGACATGGTCGTGAACGTGATCGACACCCCGGGCCACGCCGACTTCGGCGGTGAGGTCGAGCGCGGGCTGTCCATGGTGGACGGCGTGGTGCTGCTGGTCGACGCCAGTGAGGGCCCGCTGCCGCAGACCCGGTTCGTGCTGCGCAAGGCGCTGTCCGCGCACCTGCCGGTGGTGCTGGTGGTGAACAAGACCGACCGGGCCGACGCCCGGATCGCCGAGGTGGTCGACGAGTCGCTGGAGCTGCTGCTCGAGCTGGCCGACGAGCTGGACCTGGGCGAGGAGGTCACCGCCAACCTGCTCGACCTGCCGGTGGTCTACGCGTCCGCCCGGGCCGGCAAGGCCAGCCTCACCCGCCCGGCCGACGGCACCGTCCCGGAGACCGACGACCTCACCGCGCTGTTCGAGGTGCTCACCAAGGCGGTCCCGGCCCCGGACGGCGACCCGGACGGCCCCCTGCAGGCACACGTCACCAACCTGGACGCGACCACCTTCCTGGGCCGGATCGGGCTGGTCCGGATCCGCTCCGGGCGGATCAAGCGCGGCCAGACCGTGGCCTGGTGCCGGGAGGACGGCTCGGTCACCAACGTGAAGATCACCGAGCTGCTGCGCACCGAGGGGCTGACCCGGGAGCCGGCCGAGGCCGGCGAGGCCGGGGAGATCCTGGCCGTGGCCGGCATCCCCGAGCTGATGATCGGCGACACCCTGTGCGACCAGGGCGACCCGCGCCCGCTGCCCCGGATCGAGGTCGACGAGCCGGCCATCTCGGTCACCATCGGCACCAACACCTCGCCGCTGGCCGGCCGCGACCCGCAGCCCGGCACCAAGCTGACCGCCCGGCTGGTGCGCAACCGGCTGGACTCCGAGCTGGTCGGCAACGTGAGCCTGCGGGTGCTGCCCACCGAGCGGCCGGACGCCTGGGAGGTGCAGGGCCGGGGCGAGCTGGCGCTGGCCGTGCTGGTCGAGACCATGCGCCGGGAGGGCTTCGAGCTCACCGTGGGCAAGCCCGAGGTGGTCACCAAGGTCATCGACGGCACGCTGCACGAGCCCTACGAGCGGCTGAGCGTGGACGTGCCCACCGAGCACCTGGGCGCGATCACCCAGCTGCTGGCCGCGCGCAAGGGCGAGCTCGTCCAGATGACCCACGGCGAGCTGCGGGTCCGGGTGGACTTCCACGTGCCGTCCCGGGGCCTGATCGGCTTCCGCACCGAGTTCCTCACCGTCACCCGGGGCTCGGGCATCGCCAGCCACGTGTTCGACGGCTACCGGCCCTGGGTGGGCGAGCTGCGCACCCGGCTGCGCGGCTCGCTGATCTCCGACCGTTCCGGCCCGGTCACCACCTACGCCTGCATGCAGCTGGCCGACCGGGGCACCATGTTCGTCACCCCCACCACCCAGGTGTACGAGGGCATGGTGATCGGCGAGAACGTCCGCGGTGAGGACCTCGTGGTCAACATCACCCGGGAGAAGAAGCTGACCAACGTGCGCAGCTCCACCTCCGACGTGCTGGAGACGCTGACCCCGGCCACCGTGCTGAACCTGGAGCAGGCGCTGGAGTTCTGCGCCACGGACGAGTGCGTCGAGGTCACCCCGGAGTGCGTGCGGGTACGCAAGGTGGAGCTGGACGCCAACCTGCGGGCCCGGCAGCGCGCCCGCACCAAGCAGGCCCGGTAGCCCACACGGGGCGGCTTCCCGCCGTCCTCACTTTTGAGTTCGACGGGGAATCGGGCGGCGCCTAACCTCCGGGCGGTGCGTGAACTCGGGGGAGCTTCAGCGCGCCGGACACCGGGCCCGTACCGCCCGCGGCCCGAACGGTGGTCCGGCGTCGACGGGCGTTGCGACGACGGCCGGGTCAGCCGGCGGACAGCCCTGCGCGGCCTGACCGGCGGGGCCCTGCTGATCGGCGGGCTGAGCGCCGGGTTGAGCGGCTGCACGCCGCCACCGGCGGAGGGCGGCGGGGGCGAGCCCGGGGCGCCGCCCGGTCGGGGCCCGGACACCCCGACGGCCAACGAACTGAGCTTCCACGGCCCGAACGGCTCGCTGCAGGGGGTCTGGGCGACCCCGGTCCGGGGGGTGAAGCGGGCGAGCGGGCGGCCCGGGGGCGCGGTGCTCGTGGTGCACGACGACCAGGGCCTGACCGACCACTTCGTCGACCTGGTGGGCCGGTTCGCCGGCGCCGGGTACGGCGCCCTCTGCGTCGACCTGCGGCGCGGCCGTGACCTGGCCACCGCGCCCGTCGATGTCCTGCTGGCCGACCTGCGGGCCGGCCTGGACGAGCTGCGCGTGCGGTTCCCCGGCCGCAAGCTGGGCGCGGTCGGGTTCGGCTTCGGTGGCGGCCTGGTGTGGAGCCTGCTCTCGGCCGGGGAGCCGAGGCTGGCGGCGGCGGTGCCGTTCTACGGCGAGGCGCCCGAAGAACCCGACTTCACCCGCTGCCGGGCCGCCGTGCTGGCCATCTACGGGCAGTACGACGAGCCGGTGAACTCCACCCAGGACAAGGCGGACTACAAGCTGTTCAAGGCCAACCGGGAGCGGGCGGCGATCGTCTACCCCGGCACCCGGCACGCCTTCTTCGACGACACCGGGCCGGGCTACGACGCCGGCGCGGCCGCCGCCGCGTGGCGGGACACCGGCGGCTGGCTGGACCGCCACCTGTGAACCGGGGCTGACCGCAAGGCAGCCCGGTCGGAGCCCGTCGCGCGGGTTTGGGACCATTGTGGTCGGGGACGCGCGTCCGGGAAGAGGGTGGTGACGTGGGGCGGCACCGCCTGTGGTGGATCACCTGGATCGCCACGCTGGTCTGCGCCCTGGTCGCGGCCGGGTGCACCACCGCGTTGCCGCCGCAGGCGGTCGTGCCGTCGCCGGCCCCGCCGCCCCCGCCGCCCGCGGCCCCGGAGCCGCGCCAGCTGGTGTTCGCCGTCGACGACCTGGGCCAGGGCTTCAACCCGCACCTGATGTCGGACCTGTCGCCGGTCTCGGCGGCGGTGTCCTCGCTGGTGCTGCCGTCGGTGTTCCGGCCGATGGCGGACGGTTCGATGCTGCTGGACCCCACCGTGGCCAGCAGCGCGAAGGTCACCTCGAACGCCCCGTTCACGGTGAGCTACGAGCTGGCCCTGGGCGCCTCCTGGTCGGACAACACCCCGATCGCCGCCGAGGACTTCGTCTACCTGTGGGAGCGGATGCGCCGCGAGCCCGGGGTGGTCGACTCGGCGGGCTACCGGCTGATCACCGACGTGCGCTCGCGGGCCGGGGGCAAGGCGGTGGACGTGGTGTTCGCCCGGGCCTACCCGCAGTGGCAGCGGCTGTTCAACGACCTGCTGCCGGCGCACCTGCTCAAGGACGCGCCGCGCAGCTGGGAGACCGCGCTGGCCGACAGCATCCCGGTGTCCGGCGGCCCGTTCCAGGTGACCGCCGTGGACCGGCCCCGGGGCCAGCTGGTGCTCTCCCGCAACGACCACTACTGGGCCACCCCGGCGGTGCTGGACAGCCTGGTGCTGCGCCGGGTCGACCCCGCCGGGATGGTGGCCGGGCTGCGCAGCGGCGAGCTCCCGCTGGTGCAGGCCTGGCCGGACCGCAACGTGCTGGCCGGGCTGAAGCAGCTGGCCGGGATCGTCGACCCGCCGCCGAGCCCGCCGCCGGGCCGCAGGTCGTCGCGCACCGCGCCGCACACCCCGGCCCCGCCGGCCCCGGTCCAGCCGGCCGCCATCCGGATGCAGCCGGTGGCCCAGCCGACGGTGGTGCAGCTGGGCCTGCGCACCGACGCCGGGGTGTTCACCGACGAGCGGCTGCGCCGCGCGGTGGCCGCGCTGCTGGACCGCGACGCCCTGATCGCCCTGGGCACCGGGGCCGGGGCGTCCGGGGTGCGGGTGGACGCCCAGCTGCTCGCCCCGTCCAACCCCGGCTACCGGCCGACCGTCCCGGCCGGTACCCCCACCCGGCCGGATCCGGTGCTGGCCACGCAGCTGCTGCAGAGCGCCGGGTACCTGCGCGACCCGCAGGGCCGCTGGACCCAGGCCGGCGTGCCGCTGCGGATCACCGTGGGCGCCCCGGCCGGGTCCACCCGGTTCGTGGCCATCGCCGAGGAGGTCCGCCGCCAGCTGGTCGCGGCCGGGGTGGACGCCCAGCTGGTGACCGCCCCGGGCTCGGTGCTCTACAGCGAGCCGACGCTGCCCGCGCCGCCCCCGGCCCAGCCGTCCAGCAGCGCCCAGCCGTCCAGCAGCGCCCAGCCGGCCGGCGAGACCGCGCCGGCGGCCGCGCCCGGTGCCGCCCCGTCCAGTGCCCCGCCGGGTCCGGTGGGCGGGCCCGGCCCGGTCACACCGACGCCGACCCCGGCCTCGATGGCCACCCCGGCCGCCGCCCCGCTCGCGGCGCCGCCCACCCCGCCCACCACCGACGGGCAGGCCCCGCCGACCCCGGCCGCTCCGTCCCCCACCGCGGTGCCGGACCCGCCGGCGCCCACCGGCGTGCGGGTGGACCTGGACGTGCAGCCGCGCGCGGTGGGTGGCGATCTGGCCACCGAGGCGGTGTCGGCCTTCGGTTGCCCGCCCGGGATGGCCGGGGTGAGCCAGCCGCCGCGCAACGCCACCGGCTTCTGCTCGGCCGAGCTGCAGCCCCTGCTGGACACGCTGCTGAGCACCGGCCTGACCCCCGACCAGGCGGCGGTCACCGTCGAGCCGCTGCTCTGGCGCCAGATGCCGGCCATCCCGCTGTTCCAGGTGGTGACCACGCTGGCCAGCACCCCGGCCGGCGACCGGGCCACCGGGAACATCGGCCCCGGCCCGCTGCTGATCGGCCCGCTGGGTACGGCCGCCACCTGGCGTCCCATCGACGGTTGAGCTGAGTTAACCCGGCGTCGGCCGGGGAGGGCGTAGCGTGGCCGGATGCTGCGTGACTACCTGGCCGGCGAGGTCGCCGAGGACTACTCCGACGGTCTGCTGAGCCGCCGGGAGGCGTTGCGCCGGCTCGGTCTGCTCGGTCTGGGGGCCGCCGCGGCCACCGGCGTGCTGGCCGCCTGCGGCACCCCGGACGCCCCGGCCCCCGGCCCGGCGCGGCCGGCCGGGCCGGTCCCGGGCCGGGGCCCGGACACCCCGACCGGCGCCGACGTCACCTTCCCCGGCCCGGACGGTCCCGTGCTGCGCGGCGCCTGGGCGGCCCCGGCGGGGGCGCCGAAGGGCTCGGTCCTGGTGCTGCACGAGAACAAGGGCCTCACCCCGCACTTCTACGACCTGGTCGGGCGGTTCGCCGGGGCGGGCTACGGCGCGCTCTGCGTGGACCTGCTGTCCGCCCAGGGCGGCACCGCGGCGATCACCGACCCGGCCCAACCACCGGCCATCCTGTCCGCCGCGCCCCGGGACGCCGTGCTGGGCGACCTGGGCGCCGGCATCGAGGAGCTGATCCGCCGCCAGCCGAACGCGAAGATCGGCGTGGTCGGGTTCTGCTTCGGCGGCGCGATGGTGTGGAACCTGCTCGACGTCGGGGAGGACCGGCTGGCCGCCGCGGTGCCGTTCTACGGGCCGGCGCCGGAGAACCCGGACTTCCGGAAGGCCAAGGCGGCCGTGGCGGCGGTCTACGCCGAGCAGGACGCGCGGGTGAACGCCTCGAAGGACCGGGCGGAGGCCGCGCTGCGGGCCGCCGGTCTGGAACACACGGTCACCGTCTACCCGGGCGTCGACCACGCGTTCTTCAACGACACCGGCCCCCGGTACAACCCGGCCGCGGCCGGTCAGGCGTGGCAGGCCACCCTGGACTGGCTGGGGCGGCACGTCGCCACAACCTGAGGTGGTGCGCCCCGGCGGGCTCCGGTGCCATTACGGTATGCGCACGCCGATCGGGAGGGTCCACCGCACACGATGCCCAGCTTCCGGAAGACCGTGACGGCCCTGGCCGCCGCCCTCACTATGGCCGCCGCCGTCACCCTGGCCGGTTGCGCCGCCGGGCCCGGCGCCGGGGGCGGGGCGGGGGAGCCGGAGCGGCAGAACCTCGACCCCGGGGCGCTCGGCGCCGCCGACCAGACCTTCACCCGCCCGAAGGTCGAGGACCTCGGCGACATCGCGGTGACCGTCGACGAGGGCTTCCAGGACTACAACAACAACACCGGCGCGGCGAACAGCCAGGCCAACGCCTACTTCACCCAGCTCTGGACGCCGTCGCCGTTCTTCGTCGACGCCGACTTCTCCATCAAGCTGGACCGCGACTACATGGAGTCGGTGACGGTCACGTCCACCAACCCGCAGGTGGTGGAGTGGAAGTGGCGGCCCGAGGCGGTGTGGTCCGACGGCGCCCCGGTGGGTTGCAAGGACATGTACCTGCTCTACCTGGCGGCCCGCAGCCCGGCCAAGGACGGCGCCGCCCAGGTGTTCGACTCCTCGCCGAACGGCTACGACCAGATCTCCAAGTTCGAGTGCAGCCCGGACGGCAAGACGGTCACCACCACGTTCGGCACGCCCTACGCCGACTACCGGGGGCTGTTCTCCTCGGCCGGCCAGTCCGGCTCGCAGCTGCTGCCGGCGCACGTCCTGGAGCAGCGCACCGGCATCCCGGACATCACCAAGGTGCCGGTCGACCGGGACACCCCGGAGGCGCGCAAGGCGGGGGCGTTCTTCACCAAGAGCTGGAACGACTTCTCCCCCGACGTGGGGCTGTCCGCCGGGCCGTACCTGATCCAGAGCGCGACCCGCAACCAGCAGATCGTGCTGGTGCGCAACCCGAAGTGGTGGGGCAACCCCGGTGGTCCGGCGAAGCTGACCGCGACGGCGGTGACCGACTCCCAGTCGGCGGTGCAGAAGCTGCTGAACAAGGAGGTCCAGGTCATCCAGCCGCAGGCCGACCCGGCGGTCGCCGAGCAGGTCCGGGCGGGTGGCGACTTCGTGGTGTTCGCCCGGGGCGGCCAGAGCTACGAGCACGTGGACTTCAACATGGCCCGCCCGCTGTTCGGGCAGCACCCGGAGCTGCGCAAGGCGGTCGCCGCCTGCGTGAACCGGGGGGACATCGTGAACAAGCTGGTGAGCGGGGTGAACCCGGCCGAGAAGCCGCTCGGGGCGTTCCTGATCAACCCCAACGAGAACGGCTACGTCGACCATTACCCGGGGGTCGGGACCGGGGATGCCGCGGCCGCCCGCAAGCTCCTCGAGGACGCGGGCTGGCGGCCCGGCCCGGACGGGGTGTACGCCAAGAACGGCCAGCGGGCCAGCTTCAAGCTCAGCCACAAGCTGGTCGACCGGCGCAACCAGACCGTCCAGCTGATCGCCGGCAGCTGCAAGCCGGCCGGCATCGAGGTGATCGACGACGGCCAGGAGGCGTTCAACGACCAGCGGCTGCCGGCCGGTGACTTCGACGCGGCGCTGTTCGCCTGGGTGGCCTCGTCGATCAAGTCGAGCTCGGTGCCCAACTACCTGTCCCGGGACAAGGGCGGGGTGGCCAACTACAACGGCTACAGCAACCCCAAGGTGGACGAGCTGCTGCTGCGGTCCAACACCGAGCTCGACTTCGCCCAGCGCTACCGCACGCTGAACGAGGCCGACCAGCTCATGGCCCAGGACATGCACAGCCTGCCGCTGTTCCAGCTGATCGACTTCGCGGCCGCCGAGCGGTCGATCGGCCCGATCGGCTACCTGAGCACCGGCGGCGCGCTGTGGAACGCGTTCGCCTGGCAGCGCAAGTAGCCCGGGGCCGATCGGATGCTGAGGTTCGCGGCGCGACGGGTGCTGATCGCCGTCCCGTTGCTGATCGCGGCCTCCTTCCTGTCCTTCGCCCTGACCACCGCCATGGGCGACCCGCTGGCCGAGTGGAAGCAGCAGCGGCCCCGGGCCCCGGAGGAGATCGCCACCCAGTACCAGAAGATCGGCTACGACCAGCCGGTCGTGGACCGCTACCTGGACTGGGCGGGCGGCTTCGTCACCGGTGACTGGAAGACCACGGTCATCCCGGGCAACGGCACGGTGGACGTCCGCACCGAGATCGGCCGGGCGCTCGGGGTGACCCTGCGGCTGGTGCTGGTCGCCGAGGTGCTGGCGCTGCTGATCGGGATGGCGGTCGGGGTGGTCGGCGCGGTGCGGCAGTACTCGGTGTTCGACTACGCGGCCACCGGGGCGGCGTTCCTGATGTTCTCCATGCCGCTGTTCTGCATCGCGGTGATCCTCAAGTACGGCGGGATCGAGCTGAACAACCAGCTGGAGAGCTGGGGTCTCGGCCGCTGGATCGTCACCGCCGGTCCGCCGCCCGGGGGGTTCACCGGCGGCTTCGGGCAGCAGATCTACCAGTACACCGGCACCTTCCTGCTCCCGGTGCTGTGCCTGGTGGCGATCCAGTTCGCGCTCTACAGCCGGTTCCAGCGGGCCTCCATGCTGGAGGTGCTGGGTGCCGACCACGTGCGCACCGCCCGGGCCAAGGGCCTGGCCCCGGTGCAGGTGGTGGTGCGGCACGCGCTGCGCAACGGGCTGATCCCGGTGGTCACCGTGTTCGCGCTGAACCTGGGCCAGGTGATCGGCGGTGCGGTGATCACCGAGACGGTGTTCGGCTGGCGCGGCATGGGCTTCCTGATCGTGGACGCGATCACCAAGAAGGAGCCGTGGATGGTGCAGGGCTGGATGATGGTCACCGCCGTGGTGATCATCGTGTTCAACCTGGTGGCCGACCTGGTGTACGCCTACCTCGACCCGAGGATCCGCCTTGGTTGACACCTTCACGCATCCGCCGCGCGACCCGGGAGTGACCGGGTTCGCCGGGACCCAGGCCCGCTCCGGGTGGTCGCTGGTGGCCCGGCGGTTCCTCCGGCACCGGGCGGCGCTGGCCGGCTCGGTGCTGTTCGCGGCGCTGCTGCTGTTCGCGTTCGCCGGGCCGCTGCTCTGGCCGGTGAGCCTCGACCCCACCTCGGACGCCAAGGTGCCGCCCAGCCCGGCGCATCCCTTCGGCACCGACCGGATCGGCCACGACATGCTGGCCGGGGTCATCTCCGGCACCCGGTTCTCGCTGCAGATCGCGCTGGTCGTGGCGCTGGTGGCGACCGCGATGGGGGTGGTCCTCGGGGCGCTGGCCGGCTACCGCCGAGGCTGGGTGGACAGTGCGGTGAGCCGGCTGGTCGACCTGCTGCTGTGCATCCCGCCGCTGGTGGTGACGGCCGTGCTGGCCCGCAACTCGTTCACCGTCGGCCCGGGCGGGGCCACCGGCGGCAACTGGCTGACCGTGGCGCTGATCCTGGCCGTGTTCACCGCGTGGTTCGCCATCGCCCGGACCATCCGGGGCATGGTGCTCTCGCTGCGCGAGCGGGAGTTCGTCGAGGCCGCCCGGGCGCTCGGGGCGTCCACGCCGCGGATCGTGTTCCGGCACATCCTCCCCAACACCGTCGACGTGATCATCGTCAACGCCACGGTGACGGTGGCCCAGGCGGTGCTGCTGGAGTCGGCGCTGTCGTTCATCGGGCTGGGCGTGCACCGGCCCAGTGCCTCCCTGGGGCTGCTGATCAACGAGAACCGCAACGAGATCGCCACCCTGCCCTGGCTGTTCTGGTTCCCGTTCGTGTTCATCGTGCTGATCTCGCTGTCGGTCAACTTCATCGGCGACGGCCTGCGGGACGCCTTCGACCCCCGGCAGAAGCGGGTCCGCGCATGAGTGCACTGCTGGAGTTCGGCGACCTGTCGGTGTCGTTCGGCACCGAGGACGGCGTGGTGCGGGCGGTGCGCGGGGTGTCGGCGCGGCTGTACGCCGGTGAGGTGCTCGGCGTGGTCGGCGAGTCCGGCTGCGGCAAGTCGGTGACCGCCGCCGCCGTGCTGGGGCTGCTGCCCCGGACGGCCACCGTCGGCGGCTCCATCCGCTTCGCCGGCCGCGAGCTGGTGGGCGCCGCCGAGCCATCGTTGCGCGAACTGCGGGGCAACCGCATCGGCATGGTCTTCCAGGACCCGATGACCTCGTTGAACCCGGTCTACACCGTGGGCCGGCAGCTGGCCGAGGCCTACTCCGCGCACCACGGTTCGGTCACCCGTCGGGCCGCCGCGGCCAAGGCGGTGGCGGCCCTGGACCAGGTGGGCATCCCGCAGCCGGACCGCCGCGCCGACAGCTACCCGCACGAGTTCTCCGGCGGCATGCGGCAGCGCGCGATGATCGCCATGGCGGTGATCAACGACCCGGACCTGATCATCGCCGACGAGCCGACCACGGCGCTGGACGTCACCGTGCAGGCGCAGATCCTGGAGACCCTGCGCTCGGTGGCCGCCGCGAACGACGCCGCGATCATGCTGATCACCCATGACCTCGGCGTGGTCGCCGGGATGGCCGACCGGGTGCTGGTGATGTACGGCGGCACGGTGGTCGAGACGGCCGAGACGGTCCGCCTGTTCGGGCACCCCCGGATGCCGTACACCCTGGGCCTGCTCGGCTCGGTGCCCGACCCGGCGCACGCCGGCCGCCCGCTGACCCCGATCCCCGGGTCGCCGCCGTCGCCGCTGCACCTGCCGGCCGGGTGCTCGTTCGAGCCGCGCTGCCCGCTGGCCGACGACGGCTGCCGGGACCACGAGCCGGCCCTGGAGCGGGTCGACGGCCCGGCCGGCGGTCGGATGCACGAGGCCGAACACCTGGCCCGGTGCCGGCGGTGGCGGCGCCTGGCCGACGATCCGGCGCCGGCCGAGCTGTTCGCCCGGACGGAGGCGTCCCGTGGCTGAAGTGTCCGTCCCGGAGCCGATGCTCGCCGAGCCGTCGTCGGTCGAGCCGGAGCCGCTGCTGGCCGTGCGGGACCTGGTCAAGGAGTTCCCGGTGCGCTCCACCGGGGTGCTGCCGCGCACCGTGGGCCGGGCGCACGCGGTGTCCGGAGTGTCGCTGGACCTGCGGGCGGGGGAGACGCTGGGGCTGGTCGGCGAGTCCGGCTGCGGTAAGTCCACCGTCGGCCGGTGCATCCTGCGGCTGCACGAGCCGACCTCCGGGTCGGTCCGGTTCGCCGGCCAGGAGCTGGTCGGCCTGCGGCCGGCGCCGATGCGGGCGGTGCGGCGCGACCTGCAGATCGTCTTCCAGGACCCGTACGCCTCGCTGAACCCGCGCTGGACGGTCAACCGGATCCTCCGCGAGCCGTTCGAGATCCACTCGTCCGACGGCGACGTCCAGGCCCGGGTCGACGAGCTGCTGCGAACCGTGGGTCTGAGCCCGGAGCACCGCAACCGCTACCCGCACGAGTTCTCCGGCGGCCAGCGCCAGCGGATCGGGATCGCCCGCGCGCTGGCCCTGAGCCCGAAGGCGGTGGTGCTGGACGAGCCGGTGTCCGCGCTGGACGTCTCGGTCCAGGCCGGGGTGGTCAACCTGCTCACCGAGCTGCGCGAGCGGCTGGGCATGGCCTACCTGTTCATCGCGCACAACCTGTCGGTGGTCCGGCACATCTCCGACCGGGTGGCGGTGATGTACCTCGGCAAGATCGTCGAGGTGGGCGGCCGGGAGGAGATCTACACCGGCGCCCGGCACCCGTACACCCGGGCGCTGCTGTCCGCCGCCCCGCTGCCCGACCCGGTGGCCGAGCGTCGGCGCCAGCGGATCGTGCTCTCCGGTGAGGTGCCCAGCCCGGTGCACCCGCCGTCCGGCTGCCGGTTCCGCACCCGCTGCTGGAAGGCCCAGCCGGTGTGCTCGGAGGAGGAGCCGGTTCTGACCCCGTCCGACTCGCCCGACCACCTCACCGCCTGCCACTTCCCCGAGGACTGACCTGCGATGATCGCCCGGTGATCGGCTCCGGGTGGTGGGCGCGCTGGAATCCGGCCCAGCAGTGGCGGGAGGTGCGGGTCGCGGCCGGGCCGGACGCCGGTCCGGGCCGGCTGGTCCCCCTGGTGCTGCGGCGGCTCCTGCTGAACGTGGTCCTGCTGGTGTTCCTGGCCGTCTTCGGGCTGGGGTTCGCCGTCATCATCCTGGGACTCGGGCCGGGGCTGGTCGCGGCGTTCACCGATCGGGTCCCGATCATCCTGGGCGTAGGCCTCCCGCTGTCCGCTCTGCTCACCTGGGCGATCGTCCGGTTCTTCCGCCCGGAGCCGAGCCACCGCACGCATCCGCCTCGACCCTCGACGCCCACCGACCGGGGGCGGGGTGATCTCCGGGAGTACGAGGTGCGCTACGGGTTTCGGCGGGCCCTGCTCGCGCCGCAGGTGATGTGCGCGGTGTTCGTGGCGATCGGCTGGTGGGCATGGCCGGACGCCCCGTGGGTCACCCTGCTGGCGGTCGTGTTCTTCGGTGCGTACTGGGGTTGGCTGGTGCTGGGTGCGCTGCTGCGCGCCGTGGCGATCCGCGTGGGGGCCGCCGGAATCGTGCTGTGCGATCGGCCGGTCGGCGGCGAGCCGCACTTCGTCCCGTGGTCGGAGGTCACGGCCGTCGTGGTCTTCGAGTTGCGCAAGGGCGGTTTGCGGCGCTACGACCGGGTCGGAGTGGTGCGCCCCCGTGAGCCCATCGGGGTCGACGCCTACCCGACCCGCGAGGCGCTCGACCGCGTTCCGGCTCCGCACATCTGGCCAGAGCCCACGATCTTCGTCACCGCCTACGCGTGGCGCCTGGACGTGGACCGGTTGCGCCGGGCCGTCGAACTCAACGCCCCGGACGTCCGCCTGATCGACATGCGGGAATAGTCAGGTCGACTGACCTGCGATGATCGGCTGGTGACACCGGGCCCGTCGACTCCCGCCGACCCCGGTCGGGGCGATCCACGCGAGTACGAGGTGCGCTACGGCTGGCACACCGTGATGGTGCCCGCGCTGCTGCTCTGCGGGGTGCTGATCGCGTTCGGGGTCTGGGCGTGGCGGGACGCGCCGTGGCTCGGCGTGTTCTTCGTGGTGTTCTTCGGTGGCCAGGTGCTCTGGATGATGGCGGGCGCGGTGCTGGGCCCGCTCGCCGTCCGGGTCGGGCCGGCCGGGGTGGCGCTGTGCGCCCGCCCGGTCCGCGGCGAGGTGTGGTTCGTGCCCTGGCCGGACGTCGCGGCCGTGGTGGTGGCCGAGGTGGGGAAGGGCTGGCGGCGCCGGGACCGGGTGTGGGTGGTGCGCCGCGACGAGCCGTTGGGGATAGCCGAGCTTCCGGACCGCGAGGCGGCCGGGGCCGCGCTCATCCCCGGGTTCTGGGCGGAGCCCACGAGGCCGGTCACCGCGTACACCTGGCCGCTGGACGTCGATCGGCTGCGCCGGGCCGTCGAGCTCAACGCCCCGGAAGTCCGGCTGGTCGACGCGCGCTTGTCGGTGTTCGGTCCGCCCGGACCCAGGGCCAGGTGATCAGTGCCCACACGGTGAGCACCACCACCGACTCGACCAGCAGGTACCCCGGCCAGTCGCCCATCAGGTCCAGCGGCGAGGGGGTCGCCGGCTTGGCGTTGAGGAAGCCGTAGTTGGTGCCGAGCAGCGTGTTGATCCCGAACGTGGCCACCGCCCAGGTCACCGTGACGGCCACGGTCAGTTGGTAGTGCCGCCAGCCCGGGCGCATGCCCCAGCCCCAGGTCAGGTAGATCGGCGTCCACACCACCAGGGCGTGCAGGATCCAGAAGCTGAGGAAGTCCAGGCTCGGGAAGTCGGGCGCGGTGAGGGTGGGGGTGAACAGCGCGGTCGAGCTCAGCGACAGCCCCCAGTAGTAGACCAGCCCGAACGCCCACCACCGGCGGGTCCACAGCGCGACGACCGCGGCCATCCAGGCCAGATCGCACAGGTGCAGCGGCAGCCCCGCTCCGGGGTTCCAGGTCTCGGCCGTGGCGTCGCGGACCAGCATGGCGACCGCCCACCCGCCGAGCAGCACGGCGATCCCCCGGGAGACCCACTGCCCGGTCCGGGTGTCCCGGTGCGCCCGGCCGAGGAGTACCAGGGCGACCGCCCCGACCGCGATCACCCCGAGCACCGCCCAGTGCGAGGGACCGTAGACCACGAACGGCGCCTCGCCCGTCGGCTGTGCCACGCCACCACGCTAGCGCGGGATCACCGCGCCGCCGCTTCGCTTGAACCCATCCGGTGACGCCCCGGCCCATCGCGGGGCCGCCCCGACCACCCGCGGGCCGCCCCAGCCAACCGCGCCGCCGCCCCAGCCAACCGCAGGCCGCCTCAAGCAACCGCGCCGCCGCCTCAACCCACCGCGTGGTGATCCGCGTTTCGGTGCGAAAGCGGATACTGAGCTTCCGTTTCCGCACCGAAACGGCGATCACCGGAAGCGGTTTCGCCGTTTCGCCTCGGGATGCGGTGTCGATCGGCGACCCTGGCGGGGTGCGGATCGACCAGTTGTTACGGCGCCAGGACGGCGTGCTCACCATGGCGCAGGCCGGGGCGGCCGGTCTGGGACCGCGTTCGGTGCGGTACCGGGTGGCGAGCGGGCGGTGGGAGCGGCTGCACCCGAGGGTGTACCGGGCCACCGACCGGCCGATGTCCGACGCGGCCCGGTTGCGGGCGGCCGCGTTCTGGGCGGGTTCGCGCACGGCGGTCAGCGGAGCGGCGGCCGCCTGGTGGTTGGGTCTGCTCGACACCTGCCCGGAGGTGATCGAGGTGACCGCCGCGCGCGACCGCCAGCCCGGCCGGCAGCCGGGGATCGTGGTCCGGCGGCGGACCCTGGCCGAGCGTGATCTGGTGGTCGTCCGCTCGGTCTGCGTCACCGATGTCCCGCTCACCGTCCTGGAGGCCGCGGTGGCGCTCGGGCCCCGTGGCGGGGAGTTCCTCGATCGGGCGCTGCAGCGGCACGTCCGGTTCCCCACGCTGTACCGCGCGCACTGCCGCAACCTGGGCCGACGAGGTTCCCCGGCGGCGGCGACCCTGCTGGCCGTGGCGGCGGATCGGGCGGCGTCGGAGGCCGAGCGGCTGCTCGTCCGGTTGCTGCGGGACGCCCGGGTGACCGGATGGCGGCTCGGCTACGCGCTACCCGGTTGCGTGCTCGACATGGCCTTTCCCGACGCCCGGGTGGCGATCGAGGTGGACGGGTGGGCGTGGCATTCCGGCGCGGAGCGGCGGCGGAGGGATCTACGACGGCAGAATCGCGTCGTGCTCGCCGGGTGGACCGTTCTGCGGTTCACCTGGGACGACCTCGAGTACCGGCCGGCCGAGGTGCTCGCCGAGATCCGGGCCGCCCTCGCCGCGTCGCCCCGGGCCGCGTGACCGCGCACGCCTGAGCCCGATCACCGGTGTCAGTACCGCCCATGATCGGCATTTCGGTGTGAAAGCGGATACCTGGCTTCCGCATTCACACCGAATCGATGATCACGTCATTGGTGGGCCGGCTCGGCGTCGGTGACTCGCCGCAAGATCGTCTCGACGTATTACGGGCGCACTGGGCTGACCAGCCGAAAAGATCGTAATCGGATCGTGTTAATGTTCCGGCCCTTTCGGACGAACATACCGGGGTGGAAACGATTGTGGACGGCAGCGTGACCGAGCTGACCACGGCCGAACTCGAGCAGCGGGCCGCCGTGCGGCGTACCGCGTTGTGGATATTCAACGACATTAAGAACCGCAACGCCGCCCCGGAATTCACCGCCGGGCAGGACGAGCACCTCATAGCGCTCACCGACGAGGTGCTCGATCTCGAGGCCAGGGTTTCCCAGCGCCGCGACGCCGAGGCGGCGGAGCGCCGTGCGGCCGAGACGGCAGCGGTGCCGGAGACGGCGGCCGTGCCGGAGGCGGCCCCGGTGCCCGATGCGGCGGCGGATCCCGACATGGCCACGGTGCCGGAGAAGGCGGCGGTGCCGGAGAAGGCGGCGGTGCCGGAGAACGCGGCGGTGCCGGAGAACGCGGCGGTGGCGGGGACGGCCGCGGAGCCGGTCACAGCGGTGCCGGAACCCCGAGCGGAGGAGGCACGTCGCGCTCGGCCGATCAACTTCTCCGCCATCGTGCTCGCGGGCTCGGCCGCGCTCGTCCCGCTGGTCGGCCCGGTGATCGGTAAGGCACACGTGTGGGGCCTGGGCGGTTTCTTCGTGGCCGTTGCGGTCGCCGCCGGGCTGGTCACCATCCACCGCCGGGCGGGCCGGCGCGGATACGCCGTACGGGTCGGGATGGCGTTCCTGGCGGGCGCGGCGGGGGTCGCGCTGGCGGTGGTCGCCCTATTCCGGTTCCACCAGTGGGCGTGCGCGATCCCGCTGGCCGCGATGCTCGTCGCCGTACTGGTCAGCTTCATCGCCTGGAAGGTCGACCGATGACCGAGGACGACGACCTCGAACGCCGGGTGCGGTGGCTCTACGGCCGCATCCGGGCCACGGCCAGCGAGCGGGTGACCCGGTTCGACCGGACGCCGGAGATCCTGGACCTGGCGGCCGCCGCCGAGCGCTGCCGCGAGGTGACGGCGCCGCTGCTGGACGGCGAGACGCGCGACCGGTACGAATCGGACGTCACGGCCTGGCAGAGCTGGCGGGAGCAGCGGGCGATGTGCAGCTCGGCGGCGATCCGGGTGGGCTCCCGGATCGCCGAGACCCCGCCCGGGAGCGACGCCCGCCGAGCTCCCCAGGACGACTTCGTGGTCGCCCGCGCCCGGCTGAACGCGCTCGACGCGGACCGGGAGCGGCTCCGGTCGGCGGCGGACGTCGCGGAAGGCGTGTTGAAAGCCGACGAGGTCGAGCGGGCCGCGAACGCGGACACCATCGAGCGTGGTCAGCAGGCCTGGACCGAGTTGATCGGTCGGCTCCGCATCCAGATCGAGACCGCCGTGAACGCCTTCGAGGTGCTCCCGGAGTGGTTCGAGCGGGCGCTCGGGATGTCGCCGCCGGCGGATGCCGAGCAGTGGTTCCGGACCGGGGCCGAGGTGCTCGCGTACCGCGCCACCTACGGGATCGACGACGAACACGCGCTCGGGTCGCGGCCCTCCGACCAGGCCCCGGCGCACCGGTTGCGGTGGTACGAGCAGCTGGTCACCTGGCTGGAACCCTACGGAGCCGACCGCCGGCCCGACCGCGCCACCGGCTAGGGCCGCGCGGTCAGGTCCCGACGTACGACATCACGTGCTTGACCCGGGTGTACTCCTCCAGCGAGTACACCGAGAGGTCCTTGCCGTAGCCGGACTGCTTCGCCCCACCGTGCGGCATCTCGGCCACCAGCGGGATGTGGCAGTTGATCCAGACGCAGCCGGTGTCGATGTCGGCGGCGACCCGCAGCGCGCGGCCGTGGTTCTGCGTCCACACGCTGGCGGCCAGGCCGTAGTCGGTGTCGTTGGCCAGCCGCACCGCGTCGGCCTCGTCGGTGAACGTCTGCACGGTGATCACCGGGCCGAACACCTCGGTGCGCACCAGCTCGTCGTCCTCGCGCAGGCCGTCCACCACGGTCGGCGCGTAGAAGTAGCCGTGCTCGCCCAGCCGCTGCCCACCACTGAGCACCCCGGCGTGTGACGGGGCCCGGGAGACCAGCCCGGACACGTGGGACAGCTGGGTCGGGTTGTTGATCGGCGGGATGTAGAAGCCGTCGTCGTCCTGCTCGTCCCGGGACAGGGCCACCTCCCCGGCCTGCTCCAGCAGCGCCGCCACCAGCTCGTCGTGCAACGCCGCGTGCACCAGCACCCGCGTCGCCGCCGTGCAGTCCTGGCCGGCGTTGAAGTACCCGGCCACGGCGATCCCCTCGGCCGCCGCGGCCGGGTCGGCGTCGTCGAACACGACCACCGGGGCGTTGCCGCCCAACTCCAGGTGGGTTCGCTTCACGGTGTGGGCGGCGGCGGCCGCGACCGCCTTGCCGGCCCGGGTGCTCCCGGTGATCGACACCATCCGGGGGATCGGGTTCTCCACCAGCGCCGCTCCGGTCGAGCGGTCACCGCAGACCACGTTGAACACCCCGGCCGGGAGGATGTCGGCGAACAGCTCGGCCAGGTGCACCGCGCTGGCCGGCGTGGTGTCCGAGGGCTTGAGCACGATGGTGTTGCCGGCCGCAAGCGCCGGGGCGAACTTCCAGACCGCCATCATCATCGGGTAGTTCCACGGCGCCACCGAGCCGACCACGCCCACCGGTTCGCGGCGGATGGTCGAGGTGTGGTCGCGCATGTACTCGGTGCTGGCCCGGCCCTCCAGCAGCCGGGCGGCGCCGGCGAAGAACCGGATCTGGTCGACCATCGGCGGGATCTCCTCGGCCAGGGTGAGCCCGACCGGTTTGCCGGTGTTCCGCGCCTCGGTGGCGACCAGCTCCGCCGCGTTCGCCTCCACGGCGGCCGCCAGGCGCAGCAGGTACTCCATCCGCTCGCCCGGGGTGGTCCGCTTCCACGAACCGAACGCCCGCTCGGCCGCCCGGCAGGCCGCGTCCACGTCCTCCGGCCCGGACAGCGGCGCGGTCGTGTACGCCTCGCCGGTCGACGGGTTGATCACGTCGGTGTAGCCGCCCCGGGCGGGGGCGACGAACTCACCGTCGATGAAGTTGCGGAGTTGCTTGTCGGTCACTGCGTCGTCCGTCACCGGGGTCCCTCACTCGGGTCGTACGGTTCGCTGCCCGGGGGCAGGTTGGAGCGGTCCGGGGCGATCACCGTGGCCTGCTCGCCGGAGTCGGGCAGGCCGACCGTCGGGACGCTGCCCGACGGGCCGAGCAGCAGGTCGGCGTCGCCCTTGCGCAGGGTCTCGCCGCGGAAGAAGGCCGGCGCCATCCGGCTGTAGACCAGCATCAGCACCGCGCCGACCACGAGCGATCCGATGCCCACCACGAACACCCCGCCGATGCCGAACACCGTGGTGGTGCCGGATCCGGGCTTGGCGTAGTCGATGGCCGACAGCACGAACGCGCCGAGCAGCATCAGCCCGCCCAGCAGCGGCAGCACGCCCTTGGTCCACAGGTCACGGCCGTGCAGCCGGCGGCGGTAGTACCAGGCGCAGGCGAACCCGGTCAGCCCGTAGTAGAAGGCGATCAGCAGCCCGACCGCCGAGATGGAGTCGGCCAGCACGTTGGTGCTCACCAGGGTCAGGCCGAGGTAGAACACCACCGAGGCGATGCCCATGCCCCAGGTCGACCAGGTCGGGGTGAGGTAGCGCGGGTGGATCCGGGCGAAGCGCTCCGGGGCGGCCTTGTAGGCGGCCATGGACAGCGTGGCCCGCGCGGTGGGCAGGATGGTGGTCTGGGTGGAGGCCGCCGCCGAGGTCAGCACCGAGATGATCAGCAGCGCGACCAGGGCGGTACCCAGCGCACCCTCGCCGAACACCTGCGGGCCCATCGCGGCGAACACGTCGTCGGCGTTCGCCGGGTTGCCCAGCCCGATGCCCTCGGTGCCGATGCCGGCGAACGCCACCGCGGCCGCCGCCACCAGGGCGTAGGTGGCCAGCAGGAGCAGCGTGGACAGCACGGCGGCCTTGCCCGGGGTGGAGCCGGGGTCGTCGCACTCCTCGTTGCAGGCCACCGCCGTGTCCCAGCCCCAGTACAGGAACACCGCGATCAGCGTCGCCGCGACCAGCTCGTGCAGGCCCACCCCGCCCGGCCACAGCCAGGACAGGCTCGGGGTCAACGAGCCCTCCGGCGCGCTGCCGCCGAACACCTTGACCAGGGCGACCACCGCGAACGCGGCCAGCACGACCAGCTCGATGCCCAGCAGGCCGTACTGCAGCCGGGCGGAGACCTCGATGCCCCGCCAGCAGATCCAGGTCATCACGACGATCCAGATCACGCCGGCGACCATGGTCCACAACGTGCTCTCGGCCAGCCCGGTGGCGCCCACCAGCAGGAACGAGTACTGGCCGGCGATCTGGGCCAGGTTGGCCATCACGATGATGTCGGCGGCGATGATGCCCCAGCCGCCCATCCAGCCCACCCACGGCCCGAAGGCCCGGGTGGCCCAGGTGAACGTGGTGCCGCAGTCCGGTTCGGCCTGGTTGAGCTCGCGGTAGGCGATCGCGATCAGGTACATCGGGATGAACGCGAGCAGCAGGATGGCCGGCGCCTTCACCCCGGCCAGCACCACGATCAGCCCGAGGCTGGCCGCCAGGCTGTAGGCCGGCGCGGTGGACGCCATGCCGATCACCACGCTGGACAGCAACCCGAGGGCGCCGGTCTTGAGACCCTTCTGGCCGGGGGACGTACCGTCCGGTCCGGCCACCCTCGCCGACATCTCAGTGCTCATGGTCGCCTCCGGCTCACCGCGTCCCGGGCATGTGACCCAGGCCACCTCCAACGGGTGAATCGACTGTACGGCCGTGATGCTGCGGATCGAATGGGCCATTCCGGCGATTGCAACGGATCCGGTTGTTAAATCGGCGGTCCAGCGACGAAATCCATCGTTAACCGCCGCCGGATCGCCTACGCTCGATACGTGCAACCGGCCGCCCACACCGCTCCGCTCGACGAGATCAGCAAAGCGATCATCGAGCAGCTGCAGGAGGACGGCCGGCGGCCGTACGCCACCATCGCCCGCGCGGTGGGGCTGTCCGAGGCGGCGGTCCGGCAACGGGTGGCCCGGTTGCAGGAGGCCGGCGTCATCCAGGTCGTCGCGGTCACCGACCCGATGCAGCTGGGGTTCCGGCGCCAGGCCATGGTCGGGATCCGGGCCGACGGCGACCTGATCTCGCTGGCCGACGCGCTGGCCGAGATGCCGGAGATCGATTACGTGGTCCTCACCGCGGGTAGCTTCGACCTGCTGGCCGAGGTGATCTGTGAGGACGACGAGCACCTGCTGGAACTGGTCGGGCAGCGGCTGCGGCGGCTGCCCGGCGTACGGAGCACCGAGACGTTCGTCTACCTGAGGCTGCGCAAGCAGAGCTACAACTGGGGAACCCGATGACTGCCCAAGAGATCGACCTGCCCGCCCCGCGCACCGACCGCCGGGACCGGGGGGAGAGCGCCCGCGACCACCTGTGGATGCACTTCGCCCGGCACTCCGGACTCGCCCAGGGCGGTCGGGTGCCGATCATCGTGCGCGGCGACGGCTGCCGGATCTGGGACGACACCGGCCGGGAGTACCTCGACGGGCTGGCCGGGCTGTTCACCGTGCAGGCCGGGCACGGCCGCCGGGAGCTGGCCGAGGCGGCGGCCCGGCAGGCCGAGCAGCTGGCCTACTTCCCGATCTGGGGCTACGCCCACCCCGGGGCCATCGACCTGGCCGAACGGCTGGCGCACTACGCGCCGGGCCAGCTCAACCGGGTCTTCTTCACCACCGGCGGCGGCGAGGCGGTGGAGAGCGCCTGGAAGGTGGCCAAGCAGTACTTCAAGCTCACCGGCAAGCCCACCAAGCACAAGGTGATCAGCCGGGCCATCGCCTACCACGGCACCCCGCAGGGCGCGCTGGCGATCACCGGGGTGCCCGAGATGCGCGCCCCCTACGAGCCGCTGGTCCCCGGCGCCCACAAGGTCCCCAACACCAACGCGTACCGGGCCCCCGATCACCTGCGCGACGTCACCGGCCGGGTCGACCTGGAGGCGTTCGGCCGGTGGGCCGCCGACCGGGTCGGCGAGGCCATCGAGTTCGAGGGGCCGGACACCGTGGCCGCCGTGTTCGTCGAGCCGGTGCAGAACGCCGGTGGCTGCTTCCCGCCGCCGCCCGGCTACTTCGCCCGGCTGCG
>JAESFN010000305.1_pt1 | contig 57068 bp, 47 predicted proteins | sample 9269411 | NCBI WGS metagenome assembly JAESFN01 (sample SAMN14505399, study PRJNA617100) | algae metagenome | isolation source: Iphinoe sp. HA4291-MV1 and co-occurring heterotrophs from trail next to... | place: USA: Maunawili Falls, Hawaii | collected 2009-07-25
ATCATGGTGACGATGGCGACGAACATGGTGTTGGCGATGATCAGCCCGAAGCCGCGCTCGAACACCCCGGTATAGGCTTCGAACGACAATGGCGAGGGCAGCAGCGCATTGACCGTGAACGGGAAGATGTCGGCGAACACCTCGGTGTTCGGCCGGAGCGACGAGACGATCGCCCACCACAACGGCAAGACGAAAATGAAGGCGATCACCGCGTAGACCAGGTGCTTGGCACCCAGCGTGAACCCGCGGCGAAGCTTCAGGGCAGCATCGGCCATCACTTGCCCTCCGGCTTGCCTGCGAGGAGGCGGAACTGCAGCCCGACGATCAGCAGCAGGATCACCACCACCACGACGATGATCGCCATCGCCCGGCCCATGTCGCCGAAGATGAAGCCCGACTTGAAGGCCTCGTACATCAGCACATTGGTGGAATCCGCCGGCCCGCCCTGGGTCAGCATGAAGATCGGCGCGAACAGGAGGAAATTGATCGACACGTCGGCGACGAGGACGAACAGCAGCGTCGGCCTGAGCAGTGGTACCGTGATGAACACCAGCCGCTGCCACGGCTTGATGCCGTCGACCCGCGCCGCATCATAGATCTCGGGGGAGATGTTCTGCAGCCCGCCGATGATGAAGATCATCCAGTAAGAGATGCCCTTCCACGTCGCGATGGCGATGATCGAATAGAGCGCCAGACTCTCCGAAGTGAGCCACGGCTGGCCGGGAATGCCGGCAATGTTGAGCACGCCGTTGGCGAGCCCGTCGGGGCTCAGCATGATGCGCCAGATGATCACCGCGGTGGGCAGCGACACCCCGATGGGGATGAGAAACAGCACCCGGTAGAAGCCGACGCCCTTGAACTTCTGCACGTAGAGCAGCGCCAGGCCCAGCGCCAAGGCGATCTGGATCGGGTTGATCAGCAGGTTGAACCACAGGGTGACCTGCAACGATTTCCAGAAGGCGGAATCGGTGAACAGCGCGACATAGTTGTCGAGCCCGACGAACACCTGGTTGCCGCGCAGCATGTTGAAGAAGCTGTCACTGACCGCCAAAGCGATCGGATAGAGCCGGAACACCACGAGCCCAACCAGCGCCGGCGCCAAGAGCACCGCGAGGAGGAAAAGGGGAGTTTTGCTTCTGACCATTGTGGAGCGGTTCACCGGGTGAGTGGAGGCTTAGGCACGATGTTTCAGTAGTCGCCTTCTCCCCTTGTGGGAGAAGGTGGCCGAAGGCCGGATGAGGGGTCGCGCAACGAAGTGTAGCGCGATCCGAGCGGAGCGAGGAGCGATCGAGTGCGCGGAGAGAGACCCCTCATCCGCCCCGCAGAGACGGCCTTCGGCCGTCTGCTGCTTGTGGGCACCTTCTCCCACAAGGGGAGAAGGCACTCATCGAAAGGTCGGTGACTAGATCGTCTACGACAAAACTACTGCGCGACGCGCGCTGCAGCCGAATCGAACTTCTGCACGGCGCTCGCCAATGCATCGGTCACCGCGACGCCGTTCGCCATATCGACGAATGCCGTGCGGAACGCGTCCTGCAGCTGGCCATAGGCCGCCGTCACCGGACGGGCCTTGGCGGTGTTGAGCGAGTCATAGACGCCGAGCCGGAACACGTTGTTGGGGAATGCGTCGAAATCGGCCGAAGTGCTGATTTCGTCCAGCAAAGGCTTGCTCACCGGCAACTGGTTCAGCGCCTTGAACCACACCCGCGTGCCCTCGTCCGAGGTGGTGAGGAACTTGGCGAAGTCGAACGCTTCGGCCTGGTTGGTCGAGGCGGCGCTGACGCCGACATACCAGCTGCCGGTCGGGGTCAGCACCTTGCCGCCTTCGAAGTACGGGAACGGCGCGACGCCGAAATCGACACCGGTCTGTGCCAGGATCGGCAGGTTCCAGGTGCCGCCGGCGAACATTGCCAGCTGGCCATTGCCGAACAGCGATGCTGCTTCGCCATAGCCGAGGCTCTTCGGGCTCACCGCCCATTCGTTGTAGAGGTTGTGCCAGTAGGTGCCGGCCTTCACCCAGGCTTCGCCGTCGAGATAGCCCTTGGCGGTCACTCCATCGGCCGCGATCACGTCGGTGCCGAGCGATTCCCCCAGCGGCTGCAGCTGGTAGAGCTCGCCGAACTGCTCGACGGTGAAGCCATACTGGGTGGTGCGGCCACCATCCTTGACGGTCAGCTTCTGCGCCGCATCGGCCACCTGTTCCCAGGTCCAGCGCTTGCTCGAGCCGAGCGTGTCGATTTCCGCCTGCGTGGCGTTCTGCCCGGCGGTCAGCCCGTCCGGCGCGGTGAGGCCGGCATCGGCGAACAGCTTTTTGTTGTAGAACAGCACCTGCGCCGAGTTGTTGATCGGCAGCGCGAACTGCGTCGCGTCATACTTGCCGGCATCAACCGCGGCCGGCACGAGGCTCGAGATGTCGATCGAGGCATCGATCGGCGCGAGGAAGCCGCGCGACGCGTAGCTCGCCACCAGCGGGGCATCGACATAGACGAGGTCGATGCCGGCGTCCTTCGAACGCAGGCGGAGTTCCGCCACCTGGAAGAACTGCGCGAACGGGTAGGGCTGCAGGTTGATCTTGGTGCCCGGATGCGCTGCTGTATAGGCATCGACGACGGCCTGCATGGCCGTGGTGTCGCCGCCCTCGATGACGATCATGTTGAGCGTCTTGTCCTGTGCCAGCGCCGGTGCCGCGGCCAATGCCGCCACCATGCTGATCGCCAAGGCCGTGTTCCACATCTTCATATTACGCACCCTTCTCTTGTAGCTGAAGAATTCAGGAGATTTCTGCAAACCGCCTGGCGCCCCAGACGAGGCCGGGCGTCACCAGTTCGGTGAACTTCTGCGCATCGACCGTCATGGCGACGCCGACATTCTTGACCCGCGTATCGTGCTTTGGGTCCTGCGGACGGAAATCGATCAGCGTCTGCCCATAGCCCGGGCCGTCGCCGATGATCACCTCGCCCGGCAGTTGCTCGATGCCGAAGATCTGGGGGGCGATCAGATAGGCCACCGCGCAGGGGTCGTGCAGCGGCGCGCCCGGCTTGTCCTCGCCGGCAAACGCGTAATAAGTGCCGCAATAGAACGCCATGATGTCGGCCACCGGATTGTCGCCGGCAACGGCGGCGCGCACCTCGGCGATGTCCTGGCGGCTGAGCAGCGTCTGGTGCGTCAGGTTCAGCCCGAACATCACCAGCTTCGCACCCGACCTGAAGACGACCCGCGCCGCTTCCGCATCGGCCCAGGTGTTGAACTCCGCCGCCGGGGTCACGTTGCCCTCGGTGGCCGAGCCACCCATGAAGACGATCTGCTTGAGCTTCGTCGCGAGGTCCGGCCGCAGCGCCAGCGCCAATGCGACGTTGGTCATCGGTCCGATCACCACCAGGGTGATTTCGCCGGGGTTGGCGTCGGCCTTGGCGATGATCGCCTCGACCGCGCCCACTGCATCGGCCTTGCGATCGGTCTGCGGCAGCTCGACCCCGGAGCTGTCCATGCCCGACGGGCCGTGGAAGGCGGCGGGAAACTCATAGCGGTGCAGCAGCGGCAGCACCGCGCCTGCATGCACCGGTACATCGAGCCCGAACGCCGAGACGATGCGCAGCGCGTTGCGCGTGGTGTTCTCGAGCGAGGCATTGCCGCACACCGTGGTGATCGCCTCGATCTTGATCGCCGGATGCGATGCCGCGAGCAGGATCGCCGCCATGTCGTCATGGCCGGGGTCACAATCGATGATGATGCGGTGGGGGTGAGAAACGGACATCAGGTAACTGCTCGATCAAGGGGAGGGAGAGAACTGCGCGCACGCCGGTCCGGACGCGAAAGCGCCAGGCTTCGGAAACCGGGGAGGGAGGAACCCGGATCCGGCGGCCTGTCGCTTCGCATCCGAGGCAGAACACTAGGCTGGACGGGCCTCGGCCAACAATTTACAAATCGGCCGTTCGATTGAGTTTTCGTCAATGGTTGAGACCGGCCACCTGCTGAATGCCCTGCGCGCCTTCGAGGCGGCGGCCCGGCTCGGCAGCGTCAAGAAGGCAGCGCAGGACCTGCGCGTCACCGATGGCGCGGTGAGCCGGCAGATCAAGCATCTCGAGGATGCGCTGGGGGTCGAGTTGTTCGAGCGCGGCAACCGCTCGATCCGCCTCACCCCGGCCGCCGCGGAATACGCCGCTACCATATCCGAGGCCTTCGCCTCGATTGCGCGCGGCACCGAGCAACTGCGTCACGCCCATAACCGCCAGACCATCATGCTGACCGCGCCCGACGCCTTCCTGCTGCGCTGGCTGGTGCCGCGGCTGCAGAGCCTCGAGGCGCTGCTCGATGGCACCTCGGTGCGCCTCACCACCTGGAGCCGCGAGATCAACCCGGCCGATCGCTCGATTGACATCTATATCGGCGTCGGCCCGGTGCCCGAGATCCCCGGCATGACCGTCGCTGTAGTGGCACCTGAGACCTTCGGCCCGGTGGTCAGCCCGATGCTGGTGAAGGGCCGCGAGGACGATCTCGAGTTTCTCTGGAGCCTGCCTCGGCTCGATACCGTCTGGCCGCCCGACATGTGGTCCAACTGGGCCCGCGAAGCCGGGGTTACGCTCGCGCCGCGCGAGTTCATCTCCTACGACCTGCTGTTCTACACCCTGCAGGCCGCCGAAGCCGGGCTTGGCGTCACCATCGGCCCCGGGCCTGCGGTCAGTGATGCCATCAAGCAGGGCCGCATGCTCGCCCCGCTCGGCCTCGTCAGCCGGCCCGGCAGCTGGTACCTCGCCTGGCGCAACGATCGCTCGATCCGCGTCATGAACCTGGTGAAGCGGTGGTTCGAGCGCGAGTTCGCCGAGTAACGCCCGCGCGTCAGGCCACCGGCTCGCCTGGTCCGAAGCGGAGGCGGTAGTCACTGGGGCCGATGCCGAATTGCCGCTGGATGACCCGGCGGAGGTTCTGTTCCGTCGCTAGCCCCGCCCGTTCGGCGATTACTTTCAGCGGCAGCCGGCTGGTCTCGAGCTCCCGGCAGGCGGCGGCGAGCCGCAGCGCCTCCACCGCACGGGCCGGCGTGGCGCCGGTCGCTTCCACATAGACCCGGGCAAAGTTGCGGGCGCTCATCCCGGCCCGTTCCGCCAGCCGTTCGACCCTGAGGTCGGCAGAGAGGTTATCTCGCATCCACTCGTGCAGCCGGTCGAACGGGCCGCCGCGTGGCTGCGGCGGCGGGCTGAACTGGCTCTGCCCGCCCGGGCGGCGGCGGAACACCACCATCTGGCGCGCCGCCGCCAGCGCTACGGCCGGTCCGAGATCGGCCTCGATCAGCGCCAGCGCCAGGTCGATCCCGGCGCTGACCCCGCCCGAGGTCCACACCCGGCCATCGTTGACGTAGATGCAGTCGGGCTCCACCGACAGCCCGGGAAACCGTGCCCCCAGTTCGGTACTGCCCGACCAGTGCGTGGTGACCCGCCGTCCCTGCAGCAGCCCGGCCTCGGCGAGAAAGAACGCCCCGGTGCAGACCGAGCAAAGTCGCGGCACCGTTCCGCCATGCGCCCGCAGCCAGGCCAGCAGCCCGGCAAGACTGGGCCCGAACTCCCTTACGCCGCCGGGCACGATCAGCGTATCGATCTCCCGTGGATCGATCTCGGCCAGCGCCCGGGTGACGACCGCGAAACCGGGCGCCGTTTCGATCGGCCCGCCCTCCGCCGAGGCGGTCACCAGCTGGTAGTGGGGCGATGCCGGCAAGCGCTGGCGGTCTGCCGTGGCGAAGGCCTGCAGCGGTCCGCTGACATCGATGGCATTCACCCCGGCATAGGCCAGCATCACGATGAGGTGCTCAGGCAAGCTCGGCAGCCTTCTGTTGGGTTCGGGTCGTCAGCCACCAGACCACGACCAGCGCGGCGATGACCAGCATCGGCGCGACGCCGATATTGAGGATGTCCCAGCCAAAGCCGGTGAGCACTGCTCCGGCCGAGAGGGTAGAGCAGGTCGCCGCGACGTTGCCGAGGAGGCCGGTGAGGGCCTGCGTCTTGCCACGCTCGCTCGGCCGGTAGGATTGCGAGATCAGCGTGGTGCCGGTGACGATCATGAAGTTCCAGCCGATACCGATGGCGAATAGCGCCACGTAGAACGCCAGCAACGCGGTCGAGGCCAGCGCGATCGCTGCCCCCGCCGCCGTCAGCGCCAGCCCGGCGAACAGCACCGTCGGCACGCCGAAGCGCGCGGCCAGCCGGCCCGTGAAGAAAGACGGTGCAAACATACCGATCAGGTGCCACTGGATGATGCCGGCGCCATCGTCGATACTGTAGCCGCAGGCCAGCGCCGCCAACGGGGCCGCCGTCATCACCAGCAGCATTGATGCGGCCGCCACCATGGTCGTTGCAACGCCCGCCAGCAGCACCGGCTGCCGCACAATCTGGCCCAGTGGCCGCGCCGGCATCGCATCCGCCACTACAGTCGATCCCACCAGCTCGGTGTCGCGATAGAGCGCGAGGAAGATCAGCGTCGAGGCGAAGGCCAGCGCCGCGACCATGGCGTAGGCTCCGGCGAACGGCGCCGCCGGCATCAGGTCGCGCGTCCAGTTGGCCAGGGCCGGCCCGGCGATGGCAGCGATCACTCCGCCGGCCAGCACGGTCGAGATCACCCGGCTCTTCCGCTCGGTGTCGACACCGTCGGCCGCGGCGATCGAATAGAACTGCGCGAACCCCTGGAACGCGCCGACCCCCGCGGTGCCGAGGCAGAACAGCCAGAAATCGCCAAGCACGATCGCCCACACCGACACCACTCCGCCCAGCGCGCCGCATGCGGCGCCGAGCGCAAAGCCGAGCCGGCGGCCGAACCGTGCCATGATGAGTGCCGCCAGCACCGTCACCACTGCCGCCCCGACCGTGATCAGCGCGAAGGGCAGCGTCGCCAGCGCCTTGTCCGGTGCCAGCTGGTACCCGGCAATGCCGGTCAGCGTCAGATCGACGGAGATCGCGCAGACATAGAGGCCCTGGCACAGCGCCAGCACGCGGGCATTGCGGATGCCGATCGGGTTTTGCAGCGGAGCGGCGGACATTTTTGGTTCCCCGGTTGTTTCCGGCGGACGATCGCCCCAACGCATCATGGCGGCAATGACAACAAGCTATCAAATTCTGCCAGCGTTATCCCAGTACGCATCTCGACCCACCTCAACTAGGATCGCGCCGCGCCGCGTCGCGCCACATCAAGAGGGGAACTGCGATGACCGACCTGCCCAGCTACGACCTCACCGGCAAGACTGCGCTGGTCACCGGCGCCGCCCGCGGCCTTGGCCGCGCCATCGCGCTGGCCCTCGCCAACGCGGGTGCCGATATCGCACTCGGCCTGCGCGACCAGGCCTCGGGAGCCGAGGTGATCGCCGAGATCGAAGCGCTCGGCCGCCGCGCCGTGCCGCTGCAGATGGATGTGCTGGATCTGCCGCAGGCCTATACGGCGATCGACGCCGCCATCGCCGCGCTCGGCCACCTCGATATCCTCGTCAACAATGTCGGCGGCGGCACCGAAGGCCCGATCGAGGCGTTCAGCGAGGACGAGTTCGACCTCACCATCAATCTCAACGTCAAGGCGAGCTTCTTCATCGCCCAGCGCGTCGCCCGCCACATGATCGCTCGCGGCAAGGGCGGCGCCATCGTCAACATGAGCTCGCAGGCCGGCTTTATCGCGTTGCCCGGTGAGGGCATTTACTGCCTGTCCAAGGCCGCCGTCGCTCACATGACCAAATGCATGGCGGTCGAGTGGGGCAAGTATGGCATTACCGTCAACGCCGTCGCGCCGACCTTCATCGAAACCGACGGCACTGCCGAGGCGCTGGGCCGTCCTGGCTTCCGCGACGACGTGCTCGAACGCATCGCTGCGTTGCACCGCGTTGGCCAGCCGCGGGAAGTCTCCGGCGCCGTCGCTTTCCTCGCCTCGCCCGCCGCCTCGCTGATCACCGGGCAGACCCTCATCATCGACGGCGGCTGGACCTCGCGCTAAGGTCATGTCACGAGCATCTGACACCACCCCATACTCGGTGTCATCCCAGCGAAAGCTGGGACCCATCTTGCAGCCGGTACGGGTGGCTGGTTGGGTCCCTGCTTTCGCAGGGATGACAGCCGGTGGTTTGGGCCAGGCCGAGCTTACCCGCCGGTGCCGCCCAACAACGAAGCGCTAAGTTTTGACCGGCCGGTCAACTCTGGCGCTGCTCCATCTAAGCTTTGTCGAGCAAATACAAATCAGTAACCAAGCGTAACATCGCCGCCGGGCGCCTACGCAGTTTTTGATATTGTTAACTTCGGCCCGCTTAGGTGCTGTGGTCCAACCGCCGCTTTGGGGCCCAGCCGGTGCGTGTGCTTATCGTCGATGACTCGCGTTCCAGCCTGGCCTTTATCGGCCATGTCATCGGTGCTCTCGAAGACGTCGAGATCGCCGCATGTCTCTTGCCGAGCAAGGCCCTGGCGCTCGCCGCCACCAGCCAGTTCGATCTGGTGCTGGTCGATCACGTCATGCCCGAGATGGATGGCGTCGAGCTGACGCGGCGGCTCAGGGCTGAAGAGGCCTACCGGCTGGTGCCGATCGTCATGGTCACCTCCGACAACGCCCCGGCCCTGCGCGTCCGCGCCATTGCCGCCGGCGCCACCGACTTCGTCAACAAGCCCTTCGATTCCACCGAACTGCAGGCGCGGGTCCGCAACCTCCTCGCCCTGCGCCGTTCGCAGAGCGAGCTGGCCGATCGCGCTGCCTGGCTCGCCCGCGAAGTCGAGAGCGCCACCCGCCACCTGGTCGAGCGCGAGGAGGAGATCATCTGGCGTCTCGCCCGTGCCATCGAATACCGCGACGGTGACACCGGCGAGCACGTGTCGCGTGTCGCCCAGGTTTCCTCGATGATCGCCGCCGCCATCGGCCTCAGCGCCGAGCGCTGCCGCATGATCTATCTGGCGGCGCCGCTGCACGACATCGGCAAGATCGGCATTGCCGACGCCATCCTTTCCAAACCAGCCAAGCTCACACCCGACGAACTCCGCGTCATGCGCACCCATGTCTCGATCGGCGCACGCATTCTCGAGCACGGCTCGTCCGAGGTCATCCGTACCGCCGAGCTGATCGCGCAGAGCCACCACGAACGCTGGGACGGCACCGGCTACCCCGATCGCCTTTCCGGCACCGACATTCCGATCGAAGCGCGCGTCGTCGCCATTGCCGACGTCTTCGATGCGCTCTGTTCCGAGCGTCCCTACAAGCGCGCCTGGCCCATCGAGGAGGCGCGTCGCGAGATCCTGTCGCTGTCCGGCACGCATTTCGACCCGGCCTGCGTGGCGGCCTTCGAAGCGCGCTGGCCGGAAATCCTGGCGCTGATGGCGGCCGTTCCCGAGGACGCGCGCCTCGCCGGGTGAAACCGGTTCCTCTCCGACAAGTCATCATCATCTCGCGTAACCCGCCTGCGACGGACGTTGCCCGGCATGCCGCGGCGCCGACGTCTGTTGACCGTCTCCCGTCGCTGAGTATCGCCAGTATTGGCGCGCCAGGCCGCTTCGCCGATGACTCCCGGCAAGCATCTGACGACTCCCCCAGAGTCGCGCGACGATTCCTGTGAGTCACGTTTGTCGATTTGGGTGATTCAATAGGTCGCATGTAATACTTGCGATTACTGCGTCGCCATAATTCTACCAAATACTGCTTAGTGGTAATTGAGACTTAACAAATACCCGTGATCATCGTGATCATCAGGGGCAAACAGCAATTCCGTGGACGCGGGGACTGTTTTCGGGCTGGGGCGACAGAACACGTCGTTTCCGTCGAGGCTGCCGTTCTGCCTCTGAAAACAAGACGTTACGTATCGCAGAAGCATACTTGTCCGGGGCCAGAACGAACCCATGTCGCGATCATCAGCGCACCCGCTCCATTTGAGCGGCGACCTTTCCTTACGCAATATTGCCGAGCTTCACACGCGCCTGCTGCAAGCTTTGGCTGAGCACCGTGCCATCGAGCTCAATACGGCCGCCGTCGAGACCGTCGATGTCGGCACGCTGCAACTGCTGGTCTCGGCGACCCAAAGCGCGACGGCCGACGATCGTACGCTGAGGCTCGCCGCCGATGCCGCAACCCCTATGGGCCGCGCCCTGGTGCGGGCCGGTTTCTTCACTGGGGACGGCAAGCCACTCGTAGCAACCCTTTCCACCTGGACCCTGACGCGCGAGGCGGCATGAGCAAGACCATCCTCACCATCGATGATTCCGCTTCCATCCGGCAGATGGTCGCCATGACGCTGAAAAGCGCCGGGCTGACCGTGCTCGAGGCCGGCAACGGGCTCGAAGGCTACAACAAGGCCACCACCGAGACGGTGCACGCGGTGGTCACCGACCTCAATATGCCGGTGATGAACGGGCTGGAGTTCCTCAAGAAGTTCCGCCAGCATCCGGCCGGCAAGGGCATTCCGGTGATCCTTCTGACCACCGAGTCCGACGAGGAGCTGAAGCGCCAGGCGCGCGAAAGCGGCGCCACCGGCTGGATCGTCAAGCCGTTCAAGCAGGATCAGCTGCTGGCGGTGATCAAGAAGGTCACCGGCGCATGAGCTCCGATCCCACCGATACTTTCCGGCAGGAAGCCCGCGAGCTGCTCGAGCAACTCGAACAGGGGCTGCTCGACCTCGAGCAGAACCCTGCTGACGCCGACCTGGTCAACTCCGTCTTTCGGGCGCTCCATACCATCAAGGGCTCCGGCGCGATGTTCGGGTTCACCGATGTCGCGGCGTTCGTGCACGAGTTCGAGACCGCCTTCGACAAGGTGCGCAAGGGGCTGTCGCCGATCACTGCCGAGCTGGTCGCCGTGGCGCTCGACGCCAAGGATCATGTGCATCACCTGATCGAAACCCCCGACGCCGCGACCGACGCGGGAGACGCCATCCTTGCGGCCCTACGTGGCATCGTCGAGCCCGACCGCTTCCCGGCTGCGCCGATGGCGCAGAGCGCCGGCGTCGCCGCCAACGTCTCGCCTGAGCTCACCGGCCGCTGGCGCATTCGCTTCAAGCTGCCCGAGGATGCGCTGGTGCATGGCACCAACCCGCTGCTGCTGCTCGGCGAGATCGCGGATCTCGGTCCCTGTGAGGTCACGGCGCTGGTCGACAGCGTCCCCAGCCTCGATGTGCTCGACCCCGAAGCCTCGTATCTCGGCTGGCAGGTCGAGCTTACCCATCCCGATCCGACCGCCGCCCTCGACGACGTCTTCCTGTTCCTGAAGGACGGGATGGAGCTGTCGATCGAACCGTTGGCCCTCACCGCCACCGCTGCTGAGCCGGTCTCATCGCCGGTGCTGGACATTCTCGCCGAGGATGATCCGGTGACCGAGGCCGACGACCCCGTCGCCGAAGCCCGGCCGGTTCGCGCCCAGCGCGAGGCGAAGGAACCAAAGGCTGAAACCACCGAGCGTGCCTCCACCTCGCTGCGCGTGCCGGCTGAACGGCTCGATGAGTTGATGGATCGCGTCGGCGAACTGGTCATTGCCCAGGCCCGGCTGTCGCAGATGGCGGCGCAGAGCTCGGACGGCAACTTGAAGACGATCGCCGAGGAGCTGGAGCGGCTGAGTTCAGGGCTGCGCGATACCACCATGGGTATCCGCATGGTGCCGATCGGCTCGCTGTTCTCGCGCTTCCGCCGGCTGGTCCACGACCTCTCCCGCGATCTCGACAAGGAGATCGAGTTCATTACCACGGGCGAGGAGACCGAACTCGACAAGACCATGATCGAGCGGTTGGCCGACCCGCTGGTCCACCTGATCCGCAATTCGGTGGATCATGGCCTCGAAACCGCCGAGCAACGCATCAAGGCGGGGAAGCCCGTCAAGGGCACCGTCCGCCTTTCCGCCGTCTATGCCGGCGCCGAGGTGGCGATCTCGGTCACCGACGACGGTGCCGGCCTCAACGCCGCCCGCATCCGGGCCAAGGCGGAAGAGCAGGGACTGCTGACGCCGGAGTCCCGCATCGCCGACCACGACCTGTTCCAGCTGATCTTCGCCCCGGGCTTCTCGACCGCCAAGGAAGTCACCTCGCTCTCGGGTCGCGGCGTCGGCATGGATGTGGTCAAGCGCACCATTGACGGGCTGCGTGGCAAGATCGAGCTCACCACCAGGCCGGGCGAAGGCACCACGGCGACGCTCCGCCTACCGCTCACCCTCGCCATCATCGAGGGCATGCTGGTGCGGGTCGGCAATGGCCGCTACTCGATCCCGCTATCGGCGGTCGAGGAATGCGTCGAACTGCCGGCCGAGGTCGCGACCCACTCGCGCGGCCGCAACTTCCTCGATATCCGCGGCAGCCTGGTGCCGTTCCTGCGCCTGCGCGACCTGTTCAACACTGCGGGCGAAGCCGACAGCCACCAGAAGGTGGTGATCATCTCCTCGGGCGAAGGTCGGGCCGGCCTGGTGGTCGATCAGATCATCGGCAACAACCAGACCGTCATCAAGCAGCTGAGTAAGCTCCACACCGACCTCGAGACCTTCTCGGGCGCCACCATCCTCGGCGACGGCACTGTGGCGCTGATCCTCGATACCTCGCGGCTGGTCTCCTATGGCCAGGCCCATGAGGAGAAGTATCGCAACACCGAGGGGAGGGTCGCGGCATGACCGCCTTCACCGAACCGATGCGCGCTTTGACCCTCAGGCTCGACGATGAGCTGTTCGCCATCGAAGCGCAAAGCGTCCGCGAAATCCTCGACCTGGTGCCGGTCACCGCCGTGCCCAACGCCTCGCCTTTCGCCGCCGGGCTGATCAATGTGCGCGGCCGCGTCGTGCCGCTCACCGACCTCAAGGTGGCCTTCGGCATGCAGGGCGCCGAGCCCGATCAGGACACCCGCATCGTCGTGATCGAAACCGAGATCGAGGGCGAGCCGAGCGTCGTCGGCATCCTCGCCGACAAGGTCTACGACGTCACCGACATCGAGCCCGCCGCCATCGAGGAGGCGCCGCGCGTCGGCATGCGCTGGCGCCCCGACTATGTGCGCGGCATCGGCAAGCGCCGGGGGGATTTCATCATCATCCCCGACATCCATCGCATCTTTGAACTCGAGGGCCGCAGAAGCGGCCCGTCTGCAGCATCAGAAGAAAGGGCCGCATCGTGAGGCTAACTATCAAGGCAAAGCTGGCAGCGGTGTTCGGCGCCGTCATCGTCATGTCGGGCGTCAGCATGCTGATCGCGTTGCAGAACCTCGACAAGCTGAACCAGTCGCTCGACACCATCGTCAACGTCCGCGCCGCCAATACCATGTCGATGATGGAGGTGCAGACCCATCTCGAGTCGATCGGTTCGCGCCTGCGCGCCATGATCATCAGCGACGACGCTGCCGAGATCGCCGACTACGTCACCAAGATCGGCGACGAGGGCGCCGAGATCGACAAGTACGTCGCGCTGCTCAACGAGAAGGTCGAAGACCCGCAGATCCGCGACAATCTCGACGAGTTCGCTGCGCAGACCGACGCCTACGAGGTGCAGGCGCAGAAGGTGATGGAACTGGCGTCCCTCAACACCGACACCGCGGCGCTCGAGATCACCACCACCGACGGCAGCGGCGCCCTCGGCACGCTCGAAGAGGCGATGACGGCGCTCGTCACCGCCCTCTCCAACCGCGTCAGTGCCGGCGATCTCTCGGCCTTCCCTGCCTTCAAGGCGTCGTCGGAAGCGTTCATGACCATCACCGACGCCTTCCGCCAGCAGCGCAACGTGCTGCTCGCCTCCTCGCTGCCGGCCAAGCAGGACGAATGGTATGCCGACTACAAGGCCGGCACCGAGAGCCTCGCCCAGCTGTTCCCGACCCTCGAGCGCACCATTCCCGCCACCGAGATCGGCCTGCTGAAGGCGGCGCAAGCGGCTTATGACGGGCTGGTCGTCGCCATGGACAAGGCGGTCGACGTCTCGATCCAGCGTGGCGACTACAATGCGCTTCAGGCCGCCAACGAGGCTGCCGAACTGCGCCGCACCGCCAACGCGACGATCGACGCGATGATCGAACGCAACAAGGAAGTGCTGAACGCTGCCGACGATGAGGCCAAGCAACTCTACGAGAGCTCGATGACGCTGCTCATCGGCCTGCTCGTCGGCTCGGCCGTCATCGCCATCCTCGCTGCGCTCTGGATCATCGTCTCGATCTCGAAGTCGCTCGGTGCCGCGCTCGGTCTCGCCAATGCCGTCGCCGCCGGCGATCTCAGCGCCGAGGCCAGGGTCAAGTCGAACGACGAGATCAAGGACGTGATCGACGCGCTCAACCTGATGACCCAGAAGCTGCGTGAAGTGGTCAGCGAGGTCACCGCTGCCGCCCGCAATGTCGCTTCCGGTAGCCAGGAGCTGTCGGCCACCGCCGAGCAACTGAGCCAGGGTGCCACCGAGCAGGCCTCCTCGACCGAAGAGGCCTCCGCCTCGATGGAAGAAATGGCCTCGACCATCAAGCAGTCGGCTGACAACGCCCAGCAGACTGAAAAGATCGCCCGCCAGTCGGCGGCCGATGCCAATGCCTCCGGCGAGGCCGTGGGCAATGCGGTCAACGCCATGCAGACCATCGCTGAAAAGATCATGGTGGTGCAGGAGATTGCCCGGCAGACCGACCTGCTGGCGCTGAACGCCGCGGTGGAAGCCGCCCGGGCCGGCGAACATGGTCGCGGTTTCGCCGTGGTCGCCTCGGAAGTGCGGAAACTCGCCGAACGCAGCCAGGCTGCCGCGGCCGAGATTTCCACCTTGTCCGTTGACACCGTCAAGGCAGCCCGTTCGGCCGGCGACATGTTGAGCAAGCTGGTGCCCGACATCCGCCGCACCGCCGAACTGGTGGAGGAGATCTCCGCCGGTTCGCGCGAGCAGAATGCCGGCGCGGCGCAGATCAACACCGCCATCCAGCAGCTCGACAAGGTCACCCAGCAGAACACCTCTGCGGCCGAGGAAATGTCGGCCACTTCCGAGGAGTTGGCCAGCCAGGCCGAGCAGTTGCAGAGCGCCATCAGCTACTTCCGCATCGACCAGGGCCAGCAGGCCCGCGTCGAGGTCGCTGCCAACGATCGCGCCCCACAGCGCGCCCGTCGCACCGCCCAGCTGCAGGAGGAAATCCTCGCCAAGGCGCCGCACCTGACGCGCAAGAGGACGCCGGCTCGCGCCACCGGTGGCGGCTTCGATCTCGAGCTCGACGACATGGGCGACGATCTCGACAGCGAGTTCACCCGCCGCGGCGCCGCCTGATCGCCTCGTCATCGACACTGCCGGGGCGGCCCGACCCGCCCCGGCCAATCAGAACGCCGACTATTGACGACAGGTTTGGGCAGAGGGCCGCAGGAGCGGCCCGTGGGCTAGGGGGCCACGCCAAATGAGATTGACCATCAAGACCAAGCTGATCGCGGCCTTCGCCACGGTCATCGTGCTCAGCGCCATCAGCATGGCCATTGCGCTGCTGAACCTGGGCGCGCTCAACACCTCGTTCAGCGCCGCCATGGAGGGCAACGTCAAGCGCATCCAGCTCGCTGCCGAGCTCGAGGCCGCGACCCTCAAGGTGGCGCGCGACGAAAAGAACCTGATCCTCACTCAGGATCCCGGCGCGATTGCTGCACTGCTTACCCAAATGGACGCCGAGATCGACGCCGTCCATACCGACACCGCAACGCTGCGCGAGCTTTCCAGCGAAGCCGGCAAGCCTTTGGTCGACAAGTTCGGCGCTGACTATGACGCCTACCTCGTCCAGCACGCCGAGGTGCGCCGGCTGTCGACCCTCAACCTCGATGCTGAGGCCTTCGCGCTCGCCTCCGGCAAAGCCGCCGAGGTGCGCGCTGGCTCGGTGGCTCGGCTCGACGAGATCGTTGCCCTCAACAACACGCAGCTCACCCAAGCTATCGCCGAGGCCGAGAGCCTCTATGGCACCTCGTCACTGCTGCTGACCGCATTGCTGGTGGGCTCGACCATCATCGCCGTCGCCGCCGCCGCATTCATCATCGTCGGCATCAGCCGCGGCCTCGGCAAGATCAAGCAGGTGGTCAGCGCTGTCGCCATTGGTGATCTCGACCAGAAGATTGAGATCAAGTCCAATGATGAGATCAAGGATCTGGTTGATACCGTCAACATCATGACGACCAACCTTCGCAGTACCGCGGCCCTGGCCGATCGTGTCGCTGATGGCGATCTCACGGTCGAGCCGCAGCCGCTCTCCGACCGTGATACTCTGGGCCTGGCGCTGCAGCGCATGGTCGAAAAGCTTCGTGACGTCATCGCCGAAGCCATCACCTCGGCCAACAACGTTTCTGCCGGTTCACAGGAGCTGTCGGCGACCGCCGAGCAACTGAGTCAGGGGGCCACCGAGCAGGCATCCTCCACCGAAGAGGCTTCCGCCTCGATGGAAGAAATGGCTGCAACCATCAAGCAGTCGGCCGACAACGCCCTGCAGACCGAGAAGATCGCCCGCCAGTCGGCGGCCGATGCCATCGCCTCGGGCACGGCGGTCAATGATGCCGTCACTGCCATGCAGACCATCGCGCAAAAGATCATGGTGGTGCAGGAGATCGCCCGCCAGACCGATCTGCTGGCGCTGAATGCCGCGGTGGAAGCGGCGCGCGCCGGCGAGCATGGCCGCGGTTTCGCCGTGGTCGCTTCCGAGGTGAGAAAGCTCGCTGAACGCAGCCAGGCTGCCGCGGCCGAGATTTCCACCCTCTCCGACACGACGGTGAAGACAGCCCAGTCGGCCGGCGAGATGCTGACCCGCCTGGTGCCCGATATCCAGCGCACGGCCGAGCTGGTGGAAGAGATCACTGCGGGCGCCCGCGAGCAGAACGCCGGCGCCAGCCAGATCAACACCGCCATCCAGCAGCTCGACAAGGTCACTCAGCAGAACACCTCCGCAGCTGAGGAAATGTCGGCTACCTCGGAGGAACTGGCGAGCCAGGCCGAGCAGTTGCAGAACGCCATCAGCTACTTCCGCATCGAGGCGAGCCGCGCCGTCGCCGCCGAGGTGTCGAAGCAGCCAGCGATGAAGCGCAGCAATGCCATCCGCAGCGAGCTGATGGCCAAGGCGCCGCATCTCAAGCCGCGGGCCCGCGCGGCCGGCAAGCTGAACGGCAATGGCGGCTTCGATCTCGACATCGACGATGCCGGCGACGAACTCGACAGCGAGTTCACCCGCCGCGGCGCAGCCTGAGGAGAGCCGCAATGGCGGAGAGAACGCAATATGTAACGCTGGGGGTCGATGGCGAACTGTTCGCCGCCCCGGTCGACCAGGTGCAGGAGATCCTCGAAATGCGCCCGGTGGCCCGCCTGCCGCAGGCCCCGGCCAACCTGCTCGGCATGACCGATGTGCGCGGCGAGGGCATTCCGGTGCTCGATCTGCGCCTGACCCTCGGCCTGCCCGCTGCCGATGACACCGAGAACACCCGCATCGTGGTGCTCAACGTCAGTGGCGGCGCCGGCCCGATGACCGTCGGCCTGCGCACCGATCGAGTGTTCGAGGTTACCGTGCTCGACGCGGCCGAGCTCGAGCCGCCGCCGGCCATCTCCGGCAACTGGCGCGACCACGCCGTCGCCGGCATCGGTCGCCGCAATGGCAGCTTCGTCACCGTGCTCAATCTTGACCGCCTGCTCGGCAGTGTGGCTGAGGCGGCGTGATGCTTGTGCTGACTGCAGGAACGCCGGTGCTCGTGGCCCCCCACCCCTGTCCCCTCCCCCTAAACAGGGGGAGGGAGACGTCAGCCACCGACCCCAGTGCGAGGGTCTCCCTCCCCTTACTTAGGGGGAGGGGACAGGGGTGGGGGTCGGGCCGCTCCGGCCCTTCGGGCAACATGGAACTGCTGCATGCCTAATCTCGCCCTCAAAACCCCGCCCGACGACGCCGAGGATCACCTCAGCGCGCTCGATTTCGGCCGCATCGCCAAGCTCATCGAGGGCGAGGCCGGTATCAAGCTGCCGCCAGGCAAGCGCCTGATGGTCGAGGGCCGGTTGCGCAAGCGCATGCGGGCACTCGGCCAGCCGGATTTCGCCAGTTACTGCAACCTGCTGTTCAGGCAGGGCGGGCTCGAGCGTGAGCTCACCCACCTGATCAATGCCGTCACCACCAACAAGACCGACTTCTTCCGCGAAGCCGAGCATTTCGACTTCCTCGTCGAGCAGATGGTTCCGAGCCTGCTGAAGGCGCGCGAGCGCAACCCGCTGCTGAAGATCTGGAGTGCTGCCAGCTCCACCGGCGCCGAGGCCTATACGCTCGCCATGGTGCTCGACGACCTCCAGGCGCGGCGCAGTGATTTCCGCTTCGCCATCCTCGGCACCGATATCTCCACCGCAGTGCTGGCGCAGGGCCGCCGCGCCGTCTACCCGGCCGAGATGATCGCGCCGGTGCCGCCCGAGCTGCAATCCCGCTACGTCATGCACGCCCGACGCCCCGGTGCCCGCCGCGAGGTGCGCGTGGTGCCCGAGTTGCGCCGGCTGGTCCGTTTCACCCATCTCAACCTGATGGATCAAACCTATCCCTTCGATCGCGATGTCGACGTGATCTTCCTGCGCAACGTGCTGATCTATTTCGAGAAGGCCGATCAGGACGCGGTCGTCGCCCGTCTCGTCGATCATCTGCGGCCCGGTGGCTACATCGTGCTCGGCCATTCGGAGTCGATGATCGGCACCTCGCTCGCCGTGCGGCAAGTTGCTCCCGCCGTGTTCCAGAAGCTCTGAGACCTGAGATGTCCGACCCCGCTGAAACCGACCGCAAGATCCGTGTGCTGATCGTCGACGATTCCGCCGCCGTGCGGACCACGCTTTCGGACATTATCTCGTCGGACCCGGAGCTCGAGGTCATGGCGACGGCCGCCGATCCCTACATCGCGGTCGAGCGCATTCGCGCCGAAGTCCCGGATGTGATCTTTCTCGATATCGAGCTGCCACGCATGGATGGCATCACCTTTCTCAGAAAGCTGATGTCGCAGCGGCCGATCCCGGTGGTGATCTGCTCGTCGCACGCCAGCGAGGGCAGCGACACGCTGATCGAGGCGCTAGAGGCCGGTGCCGTCGATGTGGTGCCCAAGCCGCGTGTCGATACCGCCCAGTTCCTCCACGATTCCCGCGTCCGCATCTGTGAAGCGGCGCGCTCCGCCGCCCATGCGCGGCTGAAGGGACGCGCCCGTCCGCCAGCGCCGAAGCTTGCCGTCGAAAAAAAGCTCACCGCCGATGCGGTGATCCCGCCGCGCTCGGCGGCCCGCGCCGCCTCCGCGGCGGCGTCCATGCCGACGACCCAGCCGATCATCTGCATCGGCGCCTCCACCGGCGGCACCGAAGCGTTGCGCGATGTGCTCGAGGCGCTGCCGGCGACGACGCCCGGCATCGTCATTGTCCAGCACATGCCTGAGCGCTTCACCGCCGCCTTCGCCCGTCGTCTCAACGGCCTTTGCCAGATGGACGTGAAAGAGGCCGAGGATGGCGATGTGGTCGAGGCGGGCCGTGTGCTGATCGCGCCGGGCAATCACCACGTGACGCTGCAGCGTTCGGGCTCGCGCTATACCGTTGGCATCGTCGATGGTCCGCATGTTTCGCGCCATCGCCCCTCGGTCGATGTGCTGTTCCGCTCCGCTGCCTATGCCGCCGGGCGGAACGCGCTCGGCATCATCCTGACCGGCATGGGTGACGATGGCGCCCGCGGCCTGCTCGAGATGAAGCAGGCCGGCGCTGCGACGCTGGCCCAGGACGAGGAAAGCTCCATCGTCTTTGGCATGCCCAAGGAAGCCATCGCGCTCGGCGCCGCCGACAAGGTGGTTTCCCTCCGCCGCGTCGCCACCGAAATCACCACCTACGCCGCCCGTGCCCCGCAAAAGGACACCGCATGACCGCCCTTGAAGCCACCGAGCTCTCCGTGATCCTCCCCCGCGTGGCGGGGGAGGGGGCCCATGCGGAGCATGGGGGAGGGGGCGGCCAATCCCTCGGACCTAGCAACGCCGACACCCTCGCGCGGCAGCTAATCACCATCGCTGCCGACCTTGCCGCGCCGCGCGATGCCATCGACGGCGCCTTCGTCGCTGTCGGCAGCCGTCTCGCCGAGTGCGCCGAGATCCTGTCGCGCCTCACCGAGAGCTTCGAGACCCTGCCCGTCGACCTCGAGGGGCCCGACCTCACCGAGGCCACCGATCGGCTGGCGCTGGTCGGTCGCCGCGCCGGCGCGATCGCCGTCACGCTGGGCGCCGAGCAGGCCGATCTCAACCGCCTCGTCGACGCGCTGCGCGGTGCCGCGCACCCGATTTCGGAGCTCCGCCGCACCGTCAAGATGATGGGCATCGTCGCCATCAACGCCCGTGTCGTCGCGGCCAGTGTGGTCAGCGACACCGAGGACTTTGGGGTCTTCACCACCGATATCGCCCAGCTGTCGGAGTCCGCCGCCACCACCATCCAACGCTTCTCGCGCACCTACGAGGCGCTCACCATCGTCGTCGGGGAAGCCGCCAGCGCCCGTGCCAGCTTCGAAGCTGCGCATCGCGACACCCTCGCGACCCTCGCCGCCGAACTCGAACGCGACATCGCCGAAGTCACCGAGCAGCGCCTCACCTCGGTCCGCTCGAGTGCTGTCACCGGCCAGATGTCCCGTGCCATCGCCGACAAGGTCGCGACTGCCGTAATGGCCCTGCAGGTCGGCGACGCCACCCGCCAGCGCGTCGAACACGTCGAAGCCGCGTTGCGCGACCTGCCTGCGCTGATCCTCCCCCGCGTGGCGGGGGAGGGGGTCCGTGCGGAGCATGGGGGAGGGGGCGACCAGAGTCTCGGCGCTGCCGTAACCGAGCTGCAGCGCCAACAGCTCGCCGGCGCTCGCGAAACCCTCGTTGTCGAAATGGCCTCCGGCGCCGACGCCCTCACCCAGCTCGCCACCGATGTCGAGGCCGTGCTCGAGCATGCCCAAGAGGTCTACGGCTCCGCCGAAAACCGCTCGGCCCTGTCCGAACTGCACGGCGCTGTCCGTCGCGCGGTCACCGTGCTGCGCGATTGCGAGAGCGAGCGCGAGAAGCTCGACCGGGTCGCCGTCGCCGTGTCCGAAACCGTCACTGTCCTCCTCAACCACGTCGAGGCGGTGCAGGAGATCGAGTACAAGATGCGGCTGGTTTCGCTCAACGCTGCGGTAAAGTGCGCCCAGCTCGGGCCCCGTGGCCGCGCCCTCGACGTCATCGCCCAGCAGTTGCGTACCCTTACCGGCGAAACCGTCGTCTCGGCCCACGAGGCGGTCGAGCGGCTCAACGAGGCGGCTCGGTTTTCCGCCGCTTTCACCGATGCCACCGGCGCCGGCGCCGGCCGCGTCGGCGACCTGGAGCGCGAGGCCGCTGCGTCGCTCACCCAGCTCGAGACCGTCGGCATGCGGATGAAGAAGGCGCTGCTCGAACTCTACGACGACGGCCCCAAGGTCGCTGAGCGTCTGCACCAGGCGGTCGACAGCCTCGCCAACCATGGCGCCATCTCCGAGGCGCTGAGCGATATCGAACTCGGTATCGCGGCCTTGATCATCCCCCGCGGGGCCGGGGAGGAGGACCATGCGGAGCATGGTGGAGGGGGCCGCGATGCTGAGGAACTCTCCGAGTTCCTGACGACGCTCCGCAAGCGCTACACCATGGACGCCGAGCGTCGCCTCCACGACGCTTTCACCGGTATCGAAGTCGCCCCCGAGCCTGCCGCCGATACGTCCGAGTCTGCCCTAGACGACCTGTTCTTCTGAACGAGGAACACCGATCGCGCGATCAGCGCTCTATTCTTCTCCCCGTCGGGGAGAAGGTGGCGCGCAGCGCCGGATGAGGGGCGCAGGCACCGCCAGCGAGAGATGCGCTCCCCCTTAGAGCGGCAAGCAAGGTGCCTGCCACCCCTCACCCGTCTCGGCCTGCGGCCGATCCACCCTCTCCCCGACGGGGAGAGGAAAGAAGGTGACCACCGCCCCCAAGGGCAACACCCCATGGCTTCCTCGACACGCGCAACATGTGATTTGACGTATCGGGAACTGGTCCGACATATATGCGTTTACACGTATAGAGGGGCGGCGGGCCTCTGATTGCGTGAGTCTGTCGGGGGCCAATCCGATGAGTGACGTGGACGACAGTGAGTTCGGCGAGCTCCTGGCAATGCTGCGCGGCAGCGACGAGCATTTCGATTCTCATCGCCTCACCAGTTTTTCCGATGCCACGCTGCTCGAGGTTCTCCACCCATTGGGGGACGGGCGGCTGGTGACCAACGTTCCGAGTTTCGTTGCCGTGCGTGATGAGCTGCGCCGCCGTGGCCTGCTGCCGCGCGACCACTGATACCCGGAAGTGCAAGCGCTGACAGCGCGCTAGCCACGGTCCCGGCCCTTCAAATCCACAGGCAATGGCCCATCTGGACTCGCGATGGGACTTCCGGTAACGTTCCCAATAGATGCCGGTAACGGCACAGGGAGGTTGCATGGGCAGACGGCCCACCATCATTGATGTGGCCAAGCTGGCCGGGGTGTCGAAAAGCACCGCCGCGCGCGCCCTCTCTGATTCCCCCGACGTCAACGACACCACCCGCGACAAGGTCCGCAAAGCCGCCATCGCCAGCGGCTATGAGCGCAATCACCTTGCCGTCGGCATGCGCTCCGGCCGCTCCGGGCTGTTCGGCCTCGTCATCCCCGACATCACCAACCCGTTCTGGGCCGAGGTCGCCCGTGGTGCGCAGGATATCGTGGGCGAGAACGATGCCTCGCTGCTGGTGTTCTCCTCCGACTGGGATCACGACCGCGAGGCTGCCCACCTGCGTGCCCTGCGCCAGGCTCGGGTCGAGGGGGCCATCGTCAACCCTGTCTCCGACAATGCCGAGGATTTCGGCCGTTTCGGCGTGCCGTTTTCGCTGATCGGCTCGAGCGCCGAGCGCTTCCCCGATACCCCGAGTATCGGCTCAGACATCCGCCAGGCCGTGCGGCTGGGCCTCGATCACCTGGTGGCCCGCGGTCACGCGGCACCGGCCCTGATCCTTGGCCCCAAATCCCGCCTGGCACGTGCCCGGTTCCTCCGCTCAGTGCATGAGCACTGTATCGAACGCGATATCGATCCGGCCGTGCTGCAGGTCGAGGATGGCGACTACACCTTCGAGGGTGGGCATGGCGCCATGCAGCGCCTGATGTCGCGCCAGCAGGGCGGCCACCTCACGGTGTTCTGCGCCAACGACCTGATGGCGCTCGGCGCCATGCTGGCGGTCCGCGAGGCCGGCCGCGAGTGTCCGCGCGATGTCTCCATTCTCGGCTTCGACGGGGTGCCTGCCGGCGCCTTCTCGTGGCCCGGTCTCACCACCATCGAAAAGCCGGCCCGCGAGCTCGGCCGCCGCGCCGCCCAGGCGCTGTTCGATGAAATCGCCGGCCGTCCGCAGGATGGCCGCACCTATCTGCCGTGCCGCCTGATAGAGCGAGGCTCACTCGCCGATCTCAGGGCTCAAGCGCCCCTGCGCGTTGCCGGGGCGAGGAGGAACTAGAAGCATGTCGAGCGTCGAGCAAAACGCGTCGGTCACTGCCCGTATCACCGGGAACGTTCCCAATTCACAGCGTCTCGCCAATGGCGTCCGCCGTTGGTGGCCGTATTACGTCATGCTTCTTCCCGGCCTACTGTTCTTTCTCATCTGGCACTATTTCCCGATCTGGGAAGCCAAGATGGCATTCGAGCAGGTGCGCATCATTCCGCCTAACCTGTGGGTCGGGCTGAAGCATTTCCAGACGCTGTTCGCCTCGCCGGTGTTCTACCAGGTGCTGGCCAACACCCTGATTATCTCGACGCTGAAGATCCTGTTCGTCTTCCCGGTGCCGATCATCGTGGCGCTGCTGCTCAACGAGGTGCGGAGCGGCCGGCTCAGGAAGTTCGTGCAGTCGGCAATCTACCTGCCGCATTTTTTGAGCTGGGTGGTGATCGCCGGCATCTTCATCGCCATCCTGTCGCCGTCCGATGGCGCGGTGAACCAGATTACCGGCCTCTTCGGCATGAAGCCGACCGCCTTCATGACCGATGGCAACTCCAGCCGCTGGGTGCTGGTATTCTCCGAGATCTGGCGTTCGGCCGGCTGGGACAGCCTGCTCTACCTCGCCGCCATCATCGGTATCGACCAGTCGCTGTATGAGGCGGCCGAACTCGATGGTGCCAATCGCTGGCAGAAAGTCTGGCACGTCACCATCCCGGGGATCGTGCCGACCATCGCGACGCTGTTCATTCTCAACATGGGGATGTTCCTATCGGCCGACCTCAACCAGGTCATCAACTTCCTCAACGACGTGAACCGCGGCCAGATCGATATCCTCGATACTTATGTCTACCGCATCGGTTTGCGGACCGGCGAATACTCGCTCGCCACCGCGGCCGGCCTGTTCAAGGCGGTATTCGGTATGATCCTCATCCTCTCGGCGCATTTCGTTTCGAAGCGCCTCACCGGCAAGGGAGTCTGGTGATGGCCGCGCCCCGTGGAACCGCAATCCGTCGCACGCCGCTCGAGCGTATCGAGTACGCCATCATCGTCACCACGCTGCTCGCCATGGTGGTGGTGATGCTGCAGCCGATCCTCAACCTGTTGGCGGTGTCGTTTTCCGATCCGAGCCAGGTTGCCGGCAAGAGCGGCCTCGACATCTGGCCTTCGGGCTTCTCGCTCGATGTCTGGATGCTGCTGCTGCAGCACCCCAACGTGCAGCGCGGCATCCTCAACTCGATCTTCATCACCGCCACTGCCACCTTCATCGGCGTGGTCGGCACCGCGCTGATGGCCTGGGGCCTGAGCCGGCCGAACCTGCCCGGCCGCCGCGTCATCTTCCTGCTCGTCCTCGTCACCATCGTGTTCGAGCCCGGGATCATCCCCGACTACTTCCTGATGAAGCGGATGGGGCTGCTCGACAGCTACTGGAGCGTCATCCTCTACAAGGCGGTAAACGCCTGGTACCTGATCATTCTCGTCCGTTTCTTCGAGGAGATTCCCGAAGAGCTGCTCGAAGCGGCCGAACTCGATGGCGCCAACGCCTTCCAGATCTTCTTCCAGGTGGTGCTGCCGCTGGCCAAGCCCGCTTTGGCGACCATTGCCCTGTTCTACCTGGTGTTCCACTGGAACGAGTTCTTCCGGGCGATGATCTATCTCAACGACCAGACCAAGTACCCGCTGCAGGTGGTGCTGCGGCAGTTCGTGGTCGAAGGCGACAAGCTCGCCATCGTCGGCGCCGACAACGCCGCCAACAATATCGGCGTGGCGCAGATCAACCTGAAAGCGCTGAAGGCCGGGATGATCATCATCACCATCCTGCCGATCCTCGCCATCTACCCGCTGATCCTCAAGTTCTTCACCAAGGGGACGATGAGTGGAGCTCTGAAGGGATGAGGCAGATCCACACAATTGCCCCTGTGCCTGTGGCCCCACCCCCTCCCGGCCTCCCCCATCAAGGGGGAGGTGTTGATCGAGTTTGGGGCGGGATCTCGTCAATCCCACCGGCTCCCACCTCCCCCTTGATGGGGGAGGCAAGCGCAGCTTGTCGCGTCAGCGACTTAGCGAAGCTCGGAGGGGGTGGGGCCAGTGCACCGCTCCAGCGGCTTTCAATCCACCACCAAAAACAAGCATAACGGAGGAGAATCCATGCTTAAGACCCTGCTTCTGACCACCACGGCGCTGGCGCTCAGCCTGTCGCTGGCGGCGCCGGCTCTGGCCGACCCGACGGTGATCCGCCTGGTATCCAAGGACCTGCTTTCGACCAACCCGCCCGACGTTGCGCATATCGAGCGCATCGAAGCGGCGCTGAAGGCCCAGGGCACCGACCTCGACATCCAGATCGTCGATCTGCCGTCCTCGGGCTATGCCGACGCCCTCGGCGTCATGCTGCTGTCGGGCGATATCCCCGACCTGATCTACTTCCAGGGCGGCGACGCCAAGATGGCTGACCAGGGCATTCTCGAAGACCTGAACCCCTGGATCGAGAAGTCGCCCAACCTTAAGGCTGCGCTCTGGCCGCACAATGTCGAGCGTCTGAAGAACTACCCGTATCTGCTCTATGTCTACCCGCCGCGCGCCCCGCAGCCGGTAATCCGCAAGGATTGGCTGGATAAGCTCGGTATCGCCGCGCCGACCACGGTCGATGAGTACGAGGCCTTCTTCAAGGCCATCCACGACGCCGATCTCGATGGCGACGGCACTCCGGGCAACACCTACGGCGTGACCACTGCCGACAACACCAACGAGCTCGACTCGATCTTCAACCAGGCCTTCGGCATCACCGGCACCTGGATGAAGGACGCGGCGGGCGAGTGGGTGAGCTCGCGCATCACCGATGCTGAAAAGGCCAAGCTCACCTGGTATGCCAAGCTCGGCGCCGAGGGCCTCTACGACAAGGAATACGTCACCTCGAAGTTCGACGTGAAGGAAGACAAGTTCTACACCGGCAAGGCCGGCGTGATCTTCGGCTCCTCGGCGGAAGTCATCGACATCTACGGCGGCAAGATGCGCCAGGCGCATCCTGACGCCAACATCGAGTTGGCGCTGCTGCCGATCCCGTCGGGTCCGGGCGGCCAGGGCCTCCAGGCCACCGATGTGTCGAAGGAAAGCCGCGGCTTCGCCATCTCGACGACATCGCAGCACAAGGAAGAGGTAGCAAAGCTCCTCGACTTCATGGCGTCGACCGAAGGCCAGATGATGGACCGGATGGGCTTTGAGGGCGAGGAATACACCAAGTCCGGCGACACCTACGAGATCACCGACAAAATGAGCACCTGGTACGCCCGCTTCTTCGCGGCCGCCAACTTCGTGCCGCCGGTGGAGTGGAAGTCGGCTGCCGCGCAGGAGTCGCTGAAGAACATCACCACGTGGTTCAAGCCTGACAACGCCTTCGTCTGGCCGTCCGACTACGCTGCCGATCTCGACGCGACCGAGAACGTCTACCGCGCCTGGGTCTACAAGTTCATCTCCGGCGAAGCCTCGATGGACCAGTGGGACGCCTTCGTCGCCGAGTGGAAGGCCGCCGGTGGCGACCGTCTCAACGAGTATGCCCGGACCAAGCTGAACGGCTAAGGCCCGGACCATCGCATCCCGCCCGCGGCGTCCCTCCCACGGCCGCGGGCGGGTGCGGTGATTGAACTGAATAAGCGGAAGCAGACCATCATGCCCACCTCCCTTCGCGGCCGTGTCCGCGCCATGCTCCACGGCATTGCCCTCGGCGATGCGCTCGGCGCCCCGGTCGAAAAGCTCTCGGCCGCCGATATCCGCGCCCGCTATGGCCGGGTCACCTCGCTCGAAGCGCGCTGGCACAAGATGGACCTGCCGCCCGAACAGCGGAACCACCGCGTGCGCGGCAACGGCATCGTCACTGACGACACGCTGATGACCCTGGCGCTGATGGACATCTACGCCGACACCCGCCGCCATCTCGACGCCTGGGACATGGCCGACGGCATGGTGCGCCAGATCGCCTGGATGCCGCGCTGGATCCCCGAGATGCAGCGTGAAGCCAACCTGATCGACCGGTTGTTCTATCCCGAGAAGTGGATCTTCCAGCGCCACCAGTTGGCCAATTGCGACCCGCGCCAGGGTGGCATCGGCAACATGGTCAACTGCGGTGCCGCCATGTACATCGCGCCGGTCGGCGTGGTGAATGCCTGCGACCCCAAGGCCGCCTATGATGAGGCGATCCGGTTCGCCGAAGGCCATCAGGAGAGCTACGGCCTCGAAGCTGCCGGCGTGTTCGCCGCCGCCGTCGCCGCCGCGTTCGTCCCGGGCACGACGATCAGCGAGGTCGTCAAGACAGTCCTCGCGCTCGCCAAGGATGGCACCAGCAACGCAATCCGCGATGTGGCAGAGGTTGCCGAGAAGCTGAGGGGCAGGGATCACGCCGAGGTGGTCGCCGCCTTCCACGCGGCCATCGCCCCGTTCTCCCCGATGGGCGACGACGTCAACCACACCAAGGCGCGTGCTGGCCGGCTTTCCGCGGCCTATCAGCCCTCACGGCTCGGCTCGATCGAGGAACTGCCGCTGGCGCTCGGCTTCGCCCTGGTCAATGCCGGCGACTTCCGCACCTCGATCGAGGATGGCATCAATTCCGGCCGCGACACCGACTCGATCGGCGTCATGGCCGGGGCTATCCTCGGCGCCATGCACGGAGAGAGCGTCATTGAGGCGGCTGACCGCCAGACCCTCGACAGCGCTAATCGTCTCGACCTCACCGCGGCGGCCGACAAGTTCACCGCCACCGCCACCGACATCCTTCTCGCCGACCGGCGGGCTCGCGAGGCTGCCGAGCGCAGCCGCGACAGCCTCTTCGCCGATCTTCCGACCGCCAGCGTCGTCAATCTCTGACCACCGGACCGTTCATGCCCCTGACCACCACTGAAATCTTCGATCGCATCTATGCCGGCTTCATCGGCAAGGCCATCGGCGTCCGTTTAGGCGCGCCGGTCGAGCCGACCATCTGGAGCTATGAGCGTATCCGCAACACCTATGGCGAGGTCACCCAGTACCTGCGTGATTTCAAGAACTTTGCTGCCGACGACGACACCAACGGCCCGGTCTACTTCATCCGGGCGCTGCGCGATTACGGGCTCAAGGCCACCGCTGCCGATGTCGGTCGTACCTGGCTGAACTATGCCGCCGAAGAGCACGGCATGTACTGGTGGGGTGGCTTCGGCAATTCCACGGAGCACACGGCCTACAAGAACCTCAAATCCGGCATGGAGGCGCCCGCCTCCGGCTCGATCGCCACCAACGGCACCACCGTCGCCGAACAGATCGGCGGGCAGATCTTCATCGACAGCTGGGGCTGGGTGAACCCCGGCAATCCCAAGCGCGCCGCCGAGATGTCGGCGATGGCCGCCTCGGTCGCCCATGACGGCGATGGCCTCAACGGCGCCCGCTTCTGCGCCGCCGCCATCGCCCAGGCCTTCGTCGCCAAATCCATCGACGAGATCGTCGAGACCGGCCTCTCGACCATCGACGCCAATTCGACCTATGCCCGCGTCGCCCGCGCCGTTATCGATTTCCACAAGGCCAACCCGTCGGACTGGCGCGCCTGCCGCGACATGCTGACCGCCGAGTGGGGCTATGATCGCTACCCCGGCGTCTGCCACATCATCCCCAATGCCGGCGTCACCGTGATGGCCATTCTCTATGGCGAGGGCGAACTGACCCGCACTGCCGAGATCGCCACCATGGCCGGCTGGGACACCGACTGTAACGCCGGTAATGCCTGCGCCATCGTCGGTACCTTCCAGGGCGTGCAGCCGAGCTGGGACAAGTATCGCAGGCCCATCAACGACTTCGTCATCGCTTCCGGCGTCATCGGCACGCTCAACGTCGTCGATATCCCGAGCTTTGCCCGCGAACTCACCGTCCTAGCGCTCCGCCTCGACGGCAAAGAGCCACCGGCGCTGTGGGCCGAGGATTTCGAACGTCGCGGCGTCCGCTTCGATTTCGATGCGCCCGGCGCCACCCACGCTTTCCGCACCGAGCCGTTCAACCAGATCGAGGTGAAGTCGGCCACCGACAAGCAGGGCCCGAACTCGCGCGGCGCGCTTGAGGTCCTGCTCGATCGACTCGAGCGCGGGCAGGGCGGCCGGATCTTCTGGAAGCCGTTCTACCGGCGCGCCGATTTCGACGATGAGCGCTACCGCCCGATGTTCACCCCGCTCGCCGATGCCGGCCAGACGGTGAAGTTCAAACTGCAGCTCGATCCGTGGAACGGCGACGGCAACCTGCGCGTCGCGCCCTATGTCCGCCGCGCCATCTCCGGCGAGATCATCGAAACCGGCGCCTGGCATGTGCCGAGCTCCGAAGGCTGGCAGGACTACGCGTTCACCATCCCCGAGGGGGACGAGGCGATCGACGAGATCGGTGTGCTGGTCGAGTACTTTGGCCGCCTGAAGTTCCTCGGCCGGCTCTACCTCTCGGAGTTCTCGGTGTCGGGCAAAGGCAAGCTCGGCATCGACCCGAAAACCGAGAAGCAGGAATGGGGCGGCATCACCCGTTTCACCTGGAACCGCGGCCACTGGTCGCTGCAGAATGGCGTGATCCACGCCCACACCGCCGAGGACGCCGACGCCTGGACCGGCAACGGCTACCTGCGCGACGTGACCGTGACCGCCGACCTCACCCCGCTGGCGGGCAAGTCGCACCTCGTGGCGGCCCGCGTGCAGGGGACGTCGCGATTCTACGCGGCTGGCTTCCAGGATGGCGAAGCGGTGATCCTCAAGCAGGATCACGGCACCACCGTGCTGGCCCGCGCGCCGTTCGTGGCCAAGCCGGGCGAGGCGCATAAGCTGGCGTTGACCGTGGTGGGCGACAAGCTGATGCTTTCTGTCGACGGCAAGGACGTGGTCTCCGCCACCGACGGCCAGTTCCGCTACGGCCAGGCCGGTCTGCGCATGGCTTCGGCCGGGCGGATGACCGTGGCTCGGCTGGACGTGGTTGAGGTCTGATGCTGGTGCGTGTGGCCCCCCCCCTCCCAACCTCCCCCACAAGGGGGGAGGTGTCTGCCGGTGCGTGGGGCACCGTCGCGCCAAGTACTCAATCGGCACCTCCCCCCTTGTGGGGGAGGCTGGGAGGGGGGAGCCACACGCTGTGACGCTGCAGTTCAACCCCCTCGCCGCCGGCCCGCTCGATGGAATCCGCGTCATCGATCTCAGCCGTCTCGTCGCCGGCAACATGCTGAGCTTGCAGCTCGCCGATTTTGGCGCCGACGTCATTAAGATCGAGCCGCCGCAGGGCGATCCGCTGCGCGAGTGGCGTGACGACGGGCATTCGCTCTACTGGAAGACCTATGGCCGCAACAAGCGCTCGGTACAGCTCAACCTGCGCGAAGCCGCCCACATGGCGGCGCTGAAGGCGCTGCTCGCGACCGCCGACGTCTTCATCGAGAATTTCCGCCCCGGTACGCTCGAGGAGATGGGGCTCGCCCCCGATGCCCTGCTCGCCGCCAACCCGAACCTGATCATTGTCCGTATCTCGGGCTTCGGCCAGACCGGGCCCTACGCGCAGTTCCCCGGCTTCGGCACCATTGTCGAGGGGATGAGCGGCTTTGCCTATCGCACCGGCTTCCCGGATCGCGAACCAGTGCTGCCGCCGCTGGCCCTGGCTGACATGATCGCCGGGGTCTATGGCGCCAATGCCACCGTCACCGCCCTGTTCGCGCGGTTCCGTGGCAAGGCCAAGGGCCAGGTGATCGATTTGAGCCTGCTGGAGCCGATGTACTCGGTGCTCGGCCCGGAAGCGGCAATCTTTGAGGTCACCGGCAAGGTCAAGGAGCGCTCCGGTTCGGCCTCCAACACCGCGTCGCCGCGCAACGTCTATCGTTGCAGCGACGGTAAATACGTGGCGCTCTCGGGTTCCACTCCGCAGGTCGCTCGCCGCATCTTCGAGGTCATCGGCAAGCCCGAAATGAATGCCGATCCGCGCTTTGCCACCAACTCCGATCGGGTGAAGCACCGCGACCTGGTCGACGCCGCGGTCGGCGAATGGTTCGCGCGCCATACGCATGACGATGCGCTGCGCATCATGCGCGAGGCCGGCGCCACCGTTGGCCCGATCTACTCGATCGCGGACATCGCTCGGGATCAGCATTTCATTGACCGCGGCATCATTGTCGATGTCGAGGACAAGGATTTCGGCAGCTTGCCGGTGCACAACATCCTGCCGCGCCTCAGCGATACGCCAGGCACCTTCCGCCGCCCGGCGCCCGAGCTCGGCGAGCACACCGCAGAAGTGTTGCGCGAAGCCGGCGTCGATCCTGCTACAGTGCTCGGATGAAACTTCGCTCGCTGCTCTACGTGCCCGCGCATTCCGAGCGCTTCGTCGCCAAGGCGCATGAGCGCGGCGCCGACGCCATCGTCCTCGATCTCGAGGATGCGGTGCCCGAGGCCGACAAGGACGTGGCGCGAGCCAACCTTGTGAGCACCGTCCCCGCTGTCGGGCGCAACGGCGCGGCGGTCTTCGTTCGCATCAATGCCGGCATTCGACAGCGCGAGGATGCGCTTGCTGCCTGTCGCGCCGGCGCCACCGGCGTGATGGTCGCCAAGGCCAGTTCCTCCGGCGCGCTTGATGCCCTTGCCGGCACGCTGCGCGCCGAGGAGGCGAAGCTCGGCCGCGCTGTGATGAGCTTTCTCGCGTTGGTCGAAGGGGCCGCGGCGCTGCTCGATGCCCGGCTGATCGCCGCCAATCACCGGGTCATCGGCCTGCTGCTCGGCAGCGAGGATCTCGCCACCGAACTCGGCGCCACCCCGACCCCGGATGTGCTGCGCCACCCCAAGCTGTTGCTGCACTACGCCGCCAAGGCCGAGGGCAAACTGAGCTTCGGCCTGCTGCAGTCGAGCGCCGATTACACTGATCTCGCCGCCCTCTCAGCCGCCGCCGCCGAAGCCAAGGCACACGGCTTCGACGGCGCCACCTGCGTTCACCCCTCCGTCGTTGCCGTGCTCAACGCCGGCTTTTCGCCAAGCGCGGCTGAACTGGATTGGGCCGAGCGGGTAGTCGCGGCAGCGGCCAAACACCCCGGAGCCTTCCAGCTCGACGGCAAGATGGTCGATGCGCCGATCGTGGCGCGCGCGCGGAAGATACTAGGGGGCTAAGCCGCGATGCCGCTGAACTCGAGGAACGCCTCGAGCGGCAGTGGTTGCGACAGGAGGAACCCCTGCAACTCGTGGCACCCATGCGCCACTAGATAATCGCGCTGCCGCTCGGTCGCTACACCTTCAGCAGTGACCCGCATTTTCAGCGAGCGGGCCAGGTCGATGATGGTGCGGACGATTACTTCCGCATCCGCTGAGTCCCCCAATTGGCCGACGAAGGACTGGTCGATCTTCAGCTTGTCCACATTGTAGCGCCGCAGGTAGTTGAGCGACGAATAGCCGGTGCCGAAATCGTCGAGCGCCAGCCGGATCCCCGCTTCCCGCAGTCGGGTCAGCCCTGCTTCGGTGGCCTCCGAGGTATCGAGCAGCACCCCCTCGGTGATTTCGAGCTGCAGCCGCTTCGGGTCGATCGAACGTTCCTTCAGCGTTTCGATCACCCGGTCGACGAACCGTCGGCTCTTCAGCTCGACGGGCGACACGTTCACAGCGACCCACGGGATCGTCGTCCGCGCCAGCATGCTGCAGGCTTCGCCGAATACCCACTCGCCGAGCCGCTCGATCAGACCGCGCTCCTCGGCGACGCCGATGAACATATCGGGTGCCAGCCGTCCCCGCTCCGGGTGGTCCCAGCGCACCAGCGCTTCCGCGCCGACGATGTTCTGCCCGTCGGCGGCAAAGATCGGTTGGTACTCGAGCGTCAGCTGTTGCCCGCCCTCGGTCAGGGCGCGCCGCAAGTCCTGCTCGATCCGCCGCTTCTCCTCGACCGTTTCGGCCATGGGAGGCGCGAACAGCTGCCAGCGCCCCCGCCCGCGCGCCTTGGCCTCATAGAGGGCAATATCGGCCTCGCGCAGCATGCTGAAGGCGTCCGAGCCCGGCTGCCACGGCGCGATGCCGAAACTGGCGGTGATGAAGGCCGGATCGTCGAACAGCCGGAACGGCCGCCCGAACTGCAGCTGGATCGCGGCGCACATCGATTCCGCTGCACCGGCCGCAGGGCCGGAGAGCAGGATGGCGAACTCGTCGCCGCCCACGCGAGCCAGCGTGCCAGCGGGCCCCACCAACTGGAACAGCCGGTTGGCCAGTTGCCGCAACAGGTCGTCGCCCGCCACATGCCCCAGCGTGTCGTTGATGTGCTTGAAGCGATCGAGGTCGATCAGCACCAGCGTGGCCGGTGTGCCCTCGGCCGCCCACGCCGCCAGGGCAGCGAGGTCACGTTCGAACTGCGCCCGGTTGGGCAGTCCGGTCAGTGAGTCGTGATAGGCGAGAAAGTGGATATGCGCTTCGGTGCGCCGCCGTTCGGTGACGTCGCGGGCGCTACACACCAGCCCGATGATCGTGCCGTCAGGCGCGCGCAACGGCAGCTTCGAGGTCGAGAGCCAGAGCTGGGTGCCATCTGGCCGGATGACATACTCTTCGTAGTCGATCAGGGCCTTGCCGCCGCGGATGACGCTCATGTCATCCTCGTAGTAGCGCCGCCCCAGCGGCATCGGGTGCACGTCGAGATCGGATTTGCCGATCAGCGTATTGGGGTCGCCATGCCCGAGATCGGCGGCCACCGCGCGGTTGGCGATGACGAAGCGAGCGTCCTTGTCCTTGATGTAGAGATAGTCCGGCACCTGATCGATCATGGTGCGCAGCCAGCTGCGTTCAACCTGGGCGCGCTGCTGCTCCCCGGCCAGCTCGGCGGCGAAGCGCTGCAGCCGTTCGTTGGCCGCCACCAGCGCGGCAAGCGATTCCGGCGGCTCGGGGCGAGCGACGTGCTGGACGGGAGACCGCTTCACAACCATCGGGGCCTCGGAACTTGATAGTTCGGGCGACTATCATGCTAGGCAGCAATGGATAAGCAACTCCTAATCGTGCCTAAGTACAAGGCCCGTCGTCAGCGCCCGGCCGCAGCAGCGGTGCGATAGTCGCTGGGCGAGATGCCGTTGAGTCGCCTGAATGCCTTGGCGAAATAGTTCCCGTTGGCGAAACCGGTCGCGATGGCAATGGCTGCAACTGGCTGGTCGGTGGCGATCAGCAACCGCGTTGCCCGCTCCATCCGCGCCGCGAAGACGAAATCCGACGGGCTCTGGCCGGCCTCGCCACTGAACCGCCTGACGAAATGCGCCCGGCTCAGCCCGGCCACTCGCGCCAGCCGATCGATTCCCAGCGGCTCGCCCAGATGCTCTGCAATGAAGCTTTGCGCCCGCGCAATCGGTGGCGCCACGTTGGGAATGGCCGGCGTCGCACCAAACAGCCCGTCATGCAGCGCCATCATCGCCTCGTACGCGGCGGCCGACGCCTCGCCGCTCAGCAGTTCAGGCGATCGCATCAGCCTGAGGCAGGCGTCTGCCATGCGGTCCACTGCACCCGCTGCCGGTACCACCACCGGCCCTTTGAGATCGATGATTGCCCGGCTCAGCCGCAGCGCCTCGCGCCCATTGGCGCCGATCCAGAAATACTCCCAGGTCTGGCCGCGATCGAGCCAGTAGCGGTTGGCATGCGGAAAGCTCAGCACCATGGTCGAGCCGGGCAGCAGCACATGCCTCGTCCCGGCGTAGTCGAGCTCGCCGCGCCCGGCGATGGTATGCTGGATGATGACGAACGGCACGTCGCCGCGCTTCAGCCCCTCCCAGTTGTAGACCTCGTTGACGCGCTTCTCGAAGCCGGCACCGGTCGCCATGGCGTGAAAGCCCAGCGGCCCGCGCGACGGCGCGATGGTCTGGATCTTGTGCCCATGGGCAATCAGATCGGACAGCATGAAATTACCCGCGATCGCATGTCTTTCCTCTACACCGAGCGCCCGCGTTGCCGCTAGATGGAGCCCAATTCAAAAGGGAGAGAACGCCATGTCGTTCAAAGTCGCGATCATCGGCGCCGGCTCGGTGGGGTTCACCAAGACCCTGATCTCGGACCTGCTCAAGGTGCCCGAATTCGCCGATGTCGAGTTCGCGCTGACCGATATCAACGCCCACAACCTCGACATGATCCACCAGATCATCTCGTCGATCGTGGCGGTCAACCAGTTGCCGGCCAAGGTCACCGCCACCACCAACCGGCGCGAGGCGCTGTCGGGCGCGCGCTACATCATGAGCTGTGTGCGGGTCGGCGGGCTCGAAGCCTTCGCCACCGACGTCAACATTCCGCTGAAATACGGCGTCGACCAGTGCGTCGGCGACACCATCTGCGCCGGCGGCATCCTCTATGGGCAGCGCAACATCCCGGTGATCCTCGACTTCTGCAAGGATATCCGCGAAGTCGCCGAACCCGGCGCGCTGTTCCTCAACTATGCCAACCCGATGGCGATGAACACCTGGGCCGCCGATCTTTATGGCGGCGTCGACGTGGTCGGTCTCTGCCACGGCGTGCAGCACGGCGCCCACCAGATTGCCCAGGTGCTCGGCGTCGACGATCGCGACCTCGACTATGTCTGCTCGGGCATCAATCACCAGACCTGGTACATCGATATCCGCGCCAAGGGCCGCAAGATCGAGGCAGACGAGCTGATCGCCGGCTTTGAGAAGCATCCGGTCTATTCCAAGCAGGAGAAGGTCCGCATCGACGTGCTGAAGCGCTTCGGCGTCTATTCGACCGAGTCGAACGGCCACCTCTCGGAATACCTGCCCTGGTACCGCAAGCGCCCTGAAGAGATTTCGCGCTGGATCGACATGAGCGACTGGATCCACGGCGAGACCGGCGGCTACCTGCGCCACTCGACTGAGCGCCGCAACTGGTTCGAGACCGACTTCCCGAAGTTCAAGGCTGAAGCCACCAAGCAGCTGTCCGAGCACAAGCGTACCACCGAGCACGCCAGCTACATCATCGAGGCGCGCGAGACCGGCCGCACCTATCGCGGCCACTTCAACCGTCGCAACAACGGCATCATCAGGAACCTGCCTGACGATGCGATCATCGAGAGCCCGGGTTTCGTCGATCGCTTCGGTATCAACATGGTCGAGGGCATCGAGCTGCCGATCGCCTGCGCCGCCACCTGCTCGGTGTCGATCAGCGTGCAGCGGATGAGCGTCGAGGCCGCGATGACTGGCAATATCGACATGCTGAAGCTCGCCGTGCTGCATGACCCGCTGGTCGGCGCTATCTGCACCCCCGACGAGGTCTGGCAGATGGTCGACGAAATGGTCGTCGCCCAGGCCCAGTGGCTGCCGCAATATGCCGAGGCGGTCCCGGCCGCCAAGGAGCGGTTGGCCAAGGCGACGGTGAAAACCAAGGACTGGGCGGGTGCTGCCCGCAAGGTGGTCCGTTCGGTCGAAGAGCTGCGCGAAATGAAGGGTGCGCATCACTGAGGGCGCACTGGCGCGCCGGGGGCGACAACCACCGGCCTCTCGTTCGGAGAAGTTAACTCCCGTTAACCCGACTCCCTGCATGGTGGCGGCATGTCCGATGTCGCCGCCGCGCTGCTCCAGCTGATCGGTCGCACCGAGCCGGCCGCCGATCCGGCGCTGGTGGCGGTGAAGCTGGCGCGCGCCAGCCTCGATGCGCTGGTGCTTCGCCTCGGCCAGAGCATCGACGCCAAGGTCACCGCACAGCTCACCGGCGGCCTCACCCAGCTTACCGCCGGCGGTGAGACCTTCGTGCTGAAGCTCGAGACCCCGCTGCCGGTCAATACCGCGGTGACGCTGAAGATCGCCCCGACCCCAACAGGACAGCCGGCCGTCACCGTCACGGTGCAGTCGCCACCTGTCGTCGTCCAGCCGGCCCCGCCCGCGCCGCAGCCGCTAGCGTCGCTGCCGTCGCTGCCCCAGTCGATGGCGCCGCCACCGACGACTGGTCCGGTAACTGTTCCCGGGGCAACCCAGTCGGCTCCCCCCGCACCGCTTCCATCGGTCGTGCCGCCGATTGCGTCGCCTCCGGCGCCTGTGGCCGCGCCTCCAGTTGCCCCAGCGCCGTTGCCCGCCACCCAGATTCCGCAGCCACCCCCCGTGCCTCCAGCGCCAGTGACATCGGTGCCGCCGATCCCGACGCCGGCGATCCCCACTCCGCTGCCCGCTACGCCACCAACTACAGCAATGCCGCCGCTGCCCCAGGCGACGCCGCCAGCCGGCGCCGTCGGCAGCGTACCAGCCCCGGCAGCTCCGCCAGCCCCAGCCCAGGCAATGCCGGCAGCTACGACACCTGCGCCGCTAGGCTCAACGGCCGGTGCCTCCACCACGGTGGCACTGCCGATGCCTGTTGCCACGTCCGCGCGACCGGCAATTGCTCCAACCCCGCAAACCACCCTGGCCGCCGGCGTGCCTGCAGTGCCGATAGCGAGCAGCCCCGAACCGTTGCCGGCACAGACGGCCATGGTGAGCCCGGCACCGCTCGCGCCACGTGCGCCCACGCCCGCCATGCCGGCCGCAGCGCCGCCGCCGGCTTCGGCTCCAGTTCCTCCAGGCATGGCGCCCCAGGCAGCGGTTCCCGCCGCAGCAGTGCCTCTGCCATCCACGATGCCGATCTCGCCGACTGTACGCCTGGCCCCTTCGCCTCCGGCATCCCCACCCTTGGCGCAGATCCTCGCCGACCCGGTCCAGGCGGCCGCTCGGCAGGACAGCGTTCTGCCGCTCATTGTCCGGCTGGCGACGCTCACCGCACCGACCGCTGCGGCGCTGCCGCGTCCGGCCGTCGAGGCCCTGGCCATGCTGCTCGGCACGCGCCTCGACCTCAACCGCGCCCCGCCCGACGGCAAGGCGGTTCGCGATGCCGTGCTGCGCGCCGGTGTCATCACCGAGCCGGGGACCCGCACCCCGTCCGACGCCAAATCCGCCCTGCTGCAGCTGCGCTCAGCGCTATCCGGCTTCCTCGGCGGTGCGGTCGATGCCGTGGCTCCGGTGACGCGCCGACCGCCGCCACCGCTGAAGGGTGAGCCGGTTCGCGCCCCCTCGAGCCAGCCCGCTGCGCCGCTGCCTGACGAACCCTCGGAAACCGCCCGCCAGCTGCTCGGCCATGCCGACGCGGCTCTGTCCCGCACGAAGCTGCTGCAGCTCGCCTCGAACCCTGTCGACGCCGCCCGCCCCGCGGTCGCAGCACCTGCCGCCGAGTTCCGCGTCGAAGTCCCGATGCAGCTCGGCGCCGAAACTGGCATCCTGCAACTGCTGGTCGAGCGCGACGGCAAGCACAAGCGCACGCCGGCCGAACGCGGCTGGCGTATGCGCTTTGCCCTCAACTTCACGGCCACCGGCGAAGTCGGCGCCGAAGTGGTGCTGTTTGGCCGCAGCGCCAATGTTTCGCTGTGGGCGGTCGACCCGGCAACCGCCGATGCCCTCGAGGCGATGCTGCCCGAGCTGGCGCCCGCGCTGGCTCGACACGGCCTCGACGTCGGCGCGGTTCGCCTGCGTCGCGGCGCGCCGCAACCGGCCGCCCGTGTCCCCGGACAATTGCTGGACAGCGCCCGATGACCGACACCCCAAAGCCTGTCAGCCTCGCCGTAGCGCTCGAATACGAGCGCGGTACCCGCGATGCGCCGCGGGTAGTCGCCAAAGGCAGGGGCGAGCTCGCCCGTCGCATCGTCGAGGTGGCCGGTGAAGCCGGCGTAGTCATCGAGGCCAACAGCCCGCTCGCCGAAGCCCTCGCGGGTGTCGAACTCGACGAGCCGATTCCGATCGAGCTCTACGAAGCGGTCGCCGAGATCATCGGCTTCATTCTCAGGGCAAGTGCGACAAAGGGCTGGCGGTCGACGGAGAGCTAGAACTCCACCCACCTTGCATTCCCACCCGGCTCCGGGCGAAGTGACGCGCCACTTCCTGGAGCCCGCGTCATGCCGACCATTGCCGACCTCGATACTCCCGCCGTCCTGATCGACATCGATCGTGTCGAGGCCAACCTGCAGCGGGCCCAGGCACACGCCACCGAGCACGGCTATGCGCTCCGCCCGCACATCAAGACCCACAAGCTGCCGCGCTTCGCCAAACGCCAGGTCGAGCTCGGCGCCGTCGGCATTACCGCCCAGAAGCTGGGCGAGGCCGAAGTGATGGCCGATGCCGGCATCGCTGATATCTTCCTGCCCTACAACATCCTGGGCCCCAAGAAGCTGGCGCGGCTGAAGGCGTTGAATGAGCGCGTAATCCTGTCGGTCACCGCCGACAGCCCGGACACGCTGTTCGGCTACGCCACGACCTTCGCTGCCGACAAGCCGCTGACCGTGCTCATCGAGTGCGATTCCGGCGGTGGCCGCTGCGGCGTGCAGACCCCGGCCCAGGCGCTGGCGCTGGCCCGCCAGATTGCACTGGCTCCCGGCCTCCGCTTCGGCGGCCTGATGACCTACCCGCCGCTGCACGGCGTCGAAAAGTCCAACGCCTGGCTCAAAGAGGCGGTGGCGTTGTTCGCTGAAGCCGGCATCGCCGTGCCCCGCGTCTCCTCGGGCAACAGCCCGGACATGTGGGCGCCGGCCAGTGCTCCGGTTACCGAGCGCCGTCCCGGCACCTACATCTATTATGATCGCTTCCAGGTGAAGGAGCGGGTCGCCGGACTCGATGATTGTGCGCTCAGCCTGCTCGTCACCGTGGTCAGCCGCCCCACCGCCACCCGTGCCGTCATCGATGCCGGCTCCAAGTCGTTGACTTCGGATCTCCTCGGTCTCGACGGCTTCGGTCTCGTCATGGGCACCGACCTCACGGTGAAGGGGCTCTCCGAGGAGCACGGCGTCATCGAATTGCCAGTCGCGTCGGATTGGCCGCGGGTCGGCGAGCGGCTGCGCATCATCCCCAACCATGCCTGCGTCATCTCCAATCTGTTCGACAGCGTGACGCTGATCTCCGGTGACGAGGTTCGCGAGGTGGTCCCCGTTGCGGCGCGGGGGAGAGTCGACTAGAACTGCTGCCGCAAGGGAGTGGTATTCAAATGGTCGCTGATTGGTATGATGGTTTGACGCTGGCAACCGAGTGGCGTCCGGCCGCCGAAGGCGTGGCGGCGCGCTACCGGCTGATGCTCACCAACGATACGAGCGAGGCGTTGCGCGATTTCCGGCTCGGCATTTCCGGCCCGGCGCGGGTCAGCGACGATGCCGAGATCGTCGGCGCCAAAGTAGTGACCCAGCTCTCCAATTTCTGCGAGCTGGCGCCTGAGCGCGGCTTTGTCCTCGCCGCCGGCGCCAGCTGGACCATCGACGTACTGAAGCTCGATTACCCGATCCGCCATTGGACCGATGGCGCCACCACCGGTTTCCTCGTGCTCGCCGACGGCACCACCCGTTCGCTGCGTACCGTGCCCACTCGGCGCGAGGGCAGTGACACGCTGCGCAAGAAAGGCACCGCCATCTACGAGGTGCCCGAGCACCCGCCGGTGCCGGTGTCGATCGTCCCCTGGCCGCAGCAGGTCGCCGTCTCCGGTCGCCGCACCGCACCCGCCGGCCTTGCGCCGATCCCGTCGGCCGTCGGCAAGTCCGCCGCTGCTGCCTTCGGCAAGCTGACCGACAAGCTGTTCTCCGGCGAAGGGCTCGTCCGTCCCGCCCATGAAGGCGGCTTCCCGGTTGAACTGGTCGCCGGCCCCGGCGGCAAGGAGGGCTATGCCATCGAGTTCTCTGCCGATCGCGCGCGCATCATCGGCGAAACCGAAACCGGCCTGCTCTATGGCCTGATCACCCTAGGGCAGATCCTGCGCGGCGCCCGCCTCTACCTGCGTCAGTTCGACTTCCCGATCAGCGGCCGCATCGAGGACGCGCCGGCCATGGGGTGGCGCGGCAGCCACCTCGATGTGGCTCGCCGCTACTATGCCAAAGACGAGGTCGAGCGCTTCATCGCCATCCTCGCCTGGAACAAGCTCAACGTGCTGCATTGGCACCTGAGCGACGACGAGTCATGGCGCGTCGAGATCGATGCCTATCCGCAGCTCACCGGCAAGGGCGCCTGGCGCGGTTACGGCATGCCGGTGCCGCCGCTGCTCGGCTCGGGCCCGGAGCGCACCGGCGGCTACTATTCCAAGGCCGATATCCGGGGGATCGTCGGCTTCGCCACCGAGGTCGGCGTCGACGTGGTTCCCGAGATCGATATGCCGGGCCATTGCTACGCCATGCTGCAGGCCATTCCGGCGCTGCGCGACCCGGGCGAGAACGCGCCCTACTTTTCGATCCAGAGCTTTCCCAACAACTGCCTCAACCCCGGGGTCGAAGCCACCTATGGCGTGGTCGAGACCATCCTCGCCGAAATGGCCGAACTCTTTCCCTCGCGCTATTTCCACGTCGGCGCCGACGAGGTGCCGCACGATGCCTGGGAGAGCTCCCCGGCGGCGCGCGCTCTCTCCGCCAAGCTCGGCACCACGGGCACCGCGCCGCTGCAGGCGCATTTCCTGCAGCGCCTGCAGGCGTTCCTGACCTCGAAGGGCAAGATCACCGGCGCCTGGGAAGAGGCGGCACAGGGCGGCGGCATCGACAAGGCCAGTTCCTACCTCGTCGGCTGGAAGGACACCGCGATCAGCCAGAACCTTGCGGCTGAGGGCTACGATGTCGTCGTCGCCCCGGCGCAGGCCTATTATCTCGACATGGCGAATTCCGAGGATTGGCATGAGTGCGGTGCCGCCTGGGCAGGCTGGTCTTCGCCTGAAAAGAGCTACGGGTTCGAGCCCACTGCCGGTTGGACCGAGGCCGAACGCGGCCACTTGCTCGGCATCCAGGCCTGTATCTGGTCCGAGCCGATGACCGATCGCGCCGTGTTCGACCGCCTGGTCTTCCCGCGTCTTTCGGCGATTGCCGAAACCGCCTGGAGCACCAACCGCGATTTCAACCGCTTCAAGGCGCTGGTCGGCCTGATGCCGAACCTCTACGGTCGCTACGAAGGATTCTGAACAAGGACCGTTACGACCATGGGCGATTTGCTGGTCCGGCTGTATGACCTGCCGGACATTGCCTCCGAGGCCAAGGTGAAGGCGGACGGGGTGACCGTTCGGCGTGCCCTGCCGCCGGAGCGTCATGTCGTTACCGCCTGGGTCGGCCAGCATTTCAGCCCGTTCTGGGTGTCGGAGGTCGAGGCGGCGATGAGCCACCTGCCGGTCACCTGCTGGATTGCCGTGAAGGACAACCAGCTGCTCGGCTTTGCCTGCCACGACGCCACGGCCAAGGGCTTTTTCGGCCCCACAGGTGTCGACGAGGCGGCACGCGGGCAGGGGATCGGCGAGGCCCTGCTGATCGCCACGCTCCGCGGCATGCGCGAGGCCGGCTATGCCTATGCCGTCATCGGCGGCGCCGGTCCGGTCGAGTTCTACCAGAAACGGCTCGACGCCATGGTGATCCCAAAGTCTGAGCCCGGCATCTATGCGGGGATGCTGCGTCCACCCAAGTTGGATTGAATGCAGCGTATCGACTAACCTTGCATTTACTCGGCATCGCTAAGCTATGAGCTTCGATTTCCTTGGGATCTCCGGGGCTCCTGCGCTTGCCAAAGACCGGAAAGACACCCACCGATGCGGCCGCGCCGCCCGAGGCCGACGACTCGGCACGGCTCAAGCTCACTCGTTCGCTGAGTTCGACCCGCAGCAAGCTGCGCGCCCAGGAACTGCATCTGCGCGCCATCCTCGACAACCTGGCGCACGGCATCTCGCTCTATGATCGTCACGGCCGGCTGGTGCTGTGCAACCGACAGTTCCTCGACATCTACCGGCTGCCGCCGGCGCTGGGGAAGCGCGGCACCAGCTTCCGCCAGATTCTCGAGGCGCGCGTCGCCGGCAACACCCATGTCGGCGACGATGTCGATGGCTATGTCGCCGACCGCTTGAGCGCCGTGCACGAGCAGCGCACCCTGGGTGGCATCCACCGGCTCAACTCCGGGCAGGTCATTTCGATGACCCACCAGCCGATCGACGACGGCGGCTGGATCTCGACCCACAAGGACGTGACCGAGCTGCACAATATGCAGGCCGAGCTCACCCACCTTGCCTATCACGACGCGCTGACCGGGCTCCCCAATCGTACGCTGTTCTACCGGCGGGTCGGCAACGCCTTCCATGACATCGGCAGGGCCAGCGGCTTTGCTGTGCTCTGCCTCGATCTCGACGGCTTCAAGGCCATCAACGACACGCTCGGCCACTCCGCCGGCGATGCGCTGCTGAAGCAGTTTGCGGGCCGCCTCGGCGGCTGCCTCGGCCCGATGGATAGCGCCGCCCGCATGGGCGGCGACGAGTTCGCGGTGCTGCATCGCGCTGGCGACGCCGAAAGCGCACTCGACCTCGCGACTGAAATTTGTGCCGCGACGGTCGCGCCCTATGACCTCGACGGCCAGGTAGTGACCATCGCCGTCGGCATCGGCATTGCTGTTGCCGGCATTGACGGGAACGAACCCGACGAGCTGCTGCACAATGCCGATGTGGCGCTCTATGCCGCCAAGCGCGACAGCCGTGGCGCCATTCGCAGCTTCGAGCCCGAGCTCAACCGCATCGGCGTCGATCGCCGCCGGCTCGAGGCCGACCTGCGGCGGGCGCTCGAATACGGCGAGTTCGAGCTCCACTTCCAGCCCATCCTCAACCTCCGCACCCACGCCTTTTCCGGTTTCGAGGCGCTGTTGCGCTGGCAGCACCCGGAACGCGGGCTGGTGCCGCCCTGCGACTTCATCCCTGTCGCCGAGGAGACCGGCCTGATCGTGCCGATCGGCGACTGGGTCATCCGTGAAGCCCTCGCCGAGGCGGCCCGCTGGCCGGGCGAACTGAAGATCGCCGTCAACGTCTCCTCGGTGCAACTGGTGCGCGGCAGCCTCGTCACCACCCTGGTGCACGCGCTCGCCGCCTCCGGCATCGCGCACGAGCGGGTCGAGATCGAGATCACCGAGTCGGTGTTCCTAGAGAACTCCGAGCAGAGCCTCGACACCCTGCGCCAGTTGCGGGCCCTGGGCGTCCGCATCGCGCTCGATGATTTCGGCACCGGTTTTTCGGCGCTCGGCTATCTGCTGGCCTTCCCGTTCGACAAGATCAAGATCGATGGCACCTTCATCAAGGCGCTGGATAGCGCCGAGGGAGCCGAGACCATCGTCGCCGCGGTGGCCGATATCGGCGCGCGCCTGATGATGGCGACCACCGCCGAGGGGATCGAGACTGCCGAGCAGCTGCGCGGCGTCCACGCCGCCGGCTACACCGAGGCGCAGGGCTATCTGATCTCCCGCCCGATGGCCCGCGATGCCGTCCGCCGACTGGTCCTCGCCTCCGACGCCATGCCCGAAGCGCCGCTCGAGCAGCGGGAAGTGGGGTAACGGTTTCTTCGATGCGGGCGAACTGCCCCTCACCCCGACCCTCTCCCCGGCGGGGAGAGGGGGCGTTGTGGCACGGCCGGTGCTCCTATCTTCCCCTCTCCCCGCTGGGGAGAGGGTTAGGGTGAGGGGCAGCCGTAGTTGATCCGAGAAGTCCGTCACCGCCCCGTCATCGAACCGTCACAGCAGCGTCGCCTGCCGGGTGCACGGCTCCCGCCATTTCAGGGAGCGTCACCATGACCGATCGTTTGAAGAGCCGCGCGCGCCCGACGCGCCGGCAGTCGTTCACTACCAAATATTCCGATCTGATGGCCGAGGGCTATTCGCGCCGCACTGTGCTGAAGGGCCTGCTCGCCGGCACGGCGCTCGCCACCTCCGGCCTCGGCTTCAGCCGCGCCGCCGCGGCCACCAACTCGCCCTCGAGCCTCACCTTCCCCGAGCTCGCCCGCGTTACCGACAAGACCGATCACTGGCCCGAAGGCTACTCCCGCCAGATCCTGCTCAAATGGGGCGACAAGCTGTTCGCCGACAGCCCGGCTTTCGACGTGACAAGCCTCGATGGTGCGGCCGCTGAAAAGCAGTTCGGCTACAACAACGACTTCACCGCCTTCCTGCCGCTGCCGCAGGGCAGTGAGGCGAACGATCACGGCCTGCTCGTCGTCAACCATGAGTATGCCACCCCCTACCTGATGTTCCCCGGCCTGACCGACGAGGATTATCGCGGCAAGCTCAGCGACGCGCAGATCCGCGCCGTCGCCGGCACCACCGGCATCTCGGTGGTCGAAGTGAAGAAGACCGGCAATGCATGGGAGGTCGTCACCGATGGCCAGTACAACCGGCGCGTCCATATGGGTACCGAGATGCGGCTCAGCGGTCCGGCCGCTGGCGACGGTCGGCTGAAGACCAGCATCGACCCCACCGGCACCATCGTCTTCGGCTCGATCTCCAACTGCTCGGGCGGCATCACCCCCTGGGGCACCATGCTTTCGGGCGAAGAGGGCGGCATGGATATCTTTGCCGGTGACTACACCACGCTCCCCGACCAGGAGCTGGTCGAGCGCCAGGGCTGGGACGAAGAGGATAATGACGGCTACGCGCTGGGCCGCGTCGACGCCCGGCTGAAGTTCGAGAACGAGCCCAACGAGTGGCTGAAGTTCGACTGGGTGGTGGAGATCGATCCGTTCGATCCGACGGCCAAGCCGGTGAAGCGCACGGCGCTGGGCCGCTTCACCCATGAGGGCGCCCAGGTAGCGGTGGCGCCCGATGGCCGCGTCGTCCTCTACATGGGCGACGATGACGACTTCGAGTACCTCTACAAGTTCGTCACCTCGAAACCGTGGAACCCCACCGACCGCGCCGCCAACAAGGACCTGCTCGACGAAGGCACGCTCTACACTGCCCGCTTCGATGCCGACGGCAAGCTGACCTGGCTGCCGCTGGTGCAGGGGCAGGGGCCGCTGACCCCGGAGAACGGTTTCAGCACCCAGGCCGACGTGGTGCTCCGCACCCGCATGGCCGCCGACCTGCTCGGCGCCACCCCGATGGATGCGCCGGAAGGCTTCGTGCCACATCCGAAAACCGGTCGCGTCTATATCGCCATGACCGAGAATGAGGATCGCCTGCCGGCCGGCGAGGGCGATGCGGGCGAACAGATCAACGTCGCCAACACCCGCGCCCCCAACCCCGATGGGCATATCCTCGAGATCACCCCGCCTGGCGCCCCCGACGCGCCCGACCATGCCGCGACCGAGTACACCTGGGACGCCTTCATTCTCTGCGGCGACCCCACCGATCCGGCCTCGCACGCCCTCTGCCACCCTGAGACGTCAGCCAACGGTTGGTTTACCGACCCGGACAACCTGTCGATCGATCCGGCCGGCCGACTCTGGGTTACCACTGACGGCCCGCCCGATGCCGGCTTCAACGACGCGCTCTATGCCGTCGACACCGAAGGCGACGGCAAGGCGCTGCCGAAGCTGTTCTACTCGCCGCCGGTCGGCTCCGAAGTCTGCTCGCCCGCCTTCACCCCTGACGGCAAGACCATGTTCCTCTCCATCCAGCACCCGGGCGAACTCCGCCTCGAAGACGGCGAGGACTCCACCTCGATCGCCGACGCTGGCACCAACTGGCCAGATTTCGTCGACGGCCAGGGGCCACGTCCGTCGCTGGTGGTGATCAGCAAGGACGATGGCGGGGTGATTGGCAGCTGAGGGGCGGGACATGCTGAAGCAGACGACGTACTGAAGCAGACGGCCCCCTCCCATCCTCCCCCATAAAGGGGGAGGTGCCTCGCCGGTTCACTGGGCACTATCGAAGCCACAGCCTCGACTCTTCACCTCCCCCTTTATGGGGGAGGCCGGGAGGGGGCCGTCTCTATCAGTCGGCGCAAAACAAAAGGCGGGGCTCGCGCCCCGCCTTCCTCATTCGCTAACCGCCGCTTACTTCAGCGCGTCGGTGACCACCGTGCTGTAGGCGCCTTCCGGGGCCTTGCTGATGATCTTCTGGTCGACCAGCGCCTTGATGGTGCGCTCATAGGCGGCCATGTCGAGCGCCGGGTCCGCTGCGTCGACGAGCTTGGACACTTCGCCGACCATGTAGCGCTGGTGCTTCAGCTCGGCCGCGCCGGTATCGTCGGAGTCGACGACGATCTGCGCGGCTTCATCGGGATTGTCGAGCGCATACTGCCAGCCCTTCATCGAGGCCTTCACGAAGCGGGTGTACGCGTCCACCTTGGCCGCATCCTGCAGCGTCGGCTCCATGACGTAGAGGCCGTCCTCGAGCAGGTCGTTGCCCATCTCGGTGTAGTTGAAGATGGTCAGGTTTTCCGGGCCGTAACCGGCGTCGAGCGCCTGGCCGTACTCGTTATAGGTCATCACCGAGATGCAGTCGGCCTGCTTCTGGATCATCGGCTGGATGTCGAAGGATTGCTGCAGCACCTTCACGTCGCCGCCCTCGGCGGTCGACAGGCCTTCCTTGTTCATCCAGGCGAAGAACGGATACTCGTTGCCGAAGAACCAGACGCCCAGCGTCTTGCCCTTGAAGTCGGCAACCGTGTTGATGTTGTTCTCCTTGGGGCAGATCAACTCGAGGCCCGAGCGCTTGAACGGCTGCGCGATGTTCACCAGGGCTACGCCCTTGTCGCGGGCCGCGGCCGCGCCGCCCATCCAGTCGACGATGATGTCGGCACCACCGCCGGCGATCACCTGCTCCGGCGCCACGTTCGGGCCACCTGGCAGGATGGTCACGTCGAGCTTCTCGTCGCTGTAGAACCCCTTGGCCTTGGCGACGATGTAGCCGGCGAACTGCGCCTGCGTCACCCACTTCAGCTGCAGCGTCAGCTTGTCCTGCGCCATTGCGGTGGTCGCGGTAAGCGCCATCGCGCCCGCGGCCAGTGCAAGAAGAAGTTTCTTCATTGTCGTTTCCCTTACCCCTGTTACGCCCGGCCACCACGGCCAGGCGGACGTAACGTCCGCCCACCTCGGCCAGCGGACTTCATGTCCGCCCACCTCGGATCGACGGATGCCAGAAGGTCACCGCGCGCTCAATGAGCGCGATGACCCCGTAGAAGGCAGACCCTGCAACCGCCGCCACGGCGATTTCTGCCCAGACCAGGTCGATATTGAGCTTGCCGACCTCGGTCGATATCCGGAAGCCCATTCCCACGATGGGCGTCCCGAAGAATTCCGCCACGATTGCGCCGATCAGCGCCAGAGTCGAGTTGATCTTCAGGGCGTTGAAGATGAACGGCGCAGCGGCCGGAAGGCGCAGCTTGAACAGCGTCTCCCAGTAGTTCGCGGCATAGGTGCGCATCAGGTCGCGTTCGATCAGCGACGAGGCGTTGAGCCCGGCGACGGTGTTCACCAGCATCGGGAAGAACGTCATCGCCACGACCACGGCGGCCTTCGACGGCCAGTCGAACCCGAACCACATTACCATGATCGGCGCGATGCCGATGATCGGCAGGGCCGAGACGAAATTGCCGATCGGCAGCAGCCCGCGTTTGAGGAACGGCGAGCGGTCGACGAGGATGGCGACGATGAAGCCCGAGCCGCAGCCCAGCGCGAAACCGGCCAGCACCGCCTTGAAGGTCTGGACGAAATCGGCTGCCAGCGTCGGCACCGAGGCGGTGAGCCGGGCCCAGATCATGCTCGGCGGTGGCAGCAGCACCTGCGGCACGTTGGCGCCGCGGGTGATGGCTTCCCAGGCGACCAGCACCGCGACGCCGAACGCCACCGGCACCAGCCAGCCGAACAGGCTGTCATTGGCCTTGCCGCGACGGATATCGGCGGAGAGCTGTTCGGCGAACAGCCAGCACAACAGCCAGGTGAGCACGAGCAGTGCCCAGAAGCCGGCCAGCGCCCCATCCATCGGCTCGACCCAGACGATCAGCAGGACGCAGCCTGCTGCCGCCATGATGCCGGTTGCAGCTGTCGGCGCGCGCAACCGGAAGGCGCCGATCGCCAGCACCGTCGCGACGAGGAAGACCAGCGTCGGGATGCTGCTCCAGGCAGCGGTCGGCACACCGCCGAAATCGCCGATCGGCAGCACCAGCGCCAGCACCGCAAATAGCAGCGCCGCGATGGCGAGGATGGATTGCAGCCGGCTCATGCCCGCACCCCCATCCGCCGATTGGCGAGCTTTTCGCCCCAGCCCACGAGGATCACGAGAATGGCGGCGAGCGCCGCGGCGATGAACAAGGCCGCCCAGATCTGGATCGTCTGGCCGTTATAGGAACCGGTCAGGAGCCTGACGCCAAGACCGCCGCCGGCATTGTTGCTGAGTTCGCCCACCACGGCGCCGATCAGCGAAATGGCGATGCCGACCTTCATCGAGGCGAACAGGAACGGGATCGAGGCGGGCCAGCGGAGCTTCATGAACACCTGCAGCGGCGACGCATTATAGGTGCGCATCAGGTCGAGCTGGATCGGCTCCGGCGTGCGCAAGCCCTTCACCATGCCGACGACGACCGGGAAGAAGCTCAGATACATCGAGATCAGCGCCTTGGGGATCATGCCGGTCACCCCCACCGCGCCAAAACCCACGACCACCATTGGTGCGATGGCGAGGATCGGCACCGTCTGGCTGGCGATGATCCACGGCATCAGCGAGCGGTCGGAGGCGTTGTTGTGAACAATCGCCACTGCCAACAGCACACCCAGCAGTGTCCCCAGCGCAAAGCCCAGCAACGTTGCTCCAAGCGTAATCCCGGCATGGAAGGCCAGTGAGCGCGGCGCCGTGATGGCGGCGCCGAACAGCCCGGTCCAGATTGCACCCACCACCTGGTGCGGCGCCGGCAGCACTGGCTTATCCTGCGCGAAGGTCTGCAGCGCGAACTCGGTGAAGGGCACATTGGTGAGGTTGGCGCGCCCGTTCAGGGTATTCTGCCATGGCGCATTCATCACGATCGCCATGACGTACCAGAACAGCACGATCGCCAGCAGCACGATCAGCACCGGAACGGTCTTGCCTCCCATCAGCCCGCGCATCGCCTACTCCTCGTACGAGTGGCCGGCGCGCAAGCCGTCGCGGACGCGAGCGGCGAGCTGCAGGAATTCCGGCGTCTCGCGAATTTCGAGCGGCCGTTCGCCGCGCGGCAGGGGACTGTCGATCACATCGGTGACCCGGCCGGGCCGCGGGCTCATCACCACGATCTTGGTGGAGAGATAGACTGCCTCGGGGATCGAGTGGGTGACGAAGGCGATGGTCTTCTGCGTCGCCGCCCAGAGCTTCAGGAGTTCGGAGTTGAGGTGATCGCGCACGATCTCGTCGAGCGCTCCGAACGGCTCGTCCATCAGCAGGAGATCCGCGTCGAACGCCAGCGCCCGGGCGATCGAGGCGCGCTGCTGCATGCCGCCACTGAGCTGCCATGGGAACTTCTTTTCGAAGCCCTCGAGGTTCACCAGCTCCAGTGACTTCCTGATCCGCGCTTTCCGGTCGGCATCGCCATAGCCCATGATCTCGAGCGGCAGCGCCACGTTGCTCTCGATCGAGCGCCACGGAAACAGCGCCGGCGCCTGGAACACATAGCCGTAGGAGCGGTTGACCCGCGCTTCCGCGGCCGACGTGCCATTGACGGTGATGGTGCCCGAGGTCGGCTGCTCCAGGTCTGCGATCACCCTGAGAAAGGTGGTCTTGCCGCAGCCCGAAGGACCGATGAACGAGACGAACTCGCCCCGCTGGATATCCAGATTGACGTCCGACAGCGCCACCACGTCGCCATCCGCCGTCTTGAAAGTCAGGCCGAGACCCTTGGCCTCGACCACGCTCCGCGATTTGCCCCCGTCAGTCGTCAAACCTTCAAACCCCCGTCGCCGGAATGCCGGTGCGTTCTACCTTGCGCGGCGCGGTGATCTCTTTCCACGTCGAAAGCGCCCGGTTCACCGGGTTCTTCGCCTCGCGCTTGACGAACTGGCCGTGCCCCTGTTCGGTGCTGATCGTGTCCTCGGTCACCGCCACCTGTCCGCGGGTCAGCGTGAAGCGCGGCAGCCCCTCGACCTCGATACCCTCGAACACGTTGTAGTCGATCGCCGACTGTTGCTTCGCCGCGCTGATGGTCTTCTTGCGCTTCGGATCCCACACCACCAGGTCGGCATCCGCCCCGACGAGGATGGCGCCCTTCTTGGGGTACATGTTGAGGATCTTGGCGATATTGGTCGAGGTCACGGCGACGAACTCGTTCATCGTCAGCCGGCCGGTGTTGACGCCCTTCGTCCACAACACCGGCATGCGGTCTTCGAGCCCGCCGGTGCCGTTCGGGATCTTGGCGAAGTTGCCGATGCCGTTGCGCTTCTGCGCCGTGGTGAAGGCGCAGTGGTCGGTCGCCACCACCTGCAGGGAGCCCGAAGCGAGCCCGGCCCACAGCGAGTCCTGGTGCTGCTTGTTGCGGAAAGGCGGGCTCATCACCCGGCGCGCCGCATAGTCCCAGTCACGGTTGAAATACTCGGTTTCGTCGAGCACCAGGTGCTGGATCAGCGGTTCGCCATAGACGCGCTTACCGGCCTGGCGGGCCCGGCGGATCGCCTCATGCGCCTGCTCGCACGAGGTGTGGACGATATAGACCGGCACCCCCGCCATATCGGCGATCATGATCGCCCGGTTGGTCGCCTCGCCCTCCACCTCCGGCGGACGCGAATAGGCGTGCGCCTCCGGCCCGTTATTGCCGGCGGCAAGGAGCTTGGCCGTCATCTGCGCCACCACATCACCGTTCTCGGCGTGGACGAGGGGCAGGGCGCCGAGGTCGGCGCAGCGCTGGAACGACGAGAACATCTCGTCGTCATCCACCATCAGTGCGCCCTTGTAGGCCATGAAGTGCTTGAACGAGGTGATGCCGCGATCGACCACATCGGCCATCTCGTTGAAGACCTGCTCACCCCACCAGGTGATCGCCATGTGGAACGAGTAGTCGCACGAGGCCTTGGAAGTCTTGTTGTCCCACATCTGCAGGGCTTCGAGCAGCGATTGCTGCGGGTTGGGCAGGCAGAAGTCCACCACCATGGTGGTGCCGCCGCTCAACGCCGCCCGCGTCCCGCTCTCGAAATCGTCGCTCGAATAGGTCCCCATGAACGGCATCTCGAGATGCGTATGCGGATCGATGCCGCCCGGCATGACATAGCAGCCCGAGGCATCGAGGATTTCGCCGCCACTGAGGTTCTGTCCGATCTCGGTGATCCGGCCACCCTCGACCCGGATGTCGGCGGCATAGGTAAGATCGGCGGTAACAACGGTGCCGCCCTTGATGATTTTGGAAGTCATTCGAGTTTCCCTGTCATTCGAGTGTGCCCCGGATCACCTCTCCCTTGGGGGAGAGGTCGGACTTCGCATAGCGAAGTCCGGGTGAGGGGGCCTTCTCCAGTGTCTCGGCGATCATCTGCAGCACGCCGTCCATGTTGGTCATGACGTCCGAGTTCCAGAAGCGGATAACGCGATAGCCATGCTGGCCCAGCGCTTCAGTCCGCGCGGTGTCTGCCATGACGCCATTAGCCGTTCCGTGCTGCCCGCCATCGAGTTCCACGATCAGGTCGCGCTCGCGGCAGGCGAAGTCGGCGATGTATGGACCTACGGGCTGCTGTCGCACGAACTTGCAGTTCAATAACTGCCTGTCCCTCAGTTGGGACCAGAGCTTCCGCTCGGCATCGCTCGAGTTTTCCCTGAGAGAACGGGCACGCGCGACGAACCTGCTCTTGAGCGTCCCCATAAGGCCCCCTCACCCGGCGCTACGCGCCGACCTCTCCCCCCAGGGAGAGGTGGTCGTGTTGCACGATCGCGCCCCAGCTTCACCTCTCCCTTTGGGGGAGAGGTCGGAGCGCACAGCGCTCCGGGTGAGGGGGCCTTTTGTGAGAAACTTCACCCCACGATCTCCGCCGTCTCCAGCACCGCGCGCAGCAGCACGTCCGTCCCCGCCGCTGCCCATTCCTTCGAAATCTCTTCCGCCTCGTTGTGGCTGAGCCCATCGACGCACGGGCACATGATCATCGCCGAGGGCGCCACCCGGTTGATCCAGCAGGCGTCGTGCCCGGCGCCTGAGACGATGTCGCGGTGCGAGTAGCCGAGTTCCTTCGCCGCCTCGCGGATATTGCCCACCAGAGTCTTGTCGAAGGTCACCGGGTCGAAATGGCCGACCTGTTCGACTTCGAAACCGATATCCAGCGCCTCGGCGGTGTTCTCGATGCCGTAGCGGATACGCTCGTCCATCTCGTCCAGCACCTGTTTGTTCGGCGAACGGATGTCGATGGTGAACACTGCCTTGCCGGCAATGATGTTGCGCGAGTTCGGCCAGACCTGGATGTGGCCCACTGCGCCGACGGCGTCGGGCTGGTAGTCCATCGCCACTTCATGCACCAGCTCGATCACCCGCGCCATGCCGAGGCTGGCATTGCGCCGCTTCGGCATCGGGGTGGAGCCGGTATGCGCTTCCTTGCCCGTCAGTGTCACCTGCAGCCACTTCAGCCCCTGGCCGTGTGTGACGACGCCGATGTCGATGCCCTCGTCCTCGAGGATCGGCCCCTGCTCGATATGGAGCTCGTAATAGGCGTGAATCTTCCGCGCCCCGACCACCTCGTCGCCGCGCCAGCCGATCCGCTCCAACTCTTCGCCGAAGCCTTTGCCGTCCTTGTCCTTGTGGCTATAGACGTCGGCCTGGTCGAGCACCCCGGCGAATACGCCCGAGGCCATCATCGCCGGAGCAAACCGTGCCCCTTCTTCGTTGGTCCAGTTCACCACCACGATCGGGCGGCGGGTGCGGATATCGAGGTCGTTGAGCGTGCGGATCACTTCGAGCCCGCCCAGCACCCCGAGCACGCCATCATAACGGCCGCCGGTCGGCTGGGTATCGAGGTGGCTGCCGACATAGACCGGATCAAGCCCCGGCTCGCTGCCCTCGCGGCGCGCGAACATGGTGCCCATCTGGTCGAGCCCCATCTCCATCCCGGCCGCCTCGCACCAGCGCTTGAACAGCGCCCGGCCCTTGGCGTCGTCATCGGTCACCGTCTGCCGGTTACTGCCACCGGCGACACCGGGGCCGATCTCGGCCAGTTCGTGAATGGAGCTCCACAGGCGCTCGGGGTCGATACGGAGGTTTTCGCCAGGAGCTGCCATATTTATCGGTCTTTCAAGAGTCGAGGGATGTCTGCGGTAAGCCGATAGCTCCGCTGTCTCGTCGTCGCGGCGATGGTCCCTCTTTCCCCTCTCCCCTCAGGGGAGAGGGTGGCGGGCGCGAAGCGCTCGCCGGGTGAGGGGTGCCCAGCTATCGCCGCGAGAATGCTCTCAGCAGCGCCGTGGGGGTTGCCCAGGATGTCACTATTCCAGAAGCGCAGGACGGAGTAGCCATGCGCCGTGAGGTAGCCGGTCCGAGCTTGATCGGTTGGGGAGTCGAGGTGCTGGCTGCCGTCGAGCTCAATGATTAGAGCCGCCTCTCGGCATGCGAAGTCAGCGAAGTATGGGCCAATCGCCACCTGCCTGACGAACTTCCAGCCGCCGATCTGTCGGCCACGAACCATCTGCCAGAACTTATGCTCGGCGTCTGTTTCATTGCGGCGCAGCGAGCGCGCCCGAGAGGCTGAACCCCTCACCCGACGCTTCGCGTCGACCTCTCCCCTCAGGGGAGAGGTGACCTCGGCATCGGAGCTTGAGGGGCCACTTGCCATCACTTACTTCTGGCTCGGGAAGCTGAATTCGGCGCCGCTCTTGATCCCGGCCGGCCAGCGCGTCGTCACGGTCTTGAGCCGGGTGTAGAAGTGCACGCCTTCCGGTCCGTAAATGCCGTGGTCGCCGAAGATCGAGCGTTTCCAGCCGCCGAACGAGTGGTAGGCCACCGGCACCGGGATCGGCACGTTGATGCCGACCATGCCCACTTCGATCTTGTCGGCGAAATCGCGCGCCGCGTCGCCGTCGCGGGTGAAGATCGCCGTGCCGTTGGCATATTCGTGCCCGTGGATCAGGTCGACGGCATCCTGGTAGCTCGGTGCCCGGACCACCGAGAGCACCGGCCCGAAGATCTCCTCACGGTAGATCTTCATGTCCGGCTTCACATGGTCGAACAGTGTGCCGCCGACGAAGAAGCCGTTCTCATAACCCTGCAGCTTGAAGCCGCGGCCATCGACCACCAGCTCGGCGCCCGCTTCGACGCCGGAGTCGATGTAGCCGACGATCTTGTCGCGCTGCGCCTTCGAGACGATCGGGCCCATCTGCGCGTCCCTGTCGGTCGCTGGGCCGATCTTCAGCGCTTCGACCCGCGGCTTCAGCCGGGCGATCAGCGCATCGGCAGTCTTGTCGCCCACCGGCACCGCCACCGAGATCGCCATGCAGCGCTCGCCGGCCGAGCCGTACCCGGCGCCCATCAGCGCATCGGCGGCCTGGTCCATGTCGGCGTCGGGGAGGACGATCATGTGGTTTTTGGCACCGCCCAGCGCCTGCACCCGCTTACCGGCCTGGGTGCCGCGCCGGTAGACGTACTCAGCAATCGGGGTCGAGCCGACAAAGCTCACCGCCTTGATGTCGGGGTGGTCGAGAATGGTGTCGACCGCTTCCTTGTCGCCGTGGACGACGTTGAGCACCCCGTCCGGCAGCCCCGCATCCATCAGCAGCTGCCAGGCGAACATCGGCGCGCTCGGGTCACGCTCCGAGGGCTTCAGCACGAAGGTGTTGCCGCAGGCGATGGCCAGCGGATACATCCACATCGGCACCATGGCAGGGAAGTTGAACGGCGTGATCCCGGCGACCACGCCCAAGGGCTGGCGGTCGGAATAGCTGTCGATGTTGGGGCCGACATTGCGGCTGAATTCGCCCTTCAGCAGTTGCGGCACACCGCAGGCGAAGTCGACGCAGTCGATGCCACGGGCCAGTTCGCCCAGCGCATCGTCATGCACCTTGCCGTGCTCCTGGCTGATCAGCCGGGCCAGTTCGTCGGCGTGCTTTTCGAGCAGCTCCTTGAACTTGAACATCACCCGCGCCCGCTTCATCGGCGTGGTGGCGGCCCAGGCCGGCAGCGCCTGCTTCGCCGCGGCAACTGCCGCATTGATCTCGGCGACGCTGGACAGCGGCAGCGTGGCGGTGGCCTCGCCCGTGGCCGGGTTGAACACCGGCTGCGTACGGGTGCTGGTCGAGGTGACCAGCTTGCCGCCGATCGCATTCTGAATCGTCTGCATCACAGACCTCCGCTCATTGAATATAGAACGTTCGTTCTATCGGTGGCGATATAGAACAGTCGTTCCATTCTACTCAAGCGTCTTCAGGATGCTGCCCAGCGTGCCGATCAGCTCGTCGATCTGTGCCTTGGAGATGATCAGTGGCGGGCTCATCGCGATGATGTCGCCGGTGGTGCGGATCAGGATGCCGGTCTCGAAGGCTTTGACGAAGGCCGAGAAGGCCCGCTTGGTCGGCTGGCCGGCAATCGGCTCGAGTTCGATCGCGCCGATCAACCCGAGGTTGCGGATGTCGATGATGTGCGGCAGGCCCTTCAGCGAGTGCAGCGCATCCGCCCAGTAGGGGGCGAGCTCGGCGCCGCGGGTCAAGAGGCCCTCGTCCTTGTAGGTTTCGAGCGTCGCGAGGCCGGCTGCCGATGCGATCGGGTTCCCCGAATAGGTGTAGCCGTGCATGAACTCGATGACGTGCTCGGGCCCCTGCATGAAGGCGTCGTGGATTTCCGAGCTGACCAGTACGGCGCCCATCGGGATCACCCCGTTGGTGAGGCCCTTGGCAGTGACGAGGATATCCGGTGTCACGCCAAAATAATCCGCTGCGAACGGTGTGCCCAAGCGGCCGAAGCCGGTGATCACTTCGTCGAAGATCAACAGGATGCCGTGCTTCTTGGTGATCTCGCGCAGCTTCTGCAAATAGCCCTTGGGCGGGATCAGCACGCCGGTCGAGCCGGCTACCGGCTCGACGATCACCGCCGCGATGGTCGAGGCGTCATGCAGCGTCACGATGCGCTCGAGCTCGGAC
>JAESFN010000306.1_pt1 | contig 56938 bp, 49 predicted proteins | sample 9269411 | NCBI WGS metagenome assembly JAESFN01 (sample SAMN14505399, study PRJNA617100) | algae metagenome | isolation source: Iphinoe sp. HA4291-MV1 and co-occurring heterotrophs from trail next to... | place: USA: Maunawili Falls, Hawaii | collected 2009-07-25
AGACGGCCCCCTCCCATCCTCCCCCATAAAGGGGGAGGTGCCGCATCGAGTGTTTGGCACGATCGAAGACAGAGCCTCAACTCTTCACCTCCCCCTTTATGGGGGAGGCCGGGAGGGGGCCGTCTGCCGGCAGTTTGTCACTATCTCCCCAGCGGCGGAGCTAGCGGCTAGGGCACCGCGGCGTAAGCCGTGTACGCACTCGTCGCCAGCCAGCCGGCATCGATCGGCAGGGTCACGCCGGTGATCGCCGACGCCGCGTCCGAGCACAAAAACCAGATCGCCTCGCCGACATCGGCAGGCTGCACAAACCGCCGGAGCGCGGCTTTCTCGACGATCAGCTTGGGGTCGCGCTGGCCTGAGTCGATGCGGGCCTGCATGGCCGGGGTCAGCACATAGCCCGGAGCGACAGCGTTGACGCGCACGCCGCTCGGTCCGAACTCAGCGGCGAGGATTTCGGTCAGCATCTTGATCGACGATTTGCCCATCGCATAGGCCGGCTGGCCCGAGGGGCGATAGGTGGTGAGCGAGCCCATATTGACGATCGCGCCGCTGCCGCGCGCCGTCATCGCCTTGCCGAAGGCCTGGTTGACCAGCAGGGTGCCGCGCACGTTGATCTGGTGGATGCGGTCGTACTCGGCGATTTCCATGTCGGTGACACGGATGGCGTTCTGCAGCACGCCGGCCGAGTTCACCACGGCATCGACCGCCCCGCGCCGCGCCAGCACGTCGGCGGCGTAGGTGGCAATCGCGGCTTCATCGGCCACATCGAGGACGCTGGGCGTCGCTCCGATCTCGACGGCGATCGCTGTGCCACGCGCTTCGTCACGATCGGCGATCTCTACGGTCCAGCCGCCGGCAGCGAAGCGTCGGGCCGTGGCCTCGCCGATGCCGCTGGCGCCGCCGGTGACCACTACGACTTTGCTCATCGATCCCCTCCATAATCCCGCATCGCCGCTTCGGGCGTCACCTTGCCGTTGGCGATGTCGGCGTCGATCGCAGAGCGCGAACGCCTGGCCGGATCGCCCCAGCCACCGCCGCCGGCCTGCTCGTGCCGGATCACCGTGTCCTTGCCGATCTCCAGCGTCACCTTGGCCGGCAGCACTTCAAAGCCGGCGCCGCGATCGATCAGGTTGCGCGACGAGGCGGCCGGCTGGCCGCCGAACAGCCCATAGGGCGGATGCTCGTGGCGGTCGGCACGCAGCTGCAGGACGGCGTTGTCGGCCAGCAGCCGATATTGCCTGATCAGGCCGAGGCCGCCGCGAAACTCGCCGGCGCCGCCCGAATCCTCGCGTAGCGCATAGGTTTCCATCAGCAGCGGATAGCGCGCCTCGATGGTTTCGATGGGGAGGTTCGACATGTTCTGGCTCGGGTTGGTGATGCCCTCGACCCCATCCTTGTCGGACCGGCCGCCCCAGGCACCGTTGATCATGTCGACGAAGACGAAGGGCTTCCGCTCATCCCCGTGGTAGCCGCCGATCGCCACCACGGTGTTGCCGCCTTCGCCCGCCGCCATCAGTTTTTGCGGCGCGATCTGGGCTAGCGCGCCCATCACCGTATCGACCACGCGGTAGCCGGTGAGGGCACGCGCTGCGACCGGCGCCGGCATGCGCGGGTTGAGGATCGAGCCCTCCGGCGCCGTTACAGTGATGCAGCGATAGACCCCGGCATTGTTCGGCACATCATGATCGAGCGCGCAGCGGATGGTGAGATAGGTCGAGGATTTGACGAAGCTCAGGGTCGAGTTGATTGCCCCCTTCACCTGCGGCGACGAGCCGGCAAAATCCACGAAGAGGTGGTCGCCCTGCACCGTGATGCAGCAGACGATCGGGATCGGCGCCGGCGAGAAGCCATCGCCATCGATATAGTCGGTGAAGCGGTATTCGCCATCGGCCCAGGCGGCGATAGCTTTTCGCGTCAGGGCCTCGCCATAGTCGAGCAGCCGGTCGAAATAGCCTTCCAGCGCCTCGCCGTGGCGCTCGAACAGCCGCAGCATTTCGCGCTCGCCGATATTGCAGGTGGCGTATTGCGCATCGAGGTCGCCGAGCACCAACTCGGGCAGCCGCACGTTCTTCTCGATGATGGTGAGCAGCGTCCGGTTGGCAGCGCCACGCTCGTAAAGCTTCATCGGGGCGATGCGCAGCCCTTCCTGGAAGATCTCGGTCGAGTCCGAAGCATTGGAGCCGGGGACCCGGCCGCCGACATCACAATGGTGGGCGATCACCACCGAAAATCCGAGCAGCCGATCGCCCGAAAAGATCGGCTTGAACATGAAGATATCGGGCAGGTGCATGCCGCCATCATAGGGGTCGTTGAGGACGATGACGTCGCCGGGGAACAGCTCGTCGCGGAAGCGTTCGAGCACCACCTCCATCGCATCGGGCACGGCACCTAGATGCAGCGCCACGGTCTTCGCCTGGCTGAGGATGCGGCCTTTGGCATCGCAGATGGTCACCGAGTAGTCGAGCACGTCGCGGACGATGGGCGAGCGCGCGGTGCGCATCACCGCATAGGCCATGTCGTCGACGATGGTATCGAGCCCCGACTTGATGACGGCGAAGGTGATGGGGTCGAACCCGGTCATCGCATCGGCTCCAGCGTGGCGACCAGACTACCGGTGGCATTGGGCTCGACCCGGGCGCCCGGTGGAATGACGATCGTGGTGTCGACCGCCTCGATGATCACCGGTCCGTCGATTGCCGAGGTGATCAGCTCGCGCCGCACCACCGGGGTATGGGTCGCACCATCGCCACCGAAATGCACGTCGCGCCGGCCGGCGACGCGTCCCCCGTCTACCGACGCAGCGGACTTGAGGGTGGAGAAATCCAGCGGTTCGGAGTTGCGCGCATGGGCGTGCAGCCGGAGCGCCACCGCCTCGACGGCGTCCGTCGGGGTGTAGCCATAGCTGTCGCGATAGGCGGCAATGAAGGCGGGGCGCAGCGTCGCCGGATCGAACCGCTCGAACGGGACCGACAAAGCCGCCTCCTGGCCATCGAGGCGCAGGTCGACCTGGTAGCGACAGGTGATGGAGGCACGATCGTAACCCTGGGCGGTGAGCGCCGCTTCGGCAGCGCGCTGCATCTCAGCACTGAGGTCCGCCACCTGTGCCGCATCGACGCGATCAAGCCGGCCTTGCAAAGCCCGCAGCTCGTGATGCTCGACGGTTCCAGCCAGCATGCCCATGGCGGTGAAGACGCCGGGAGATGGTGGGAACAGTACGCGGGAAATGCCCAGCGTCCGTGCCAGGTCGCAAGCGTGCACCGGGCCGGAGCCGCCAAAGGCCAACAGCGTCAGGTCGCGCGGGTCGAGCCCGCGCTCCACCGTCACGGCGCGGATGGCGCGGACCATGTTGGCATTGGCCACCTCGCGGATACCGAAGGCCGCCGCTTCGATCGACAGGCCGAGCGGCTTTGCCAGGTCATGGGCGATGGCGGCGCGCGCCACGGCGATATCGAGTGTGAGCGTGCCGCCTGCCAGTTGCGGCGGCAGGAAGCCGAGCACCACATTGGCGTCGGTGACGGTCGGCTGCGTGCCACCGCGGCCATAGCAGACCGGGCCCGGTGCGGCGCCGGCGGAGCGTGGCCCGACAGTCAGCAGCCCCGCCGGATCGATGGCGGCAATCGAGCCAGCGCCGTTGCCGACCTCGGCGACATCGACGGTAGGCACCCGCATCATATAGCCGCCCGCCTTGATGAAGCGGGAGGGCACCGACATGCCGGCGCGGAACTCGTATTCATGGGTGCGCGCCAGCACGCCACGATGAATCAGCGCTGCCGACGCCGTGGTGCCGCCCATGTCGAAGGCGACGAGGTTCGGTTCAGCCGTGGCAACGCCGAGCCGCTCTGCCCCGACGGCGCCGGATGAGCGGCCCGACGAGATGAAGAATACCGGCTTCTGCTGCGCCACCTCGGCCGATGACAGCCCGCCATTGGAGTTGCCGATCAAGAGCGGCGCTGTCATCCCGTGGGCGCGCAGTTTCTGCTCCAGCCGGGTGAGGTAGCCGCGGAGCGGCGGCAGCACATAGGCATTCACTGCCGTGGTCGAGGTGCGTTCATACTCGCCGGCTTCGGGCAGCACATCCACCGACGCGGTCACCGCGATGTTGGGGAACGCAGCAGCGAAGGCGATTGCCGCCTGCCGCTCGTGCTCAGGGTTCTTGTAGGAGTTGAGAAAACAGATGGCGACCGACTCGATGCCTTCGGCGGCGAAGAACCGTCCTGCCGCCAGCACGTCTTCAACTTCCAGCGGGGTCAGCACCGAACCGTCGGCGCGGATCCGTTCGGTGGCTTCCAGCCGATAGCGCCGCGCCACCAGCGGCTCCGGCTTGTCCCAGGTGAGATCGAACATGCCGGGGGTGCGCAGCCGGCCGATCTCCAGCACATCGCGAAAGCCGCGGGTGGTAATCAGCCCGCAGCGGGCACCGAGCTTCTGTAACAGCGTGTTGGAGCCGACGGTCGTGCCATGCAGCACTTCGGTGAGTGCGCTCGGGGCAATGCCCGCGGCCGCCAGCACGTCCAGCATGCCCGAAACCAGCGCGTCCTCCGGCGCCTCCGGGGTCGAACTGACCTTGGCAGAGAAGGTCGCGCCGTCGGTGCGCAACAGCACCAGGTCGGTGAAGGTGCCGCCGATATCGACGCTGAGGCGGGCGCTGTGGGTCATCGGCTACTTGTCTGAGTTGAGCTTGCCGCCATTGGCCCAGTCATGCGGTTCGACGTCCTGGAACACGATGTCGACCACCTCGGGCCGGCATTTGAGGATGCGGGCGGTCTCGCGCGTCACCACCTCGGCAAACTCGCGCTTCTGCTCGATGCTGCGCCCCTTGAGCAGCTCGACCTTGATCATCGGCAATTCGGTATCTCCTAAGTTCGGGTGGTTTCGAGCAAGGCGTGAACCCGCCACCGGGGTCATTCCCGCGAAAGCGGGAACCTCTGTCTCCTCGCCGGGTGCACCATGGCAAACGGAGATCCCCGCTTTCGCGGGGATGACACCGCAGGTTGTCAAGGCCACCGGTGCAAGCTCCTACAACCACGCATTCACATGCCAGGGGGCGAACTCGTCTTCGCCGTAGCCCAGCAGCTCGCTTTTGGTCGGCTTACCGGAGGCGGTGGCGATCATCTCGCGGAACACCAGTTCGCCCATCTCGTCGATGGTGGCTTCGTCATCGAGGATGGCGCCACAGTTGATGTCCATGTCCTCTTCCATCCGCCGAAACATCGCGGTGTTGGTGGCAAGCTTGATCGAGGGCGACGGCCGGCAGCCGAAGCAGGAGCCGCGACCAGTGGTGAAGGCGATGAGGTTGGCGCCGCTCGCCACCTGCCCCGTCGCCGACATCGGGTCGAACCCGGGCGAGTCCATGAACACCAGCCCGCGCGTCGCCAGCGGCTGGGCGTAGCCGATGACGTCGGTGAGATTGGTGGTGCCGCCCTTGGCCACCGCGCCAAGCGATTTTTCGAGAATGGTGCTGAGCCCGCCGGCCTTGTTGCCGGGCGAGGGGTTGTTGTCGAAACCCTGCGGCTCGTTGCGGGTGTAATCCTCCCACCAATCGAGCAGGCCGATCAGCTTTTCGCCGACGTCCTGGCTCACGGCGCGTTCCAGCAACAGGTTCTCGGCGCCGTAGATTTCCGGGGTTTCGGCGAGGATGGCGGTGCCGCCCGAGGCCACCAGCCGGTCAACCGCCGCGCCAAGTGCCGGGTTGGCGGAGATACCGGAAAAGCTGTCCGAGCCGCCGCACTGCAGCCCGACGATGATCTCGCTCGCCGGTACGGCCTCGCGCCGCACGCGGCTCGCCCGCTCCAGCATGGCCTCGACCAGTTCGATGCCCCGACCGATCGAGGTGCGGGTGCCGCCGGTCTCCTGCATGACCAACTTTTGCAGCTCGTCGGAGAGCTGCAGCTGCTCCTCGTCGATCAACTGGTCGATCTGGTTGTCCTCGCAACCGAGCCCGACCAGCAGTACGCCGGAGAAATTCGGGTGCCGGGCATAGCCGCCGAGCGTGCGCCGCAGCATCGCCATCGACATCGAGCCATCGGCGACGCTGCAGCCGGATTTATGGGTCAGCGCCACCACGCCATCGGCGCCGGGATAGGGCGCGAGGCGCGAGGGATCGCGAAAATGGTCGGCAATCATCCGCGCCACCAGCGACGAGCAGTTCACCGAGGTGAGGACGCCGACAAAGTTGCGGGTGGCGACGCGGCCATCGGCGCGCACGATGCCCTGAAAGGTCGGAATTTCGGACCGCGCGCGCAGCGGTGCATTGGAGAGCCGGGTGCCGATGGCATGGCCGGCCATCGAGGTCTCGAAGCCGAGATTGTGCAGGTGTACATGGGCACCAACCGCGATGGCCTGCCGCGCCAGCCCGATCGGCTGGCCGAAACGGTGCACCGCAGCGCCCGGTTCAAGGCCGACCAGCGCCACCTTATGCCCGAACGGAATGTCGCCGGCCGCCACGCCGGGGAACGGCGCCAGCGGCTCGCCGGCATGGATGTCGCGCAGCGCGATCCCCACCTCGTCCCCGGGTTTCAGCTGCAGCACTGCAGAGCGTTCAGCCGCCATCGTCCGTCTCCTCGGGCGACAGCTAAGCACGTCAAGAGATTGTCAGCAATCAGCAACGCGTGAGAACGACAAGCTTATGAAGCTGCCTGGACAGCGAAGCTATCGTCGGGGGAGGCACGGCAGTTCAGCAAACCACCGGCCGTATCCCGACGTAAGTCGGGCCCCACTGCCCGTGGAAGCGCCTGTGCACTGGTTCCGGCGTTCGCCGGAATGACGGGCGGTGGAGCCGAGGTGTCCGAGGCAGACCTCAGGACGTCGCGGTGACGGCTTCCTCGGTATGCGCCGCGAGGAGTTTCACTTCGGCCTCGTTGTGGCTCTTCGCCAGCTGCTCGGCGAGGTCGGGCTGGCGCTCGATCACCGCGGCGATCAGCGCGGCATGCTCATCGACCAGCGCCGCATAGTCCTTGGGGAAGAACCCCGAATGGATCATGTGGAAGCGAACCTGCTGCATGATGTAGCCATGCTGCTCGGCCAGCCGCCGGTGGTTGGCGATCTCGACGATCTCCTGATGCAGGCGGAAATCGATGTCGGTGACGTCGTCAAAGCGCTTGTCCTTTACGGCACGCGTCAGCTCGGCGACGGTGGACCTGAGCCGCTTGTGGTCGGCCGGCGCGGAGTTCTCGGCCGCCAGCCGGGCCGCGAGACCCTCGAGCGCGGCACGCAGCGTATAGAGCTCCCAGGCATCGCGCGGCGAAGTCTCGGACACCTGCCAGCGGGTGAAGGCCACCTGCTGCACCAGCCCCTCGCGCGCCAGTTGCGCCAGCGCCGCACGCACGGTGCCGCGGCTGACCTCGAGTTCTTCGGAAAGTTGGGTTTCGAGCAGCCGTCCTCCGGCGGGGAGAATGCCCTCAAGAATGTGGGTGCGGATCCCATCGGCCGCCTGCCGATCCAGCAAGCGCTTCTCGGATTTCAGGCTGGTCAACTTGGCCATGGGCGCTCGCGAATTGCTGACGATCACCAGTCAGCAATTAGCCCATCCCCGCTGATCAGTAAATGGACGCTGGGGACACGAGGGCGGTAGAAACCCATCGGGGCCAAAGGGGGCTCGGAGAGTTCTGGTAGCTCCGTTTCCGGCGGAAGACAACTCGAGGACATGCTATCGAACCACGGTGGCGTCAAGGCTCAAGGTGCGTCCAGCCGACATTGCTGTAGTGGTCGGCGCGACACGGACGGCCGTCGGGAAGGATCGCGAGAACGGTGATGGCGTTAGCCTGGACGACGACCTGAGCGCCTCCCAGGCGGCTGACCTGGACGCTCGAATCGACAGGACGCGCCATGAACCAGCCGCCGTTTTCCTCAAGCCGGCGGAAGGCGGCGTAGACTAGCCCATCCGTGCCGACGGCCGCCGCTACCAGCGTATCGCCGGCGAGTGCCAATCCAACCGGTCCGCTGGTGGAGAACTCCATATCGGGGAAGATGTCCACCGTCTCCGATAGCGGCAGCGACAGGACCCACGAATAGAGATGCCGATCTGCGCCGATGCCGACGATGGCAACTCCCTGGTCCTCGATCCCCACGAAGCCCGGTTTGGCGCCGGGGGAGTAATCATGCTGCGCGAACGGGGAAGCAAAACTCCAGGTCAGGTCACCCTGCTTGGTCACCGGTGTCGTCTCGGCAAAGCGCATGATGCCGTTGTCGTCGATGGCAATGATTTCGGCCTTGTTGGACTTGCGCATCAGCAATTGCGGTCCGGGGCATTTGCGAAAGGTCAGCGTTAAGTCGATAGGCTTGGGAGCACTGAAATCGGTGACCAAGTTCGGCTTGCTGGTGCCGCTCATGGACACGAGCAGACCTTCTGGACTGACACCAGCAGCAACCAGGATATCTTTGCCGCTGCGGACCACGGCGATATCGTGCCCCCTGGCGAGGCTTTCATAGCCGGCTCGCTCAACGTCGAAATTGCCCACCCGCTTGCCGTTGCGCCAGGCGAGGTGATGAACGGCTCCCGTGCTCGAGACCGCAGCGACGTCCGTCCAGCGTAGAGACGCGCGACGCCGCGCAACGGAGATGGCAGGGGTCTGGGTCGCCAGGAATGTTCCAGTGCCGGCAAACCGGTCCCGCACCTTGCCGGCCGGCGAGGTCGTCCAGGCCGCACCACTGATGAACTGACTCTCATCGACCGCAACGCTCAGCACGTCGCTGCCCTGGCCCGGGGCCAGGCCATAGGGAACGATCCTGGCCCAGCCCTGGTCATGCGTGATCCGCTTGAGATCGGGCATGACGCCGACACCGCCCGGCTGCGAGGGCGCGGTATAGTCTCCAAGCGCCGGGCTGCTCAGTAGCCGCCTGATATCGGCAGGCTGCAATGGGCCGCCACGGGCCAGCGCCATGCCCTGGATCGAACATGCCAGCCCGGCGATGATCGCCGACGCCGCAGAGGTGCCGCCGAACATGTTGATGCCGGTCCAGTAGGAGTTGGCCGTCGGGCCTCCGGGCGCTGTAACGCCGACATAGGCGGAAAAGCAGTCGACCCGTTTGCCGAACGAGGAGCCTCCCGTAGTTCCCGGCGGCTGCCGCGACCACAGGATGTCGCCGCTGTTCGGCGGCTGGAAGTGCGCCCCGCCACCAACCACCACCGCGCCGGAGTGATCGGGACCGGCCAGCGGGATGGTGTCGAGATCGACTCCGGCATTGCCTGCCGGCTCGATCACCGTGACACCGAGCGCGGTGGCAAAACGGATCACATCCAACATCGGCAGGCTGGTTTCCACCATGACGTCCGGACCGTTCCCGGGAGGATAGCTGTGGGCCATCTCCACCAGCAGGATGCCGTGCGGCAGCGCGCCGATGGCGCCGGTGAACACCGCCTCGTGCGACTTGACCTTGCCGTCAGCGCGCGTCTGCGAGCAGAATCTGGCGTTCACGTCAGGGGCGATGCCGACGCTCCCCGTGCCGTTGTCCTGCGCCATCACGAGCCCCAGGCTGGCGGTGCCGTGGTCGACATAGCCCTGGTTGGGCGGCACGGGCTTGAAGTAGGAGAAGGGTTGGAGCCCGGCACCGACAAACTCCTCATGGGTCGGATCGAAGTCGTACTCGACATCGACGAACTGCACGCCGGTGCCCGTTCCACCCTCCACCCGCCAGGCATGGAAGACGTCGTGACCAAGGACCATGGGCCTCAGATGCTCGCTCGCGTGGGCGCGAGGATTGGTCCCGTACGAAACGAAGTTCGGTGGCAGCGGCTCGGCGCGGGTATCGGCCCAGAGCACGAAGGGCAGGTCGCGGATGACCGGCAGCAGCGCTTCAATCCACTCCACCTCGCAGGGGATGGTGAACAAGCCAAGAATGTTGGGCGGCTCGTTGCCAAGCATGCGCGCCATATCGGTGAGGTCGATGATGGTCTCGACATCGACGGATGCAATGAGCGGGTTGAGGGTCAGCCCCGGGAACGCTGCGGTCACTGCTGCCCACAGGGCGGCAAGATCGGCATCGAGCCATTGCTCGGCTCCGGCTTCGTACGGCAGGAAGAGGTCATCGACGAGCTTCAGATCGATCGCGGCATCAGCCATTTTCACGGTCCTCGGCAAACACGTCGAAGCGCAGATGCGAGACCGGCGGGCCGATGATCGGTTTGGCGCTGCGCTCCACCCAGAGCACCGGCCGGCCGGCGGTGTCGCGCGCCAGCCGGGCGCGCCGGCGTAGCGCCATCCCACTGCTCGGAATGGCGTTGGCGGCAATCTCGTGGCCGCGTCCAGCGCCGGAGCCAGACGGACCGCCGATCAATCTCGAAACCGGACCGGGCCTCGGTCGCGGGCGCTCGCCACTGAGATCGGCGACGATACCCTGCTGCCAATCGCCGAACATCCTGTCGGGGTGCATACGACGGTAGGGGTACCAATGCTGGGGCAATGTAGTGGTAGGGAGGTAGCGAAAGGCCCGTGTGCCGGTACGGGAGGTCTCTCGCTCCGCCTGACCGGTCCTGATGTCATCGAGCAGCGGGCGCCCGTCGGCACGCAGCTCGACGGCCCATGCGGCATTGGCATCCTCGTCTACGCCGAGCAGGACTTCGTCCAGCGCGGGTCCCTGCTGCGGCGCCGTAGCAACGGGCCATACCACGAGTGCCGACGGGTCGAGGCCCGCGGTATGGAACAATGACCAGGCACCCGCGCCATCGACAGGAGGTGGAGCAAGGTCCCAGACCTGATCGAAGCTGTCGCGGACCGTGACGTGACCCAGGCTGACGATGGTTCCGGTCGACGGCGGCGGCGCACCGCCGTTTGGCAGCGGCAGCGGGGACGGCACCGGGAACCAGTACCAGTCATCGGAGTGTGCCAGGGCCACATCGAGCAGCAGTGCCGTCCCCAGATGGGCGCTGTCCGGGGCAAAGCCGCCAATGTCGACGGCATGATCCTCGATCTGCCACCAACGCGGACGCGGCGCACCGGGATAGCTGATCCGGCCGGGAACCACGGCTCGGGTGCGCGGTGAAGGTGCCGGCGCACCGGTGACAGCCGGCGGGCCTGCGCGGCCATCGACCGAATACCAGTCGACATCGCCTCCATCGTGATCCTTGACGTCGAGCCATCGGCGTCCGGCAAGGAACGGTGCGGCGTAATCGAGGTGGCGCGTGCGCCACCGGTCAGCCGGCGGCGAGGGCACTTCGGACCAGATCGAATGCCCGGCCAGCAGCCCCGAAGTGAACACCGCACGCCCGTCGACCTCGTCAGCCAGATCCTCATAGGGTGCCGGCAGCACGCCCAGGCGCATGCTGGCCAGGCGTGCACCGTCCATGCCGGCGAGCAGCGGCGCTGCAAGGCGACCGAGGCGCACCCGACGACCGATGGTCCACCAGTCGCCCGGTTCGGCTTCGATCAGGGCCTCGGCGGGAACCACGCTCGGATCGAGATGTTCGCGGCGCGGATCATAGCGCAGGGTTTCGTGCGTGATCTCGGTGGTGATCGCGATCGGACTGGACGCATCCTCGCCTTCATGCTCGCCCAGTTGCCACTGACGCGCGAGGAACCACAGCGGATCGGCGACGCGAGCGCGCAGACCGCGGTCGAAACTGGGGTGGCTGACGGGTTCGAGCCAGAGATGGACGGCGGTCCTCACAGCATCACCATGACTGCAGCAAGCCCAGCACCTCGGAGCCGAGGCCGAACGGGGTGGCAATGTGACTTTCCGGACCCGCACCACGCCGATGCGCCCTGGCCCGTGCCGACAGCCGGGTCTCGAGCACGGTAAGCATCAGCTCCTCTTCGGTCATGCGCCGGCTCGCATCCGGGGGCACCGCCAGCAGGATAGCCTGGGGCGGTCGCGATTTCGGACCGTTGAAGCCAAAGGCAGCACTGGTGGTGTGATCGGAACTCGGGATCGAATCCACCCAGGCATCGAGAGCCACGATACCGACAGCGGCATCCAGTGCGCTGACACCGGGGCCGTAGGCGACCACTATCGGCCCCTCTGTGCCCCAGGCGTCGGCACTCCCGTCACCGGTTCGCAGGGCCGCCGGCCAGGGCGTCCGGCCCGGATCGAGCTGCCGCGCCTCGAGCAGGGCGAGCCGCGAGCGTACCGCCGCCACGATTTCGAGCCACGTCGCATCGAGTGAAGGGGCCGCCGCCAGCGGCCCGAGCAGGGCACCGGAAACGACCGGGATGACCGGCAGACGAGGCTGCCCGACCAAAGCGCGAATGGCCGCGCGGAGGTCGTTGATCGTTGCCCCTGCCGCGTCGGCGGCAGCCAGCCGGCCAGCAAGCGCAGCACGCCCGGCGGCCAGTGGCTCGAGACTCGCGGGCTCGGCGAGACGCCAGGCCCCGACCTTGGCGCGCAGCCAGACGATAGTGTCCGCGTCGTCCAGATCGGCCGAATCGATCAGGCTCAACAACTCGGTGGCACTCGCCTTGAGCGCTGCGAGCCGCTGCCCGAGATCGTCAGCAATGGCCGAGCGCAAGGGGGTCGCGGCGGCGTTGGCGTCGTCCCGTCCGCTTTCCGCGTCGGGAACCAGGGGATCGGCATCACCGCCACCCAGCAGATCGGCCAGCCGGTTAGCGGCCACGAGCTTTTCGGCGCCGCCCGACGAGATTACGACGGAACTCGCCAGCTCGCCGACCAGCAGCGCCTCGAGCGCCTCACCACCCAGATCGAGGATATCGGCGCCGTGCACGGCGCAGTCGCGCAGGCTGACCTCGGCGCCGTCCACGCTCCAGGTCCATGTCGAGGGGGCGCCGATTTCGGCGTCGAGCAGTTGCGCGAAGGCTGGATCGGCAATGGCCGCGGGAGAACCGTTGTCGTCGTTGCCGGGCGGCAGTACCGCCCAGGTCGAGACGCGGACGCTCGCTGCCTTGCGTGGCGTGCGCATGGCGCGCAGATCGGGCGGCGCACCGAGGCCCGCGGCGGCCTCCATCGCTGCAAAGCCGACCTCGGCTTCGCCCGACACCAGCGCATGGACACCATCGGCGAGCAGGAGGTCGGCATAGGTATCGAGGATATGTCCCAGCGGCTGTAGCGTCGCCTTGAGGCCCGAGGGCAAGCCAGCGGGCAACGGCTCGCTGTCGGCAAGCGCGGCGCGCAGGACTCTCGCACCGTCGCAACAGCGCTGGCCCTGGTGGCTGGCGCGCAGCGGGAAGCCCTGGCGCAGGACCCGCACGGCGTCCCAGTCGCCTACCAATCGTTCGACTTCGAGTCCGAGCGCCTCGTAGGGATGAACGCCGAGCCGCACCCGTTCGGTGAACCGCATGGCCGCGCGGACTTTTTGTGAATCGAGATTGATCTGCCAGTTCTCCTCCCCCGGGTACCGCACGGCGCGGTCGCGCAGCAGGGCCGCGGTGAGGGCCTGCGCATAGGAAGGAGCATGCAGCAGCCCCGCTTTCGTCGGCCCTGGCGGCGGCGGACTACCCGGATCGCCGGTGAACGGGCGCGGCCGGTCAACCCAGCCATAGGCGCCCAGCCTGTAGGGTGCCCCATCAGCGCGCAGGCGCCGTAGCCGGGCTTCCGCGAGACCAGTGACCCACGGGTCGACGCGATGGCTCGCCGTGTCCAGCGCCGCCAGCACGGCTCGCATCACCGCCTTGCGCTCGTCCGCCTCGCCCCATGACTTGACCAGCTGGATCAGCGCCTGCTTGCCGGTCTGGTAGCGCTTGATGACGAACTCGGCGTTCGGATCGCCGCTGACCTGCAGTTGCTGCAGCTTGTCCACGTCGCTGACACCAGCCAGCGAAACGAGGACGTCCTGGGACTCGAATACCGGTAGCCGGGCGTATGGATCGATGGGGTTTCCGGCATCGAGAGCCCGCACAGCCATGCCGAGATCAGCGCGCAGCAGCAGATAGGTCGCTGCCACCAGGTGCCCGAGAAAGCCGAGCTTGTCCGGCCAGCTCTTGGGGAAAAAGGCGTCGTCTTCGAACAGCTCAAGCAGGCTCTTGGGATCGTCCTCGGTGTCCGGCAAGGTGGTTGGCGCAGCAAAGGGCGCGAGCGGAAACGCGAAGGCGGCATCGCCCGCCAGCGCCTTCGCGGTTTCCAGCTCCCAATCGCCGGGCGGCAGGGGCGGCTCTCCGGCCTGAGCCCGAAGCAGTTCGACGACCGGCCGCGGCAGCAGCGGCCGCACGCTCCAGCGCGGCGTGACGGCGTCATCACCGATCAGCTCGATCAGGCGTTCGGTATCGGCGCCAGCGACGTTGCCTGCCGTGCTGGCCGCTTGGGCCGCGCGGGCGCGCCAGCTGATGGTCCATTGCCGCAACTGTTCTTCCAGCGACGACTGGCCCACGCCGGCCTCGAGCGCGGTCGTCGGCAGCAGACCGTAGGGCTGCTCACCGACCCGGATGGTTGGCAGCGACCCTTCCGGGGCCAGGTATTCGAAGGCCCACTCGGCCACGTCCGGTGCGAGCTTGCCAACCCCGACCATATCCCGCAGCGAATGCCCCCAGAGCAGCGGCCACAGCGCCCGGACGGCCGCCTGCCCGTAGCGCGGGATCGACGTTTCGCCGCCAAGCAGCGGCATGGGCGCCGCCTTTCCTCCGGACATGGCGTCGAGCACGACGCTGGCCGCGGTGGCATCGCCATCGAGCAGCGACAGCCACGCCCGCGCGTCACGCCCCATCTCGGTGGTGGGCTCGCCCTCGACGGTGTTGGTCGGCGTGCCGAGACCGAGCAGCGCCAGCCGTCCGGTGGCAGCCTGCATGTCGATCAGCGCTTCGGGGCCCTCGTCGCCAAGGCCGCAAACGACGATCGCCTCGATCTCGGGGGGCGCGGCGCCGAATGGAATCTCCAGCGCCAGCCCCACTGCCAGCGCGCGTTCGAAAGAGGTCCACCAGGTCTCGGCGAGCTTGCCGGCATGGATCAGCGATTCATCCTCGAAGGCCGAGAGGTCGAGGTCGGCGGCAATTTTGTCGGCCTCCGGCTGCATGCTGCCGGCAAGGCTGCGACTGCCTCCCGGCGCAACGATCCAGACGTCGAGCCGGGGCGGCAGACCGACGGGCCGGGTGGTTACCGGCAGGGCCTCGGGGTCGCGCTCGGCGAATGCCGTCCGGTCGGCTTGCGGCACGCCATCGAACTCGACGGTCGGCACGTGGCGTAACAGCCAGAGCGCCCGCGCCGGCCCCAGATCGGCGGCCAGCATCAGGAAGCTGGCGTGCGGATCTGCCTCCGGGTCGGCATGGGCCGCCGCCAAGGCGATGTCGAACACGTCAAGCTCCTCGAACGTCGGCGGCACGGGTGGACGAGCCATCGAGAATTCGTCGGGATAAACCCGCAGCTTCAGCAGCCAGGTATCGCGGTCCTCGTCTGGCGGGTAGAATCGGGTTTCGATGCGCAGGGGAGCGAGAACTTCGACGCCGGCCATCACGTGTCTCCGAACAGTCGACCGATCATCACCCGCACCGGTACGGCGAAGGTGTCCCGGGCGTAGCCAGCACCATCCTGCGAATCCGTGTCCCTTTCGGCATAGAAGCGCCGGCCATCCGGCGGCTCCTCGAGCACAACCCAATGCGTCTTGAGCGCCTCGGGCGGCACCGGAAAGCCGAAGAAGGTGACGTCGGGGCCGATGCTGCCGACAAAGCTCGGGAACACCCTTGCCGACAGCACCGCATCGGTAGGTGGATCCCAGTCGACGTCCGGGCACAGGTAGACCACGGTGGCAGGATAGCGGCGGAACAGCGTGGTGCGAAACACCACCACCGCCTCCTCGCCAAGTCCGGCTGGCGCCAGGCCGGCGGCGCCGAAACCGGAACCAGCCGGCCATTGCCGGATCGGCTCGATGTCCATCGAGCCGCTGGCGCGCTGCCAGAACTTGCGCAACGGCGACCAGCGTGCCCCGATCGGCATATTGCGCCAGCGTAGCTCGGCAATGGCCTGATGATTTGCACCGAGCAACAGGGCTTCGACAAAGGCCGGATTGGTCGAAAGCCCGACCACGCGATCCATCGGCAGGTCGCCCACTCCGGGCAGCATCCAGTCGGGCGCGGCGCTGGCGACAAAGCTCCACAGCGGCAGGTCGAGCTCAGGCTCGATTTCAATCGGACCGATATCGACAATCCCCGGCAGGGTCGACAGCACGCGCTCTACCGCAACTGGTCGTTCGATGGTCGGATCGACCGCGGCGGCTACGGCAGCGCCGAGCTTGTCGATGGGGAAATCTGCACAGGGCATCGGCTCGCCGGCCAGCCGGCGAAGGGCCCGGAGGGTTTCGAAGACATCCTCCGCATCGAACGGGATCGCATAACCGGCCTCCTTAAGCTTGCCTTCGATGTTCTCCGACGATTTCACCGGCACCTGGTAGGGATCGGGTGATGGCTTGGGGCAGCGAGAGGCAACAGCGAGCACGGCCTCGAAGCGGCTGGCCCCTGGAGCCGCCAGGGCGCTGCGTGCCGGCCCCGATCGCAAAGCGCGCCGGGCGGCGGACGACCAGAGCGCCCGGTCAAACCGGGGCGCCCGACCGGCGATGCCGTCCAGCACGGTGCCGCCACCCTTTGCCGGCAGCCGCCCCAGCATTGGCCCCAGCACAGCCAGCCGCCCGACGGGATCAGCCGGGACATGGCGCCGCCACAGCGAGCGGCTCGCCTCAACGCCAAGGGCGAGGTGGCCGACCCGATCGCGGGCAATACCAAGATCGCCGGCCTTGGTCGCGGCGGCCGCGGCGATACGATCCTGCCAGGCAATGGCGTTCCAGGCGCCGAGACCCGCCGCGCCACGGTCACGCGGGTCGGTGGCAAGTGCGTGGCTCCAACCAGCGGCCGGCGCTGCCCCGGGCTCAGTGAAGGGTAGGTGATAGCGAGGCGAGCTCAACACCCAGCGGCCGTCGGGGGTGGGCACATCAGTGGCCAGGGCCGCCACTTCATCGGCAATCCAGGGCACGACCGGCGCCGGCGTACCGATGGCATCGGCAGGCCGTTGCAACACACCTGATGTCGGAAGGCTGGCGTTCGACGGCTCGCCCGGCGAGCGGCGATCGTAGCGGACCTGCGCCCGGCCGAAGGTTTCGCCGAGTTCGGCAGGTTTCCTGGCCCTGAGGCGCTTTGCCAGTTCGTAGAAATCGCCGTCCGGGCCGGTGTGGAATGACCACGTGTCATAGCATGGCAGTTGCACGGCGCCGCGTGAGGGCAGCGGCCAGGCGTCGCGCAGGTTGCCATCGGGCTCGAGGACGAAGGCAGGCACCAGGCAGGCGGTATAGGAGCTGTCCTTCAGCATGTCGTCGGGGCAGAGGAGGCGCGCCCACTCACCTTCTTCGGTCGTGTGGATATGCGCCCACAGATACGACTTGGCGAGGTCGTAGCGCCGCTGCAGGGCGTAGGACAGCGTCACCTTGCCGTCGCGCGTCAACGCGACTTCACCGGCTCGGCCGACCACCAGCACCATCCACGGCCGCAGCTTGTTGCCGTCAGGCCGCTCCGGCGTGTAGCGCCAGGGCAGATCGAGGAGCGCCTCGCCGGCGAACTCCACCAGCGCGTGCTTGGTTTCCTCTGCATCGGTCGCCCCCGGCGCAGGGTAGCGCCGGCTGATCACACCCGGCGCCAGCCGGGTTACATCGCCGGGTCCGAACAGCTCGAACTGCCCTTCCGCGGTGACCGTGCCCGTACCCGACAGGTCGCGCAACTCCAGCGGTGCTCGAGCCTGCTGCCGGCCGGCAACCACTTCGCCATCGCCATAGCCGCGCAACTGCGACATCCGCCATGAGGTGTAGCCGGTCGCCATCAGAGTCCCCCCAGATCGATGGTTCGGCCGGCATCGACAGCCGACATGGCGACGCTGCCCGGCGTGCCGGACTTGGCGAACTGGAAGGCTGCGGTGGCCGTTTCGTAGTTCTGCACGTCGCCACTACGCTGCACCGTGGCCCAGACTTCGCGGGTGGCGGAGATCATCGGATCGGTATTACTGAGCGCTGCGGGTCGGCTGCTGGCCGACACGAGCCCCGATGCTGCCCCGAGGTCGAAGGCCGCCATCTGCCTTGGGGCGAAGCTCTGGCTGCCCAGGATCACCACGACGTCGACAACCCTGGGGTCGGCGACGAAATTACCGGCGGTGGCGACTCCCGGCGTCAGAACCACGCCGGCGTCCAGGGTGTCGAATGGCGGTCGATTGAGCCTTTCCGCCTTGGTCAGAGTGCAGTAGCTGCCGGGGCTGAAGCTATCGCGCACCACTGCGCCGGAGCTGGCGACCACCACGCCCTCGGGCGAGCCCAGCGGTTGACCGTCGACCCGATCGATCGGCAGGCCGAGCGGGGCTCGTCGCTGCGACCATTGCAACGCGCCGGTGGGCGGCACCGCAGCGATGCCGGGACGCCCGCCGCGTGGCTCGAGCACCACTGCAGGATCGTTGGCCGCCGCAGCGCGATAATTGCCTGCGTCCGTGATCTCCTCGGCAAGAATATCGAGCAGCGGGCGCGTGATTTTCGCTGCGTCGCGCTGACCGCCGCCCAGCTTGATCGTCTCGTTCCACGAAAAATCGAACATCAGCACGTCGATGGTCAGCTTGCCGTGCACTACCATCGGCCCCGGCCCGCTGATCGTGCCGTCCAGTCTGACGCCGGCGAAGCTGAAGCCGCTTACCCGTACATCGAATCCGGCAGAGCACTCGGCGACGAAGTAAAAGGGCCGGAACTGGATCAGCGCGTTGACCTCGAGGAAGCCATGCGCACTCATTCCCATGCTGATCGTGACGTCGAGGCGCCCACCCAGCTGAATGGTATTGCTGGTGACCGCGAGGTAACCCTCGGCCCGGATGCGAATACCGGGTGTGGGGGCCTCGAGGGCCATTCCGACGCGCCGCAGCGCCGGCAACCGTGCAGGCTCGGGGTTGAACCCGGGGTAGAAGCCACCGATCGAGAGCACCGAATAGGGCTGGCTGCCCCAACTCATCCGCATCGCCGCATCGCCGAACACCGAGAAGATGCCGAGCGCGTGGCTGTCGACGAGACTGGCATCGATGGTGGTCAGGCATTGGGCCGGATCGAGCACGCCCAGCAGGTCAAGCCGCAGGTTGATAATGCCAGGCGCGGCGGGAATTGCGGCCCGCGCCACGCCAAGCAACGCCACCTTGAAGCTGGGCAGTTCGATCATCACGCCCAAATCGAGCGCCAGGAAGCTCTCGGAGCCCATGGACAGCCAGCCGAGCCGCAGCGTGGGGCCGACGACGTGACGATCGCGGCTCGCCGGGAAGTACCGCCGCAGATCCTCTATGAGGCTCGCGGGGGCGGCGGGCGGACCGGCGGCAAACAGGGCATTACCGGCAGCGCCGGTGCGGATGGCGATGGCCAGTGCGTCGGCATCGATGCGCCGGTGAACACCGACAATTCCTCCGACCCGATCGAGCGAGAAGCCGAACGAGAGCTGGATTGGCGGGGTAAAGCCCACGCCCATCACGGCGAGGAAACTGGGCAGTCCGTCCGCAGATCGCTCGAGGATGGCGGTCGCGTCGACCGAAACCGGACCGAGCGGAATGTTCAGTGTGCCACCAAACCCGGCTCCCTCCGGCAGGCGCAGGATCGAGCCGCCGCCCGAGGGTCCCGCGCCGATCGGCAGCGCGATCTCGGCCGCAATTCCGAGCGGCTGGAACGGACCAACGGTGAGCGGCGAACCCAACGCCGTCTGCAGGTTGAGCGAAGAGGAGGCGAGCTTAAGCTTGAGCGGCCCGAGATCGAGCCCACCAGCAAGGCCCTCGACGGACTCCCAGTCGATGGCGCCGACCAGCGCGTCGAGGCCCGGGATGGCGGGCAACCCGTCGGTGAGGTAGACGCTCAGATAGTCGGTGAGCGCGGCCCGGGCCTGCTTCCACTGGTCGGTCGCGGCTTGCCACTGCGAGCCGGTGCCGCCGATCGCCGCGTCGAGTCCAGCGCCCGCCGCCACCAGATCGTCGAGCATGTCCTGCGGAGCAGCGGAACCCAGCTGCCGCGACAAACTGCTGTTGATGTCCACCGCATACCGGGTGGCAGCATTATCGGTCATGCCGTCGATCCCGTTCCAGTCGCGCCCGCAGGCACAGCCTGGAGCAACCTTACCGATCTACGATGGACTCGCTTTGTGGATGCTAAGAGATACGGCTGAGCTCCGAAAGCCTCTCAACTTCATCCCCGTGCAAAGCCGCTTAGCACTCTACTAACGGCGGCCGGTGGATTTGGATTTGTTCCCGTCTATGATTTATCGCTACTTGGCGAGGCGCGAGGTAGTCATCGGAAATATTCGCAGCATCCTCCGAACGCCTGTGCCCGCCGCAGAGCATCCTGTTTGAGCCTACGGGTGCGCAGGACCATCCACATCATCCATATGGATGAGATACGGACCGAAGAGCCCCACAATGGCCCTCTCGCCGATGACGGGGCTCCCTAGAGCGGGGGTCGCCAGGTGATGTAGAAACCCTGTCGCGACACCTCTTCCAGCGCAGCGCTGGTGACCGTGACGCCGGCATCGATGCTGGGCCGGATGGTCGCGAGATAGCGCCAGCTATCCGCCTCCGGGTGGGCCGGCAACCGCCCCACCGAACCGAACGGCATCAGCAGGAACGGGCTGGGCTGGGAGCCTGACCTGCTCGAAGTGAACACATCGAGGCGCGACACGGCGCGCCGACGCGTTGGTTCCGCCGTGGAGAACGGGCCGCTCATGCCGGCCCACCCTGCCCGACGAGGGGGAGCACGGTGGAGGTGATGGTAGCCCAGCCGACAGGTGAGCATCCGGTGGCGATGAGCCAGCCTTTGGCGCGATTTGTCATGCCTGACAGGCGCCGCGATTCAGGTGAAGCGATGCTTGCTCAAATCGGTGCAATTGCATCTTCCACAGCCCCGGGTCGCCCCATGCGCTGTAATGTGCACAATGCGGCGCCGGCTCAGGACAACGAGGGGAAGCAAGTCGATGACCGACCGTGTCACCATCAGGATCAGTCAGGAGCTCTCCGAAGCCCTGGACCGCTTCATCGAGGCGGAGGTGGTGCCGGTTCGTTCGAGGCAGGATGCCTTTCGCCACATCGTGACAACCTGGCTCGCCAGCGAGGGCTATGCGCCATCGGCAGCGATCGAGCGCGGCGACAAGCCATCGCGCGAGGTTCGCGGGAGCTGAGCGAGCCGCTCTAGCTCAGCGGGAAGACCCCGCTTCTGAGGTTCCGGTACGGCAGCGTGGTGATGGCGCTGGTACAGGGGCCGGGCGTGGTGACCGTGTAGCTGCCCTTGGCGATCCGGTCATAGGCCCGACGATGCGCGACGGCGGCCTTGACCCCGATGATGGCGAGCGTTTCGGGCACGATGCCCTGCGAGCGCAACTGCCCCAGATCGAACGGCGGGGTCTTGAGGCTGGTCAGCAGCACCTTGATGCCGTTGGTTTCAACCACGGCGCTTGGCCCCATGCTGATATGGATGCCGCGCAGCGCCGCCAGATGGCTGTTGCGATCCTCGAGCACGAACTCGCCATCGCTGCGCGACACGAAACTCGCCTCGATTTCGAGTGGCCCGGGATCGAGCCGGCTGCCCTTGCCGCCGACCGAAAGCCGCCGCCGCTCGCCCGGTCGCGCATCGGCCAGCGCGCGCACCGCCTCGGCATCGGCAATGATAACGGCGGCATTGCCGATGCCGTGTCGCAGCAGCCCGCGCAGCACCGACGTGCAATCGCCCGGCGCGCCACCGCCGATATTGTCCGCCGCCTCGACGATCACATAGGGGCCGCCTTGACGCCCCTTGGCATCGAGCAGCGCATCATCGAGCGGCCACTCCTCGGGCAGCCCGAGTTCGCGCAGGGCGATGGCCATGTCCTCGAGCTGATGCAGCGCGCCCTCGGCAGTTTCAGGCGCCGTCGAGATGGCGGAGAACGCCACCCCCGCATAGGGGACATCGGAAAACGAATAGCCGCCCACCACATTGATGGCCCAGATCTCGGGATTTTCCGCTTCCAGCCGGCGGGCCAGTGCCTCGAGGTCATGCATTGGCCGGTCGGCGGTGCCGGTGCCGGTGGGTGGCCACATGACTGGAGCGTTCCGCACCGACATCTGCGGCACGACGCCGGTATTGAGCGACCGCGCCAGCAGCTGCGCCGCCCGCACCGCGGTGTCGCGCGCATCGATATGTGGGTTCTCGCGGTAGCCGACGAGGCCGGTCGCATGCGCGGCCATCAGCGGAGTGAAGTTGGCATGCAGATCGAACGAGGCAAACAGCGGCAGCTCTGCTGCTCCCGGCAGCGCCCGGATGCGCGCCAGCAATTCTCCCTCGGGATCCATGCTGGCGGTCGTCACCATGGCGCCATGCAGGTTCATCCAGATCCCGTCGATGCCCTCGCGCAGCGCGGTGGTGAGCGCGGCCTCCAGCTCGGTCCAGAATAGCTCGAATACCGCGTGCTCGACCGGGCCCGAAGCCATGGCGACGAAATTGCTGGCCGGGACGATCTGCCAACCTTCGGCCGAGGCCACTTCGAGAAAGCCGTCCATGGCCGAGCCGTCGCCCTGGTGGGCCAGCAGTTCGGCGCCGCGTTCGATGGTGAATTCGGCGAGCGGCGTGATGTCGTCGACGAAGCTGTGGGTTTCGTGAACGAGGCCGGCAAACAGGATGCGGTGGGTCATGGCTCGGCTTATCGGGTTGGATCAGGATTGCGGTGGCGGGGCGACGCCCCGTGGCTGGAAGCGGCAGGAGATGGAGTGCCCCGGCGCCAGCTCGTGCAGCGGGGCCGTGCCGGTGACGGCGTGATCTTCGCCGAAGGCGCAGGGACCGGCGCCCCGGTGATCGAGCAACCGCACATCGAGTGGCGCCGCAAGCAGCCGTTGGCGCTGCAGCACCGGGTCGGGGACCGGCACGGCGTCGAGCAGCGTGCGGGTGTAGGGGTGGCGCGGGGTATCGTAGATCGTCGCGGCCGATCCCATCTCGACGATCTGCCCGCTATACATCACCGCCACCCGATGGGCGACCTCGCGGACGATCGCCAGGTCATGGGCGATGAACAGGTAGGAGAGGCCGAGCCGCTCCTGCAGCGACTGCAGCAGCGCGACGATCTGCGCCTGGGTGCGCACGTCGAGCGCCGAGACCGGTTCGTCGCAGACCACGAAATCCGGGTTCACCGCCAGCGCCCTGGCGATGACGATGCGCTGGCGCTGCCCACCGGAGAACTCGTGCGGGTAACGCTGCACCACCGCCGGATCCATGCTGACCAGCTCCAGCAGCTCGGCCACCCGCTCCTTCATCCGGTTTGGCGGCACCGAGCGATGCACGCGCAGCGGCTCGGTCAAGGTCTGCCCGATGGTCATGCGCGGATGAAGACTCGAGTAGGGGTTCTGCAGCACGAACTGCATATGCCGCCGCATGCTGCGCAGCCGGCCCGGCGGCATCGTCGTCAGGTCCTCTCCGAGCAGCCGCACCGAACCCGACTGTGCCTTCTGCAATTGCAGCACGGCCCGACCGGTGGTGGTCTTGCCCGAGCCGGACTGTCCGACAAGGCCGAGCGTCTCGCCCGGTCCGATATTGAAGCTGGCCCGGTTGACGGCGACGACCGGTCCGTTGCCGCGCCGTGCCGGGAACACCACGGAGAGGTCCCGCACCTCGAGCACCGGCGCACGGTGCTGCGCTGCCGCGACCATTGCGCTCATCTGTTCTGCCCTGCCCGGTCGAGCCGCGGCACGGCGCCCAACAGGGCGCGGGTGTAGGCGTGCTCGGGCTGGGCAAAGATCTGCTCCACCCCGCCGGCCTCGACGACCTCGCCGCGGTACATCACGTTCACCCTCTCGACCATTCCTGCCACCACGCCGAAATCGTGGGTGATCAGCATCAGGGACATGCCGCGCTCCTCCCTGAGCCGCATCAGCAGCCGCAGGATCTGCGCCTGCACGGTCACGTCGAGCGCCGTGGTCGGCTCGTCGGCGATCAACAGGTCCGGGTTACAGGAGATGGCGATGGCGATCAGCACGCGCTGGCGCATGCCGCCGGAGAACTGATGCGGATGGTCATCGGCGCGGCGGTGCGGCTCCGGAATGCCGACCTGCCCGAGCAGCTCGATGGTCCGCTCACGCACGGCCCTCGCCGGCAGCGCCAGGTGGCGGCTGACGATGTCGTCGATCTGGGCACCGATGGTCATGACCGGGTTCAGCGAAGTCATCGGGTCCTGGAACACCATGGCGATCCGCCGACCGCGGAGGTCACGCATCTGCTTTTCGGAGACTTGCAGCAGGTCCTGGCCATCGAAGACGATGGAACCGCCCAGACTGATCGAGGTGCCCTCGGCGGCAAGCCGCATGATGGCGCGCGCGGTGACGCTCTTGCCGCAGCCGGACTCGCCGACGAAGCCTACCGCCTCGCCCTTCGCGATATCGAAGCTTATGCCGCGGACGGCGTGAACGGTCTCCCGGCGGGTGACGATCTCGGCCGTGAGGTTTTGGACCTTGAGGAGTGGTTGGGTGCTCATCGCTGCCCGCCGACGTCGAGCACTTCGCGCAGGCCATTGGCGAGGATGATGAAGGTCAGGGTGGCAAAGACGATGGCCGCGGCCGGGCCGACCACCGTCAGCGGCGCCAGCTCCATGAACTGTCGCGCCTCGGCCAGCATGCCACCCCAGTTGGGATCGGGTGGCGGTGGCCCCATGCCGAGGAAGGAGAGCGCCGTGACGGTGAAGATGGTCTGCGCCAGGGTCAGGCTGGTGGCCACCACCACCGGCGAGATCACGAGCGGCAGCACGTGCCGCACCACCAGCCAGAATTCGCTGACCCCGACGCTGCGGGCGGCTTCGACATGATCCCAGCGTTTGACGCTCAGCACCGGGCCGCGCACCACCCGGGCCATGCTCGGGGTGTAGACGATGGCAATGGTGAGAATGAGGTTCGGCAGCGTCGGCCCGAGCGCCGCAACGACCGCGATGGCCAGAAGAAACACCGGGAAGGCAAACACCACGTCGAGCAGCCGCATCACAGCTTCGTCGACCGCACCGCCGACATAGCCCGACACCAGCCCCAGCACGAGCCCGGCGACCAGCGCGATGAACACCGCGACACTGGTGATCAGCAAGGTGGTGCGCCCGCCGGTGATCAACCGGCTCAACACGTCGCGGCCGATCAGGTCGGTGCCCAGCCAGTGCTCGGCACTCGGGCCGGCCAGCGAATCCGGCGAGGTGGCCGACGGATCGAACGGCGCGATCCAGGGCGCAAACAGGGTGACGACCACCATGATCGCCAGCATCACGAGGCCGAGCCCGAGCAGGATGGCGCCATTGCTGGGCCCCAGTCGGCGCCTGGCGGGCGGCGCCGCGCTTTCCACTGCGGCGCTCACGACGCCGCCCGGGCGTCGACCCGCGCATAGGCGATATCGACCAGGAGGTTGACGAACACCACGACCGCGGCGGCGACCAGCACGATGGCCTGGATCACCGGGTAGTCGCGGCTGGTGATCGAGTCGAACAGGTACTGCCCCATGCCGGGGATGGCGAAGATGGTTTCAACGAGGATCGATCCGCCCAGGAGCGACGCAACCTGCAGCCCGCTCACGGTGATCACCGGCGTCAGCGCATTGCGCACCAGGTAATCGCGCAGCACGGCGCCGGGGGTCAGCCCCTTGGCGCGGGCCACCATGACGAAGTCCTGGCTCGAGACTTCCAGCACCGCGGCGCGGGTATTTTCCGAGATGGTCACCGACACCGCCAACGCCAGCGCGAAACCCGGCAGCAACAGGCTGGTGATGTTGGCGATCGGATCGACGAGGAACGGCGTGTAGCCAAACACCGCAATCTGCGGGAAGTACAGCCCGGCCAGCAGCACGATCAGCGTGCCGAGGACGAAGTTCGGCACCGCGAGGCTCAGCCCGTTGAAGATCCGCACCAGCCAATCGACCCGCCCGCGCAACCGCGCCGAGAGCAGCCCGGTGGTGACGCCGATCAGCATGGCGATCACGGCAGCGACGAGGGTGAGTTGCACGGTGACCAGGAAGCGCGGGCCGAGCTCGGCCAGCACCGGCCGCTTGGTGACGAACGAAGTGCCGAAATCGCCGGTCAGCGCGTGTCCGAGCCAGGAGAAATACTGCTCGAGCAGCGGCCGATCGAGGCCGAGCTCGCTCCTCAGGTTGTCGAGCGCGTCGCCGCCGATGCTGCTGGTGCCCGCCGCTGCCAGGGCGAAATCGCCGGGCAGGGCGCGCATCAGCATGAAGGCGATGAACGACACGCCCAGCAGGATCGCCAGCGTCCAGGCTAGCCGAACGAGGATAGCACGTCGCATCTATGAGCCGACCAAGGTCATCTACGCCTCGCCGATGGCTATTTGGTCACCGAGGCCTGGCGGACGAACGAGCGGATATTTGCCGCCAGCGGGACGTAGCCTTCGACATAGTTCCACCACAGCTCCCAGCGCAGCGGGTACTGGTAGATCTGCAGCAGGTAGGCATTGTCGGCGATCCGCTTCTGGATCTCGAGGTTCGCCGCAGCGCGAGCCGCCGGGTCGATGGTGGCGCGCGCCGCTGCGATCATCGCGTCGAGCTCGGTGTCGGAGTAGCCCTGCGCCTTGCCGTAATCGCTGGTCGAGTTCAGCCGCTGCAGGATCTGGTCGGGATCGGGCGTCCACGACAGCGCGATCGACATCAGCGTCGGGTAGGTGCCCTTGACCCACAGGTCGATCAGCGGCGCCGTCTCCATCGGGTTGAGCTTCACTGTAATGCCGGCCGCCGCCCATTGCTGCTGCAGGATCTGGGCACAGGCGACGTCGAGGGCGTTGGCCGCGACGACGATGTACTCGCCCAGGTCAATGCCGCTCGCGAAGCCGGCCTCGGCAAGCAGTGCCTTGGCCGCCTCAGGGTCGTACTTGTAGTAAGGCAGCTCGCCGACGCCGTCGTAACCGCCGACCTGGCTCTCGGGCAGCATGGCACCCACCTTGCCGGAGCCGCCCAGCACCGTCTGGAGACAGGCGTTGCGATCGGTGGCAAGGCTCAGCGCCCGCCGCACCCGCACATCGTTGAGCGGCGCGGCCTTGAGGTTCATCCACACCGGGAAGGTGCGCGAGGTCTGCCCCGGCGCCGAAACCAGGTCCGGCGAGGTCTTGGAGATCTGCGCGGCGACGCGCGGATCCTTCAGCCAGGTCATGTCGATGGCCTTGGAGCGCAGCGCCGAGGTGAGCGTCGCCTGATCCTTGTAGAACTTGAACACCACGGTCGCGAGCTTGGGCAGGCCCGCCTCGTAGTAGTTCGGGTTGGCTTGCAGCGTGAACTGCTGGTTGGGCTCGTACGAGACGAAGCTGAACGGGCCGGTGCCGATCGGCTGGGTGTCGAGATTGTCGACTCCCTTGGGAACGATGGCGCCATCCGGGTTGGTGGCGAGGTAGTTGAGGAAGGCCGCATCGGCCGTCTTGAGCTCGAACTTGACGGTCGAGGGATCGACTACCGTCACCGCCTTGACGCCGGCATAGTTGGTCTTCAGCCGGCTGGTGCTGTCGGCGGCGAGGATGCGATCGAAGGTATGCTTGACGTCCTCGGCGCTGAAGGCCTGGCCATTGTGGAACTGCACGCCGTCGCGCAGCTTGAACACATAGGTCAGGTCGTCCGGCTGCTCGTAGCTGACCGCGAGATCCGGCTCGATCTTCATCTCGGCGTTCCAGCGCAACAGGCCGCTATAGAGCAGCGAGGTGAAGTCGAACGACGAGAAGGCCGAAATAGTCACCGGATCGAGGCCGATCGGATCGGCATCGGCACCGATGGTCAGCGTGCCGCCCTCGGCGGCGAGCACCGCTCCCATCAACGGCGAGCTGGCGGCCAGGGCGCCGGCGGCAAGACCAAGCCGCAACAGGTTCCGGCGGGACAGCGCATAGGCATCACTATCGAGAAGACCAGGCAGACTCGTGCTTTTCAACGTCCAGCTCCGTATTCCGGCAATGAGGGCGCAATCATTCGCGACCCGCCTGCCGGACCGGAACAACATCGGGACTGCCTTAAGTCATGATGTAGCGGGGGCAGATGTGCCGTTGCTTGCTGGGGTCTAGGAGGACGTATCGCGCCCGGTCTGTAAATCGGCTGGCGTTTCGCTTGACGGAAAAAGCGCGGGTCAAACGATGCGAAGTCCACGGAATCCGACTAACGGTCGACAGCTGCGCCGCGGTGGGCAGCCCCTTCGAGGGAGATGCCGTGCGAGTGCTGAGCTCACCCTCACCCGGAGTAGGCGACGCGCAAGCCGGCATTGCCGGCTGACGAACCCGAAGACAGACCCATCCGGGCAGCGATGCGATAACGGTAGCAGGAGCTGCGATGGCAAAGGAAGGAACCGCCCTTGAGGAGCCTTTGGCCGGCGGCTATGGCCGCGATGTTGCACTGGCGGATTTCGGGCGTGCTTCCCGCAATCAGAAAGGCGTCCGCGCTCCATTCCCAGACATTGCCAGCCATGTCGTGGAGACCGGCGCCATTGGCCGGGAAGGTTTGCACCGGACTGGTGCCAAGATAGCCATCGGTGAGGATATTGATGTCGGGGAAGCGACCCTGCCAGATATTGGCATAGACTGTCTGATCGTCCGGCTCATCGTCCCCCCACGGGAAGCGAGGATCTGGAAGACCGCCGCGGGCGGCGTGCTCCCATTCGGCTTCCGTCGGGAGGCGGCCGCCACACCAGACGGCGAAGGCCTGTGCGTCGTGCCAAGACAGATGGACAACCGGATGGTCCTCCCGCCCCGCAATGCTTGATCCCGGGCCCTCGGGTGCGAACCACGATGCTTCGGCAACCTCTTCCCAGGCAGAGATGGTGCGAGACTGCGGCCTGGTTGGGGCAAGCAAACCCGAAAACACCGCCGAAGACCCATACATCTCCGCCTCGGTGCGATAGCCCGTGGCCGCGACGAAGCCGGCGAAACGCCGATTGGTGACGGGTGTCGTCTCGAGCGCGAAAGCTTCGAGCCTGACCGGCCGCCTCGGTCCCTCTCCATCATACGCAAAGACTGGCCGATCGGTACCGACAAAGCTCTGGGTAGCGGGGAAGAAGGCGGCTGCCGCGCGGCGCTCATGTCCCGCCGGTTTGGTAACGGCGATTGACCGGCCTGCGCGCGGGGCGACCGGCGTGCAGGAGCAGGCGCCGCCGCCGCGGACTCCACCCGCGCCCGGGGTCATCGGCGCGCTCGGGTGTGAGACAGGTCGGCGGCGCCCTCCATCGGCAGCCCCAGGCGCTGATACTGGCTGGCGGGAGCATGGTTGCGCCGCATCAGGCCGAGCATCAGTTCGATCATCCGCAGTTCGATCTCAGCGTCAGCCAGCGGATGCTGCTGTGCGGGATCCGCCTCGAGATCGAACAGCAGCGTTCCCACCTCAAACGCGCGATCATCGGACAGCGGTCGGCCGGGCAGCCGCAGCAGGGGTATGCCCTTGGAGAATGGCAGCGGCGGCACCAGCTCTGCCGCTGCAAGCTCGGCGGGCGAGAACATGCCGCGCATGTGGGTTGGCATCAGCGTGTGCTCGAGCAAGGGGGCGTTCGCGGCGTTGTCCGGCGCGCGCATGTAGACGTAGCGTCCGTCGGTCACGTTCACATGGGCGCCGAAGGCGCCAAACAATGCTGCCTCGCGCAGCGATGTGTCGTTCGCCACCACGGTGGCAAGCGGACGCCCCTCCATGTCGGCTGTCGGCGCCGCACCGAAATAGTCGAGCAGCGTGGGGCCAATGTCGATGGTTTGAACCAGCGCCTTGCGCCGCTCACCCTTGACCCCGCTGCGCGGGTCCCAGACGAAGAATGGGGTATGGATGTTCTCGTCGTACCAGGGTTGGACGGTCTTGGCCCACCAGCCGTGCTCGCCGAGCAGAAAGCCGTGATCGGTGCAAACGACGAGCAGCGTATCACCCCACAGGTCTTCGGCATCGAGCACATCCATCAAGCGGCCGAGCGAGGCGTCGCACATAGAGATCAGCGCCGCATACTTGGCGCGCGCCGACTGGATTTCCGCCTCCGTTTCAGTCACCCGGCGGTAGGCCGGCCAGTCGAAGCCGGGATTGGCGGCGGCCTGCGGATAGAGCTCCCGGTGACGCTCATAGGAAAAAAACGGCTCGTGCGGATCGAATGTCTCGATCTGCAGCAGCCAGCGCTCTTCATCGGCGTTGGTGCGCACGAAATCGATCCCGGCATCGAAGACGCGCGTCTGAGGGTGGTCGCGCTCGTCGGCGTAGTATGCCCGGTTCACCCGATCCTGACGCCGGATCGCCGCGGCTTCCTGCAGCTCCGCCCGTTCGGCCACATCGGGCACATGCCCCTTCCAGGCATCCCCCTCCTGGCCGCGGAAAAACTCATAGCTGTCGAAGCGGTTGTGGTAGGTGGCGCCGCCATCTTCCCAATAGTGCTGATGGTCGGTCACGAGATGGCTGTAGACACCCGCCTTGTGCAGGATATCCGGAACGGAATCGTCGAACGGCTCGAGCGGTCCCCAGGATCGATGCAGGAAGTTGTAGCGGCCCGTATGCATCTCGCGGCGCGCCGGGATGCACGGCATGCTTCCGGCATAGCAGGTGTCGAAGGTGACGCTGCGCGCGGCAAGGCGAGAGAAATTGGGCGCATGCACCCAGTCGCACCCATAAGGCGGCAGGAAGCGCCTGCTGAGGCTGTCAAACATGACAACGATAGCCCGCATGGCCAGACTCCATTCCAGATTGCGGCAGGTTTGCCGGCGTCAGTGAGCTATTTGAGCGCCCCCGCCAGCGCGCCCTCCTGGAAGTGGCGCTGGATAATGAGGAACATCACGACAATTGGCAGGCTGATCACGAGGACCGCCGCCATCAGGAGATTCCATTGCGTCGAGTTCTCCTGGAAAAACACGGTGAGCCCCAGCTGCAGGGTACGCAGGTCGTTGGCGTTGGTGACGACGAGGGGCCAGATGAAGTCATTCCACGTCGCCTGGAAGGCGAAGACACCGACAACCGCCACGGCTGGCGCCACCAGCGGAGTGTAGATGCCGGCAAAGATCCGGAACTCGCCGGCGCCGTCGACGCGCGCGGCATCGCCGAGTTCCTTTGGCAGGGCGATGTAGAACTGGCGCATCAGGAAAATGCCGAGCGCGCTGACGAGATGCGGCACCATGATGCCGGGCAGCGTATTCAGCAGACCGGTACCGGCATTGCCGAAAATGTCGTTGCCTCCGGCCAGCGGGAAATGCGTGACGACGATGAACAGCGGCACGATGGAAGCCTCGGGCGGTACCACCAGCAGCGCCACCAGCAGCAGGAGGATCAAGTTGCCTGAACGCATGGGAAGCATCGCCAGCGCGTAGCCGGCGGAACAGGACAGTGCGATCTGCGTGAACGTGCAGACCACGGCAACGATCGCGCTGTTGGCAAAGAAGCGCAGGAAATCGGCACTGGTGAGTGCCGCCCAAAAATTCCCAAGCTCGACCCGCGACGGCAGGCCGATATTCCACTCGCCGTAGGGCGCGACCGCCACCATCACCACATAGGCCATCGGCACGGCGTAAAGGGCGGTGATGAGCAGGGCGATGGCATGAAGGATGGCTCGGCCAGCTGACCGGCGTCGGCCAGCCGGTCCGGCAGGTTTGCTTCGGCCGGTAGTCATAGCGATGGTCATGCTGGCTCCTTCCGCCGCAACGTCAGGCGCAGCACGACCGACAGCACGACCACCAGGATGAACAGCATGACCGACATCGCACTGGCCCTGCCGATGTTCAGGTTGGTGAAGGCCTCGTCGTACATGAGGTAGACGATCGTCCGGGAGGCGTTCATCGGACCGCCGCCGGTCATCACATATGACTGGGTGAACATCTGCAGGGCACCCAGGAACCAGGTGATGGCGACAAAGCTCAGCACCGGCCTGATCATCGGCAGACTGATGAGCCAGAACCTTTGCGGGGCATTTGCGCCGTCGATCTCGGCGGCCTCGAGCAATTCGCGCGGCACCGACTTGAGCCCGGCAAGCACGATGATCATGAAGTAGCCGAGGTTGCGCCACATACTGACGACCACGATCGAGGCGATGACCCACTGCGGATCGGACAGGAAGTAGATCGGGCCGGCGCGCAGCCCGGCGAGGATGGCATTGATAGGCCCGACAAAAGGGTCGAGGAACAGGTTCCAGATCAGTGCCACCACCACATAGGAAGCGGCTTGTGGCACATAGATTATGGTGCGCATCACGCTGCCGCCGAAGATGTGGCCGTTGAACAGCGCCGCAACCAGCACGACCACCACGATCCCGATGCCGACCTGGCTGGCCGCGAACACCAGGGTGTTGCGCATCGCCTCCCAGTAAACGGGATCGGCAAGGATGGATGCATAGTTGTAGAGCCCCACCCACTGCGTCGTGCCGATCAGCGAATAATCGGTAAAGCTCAATCCGAACGCCAGGATCAGCGGCAGCACCGATATGGCAATGACGGCAAGCAGTGCGGGGGCAACCAGTGCCACCCCCGCGCGACGCTGGCGGGCTGCCAGATCACCATGACCAATGCGCGTCGCCGGCAAGACTCCGCCCGACGCTGTGGACGCTACCAATGACATCAGACGCCGTTGATCTCGTCGATCTTCTTGTCGAGCTCGGCAAGAACCTGAGCCGGCGTTCCCGACTGCCGGATTGCCCCCTGCAGCGCCACGTTCAACTGCTGCTGGATCTCGAGCAGATTGGCGGATTTGGGAAGCGGCCTGGCATATTGAGCGCAACTGACGAAGCCCGCGGGCACATCGGACACGAATGCTTCGCCGGTCTGATCCTGCCGCGCCGGCAGGCCGCCATAGAGCTGCGCCAGGGTTGCCGAAACCTCCCGTGAGGCAAGATGCGACAGCAGGAGCCATGATCCTTCCGGATCGCTGGTATTGGCGCCGATCCCGAACTTGTCGATCCAGGAGATCGTCGTCGGATCGCCGCCGGCATCGGCAGTCAGCGGAATGCCGGGATGGATGAACTTCTCGACCTCGGGTGCGAACTGTCTGGCGTTCCGGACCTCCGCCGAGTTCATGTAGGTCATCGCGGCCAGTCCAGCGGCCAGCGGACGCGGGCCGCTGCCCTGGTAGACGAGGTTGGGATTGGCCAGACCCTCGGTGAAGAAGGACACGAGGTACTCGAGCGAGCGGACCCCTTCCGGCGCCGACAGGTGCGCCTTGCCCTTGTCGTCGAAGAAGGTACCGTTGGCCTGGTAGAGCATCTGCGAGTAGGTCTGCATGAGACCCACCGACTTGTCCTGCCAGGGGAAGAACGGGGCATCGAGCGGCCCGCCATTCTTCTTTGCAAGCTTGTTCGCGAGCCCTTTGAAATCGTCCCAGGTCTGGGGCAACGCATCGGTGGCGACGCCAACCCGCTCGAGCAGGTCCGAGCGGTATACGGCGGTTCTGGTTGCGGCGTAGATGGGAATGGCGAAGTGCTTGCCGTCGTAGGCGCCGTCTTCGAGCAGACCGGCATAGTACTGATCGGTGTCAGCCCACGCTTCGAGCCGGTCATCGATCGCGAGGAAGGCGCCCTTGCTCGTCAGCGCCGGCGTCATCACCTGCCCCATCATCGAGACGTCGGCCATGGTCCCGCTGCCTGCCGCCGTCAGCAGCTTCTGGAAGGCCGAACCCCAATCCGACTGGCGGAGTTCGACGTCGTAGCCGGTCTGCTTTTTGAACTCCGCCAGGGTCGCCTCGAGAAACGCCACTGTCGGCTGGTCGGGCCCCACCACGAACAGCGACAGCGTTTTCGGCTGCGCCATGACGTGCGGCGCGTACAACCCGGCGGCGGAGCCGATCCCGAGCACCGCCGCCCCCTTCAAGATGGTCCGGCGGCTTACTCCAACTTTTCTCTGCTGCATCGCTCCCCTCCTCGCGGCTTTCCGGACCGATCATGACGATCGGCCCGTGCAACAGGCGCCTCACCAGAGATTGACGCCTGAAGGGAAGCTACCGCGCGCTGATCGATAAGTGATAATAGATAGAAGTGCATATCCAATAACCGAAAGTCATCGGCATGCGCCTGCTGGTTTCGCGTCACCTGGAGAACTTCCTGGCTCTCTACGATGCCCGCAACATGCACCTGGCTGCGGACCGGAAGGGGATTACCCAACCAGCGCTATCGAAGAGCCTGCGCGCCATAGAAAAGGAGGTCGGTACTGAACTGTTCCGCCGCACGACCCGAGGTCTCGAGCCAACCGCTGCGGGCGAAAGCCTGCATCGATATGCGCAGGCGGTCGATCAGCAACTGCGTTTTGCCGCGCTGGACCTGCGCAAGTCGCTGCTCGACACCGAAGCACGCCTCCGCATGGGCATCGGCCCGGCGGTCGCAGTCAGCACGTTTCCGGCAGTACTCGCCGCGTTTCACCGCACCTTTCCCGCGGTTCAGGTCACGGTGGAAACCGCTATCAACAGGCACCTTATCGACGGTCTCGTTCACGGTGCGCTCGACCTCATCGTGACCGCGCGGCCCGACCACGCGCTGCCCGACGAATACGCGCGCATCAACCTGTTTCGTCATCGCATGGTCGCCATCTGCAGGCAGGGCCATCCGCTGCGCACCAGGCAGAACCTGTCGATCAGCGATCTCACATCCTTCAAGCGTATAGGCTTTCTCGACGATCAGTTCGACCGCCATTCGCGAAGGGCACTGGGCAGGCGGGTCGAGCAGTTTGACGCGGCGATCTCCACCGAGTCGGTATCGGTCATGCTCGACCTGCTCAATGCCACCGATCACTTCGCCTTCGTCAGCGAGGCGATCGTCGCGCGCGCGCTGGCAGTCGGTCTCGCCCCGCTGCAACTGACGGACAGGCTCTGGTCGATCGACATCGACCTCATGTGCAAGGCGACGTTCCTCAATTCACGCCCGATCAAATCCCTGGTCACGACCTGGAGGACGCACCGCGAGTAAGGGCTCGCTGATCCTCGCCAGACGGGAGAAGCGCGGGCTATGGAGCAGACGTCCTACCTCTCAAACCACACAATTGTGAAGCCACCGCAAGCACTGCAATATCAATACGTTATGCGGCCTAAGAAGAGGTGGCGGAGAGAAAGGGATTCGAACCCTTGAGACGGTTCCCCGCCTACACACTTTCCAGGCGTGCGCCTTCGACCACTCGGCCATCTCTCCGCATGCAGCGGGCCGGGCGGGCCCGGGTCTGCGTGTCCGGGGCCTGAGCCTGCCGGAGCGGGCGCAATATACTCATCGACGTCGTGACCGCAAGGCACATAACGCGCCGATGACGGGGATTGCATCGCAGGCAAGGCAAAGTTGTCTTGTGGCGCGCGCGGACCGCGTGGCAAAAGGGTGCGCAGCAGTCGGTGGGCATTGGGAACCCGCACGGCGCATCCGGACGCGGCGACACCTCGATGCGGCTCTTTCTCAGGCTTTTGGGCACCTGGCTCCTCGGCGTGGCGCTGATCCTGCTGATCATCGACGGCACGCGCTCGCTCGGCGCCAGCCAGTTGATCTTCACCTCGTTCGCCGAGAACTGGAGCTGGCTCAACGCCGAGAGCCTCGCTGCGGTGCGCGAATTCCTAGCCGGCCGGTTCTTCGGCATGGTGCTCGAACCGGTGTCGGAGGCGATCTTCGCCATGCCGGGCTGGGCGGTGCTGGCGGTGCCCGGGGTGCTGCTCGCCTGGGCTGGGCGTTCGCGCAAAACCCGGCTGTTCGTCCGGCACGACCAGATCTGACGGGAGCGCCGCACTTGACCCTCCACGACCGTGACGGCTTCACCAGTTTCGTTTCGACGCTCCCAGCGGTGACGCTGCACGAACAGTGGGAGGCGTTGGTGGCAAAGGTCGGCGGCAAGGTGTTTTGTTTGCTTGGCGATGGATCGGGCGACATGGTGTTCAAGGTGGGCGAGATCGCCTTCGACGGGCTGACCGAGCTCGACGGCATCGAGCAGGCGGCCTATTTCGCCAAGCGGCAATGGGTGCGGGTTTCGCCCGGGGCACTCGAGACCGACCTCGCCCAGGGTTACATCCGCGAGTCGCACCGACTGATCGCCGACAAGCTGACGCGCAAGCTCAAGGCCGAGCTCGGGCTCTGAGAGCCAAGTTGACGAAGTCGTTCGGGCCTTCTTAACTATCCGCCAACAAGCCATGAGGGGGCGAGGATGGTTGCAGGATTGCTGTATGTCGTCGGGCTGATTGCAGTGTTGGCGACGCTGGTCGTCGCGGGCTTTGGGGCGCCGGGCCTCGTTCAGATGATCAACGGATCGCTCGACACGCCAGGCTCGGACCTGCTCACCACGCTGATCGAAGCGGCGCGGCTGCTGCAGTGGGCGGTGCTGCCGTTCGTCGGCGGGCTGGTGCTGATGGGGCTCGGACGCATCGTCATGCTGCTCGGCGCCATCAACCGGGCGCTGCGCGGCAACGCCTGACGCAAAAACGGGCGGTCAGTGCCGACCGCCCGTTCAAAACTCGATACCGGCCCGGATCAGGCGCGCGGCTGCGGCACGATGCGGAGGTACGGCTTCAGCGTCTTCCAGCCTTCGGGGTACTTTTCGCGCGCCGCTTCATCGGAGACGGCGGGGACGATGATCACGTCTTCGCCCGACTTCCAGTTCACCGGCGTCGCCACCTGGTGCTTGGCGGTCAATTGCAGGCTATCGATGACGCGCAGGATCTCATCGAAGTTCCGGCCGGTGGAGGCCGGATACTCGATCTTGAGCTTCACCTTCTTATCCGGTCCGACGACGAACACCGAACGCACGGTCAGCGAGTTGTCGGCGTTGGGGTGGATCATGTCGTATTTGCGGGCAACTTCGCCCTCGACATCAGAGATCAGCGGGAAGTTGAGCGTCGCGCCCTGCGTCTCGGCAATATCGGCGGCCCAGCCGGCATGGTTCTCGAGCTTGTCGACCGAAAGGCCCAGCACCTTGACGCCGCGCTTGTCGAACTCGGGCTTCAGCTTGGCAGTGTAGCCGAGCTCAGTGGTGCAGACCGGGGTGAAATTCTTCGGGTGCGAGAACAGCACGGCCCAGCCGCCGTCGATGTAATCGTGGAAGCGGATGCGACCTTCGGTGGTCTCCGCCTCGAAATCGGGGGCAGTATCGCCGATGAGAATTGCCATGATGAACTCCTTGATGCGGGTCGTGCCACTTCTGGCGCATGCCGCGCGCAAATATCGAACGGGCGCGGATCGATTGCGACCGCGCCGCATGAAATCATTTTGTGTTTTGCCGTCAAGCGGCAACAACCGCTTCCGCAGGGACGGGGTCGGCAGCAAAATCAGTGTGATAGGTCGGTTTCAGCCGTGCGGTGCGAGATCGAGAGGGGGCTAGATCAGGCCGCTGGCGAAGCCGCGCTCCAGGGCGACGGCGATGGCCATCGGCGGGGTCAGGGCGAGGGCCAGCGCCAGCGGTTGGCTGAGCCGGGCCACCCGGGCGATCAGGAACACCACGATGATGAAAAGCAGCGAGGCGGCGATAGTCGCCGAACCCTGCTGCAATGGTGGCAGCCAGTTGAACATGATCGTGCCTCCGAAGCCCGCGAGCGGGCATCGGGCCGAGGGTGCGCGCCCAGAACTTGCCCGGGGGTTGCCTGGTTTTGTCGGGGTTGAATCGAGTTTGAACGAGTTGGGATTTGGGAGTGACGCCTCAGCGGCCAACGCGTTTGGCGCGTGGATATTTCGGTGCGGGAAGAGCACCCCCCACCCTGTCCCTCCCCCGCAAGGGGGAGGAGACGCCAACGCTGACGCCGGTGTTTGGGTCTCCCTCCCCCCTGCGGGGAGGGACAGGGGTGGGGGGTCGTTTCCCGCACCGGCCTGTCAGCCGGTTTGCCACGCGCTCCCTGACGGAGTGCCTTAGGCCTAGATCCCGCCCGCAGCAGTACCCGCAGGCGCGGCAGTTGCTGCCGCCGGGGAGCCCTTGGGGGCACCGTTGCTCCAGGTGACATCGAGGCCGGTGAGCGGCACGACGGACAGCGACATCTTGCCTGAGCCCTGCTGCAGTTCGCGCGAGTGGGCGAGGTAGACCAGCGAGTTGTTCTCGGCATCGTAGATGCGCGAAACGCGCAGGCTCTTCCAGATCAGCGAGCGCGACTGCTGGAAAATCTCTTCGCCGCCCTTGTTGGTGTTGATGTTGCCGATGGTAATCGGGCCGGCGGCGGCACAATCCACCGCCGAATAGGAGGGATCCTCGAACCAGTTGCCCTGCTGCAGCCGATCGATCAACGAACGGTTGAAGTAGGCGACGTGGCAGACCACGCCCTTGATCTCGGGATCGGCGACCGCCTCGACATTGATGTCGTTGCCGGTCCAGTCGACCCCGACGCGGCCCACGTCGGTGCCGTTATTGTTGCCGCACGCAGCGAGGGCGCCGGTGAGAACGAGGGCGAGGCCGAGGGAGGCAAGGCGCTTGATCATGCGAGGGGTCCAGGGGTTCGGGTTGCGGACGGGCGTGATGTGGGAACCTTGCCGTGTTCACGCAACGGCCGGGCCCCGCAAATGTTGCGAACCCTGTCGTTCAGGGGTGTCCGTGCTTCGCCGCGGGACCGTGCGGATGGTCGATATGGCCGAGGTCGCGGCCGGGATCGATGCGGTCACGCACCAGTTGCTTGATCTGCTTGGCGTCGGGAAAACCGCCGTCGCGCTTGCGCTCCCAGATCAGGACACCATCGAGGTGAATCTCGAAAATGCCACCGCTGCCGGGAACGAGGCTCACCTCGCCCATTTCGAGGCCGAAGGTCGACAGCACCTCCTGCCCCATCCAGGCGGCACGCAGCAGCCAGTTGCACTGCGTGCAGTAGGTGATGGCGAGTTTGGGTTTGTCGGTCATGTCTGCAGGTCCATCCGACAGGTGATGGCGAGTTTGGGTTTGTCGGTCATATCTGCGGGTCCGCCCAGGAGGAAAACACGTTGGTCGGCAGCACCAGAACGTCGTCTTCCTCGTTCTCGCGGCTCTTCAGCGCCACCAGTTGCGCCGTGGTGGTGTTGACGCGCTGCGCCAGCAGCCGGGCGATCTGCAACAGCCAGGAAGGGTGCGCCTCGAGCACGGTCAGTGCGTCGTTGATGACATAGAGCTGCACGTCGGTCACCGCGCGCACCGTTGCCGAGTGGGCCCGCTCCAGCAGCACGCTCATCTCACCGAAGATGGCGCCGGGCTGCTTGATGGTCGAGACGAACTTGCCGTCGCGCAGCACTTCGACCTCGCCTTCCTTCAGCACCATGATGCTGCCGCCGGCCTGCGCGCCCTGCACGATCAGCTCCGTGCCGGCGGGAAAGAAATCGAACTTCAGCCAGCTTTCCGTTTCTTCAGCCACCGGTCCAACTCCCGTTATTCGAGCAGTGCGAAAATCTTGTCGAACATCACCTGGTCCTCGCGGACCTTGGCCTGCCGGCGCATATCGACCAGCAGTGCCGTGGTCTTGTGCAGCCGTGCCGCCAGCAGTCTGGCGATATGCCGGGCCGCCGCCGGATGGGCATCGAGGAAGGCATCGGCGTCCTCGGCCACATGCACCTCAGCGCCGTTGCGCGTCCTGACGGTCGCCGAGTGCGGCAGGTCGAGCAGCGCCGACATGTCACCGATCACCGAGCCGGGGTCGCCAATGGCGGCGACGGTGCTGCCGTCCCGGATCACTTCGAGCTCGCCGGATTTGAGGATGTAGAGCTTGTTGGTGCGAGCTCCCTCGCTCACCAGCACCGCCCGCGGCCCCAACACGCTCACCGGCAGCGTCGCCGCCGCCACGAGGATCTGCTCCATCAACCCGCCTTGCACCCACCCGAACCTATCGTCGCGATGGTAGCCGAGCTTTGCGGGGATGCGAAGTCGGCGAAGCACACGAATTTGCTGGCCCTGCTGCGCGCATGGCGCGTATGGAAGCGCCGCGCCGGCCACTGCCGGTAGCAACGAGAACCCTCCCGTCCCCGGCCACCTGCCGGGCCCGACCTCAGGAGACAGGACATGACGACCTCCGTACTCGGCCGCCCGGCCGAGCTACCCATCGATCCGGCCAGCGCCGTGCTCGACCGGGTGCCGAACCCGCACCCCGATATCGACTACCTGATCCGCTTCACCGTCCCGGAATTCACCGCGCTCTGCCCGATTACCGGACAGCCGGATTTTGCCCACCTCGTCATCGACTATGTCGCCGATCAGTGGATGATCGAGTCGAAGTCGCTGAAGCTGTTCATGTTCTCCTATCGCAACCACGGTGCCTTCCACGAGGCGACGACGGTGGAGATAGCCAAGCGCCTGATCGAGGCGCTGGCCCCGCGCTGGCTCAGGATCGGCGGCTACTGGTATCCGCGCGGCGGCATCCCGATCGACGTGTTCTGGCAGACCGGTGCGGCGCCCGCCAACCTGTGGCTGCCCGAGCAGGGCGTGCCTGGCTATCGCGGGCGCGGCTAGCTGCTTGAGTGCGCCAGCCGCTCCACTATGGTCGCCGCAAGGCGAGCAGGAGTTTGAGGCAAGTGAGTCGTGACGTGAGCAGCGGGCAGCGGCCCCGCTACCAGCTGCTCGATCTGTTGCGCGGCGTGGCGATCATCGCCATGATCGTGTTCCACATCGCCTGGGACCTCTACTATTTCGGCTACTCGAACGTCGACGTCACCACGGTGTTCGGCTGGGTGCTGTTCCAGAAATTGATCGTTTCGAGCTTCCTGCTGCTGGTCGGCGCCGGGCTGGTGCTGGCGCATGGCAGAGGCATCCGCTGGCAGAAGTTCTGGCGCCGCTTCGGCATTGTCGTCGCCTGTGCGCTGCTGGTGACGGCCGGCACCTACTGGATGTTCCCCGACTATTTCGTGTTCTTCGGCGTGCTGCATGCCATCGCGCTGTTCTCGCTCATGGGTCTCGCCTTCCTCAGGCTGCCGCCCTGGCTGGTGGCGCTGATCGGCGTCGCGGTGATCGCCGCCAATTTTCTCTACAACGATCCAGTCTTCTCGAGCCGCGAACTGGGCTGGATCGGCTTCTGGCCGAGTTCGCCGCCGACCAGCGACGTGGTGCCGATCTTCCCGTGGTTCGGCGTGGTGCTGCTGGGGATGGCGGCGATGCGGCTGATCCTCGCCTCGCCGCTGGCCGAGGACCTCGGCCACTTTCACAGTAAGGAGCCGCTGGCCCGCGGGCTGGCATGGATGGGGCGCTGGAGCCTGCCGATCTACGTGCTCCACCAGCCGCTGATCATCGGCGTGCTGTGGGGGCTGACGCAGTTGCAGGCGCCGGTGCTGGCGCCGCCCGTGACGAGCCTGTCGCAGGACTTTGTGAAGAGCTGCACCACCGCCTGCCTCGGCACGGGATCGGACCTGGCGCGGTGCGACCGCTATTGCGGCTGCGCCGTCGAGCAGGTGGAAATCGGGAACCTGTGGGAAGCGGTCGCGGCGACCAACCCGACGCTGGAGCAGAACACGCAGCTGAGGGCGGTGGCGCAGCTTTGCACGGCGATGGCGGATAGTCCCGACGGGACGCCTTAGGCAAAAGCCGTACTGCCCCTCACCCCGCGGTGAGGCCTCCGGCCTCGTCCGCTGCCCTCTCCCCAGCGGGGAGAGGGGCGATGTGGCACTGCCGGTGGTCTGACGTCCCCCTCCCCGCTGGGGAGAGGGTCCAGGGTGAGGGGCAGTCCAGACAGCTCAGATCGCTCTTGCAGGGCTCTAGTTCTGCTCCTTGTGCCCGCCAAACCCCAGGCGCATGGCGGAGAGCATCTTCTCGGCGAAGTTGTGCTCCTGGCGCGAACGGAAGCGGGTGAACAGGGCGGCAGTCAGCACCTCGGCCGGCACGGCTTCCTCGATGGCCGCCTCCACGGTCCAGCGGCCCTCGCCGGAATCGGCGACGTGGCCGGAAAAGGCTTCCAGCTTGGGATCCCTCGCCAAGGCGATGGCCGAGAGGTCGAGCAGCCAGGAGGTGACCACCGAGCCGCGCCGCCACACTTCGGCGATGTCGGCGACGTTCAGCTCGAAGCGCTCGCCCGGCGGCAGCACCTCGGCATTCTTGCTCTCGAGGATGTTGAAGCCCTCGGCATAGGCCTGCATCATGCCGTACTCGATGCCGTTATGCACCATCTTGACGAAGTGCCCGGCCCCGGCCGGCCCGGCATGGATGTAACCCTGCTCGGCGCGCGGATCGAGGCCGGCGCGATCAGGCGTTTCCTCGATCTCGCCCTTGCCGGGGGCGAGCGCCGCAAAGATCGGATCGAGATGATCGACCGCAGCCTTGTCGCCACCGATCATCAGGCAGTAGCCACGATCGAGACCCCAGACGCCGCCGGAGGTGCCGACATCGACATAGCGGATGCCGGTCTTCTGCAACTCGGCGGCGCGGCGGATATCGTCCTTGTAGTAGGAATTGCCGCCATCGATCAGGATATCGCCGGGAGCCACGCAGGAGGCCAGATGGGCGATGGTGCCCTCGGTGATCTTGCCGGCCGGCAGCATCACCCAGATGGCGCGTGGACCCTCGGTCAGCGAGGCAACGAGCGCCTCGAGCGTTTCGGCTGGGCGGGCGCCATCGGCGCCGAGCGCGGCGCGGGCATTGGCATCGATATCGTAGACGGCGACGTCGTGTCCGGCGCGCATCAGCCGTTTGGCGATATTGCCCCCCATGCGGCCTAACCCGACAATACCGATCTGCATGATGCACACTCCACTGTGGCGACTGACGCGGGGGGTGTTATACGCGACATCGAGATTGCGGGGGCAGCCCCGTCTGAGGAGGAACGACTATGCGGGTAGTGATTACCGGGGGCGCCGGGAACCTGGGCAGCAAGCTCCGGGAGCACCTGGAAACGGCCGATTGGGTGGAGGAGATCGTCGCCATCGACGTGACGCCGTTCACCGCGGGCAACAAGACCCGGGTGGTGGTCGCCGATCTCGCCGACCCCTATGACGAGCGCTGGCGCAAGGAAGCGCAGGCCGCTGACGGCATCGTGCACTACGCCTCGGCCAATCCGGCGCCGAACTCGAGCTGGGCTGAATCGGCCGCTTCGTTCGACATGACGGCTAATCTGCTCGAGCAGGCGGGCGGCGGCACCAAGCCTTGTCGGTTTGTCTTTGCCTCGTCCAACCACGCCATGGGCGGCTACAAGGATGCCCCGCTGCCAGCCGACGGGAAGCTCCGGATGTCGACGCCGCATATCAGCGGCACTCGTTACTATGACGACGGCTACAAGTGGGGCTCGGCCTATGGCGCCACCAAGGCGCTGGGCGAGCGGGTTTCTGCCGCCCGTGCCGCCGCCACCAATGGCCGGATCACCGCGGTTTCGACTCGCATCGGCTGGTGCCAGCGCGGCGAAAACCTGGCGCGGACCATAGCCGGCAGCGGCGGCGGCGACCGTGGCGAGACCGATCAGGCCGTGATCAAGCGCAACGGGCTTTGGTACCGCAACATGTGGCTGTCGAATGGCGACCACAACCGGCTGATGGTAGCGGCCCTGCGGGCCGACGCCAGCAAGTGGCCGGCGCCGCACATCGTGGTTTCCGGCATGTCGAACAATACCGGCATGGCCTGGGACCTCGAGGAAGCACGCGAGTGGATCGGCTATGTGCCCGAGGATAACCTCTGGGCCGACCTCAAGGCCGCTGGCCTCGAGTAAGCACGCGAGGCGTTGCGTTCCGTGCCGCAGGCAAGTAATGCGGCTGGTATGGTGGCGCGCCCGGCGCGCCACCGCGAGATCGAGTCTTGACTTTGTCGCGCTTTCGAACCGGAAAAGTCTCACAACTTTTCCTGAAAACGCTCTAGAGGGACAGCATGAGCTTTGCCGATATCTATGCGCGCGTGGTTGCCTGGGTTGGCGCCGGGGCAATCCTGGCGCGCAGCTTCAATGAACCGAAGCGCAGCCCGCTCTACGGCAGCACGCCCGACATCCCGGCAGCGCGGCCGCAAGCTATCCCGACGCTGAAGATGCCGACGGCGCGCGGCTGGTCCGGCGACCACAAGCCGACCGCGGCGGCCGGACTCAAGGTCAACGCCTTCGCCAAAGGCTTGAAGCATCCGCGCTGGATGCATGTGCTGCCCAATGGCGACGTGCTGGTGGCCGAGGCACTCAGTGTGCCGGGCGGGGCGATCAAGACACCGTTCGACTATGCCATCTTCACCACCATGCGGCGGGCGGCGGCAGTGGGCGAGAGCCCCAACCGCATTACGCTCCTGCGCGATGCCGATGGCGATGGGGTGGCCGAACAGCAGCACACGCTGCTCGAAAACCTCAACCAGCCGTTCGGCATGCAGCTGATCGGCGAGACGCTCTATGTCGGCAACACCGACGGCGTCTATGCCTACCCGTTCAAGGTGGGCGAGACCCGCATCACCGCGGCCGGCAAAAAGCTCATGGCCACCAAGCCGGGCGGCCACTGGACCCGGAGCCTGCTCGCCAGCAAGGACCAGAGCAAGCTCTATGTCGGCGTCGGCTCGCAATCCAATATCGGCGATTCCGGTATGGCGGTCGAAGAAGGCCGGGCCTGTATTTTCGAGCTCGACCTCACGACCGGCAGGAGCCGCATCTTCGCCGGTGGCCTCCGCAACCCGGTGGGCCTCGCCTTCGAGCCCAGCACGGGCGAGCTGTTCACCGTGGTCAACGAGCGCGACGGCATCGGCGACGAGACGCCGCCCGACTACCTGACCTCGGTCAAGGATGGCGGCTTTTACGGCTGGCCCTACTCGTATTGGGGCAAGATCGTCGATGATCGCGTGCCGCAGGATCCGGCCAAGGTGGCAACCGCCATCGCGCCCGACTTCGCGCTCGGCGGCCACACTGCCTCGCTCGGCCTTTGCTGGCTGCCCGAGGGCACGCTGCCCGGCTTCGGCGACGGCATGGCCATCGGCCAGCATGGTTCGTGGAACCGCTCGACACTGTCGGGCTACAAGCTCGCCTTCGTCCCCTTCGCCAACGGCAAGCCGACCGGCACGCCGCGCGAAATCCTCGGCGGCTTCCTGTCGCCCGATGAGAAGGACTCCTACGGCCGCCCGGTCGGCGTGGTGATCGCCGCCGATGGCGCCGTGCTGATGGCCGACGATGTCGGCGACGTGATCTGGCGCGTCACCGGGGCTTGATGGCTGCGGCGGGCAAGCCCGCCAGCGCGCGGGCCCACGGCCCCACCCCCTCCGAGCTTCGCTAAGTCGCTGAAGCGACAAGCTTCGCTTGCCTCCCCCATCAAGGGGGAGGTGTCGGGCCGGTGGATTTGGCTGGGGCGTGCCGCAAACACTGAACGGCACCTCCCCCCTTGTGGGGGAGGTTGGGAGGGGGGTGAGCCCAGTGTTCCGTCGTCCGCGGGCCCCTCACCTACCTTTCCAACAGATGACGCCGGCATCACGCAGTTCCCCGTAGTTTCGCCACTGCGCGAACTGATGGGGGCCACACCATGCGAATTTCTGCGCTCATTCTGCTTGCCGTTTCCGGCCTCGGAAGCGGCGCGGCCAGAGCGGCCGACCTGATCGTCGACGATCCCGCGGCGATCGCCGCGGCAGCGGCTTACGATTGGTCCGGCGGTTATGCCGGGCTGTTCCTCGGCGCCGCCAACAGCGACGTCACGCTCACCGAACCGGGCGGCCTCGCCGACCCGCTCGATCTCGCGGCCGGCGGCTGGCTGGCCGGGGTACGAGCCGGCTTCAACGCCCAGGCCGGGGTGCTGGTGTTCGGCGCCGAAGCGGATCTCGCCAAGACCTGGATCGGCGGCGACGGTTCCGTTACCGATGGAGTGACCGGCGTTGACTACAGCTACGACCTTGATTGGCTCGGTACCGTTACCGGGCGGCTGGGCTATGCCGCCGACACGCTACTGCTCTACGTCAAGGGTGGGCTCGCCGCCGGCGGAGTGCGTTCGACGCTGACTCCCACCGCGCTGGTTCTGCCGCCGCCGCCTCCCTCCGCAGATGCCGTCGCCACCGGCTGGACCGTAGGGCTCGGCACCGAGTTTGCCTTCAGCGAAAACGTTACGGCCGGGATCGAGTACGATTTCGTCTCGCTCGCATCCGAGCTCGACTTTTCCGGCGACAGCTTCGATGGGCAGCAGGATCTGCACATCGTCAAGTTGGGCGTAAACTACGGGTTCTGAGCTGCCGCCTGATAGGCCGCCTCGAGTTCGGCCAGCACCGATCGCCCCGTTTCGGCGGCGCCCAGGTGCAGGTGGCGGAGCTCGGCCATGAAGGCCTCCGCCATTTCAGGCCCGCCCTCGGCAAGTGCAATGGCGCGGGCCGAGAGCTGCGGGCTGGCCGGCAGGAACCGTGATCCCCAGGCCCCCAGCTGCGCCATGACCGGAACCAGCCCAATCGCCATTTCGGTGAGGTTGTAGATGGTACGCTGCTTGTGCGTGGGGTCGGCGGCCGCCGTTACCAGCCCCTCTTCCATCAACCGCTTCAGGCGGTTGGCGAGAATGTTGGTGGCAATGCCCTCGAGCGAGTTGGCATGCAGCTCGCCATAGGTGCGGAAGTTGCCGAACATGATGTCGCGCAGCACCACGAGGCTCCAGCGATCGCCGAGCACTTCGACGGACAGGTTGATCGGGCATCCGGATCGGCGATCCACGTACGTCTCCTGGCATTGAAGATGCGCTCTGATATTCCGCTTGCAGTTTACAAGCAGTTTCCAGCTGGGTATACACCTTGCAATCTGCAAGTGGTTGTGGCGATAGCGCCGAAGCGGATATTTTGTCGCTCGCGCTGTCGAATGTCGCTGCCGCCACTCGTCTAGATGGCAGGACATCCTGAGGGACGGAACAATGAGCAAGCATTATGGCTGGGTCGTCGTCGCGGCGGGCGCGCTGATCACCTGTGTGGCAATGGGGGCAATGTTCGCCCTGCCCGTCTACCTGCAGCCGATGGCGGAAGATACGGGCTGGAGCCGCGCCGGCATTTCGGCGGCCATGACCATCGGTTTCATCGTCATGGGCATTTCCGGCTTCGGCTGGGGCACGCTCAGCGATCGCATCGGGGCGCGGCCGGTGGTGCTGATGGCGACCGTGCTGCTCGGGGCCGGCCTGCTGCTGGCCAGCCAGGCGAGTGAGCTCATCGTGTTCCAGTTCGCCTATGGCGGGCTGGTCGGCGCGGCCGGCGGCGCCTATTTCGCGCCGATCATTTCGACCACGCTGGGCTGGTTCGACAAGAACCGCAGCCTCGCGGTGTCCCTGGTGTCGATCGGCGGCGGCATCGCGCCGATGGTGATCACGCCGTTCGCGAGTTACCTGATCCAGACCAATGGCTGGCGCAGCGCCATGCTGAGCATCGCCATCGGCGCGCTGATCGTGATTGTCCTCGCGGCGCTGCTGATCCGCCGCGCACCGACGGTGGTCGAACCCGCGCCGACGCCAAACGCCGCGGCCGAGCCCAAGCAGGCCTCGATGGCGTGGTCGGCATTGCGCACGCCGCAGTTCATCGTCCTCGCCGCGGTGTTCTTTCTGTGCTGCGCCGCCCATTCCGGCCCGATCTTCCATACTGTCAGCTATGCGATGATCTGCGGCGCCTCGGCGCTGGCGGCGGCGAGCATCTACAGCGTCGAAGGTCTTGCCGGGCTGTTCGGCCGGGTGATCTTCGGCGTGCTCGCCGATCGGCTCGGGGTACGCCGGGTGATCGTTGCCGGCCTCGTGCTGCAGGCCGTCGGCATCTACACCTACATCTATGTCAGCGAGCTCACCCAGTTCTACGCGCTGGCAGCGGTGCTCGGCCTCGCCTATGGCGGCGTCATGCCGCTCTACTCGGTGCTGGCGCGCGACTATTTCAGCCCGCGGGTGATGGGCACGGTGCTGGGCGGCATGGCGATGACCTCGAGCATCGGCATGGCGTTCGGGCCGGTCGGTGGCGGCTGGCTCTACGATACGTTTGGCACCTACCACTGGCTTTACATCGCTTCGGCCGGCATCGGCATCGCCGCCGCGGCCCTGGCGCTGGCCTTCCCGGCCAAGAAGCAGGACGTGGACGAGGATCAGGTGCCGGGGCAGCCGGTGGCGGCTTGAGGGGAGATTCAGACCTTCACGGGCCACCGGCACGGTGGGTTGGGCTGGATGTGGCCCCACCCACCGGCTGTCATCCCTGCGAAAGCAGGGACCCAACCAGCCATAGGCGCGGGCTTCGAGATGGGTCCCAGCTTTCGCTGGGATGACACCGAGTAGGTGGAATAACCTGCGCCTCCCAACCAACTCGGCAACCAGCTCACGGCTCGCGCAGGAAACCGGCCGAGCGCCTCTGCAGCACCCCGACAATGGTGGTGGCGCCGAGCACGCCGGTGATGATGACGGCGCCGAGGTCGACGGCGATGAGCGTCCAGGTGTCGAGCGCGAACTCGACCTCCAGCAGCACCATGGTCAGGATCCAGGCGAGCCCGATACCGAGCGGCGTCGCCAGCAGCGCGGCGAACGCCGCCAGCAGCACGTAGTGCAGCACCGAAACCGACAGCACGTCGAAGCGCTTGGCGCCCAGCACCTTGGAGATCACCGCGTCGGCCTGCCGTTGCCGGCGGCCAGTGGCGAGGCTGCCGATCAGCACCAGGAGGCCGTTACCCACCGCCAGCCCGCCGACCAGCGAGGCGGCAAGCGACAGCTGGCTCAGGGCCCGGGTGATCTGCTCGAGCGTTGCGCCGATGGCGATGAAGCGGACATCGGGCAGCATGCTGGCGAGCTGGCGCTCCACCGCCTCTTCGCGCCCCGACGCGGCAGTGACGGCGCCCAGCAGGGTCGAGGGATAGGCATCCAGCACCCCGGGCGAGAAGGTGGCAAGAAAGTCGATGCCGCCCTGCCAGGAATAGTCGCGGAAATTGGCGACCTCGGCAGTGACGGTGTCGCCGAAGATGGCAAAGGAGAGCTTGTCGCCGAGGTTGATGCCGAGCCCGGCCCTCAGGCTCTGATGCAGCGACACCAGCGGCGGCCCCTGGTAGTCGATGCGCCACCAGGTGCCGGCCACGAGCTTCGAGGTTGCGGGCAGCACCTGTCGGTAGGTGAGCGGGACTTCGCCCGAGAGCAGGAACGACGCCTCGGGCCCGCGCGGCTGCAGCCGTTCAACCGGCGTGTCGTTGAGCGCGCTCAGCGCGCCGCGCAACATCGGCGTCGCGGCAAAAGCGGTTACATCGCCGCCCTCGTCCTTCAGCTTCTGCAGCGCATCGACCTCGTCCGGGAACAGGTCGGAAGCGACCAGCGTCGGCGCGTCGAACACCGAGGCGCCCAGGTACTCGTTCCTGAGGTTCACCTGCAGCACCAGCACCACCACCAGCATGGCGAGCGCGAGGCCGACCGAGATCACCACCGAGGAAGCATTCGAGCCGGGGCTCGAGATGTTGCGCAGTGCATAGCGCAGCACACGGTTGGACGGTTCGGGGGATTTGCGCAGCGCCTGCCGGGCGAGGAAGATGCCGAACTGGAACAGCACCACCGACAGCACGCTGACGATGGCAAAGGCCGCCACCAGCATCGAATCGTTGGTCATGATGACGGCCAGCCACAGGAACAGGGCCGCGGCCAGCACCAGCGGGACGATGCGCGGCGAAAAAATCAGCCCGGCCCAGTCGATGGGCGGCGCGGCAAGCCCCTTGGAGCGGAACAGCGTCACCGGGCTGATGGTCTGAGCCTGCTGCAGCGGCAGGTAGGAGAAGGCAAAAGCGATCAGGAAGCCGACGCCCGCCGCCACCAGCAAGGGCTGGACATGCAGCGTCGGCGCCAGCTCGACGCCGACAGCGGTGCCGATTGCCGGCAGCGCGACGAGTGCCGTGCCTGCCCCGATGGCGAGGCCGATCCCGACGCCGATCGCCGCCAGCGCCGCGATCTGCGAGAAAAAGTGTACGAAGATGCGCGCCCGCCCCGCGCCCATACTGCGCAGCACGGCGATGACGTTGGCGCGCTCGGCGACGTAGGCCGAAATGCTGGTCCAGACGCTCACCCCGCCGATCAGCAGCGAAGCGAGGCCGACGATCACCAGGAAGCGCATGAACAGGTCGTAGTAGCGCACCATCGGGCCGAGCCCCTCACGGGCCGAGCGGACAGTCCAGCTGGGGTCGGCAAGGGCGGTTTCGAGGGCTGCCTTGCCGCTCTCGGCATCGCCCTCGGTCAGCACCACCTTGTAGCGGAAAAAGGTGCCGAGCCCGGGAAGCGGCGAGGTGCGGTCGGACAGCACCGCCAGCGCCTCGGAGCTGATGACGACCGGCAGGCCGAGCCGGAAGCCACGCACCGCGGCATCGGGCAGGCCGCCCAGCGCCCCGCGCGCTTCGAATTCGGTGCCGGCGATCTCGAGCGTGTCGCCGACCTTGATGCCGAGCTGGTCGAGCATCAGCGGATTGACCAGCGCCCCGAACCGGCCATCACGGAACGACAGGAAGGCAAACGGCGACTCGCCTGACGGTAGCTGCGGGCTGTCGACGGCGCCGAGCAGCGGGTAGGTATCGCCGACCGAAATCAGGTCGACAAAGGCGCTCGCGGCGCCCACTTCGGCGCGCACATTGGTGTCGACGACATAGGACACCCGGCCGAAGCGCGAGATCAGCGCCATCTCGTCCGCCGTCGCCTGCCGGTCGGCGCGCGACAGCTCGACGTCACCGCCCATCAGCACCGCGGCATTTTCCTCGACGGCCTGGCGGATACTGGCGCCAACCGAGCTGACGCCCGCGATCAGCGCCGTGCCGACGGCAAGGCAAACGATCAGCAGCCCGAAGCGCCTCAAATCACCACGCATGTCGAGCAGGCCGATGCGGATGGCCGCGAGAATGGCGCGCATCAGGCCTGGACCGAACGGGTTTCGACCAGCTCGCCCGCCGTCATGGTGAACACCCGGTCGGCCCGCGCCGCCAGCGACGGATCGTGGGTGATCAGCACCACGGCAGTACCTTGCTTCCGTGCCAGCTCGAACATCAGCTCGACCACCACCGCGCCGGTCTCCTGATCGAGATTACCGGTGGGCTCATCCGCCAGCAGCAGCCGGGGCTTGGCGATCATGGCACGGGCCAGGCCGACGCGCTGCTGCTCGCCGCCCGACAGCGCTGCCGGCCGGTGATGCAGCCGGCCCCCGAGCCCTACTGCCTCGAGCGCCGCCGCGGCCGCCTCGCGTGTCTGCGCCAGCGACAGGTCGGGCGAGGCGATCTCGAGCGCCAGCCCGACATTGTCGAGAGCGGTCAGCGAGGGAATCAGGTGGAAACTCTGGAACACGATGCCGAGCGTGTGGCGGCGGAACACCGCCAGATCGTCTTCGCTCAGCCCCGTGAGGTCTTGCCCCGCGACCACCACCTTGCCCGAGGTGGCGCGCTCAAGCCCGGCCAGGAGCATCAGCAGCGAGGTCTTGCCGCTGCCTGACGGCCCGACGATCGCCGCAACTTCCGAAGCCTCGACCCGCAGCGAGACGTTCTTGAGAATGTGAAGCGGCCGTGAAGCGACCTCGAGAGTGTAGTCCACGCCCGATGCATCAACGATCGGCTGAGCCGCCGAGACACGCGGGCTGGAGCTGTGGTCTTGACTTAGGGCCATTTGGGACTTGCGATAGGGGACAAACCAAAAGAATGTGCAGGCCGCTCTTGCTTCTTACTGCCCGCCGCATGATCTCTGGCATCGTCGGGCGGGCAAGTCAAAATGGAAGCTGACCGAATAGCCGGTCGCTTACAGATTTCAGCGTTACTGAACGCATGAACGCCGTTGGAGGGCGTGGGACGAGATGAGACAGCACCTGCATGCCGCTGTGGCCGTGGCCGCCATGACGCTGTCGGGCATGGCGACGCCCGCGATTTCCGGACCGGTGGAAGACCTGAACGCGTATATCGGCAACTGGAAGGGCACGGGGGCGCTGGTCGGGGGCCAGAACCCCGAGCCGTTCACCTGCCGGCTCGGCATTTCGCAGGGCAACCTGAACAAGATCAACTATGCCGGGCGCTGCAGCCTGATCGACATGAACCTGTCGGTCAGCGGCACGATTGCCTTCGACGACAAGGCGCAGCGCTACCAGGCGGTAATGAGCTCGAACGCCGGCTTCACCGGCCTCGCCGTCGGCCAGATCAAGGGCGACACGATCAGCTTCGACCTGCGCGAAAAGCAGAAGGATCGCGGCGGCAACGATGTGCGCATCGGCTCGCGCATCATCCTCAGGGACAATGCCATCACGGTGGATTTCGAGGTCGAGTTCAACAGCTCCGGCCAGGTACTCACCGCCTCGGTGCCGTTCTCGCGCTGAGTGCACAGGTGCCCCCGCGTGTGATGCCGGGGCACCAACTCAACCCACTGACATCGCGACTCGCTTTTTGATCTCGATCAAGTCTCCACGTCGCCCCGCGTGCTGATCTCGCTGCAGTCCAAGCAGAGAGAGCATTGTCATGCCGCCAGAAGCCGTCATCGTCGTTACCGCCGTGGTTGCCGCCTTCAGCCTGCTGATGGGCACACTCGGCTGGGTGATGTGGTACACCCGGGCCACGCCGCGGCCCGCCCCCCGGGACTGATTGCCGCGTGCGACAAACCTCACCACATGGCGCGTCGCGGGAGGGTGTAAGGCTCACCCGCGATGGGCGAGCGTCTGGACATCCACAACTCCGAGACCCCCGTGCTGTGCCGCAGCTGCGAAGCGCGTCACCGGGGCATCTGCGGCGCTTTGAAACCGGATGAGCTGATCGAATTCGCCCGCCATACCCACAAGGAGCGGCATGAGCACGGCGACGAGCTGATCGGCGACAGCAGCGCCATTCACTCCTACGCCAACATCATGCGGGGGGTGATCAAGCTCAGCAAGGTGCTCGAGGACGGTCGCCAGCAACTGGTGGGCCTGCAGTTCGCGCCGGATTTCCTCGGGCGGCTGTTCGGCCGGGAAAGCGTGCTCGCCGCCGAAGCCGCCTCGACTGTCGATCTCTGCGTCATCCCGCGCCCGGCGCTGGAGCGCATGCTCGTCACTACCCCCGCGCTCGAGCATCGACTGATGCGGCAGACGCTGCGTGAGCTCGACGAGGCGCGCGACTGGATGGTGACGCTCGGCCGCAAGACCGCGCAGGAAAAAGTCGCGAGCTTTCTCTACCTCATTGCCATGCATGCCGATCCCGCAGCCGAGCCGGCCGATGGCGTCGGCTTCGAGTTGCCGCTCACCCGCGCCGACATCGCCGACTTCCTCGGCCTGACGGTCGAGACGGTGTCGCGCCAACTGACCAAGCTGCGCCAACTGGGGGTAATCAGCATCAGCAATAACCGCACGGTCGAGATTCCCGAGCTCGAAGCGCTGCAGGCACTCTGCGGGTAAGTCGCCCAGTTGGCATCGTCTGTGCGCGGAGCTCCCCCTACAGAGCTTAGTGGCGAGCCTCCACAAGCCGCCCCGCCCTCAGCTCCAGCACCCGGTCAAACGTCTCCGGCACCACCGCATGGGTGATGACGATGGTCGTGCGGCCGCGGGTCAGCTCGGGAAGGTCGGACAGAAAAGCCGCCTCGATTTCGACATCCAGCCCGCTGGTCGGCTCGTCGAGAACGATGACATCGGCGCGCGACAGCAGGGTGCGCGCGAGGCAGATGCGCCGCGCCTGCCCGGCCGACAGGGTGCGGCCGGCTTCCCCGACCAGCGCATCGAGTTGCCCCGGCAGGCCGCGAACGAAGTCGCCGAGCTGGACGGCGTCGAGCACCTGCCACAGCTCGTCGTCGCCGGCATCGCTACGACCGATGCAGAGGTTGGCGCGGATGCTGTCGAGAAACACCGGCGCGTCCTGAGTCATCAGCACGATCCGCTGTCTGAGTTCGGCCCCCGATACATCGCTGAGGTCGCTGCCGTTGAGTCGTACAGTACCGGAATCCGGGTCGACCAGCCGCAGCAGCAGTTGCGCGATGGTCGATTTGCCGGCGCCGCTCGGCCCGGTGATCGCGATGCACTGGCCGTCGCGGACGACAAAGCTCAACCCGTCGAGCACCGGGTGCCGAGCGTCGTAGCCGAAGCGCACCGTCTCGAAGCGGATGTCACCGCCTGCGGGGATCGGCAGCGGTGCAACCGGCTCAGCCACGGCGGGGGCGCTGTTGGCAATCGCCTGCAGCCGGTCCGCGGCAGCCGCGGCGCCGGCCAGCCGGGTAGCACTCCGCACCAGCATGGCCGAGGCTTCAAAACTGGCGATCACCGCCAGCAGCAACCCGGCCAGCAGCGGGCCATCGATCGCGCCGGCCTCGAGTGCCATGAAGCCGGCCAGCAGCGTGCCGATCAGCGCCCCGCCGGCCAGCAGTTGCACCAGCGCCGCGGCCAGCGCGGCATGGCGACCGAGCCGCCGGCGTGCGCGCGACAGCCGCTCGGATGCCGCTGCAGCATCCATCGTCGCCACGTCGATGGCACCGAACAGCACGAGATCCTGATGCCCGTCGATGCCGTCGAGTACGGACTGGCGCAAAGCAGCGCCGGCCGCCACCACCTCGGCTCCGGCCGGGCGCGAGGCGAGCACCAGCCCGATCGGCACCAGCAGCACGGCAGCAAAGACCAGTACTGCGTAGATCAGCGCCGCACCGGGAAGGAAAATCGCCAGCACCACGGTCATCGCGGCGCCGGCCAGTACGGCGGTGCTGATCGGCCCGAGCGCCACGAGGAACACGGTGTCGAGCGCCTCGACATCGGCGAGCAGCCGGCTGACCAGGTCGCCGCGGCCGAAGCGCCGTGCCAGCGGCACCAGCGGGAACAGCTTGGCGAACAGCCAGACGCGCAAATCGGAGAGCAGCCGCAGCGTCATGTCGTGGCCGCTGAGCTTTTCGCCATAGCGCGACAGGATGCGGATGAAGGATAGCCCACGCACCCCCGCCGATGGGGCGAAGATATTGAAGGCCGAGCCCAGTGTGCTGAGCGCGGCGGCGGTGAGGAACCAGCCCGAGAGGCCGAGCAGGCCGATGCCGGCGAAGAGGGTCACCAGCGACAGCAGCACGGTGAGCAGGATCCGCCCCTTCAGCCGGCCAAGCAGCGGTGCGAAAGCGACAATGGCTCTCATGCGGCACCTGCATTCCGGCTGACCGTGGCGGGTTTCGGGGCCGGCAGCAGCTTGCCGCCGACGATGCGGAACACCTTGTCCATCCGCGCCGCGACGGCACGGGAATGCGTTGCGACGAGCAGGGTACGGCCATTGGCGAACTCGGCCAGGCCGTCCAGCACCAGTGCCTCTGTCGCCACATCGAGATGCGCGGTGGGCTCGTCGAGCAGCACCAGTCTGGGATCGCGCAGGTAGATACGGGCCAGCGCGATGCGCTGGATCTCGCCGCCCGACAGACCGAGCCCATCCTCGCCGAGGGGCGTCGCCAGCCCCTCGGGCATGGCGTCGGCGAAGTCGGTGACCCGCGCCAGTTGCGCTGCTCGCCGAACCGCGGCGTGGTCGGCATCGCGCCGCCCGAGCCGGATATTGTCGGCAATGCTGCCGGCAAACAGGCGCGGCCGCTGCCCGAGCATGGCGACGCGCCGGCGCAGTTCGGGTTCGGCAATGGCGTCGAGCGCTTGACCGTCGATGCGGATGTCACCACTGAAATGGCGCAACCCGGCCACCGCCTCGAGCAGCGTCGACTTGCCGATGCCGCTGGCGCCGAGGATGGCGATCCTCTCGCCCGGCTCGATCGCAAGATCGGCGGCAGCAATGACCGGTCGCCCGACGGGATCGTTCAGCGCGACCGACTGCAACTCCAGCGTTGCCGATCCCCGGATGTCGCCAGCCGGCACGATGGCGGCCACAGGCGGCGCCCCCTCCGGCAACGCGTCGAGCTCACGCTCGATCTCCGCCACGGCCGCCTTGGCCGAGGCACGGTCATGGTAGTGCGCCGCCAGGAGGCGCAGCGGCTGGTAAACCTCGGGTGCCATTAGCAACAGGAACATGCCGGCGGTGAGGGTCAGCTCGGTGCTGTGCACGTTGACCAGGTCGAGGAAGGTCAGCCCGACATAGAGCGCCACCCCGGCGACGCCGAGGGCGGCGAAGAACTCCAGCACCGCCGAACTCAGGAAGGCGATGCGCATCACCCGCATGGTGCGCACGCGCAGCTCCTCGGAGGCCTGCCGTACCCGCGCCGCCTCCGTTGCCTCCTCGCCGAACAGCTTCAGCGTTACCAGCCCGCGCAACCGGTCGGCGAAGCGGCCGCTCAGCCGGTTCAGCGCGGCGGCCTGCGAGCGGCTCGCCGCCTCGGCGCCCCAGCCGGCCAGCGCCATGAACAGCGGGATCAATGGCGCCGAGATCAGGAACAGCAAGCCGACGATCCAATCGATCGAGAAAGCAATGACGGCAAAGGCGATCGGCAGGATCGCCGCCTGCACCATGGCCGGCAGGTAGCGGGTGAAGTAGCCGTCGAGCGCCTCAACCTGCTCGAGCACGGTGCTCGAAAGCGCGCCGGAGCTCTTCGTCGCGGTCCAGGTCGGTGTGCGGCGCAGCAGGTCGGCCACCAGCCCGACGCGCAGCCGCTGCTTGATCGCCTCGCCAAACCGCACAGCCGCCACCTCGCCGAGCCCGCCCAGCGCGATGCGAATCACGAGGATCGTCGCCAGCAGCACCACCTGCGGCAGCAGCGCCGGCAGCGCCGCAGCATCGACGATGGCACGGTGCAGCAGGCCCGCCAGCACCATGGCCTGCGCTACGAGCAGTGCGCCAGCCAGCAGCGGCAGGCCGAGCACCGCCGCCAGCAGCGGGCGATCGGCTGCCGCCAGGCGGTTCAGCCAGCGCCCCTGTGCGACGATTTTAGCCTTATCGTCCATTGACCTACCGTGTGGAGAAGGTCTCCAAACCTAGGATATAGTCATGCGGTATCGCCTTGATCTGGATCAAGGCGGTCGGACGTGAATGCAGCTACTGCGGCAAGCATGCCGGCCAGCCATTGCGGAGTTTGGCCGGACAACACGAGGCATCCCTATGGTCGATCCCATCGTCGTCGATCTGTCGCGCATCCAGTTCGCCGCGACAGCGATGTACCACTTCCTGTTCGTGCCCCTGACGCTCGGGCTGTCCTTCGTGATGGCCATCATGGAGAGCGTCTACGTGATGACCGGACGGGTGGTCTGGCGCAAGGCGACACTGTTCTGGGGGGTGCTGTTCGGCATCAACTTCGCCATGGGTGTCGCCACCGGCGTGGTGATGGAATTCCAGTTCGGCATGAACTGGAGCTATTACAGCCACTATGTCGGCGACGTATTCGGCGCGCCGCTCGCCATGGAAGGGCTGATGGCCTTCTTCCTCGAGGCGACGCTGGTCGGACTGTTCTTCTTCGGCTGGGACCGGCTGAAGCCGGTGGCGCACCTCGCCGTCACCTGGCTGGTGGCGCTGGGCGCCAACTTCTCGGCGCTGTGGATCCTC